>Ga0307377_10000125_pt1 | contig 105554 bp, 95 predicted proteins | sample TR3MG_FD_202535 | JGI IMG/M metagenome (GOLD analysis project Ga0307377, IMG submission 202535) | Soil microbial communities from Risofladan, Vaasa, Finland - TR-3 | ecosystem: Environmental > Terrestrial > Soil > Coastal area > Acid sulfate soil | place: Finland: Risofladan, Vaasa | collected...
CTCGATTGCTTCTTTTCTCTCCATAACTTTAGTTAATGCTGAAGCCTCATAATATAGAATTCCAAATCCTAATTGCCAATAAACCTTACTGGGGACTTTTAAATCAGCTATTGTTATAGCTTCTTCAATTGACAAATTGATTTTTTCTGTAAGATAATTGATGTATAGCTGTGTTAATTCATTTTGATTAACTAAATGTGGATATTTTTCAATGATTACTTTAATACTAAAATTTTCAGATTTTTCCTTTTTTTCCCCAACTAAATCATTGAAAATTATTTTCAATTGTTTAATGTAATTTTGATAAATTTGAGGGATTTCTTTTTCAATGAAATCTAAAAGAAAATTCAATCTTTTAAACTTGGAATTTTCAAGATATTTTATTAGGTTTAGTGAATATTTCTTTGTTGGATTTATTTTTCCTAATCTTTCAAATTTCATATCTTCTCCACCAAAAATGTTATTTCACAGCCATTTTTTTCAAGAAATTCATAGAAGGGTGTTTTGGATTATAATGAACTCTTGAATCCCAATATAATTCATCACAAAAATCATAATGATGCAATGTTTGGGTTCTTCTCAATTGGATAATTCTACCTTCATTAAAAGCTGGTATATCAGCACCATAACAAGAAGCATAATAGGCTATATCCGGATCATTGAAGTCTTTTAACGCTTCATGTGTAAAACAACTATCAAATCTGAAGATCGTCATATGTTCATCTAAATCACAATATGTGAAATCAGCCATACCTATTTTACACCAAGCTTCAATCGAACTAGCCATTCTTTTAGCCATAGTGATATCGCTTTTTTGCGGGTTCTTCTTTTTTATATCCTCGATTAGCTTTGTGAGAATTCTTGTATGAAGTTCTATTCCAGCTTCTTTTCCAAGCATTTCTGTTAAAATCTTCACTCTATGATAAGAAATTCTTCTGAACGCCTTAGCTTGATTTAAACCAAATACGATAAATTTATTCGAATCAGTCGAGTTTTTTTTCATTGGGTTCATATGTATCAAGAAAAATTCTCGAGATAATTTTCTCAACTCGGGATATTTCTCAAGGAATTCAAATTTCTCTGTTATTTCTGGAAAATCATAGTAGCCTTCTTCTTTCTTGATTGAATCAATTGCGTTCTTTATTCTATTTATTAGGTTTTGAATATATTCTTCTACAAAATCAGGATTTAATTCTGCTAGATATTTTATATATGAATTCATGCTAGCTAATTGCCCTTGAATGAACTCATTTGGTATTAACTCTATTTCAGCTTTAGGATTATAGCACTTGCAAGTTTTTATTTCCAACTTTCCCACCTGAATTTTTACTTTTTTTCTTTTAGAATCTTAATAACTCCAATTTTTTTACGCATCATTTATTTTCTGCCCAATTTTCTCGTAAATTCTAAAGAAGGCTGTTCTGGATCTTTATGAATCCTTGAATCCCAATACAATTCATCACAGAAATCTCCATGGTGTAATGTTTGAGTTCTTCTCATACAAATAATCAAGCCATCATTTCTGGTTGGTAAATCACCTTGGTAACAAGAAGCATAGTAAGCGATATCAGGATCATTAAAATCCTTGAGCACTTCATGAGTAAAGCATTTATCAAATCTATAAATATCCATATGTTCATCAAGGACGCCATAGGTAAAATCACAAAGACCTATTTTGCACCAGCTTTCGATTGAATTTTCTCGATTTTTAGTAATTGAAACATCATCTGATTCTTGATAACCTTTTTTCATATCCTTTTGTATTTGAGTAAGGATTTTCGTGTAAAGTTTTATCCCATCCTCTTTTCCTAGCAATTCTACAAATGACTTTACTCTATGATATGAAAGTCTCTCAAAAGCAATTGCTCGATTAAAACCTAGCACTAGATAAATTGAAGGATCTTCTTCCTTGGTTTTTATTGGATTCAAGTGCTTCAATGTAAATTCTTTTGTTAATTTTTTTAGTTCTTGATAGTTATCGAGAAAATCAAATTTCTCTTCTAAATCAAGAAAATCGTACATTCCTTCTTTTTTTTCAATTGATTGAATTGCTTTTTTGATTCTGTTCTTCAAATGTTGAATATACTCTTCAACAAATTCAGATTTAAATTCTGCAAGATATTTTATAACAGAATTCATTCTTCCATATTGAATTTTTATCAAAATCTTTGGATCATTTTCAAGCTCATTTTTTTCATTATAACATTTATAGGATTTTATTTCCATTTTTATCACTCTTTTTTATTCTCTTTCGCAAATTTTTGGATTATCTAATCCTTCTCTAAATTTCTTATAAAATCTATAGAAGGATGTTTAGGATTATTGTGCACTCTTGAGTCCCAATAAAGTTCATCACAAAAATCTTTATGATGGAGAGTTTGTGTTCTTCGCAAGTGAATTATTCTTTTTTTGTTATATTCAGGAATATCACCAATATAACAAGAAGCATAATAAGCAATATCGGGATCATTGAAATCTTTCAGAGCTGTATGAGTAAAACAGCTATCAAATCTGTAAATAGTCATATGCTCATCAAGACGACAATAAGCAAAATCAGCTAAGCCTCTTTTACACCAATATTTGATAGCTTTTTCGTGATTTTTGGTCATTGATATATCACTTTTTTGCTGATTTTTTGTATGCATATCATCTACAATTTTTGTGAGAATTTTTGTATAGAGCTCAATGCCATTTTCCTTTCCTAGCAATTCTACAAAAGTTTTAACTCTATGATAAGAAATTCTCTCTAATGCCATAGCTTGATTGAGACCATAGACAATAAATTTTTCTGAATTTTTTGGTGATTTTTTCAATGGATTCATATGTACCAAAAGAAATTCCTGAGTCAATTTTCGTAGTTCTGGGTATTGGTCTAAAAATTCAAATTTCTCTTCTATGTCAGGAAAATCATAAAATCCATCTTTCTTATCAAAAGTATCAATTGCATTCTTTATTCTCTTCTTCAAATGTAGAATATAATTAGTAATTAATTCAGGTTTGTATTCTATAAGATATTTCAAAACTGAATCAGTTTTCCCAAATTGATCCTTAATCAATGCGTTCGGATCAAATTCAATTTCTGCTTTTTCATTATAACATTTGTATGAAGTTATTTCCATTAATTTCACCATAATTTTTTCTTTTATTTTTTTTGTAATTTGATATTCTCCCAAAATTCTATCTTGGGATGAGTTAAGTCCCAATCTATTCTGGTATCATGGACAACACAACTACAGTAAGGATCCCCTTCGGCAATTGTATGTTTCATTGTTAAAATGAAATTCTCATTCCATTGTATTCTAGTTCCTTCAAAATCATAATAACATGCAGCAAGGAATTTAAACTCACCATCTGGGTAATCTTTCATTGCTTCAGCATAAAGACAAGAATCTTTGCGATAGATAAATTTGCCATCTTCAACGATTCCTTCTATGCGCACCCAACCAGGATTACCATCTCTCTCATAATCATCAAAGTCATCTTGTCTCAATTCTTCTAAAGTATCAAATCGATTTCTTCGATTTTCTGCAGTGAAGATTTTAGCATGCTCAGTTCTATAAATCTTATACAATCTTACTGCTTCTTCTCTACCTATTGTATCTGTTAAAATTCTAATATTTTGATATCTAGGAATTAGGAATGATCTGAAGAAATTCCCTTTAGGAACCTTAACCTTCTCTTTAGTCCAATCGGAATTTTTAGGTGCTTCTAACAAACCCAAGAAATAATTCAAACTATTAATTGCTAATTCCTTATGCTTTCTCAGATTCTCATAATTTGTCAATGATTCTTCTATATCATATTTCTGGTTTTTATCACTAAAGTAATCAAATTTAACCATTTGAGAATAGCTTTTAACTAGATTTTCAACAAAATCTCCATATATTTCTGGTTTTTCTCTTGTGATGAAACCTAATAAATAATCCAATCTATTAAATGATGATTTATTTGCAATATCTAATGGTTGAACTTCGTCTAAAATTTCTAAAGTTTCAGGAGCATGAAAACCAAGCTGCTGAAAATCCTTTTGGAATTTCTTTTCATCTTTTTTCTCTTGTTTCTTTTGCCATTTCTGTAATGGCCAAATAGAATCCCAGAATTCATCAGGCGGATGAGATAAATCCCAATTAATTTTTGTATCGTGAATTGTACAGCTACAATATGCATTGCCTTGTACAATGGTAGGTCCCATAGTTAAAACGAAATCCTTATTCCAGTTAATTTTGGTTCCTTGAAAATCTTTGTAGCAAGCAACAAGATATCTGAAATCTTTATCAGGAAGATCTTTAATAGCTTCAGCAAGTAAACAAGAGTCTCTTCTGTGGTGCAATTTTCCATTTTCTACTGTACTCTCTATTCGTACCCAACCTGGGTAGGGATTTTCCTTGAAGTCTCTAATTTCATCTTCTCTCTGTTCTTCAAGAGTTTCATACTTTCCTTTAGTTTTTTTGCTTTTAAAAGTCATAAATTCTGTAACAAAAATCTTGTAAAGCTTGATTGCTTCCTCTTTTCCTATTGTATCAGACAAAGTAACTAAATTTTGATAACTTGGATATGCAAAAGATCTGAAGTAATGTATATTTTTAATTTCCAGCTTGTCCTCTTCCCAATTACTATCTAGGGGTATTTTTAACAAACTTAGAAAGTAATTAAGAGAATTTTTTGTTAGATATTTATATTGTTTTAAATTGGTTAAATCAACTATTGTTTTTGAAATATCGAATTTTCTCTTTCCGATATATTCCTCTTTTTTCAAGTTAGCATAATTTTTCTCAAGAATTTCAATGAATGTATCAAATATTTCTGGTTTTCTTTTCTTGATAAATCCTAAGAGATAGTTCAATTGAAATAAATGAATATTTTTGGCAAAATTTAATGGTTCAATTTCCTTAAAATATTCTAATGCTTTCTCATCATAAGAACCTAATTCAATAAACTCCATTTGAATCACCATTAAGTGTAAATCTCCACTCCTTTACTTTTCAATTCATGCAATACCTTTTCCTCCCTTTCTTCCACCCACCATTCCTTTTCAACCCAGAGAAATTTTAATTTTGGAATTTTTAGTAGAACTTCTGAGATAGAATCCATTTGCACTTGATTTAAATTGAGGTGTGTTAAATTCTTTAAGTTTTCAAAGCTATTAGGGATTACTTTGAGCCAATTTTTTTGCATATAGAATTTCTTTAGATTAACAAGCTTACCAAATTTCTCTGGTAGAACACTAATTTCATTATATCCCAAACGTAATTCTTCTAAGTTAGATAATTCAACTATACTTTCCGGAATTTCCTTCATCAAATTATCTCTTAAATCAAGATAATGTAGATTTTCTAAGCCTCCAATTTCCTTAGGTAATGATAATAATTCATTATCTGAGATAACAAGTTTGTGGAGATTCTTCAAGTTACCAATGGTCTCTGGAAGTGAAGATAATTTATTACTATTTAACCACAATTCATGTAGGTTCTTTAATTGTCCTATACTCTCTGGAAGAACATTCAATTTATTTCCATCCAAGTATAGTTCTTGAAGATTGGTTAAGTTGCCAATACTTTCAGGCAGTTCTTTTAATTGATTTGAGGATAATTTGAGAACTGTTAAGCTTGTGAGATTACCAATGCTTTCTGGAATTGATGTTAAGTTATTATGATGCAGCATAAGGTGATCCAAATTTTTCCAGTTACCTATACTCTCTGGTAGATATGTTAGTTCATTCTTGTGTAACCAAATATGCTCCAGTTTTTTCCATTTTCCAACACTATCAGGTAAGGATGTTAATTTATTTCCAGTAAAGCGAATAGCAGTTAGTTCTGTTAAATCACCAATTGTTTCAGGAAGTTTAGTTAACTGATTTCCATCCAAACAAATGTATTTAATTTTTAGTTGACCTATGGTACTTGGCAAAGATGTAAGTTTATGATCATCTAATTGGATTCCTCTTAAGTTAATTAGTTTTCCAATACTATCAGGTATTTGAGTTAAACATCCCTGCTCAAGAAGTAATTCCTCCATAGAAGTAAGATTACCAATTGCTTCTGGGAGCTCCTCAAGTGGTCCGAATTCTACCCAAAGCTGTTTTATGTTAGGCAAATCACAAATACTATCTGGCAATTTTGTTATTTTTGTTAAAACACAGTAAATGTATTGTAAACTAACCATTTTCCCTATTGATTTTGGTAGTGTTGTTAATGGAGTTCCTACGCAGTTTATTCTCTCTAGTTTTGTTAATTTACTGATACTTTCTGGGAGTATAGATATCTCATTATATCGAATCCAGAGACGTTCGAGATCCAGCAAATCGCAAATACATTCTGGTAGCTTAGTTAATCCTTGTTTGAATAAACCTAATCCATTTACTTTTTTATCTTTAATAGTGATACCTACAGTTTCTCGTTCTATTTCCTCAACAATAGGTAATTGATTGCCTATTATCTTTTCAAGTGCTTTTATGATAAATGCATCTCTACTTAGCAATTCAAATCCTTTGTATTCAATAATTTCTTCTTTCATTTATCTCAAATCCTTTTATCTTGTGACTTTGATACCTTTCTCCTCTAATTGCTCTAGATTATCAATTTTTAATTCCCCCCACCAATGAGTACTAATCCTAGGTGATGCTGTAATAGATATATTTTCTATTTTATTACCAAATTCCTCAAATTTCATTTCCTATTCCTCGAATTTAATATACAAATAACTCATATCTTCGATATTTTCTTAGATTGTTTTTCTTAACAAAAAAATCTGAAGTGGAATGTTCCATCTCCAATAATCTCCTGTTATATACACCTAAAATCAAATATTTATCTGGGTCAGAAAAAATTCTTTGTTGTTCTAACGATTTTTTATCATCGTAGATTTTTAGATATTGAATTTTGAATTCATCAAAATCAAAACACATTGACATCACCCAGTTTAATTTTTATTACTTTTTTCTACACTTTTCCTTGATATTCTTCAATAATTTCTTTGGAATTTTTTTCCCCCTTACTGAATATTACCTTTTTTCTAGACTTCGATTACACAATATGTCTTTTAATGACATATTATGTCATTGATGGACAAGGTTATATATTAGTTTTACTCTAAATCTAATGAAAGAAACTCTAGTCTTTTAAAAAGAAAAAAGAGAAATTAATAAGTGTATAAAATGTCTAATAAAATAAAGAAACACAAAGATTTTATTGAATTCGAACCAGAGATGGTCAAATTTCTTAATGCTGAACAAACAAAAGTAGCAGCAAAATTTGGTCCTATAATAGCAGCATTAAGAGAGAATAAGTACATGACTACAAAAGAAATTCATGATTTGTATATCGATGAGGAAACAAATAAGCATACCTATACAATAAAAACAATTTACCGTTACCTAGAATTATTAGAGGAAATTAATTTAGTGAAAATAGGAGGACATCGAATTACAGAAGGTATGAGATTAACAGAAAAATTATACACTCGTACTGCTAATATTTTCTTTAAAGCAAAGAAAGAAGAAATTCATCCTGATATTTTGGAGAAAAGAAAAGAAGATCTTGAAAAAGTTTTCAAAGTTCTTGAGCAAGTAGAAGGAAAGCCTACAATTGATTTTAATTTATTTGAAGAATTGCTGTCAAAGAAAATGGATTTAGAGCTAGAATATAATAGAAAAATAACTGAGAAAATACAAGAAGATAAGACTCTAACCAAACTCTATAGTGAATTACATATAGATTCTGTTAATTACATAAGTGATCTAGCTGCAACTATTCTTGTTATTTCTAAACATCCAAGAATATTTGAGAAACTATCTAAAATGTATGAAAAATAAAGAAACAATTGAAAAACAACAATCAAGAATAAGATCTAGAAGAAAAATAGAAATTAATTATGGATTTGTTTTTCTAAATTTTCTAGTTCTTTTATTCTCTTTTCATCTCCTAAAAATTTCAAAGTTTTTTTCAAATTCCCAATACTAGCTTTTGATAAATTTCGGTTATTTGGATCTTTTGCTATCATTTGTTCTGTGAATAGTATTGGATCTTTAACTGATTCCATAAGGACGCCATCGTATCTTAATTGACCATCCTCAAAAATAATTGTTTTTCCATCCTCATTGAAAAAGAAATTTTCTTCGTATTTCTCCAGATGTAATTTTTGATATCCATCAAAGTGTGTAAGTGTCTTATCTTCAACAAATATACAAGAATATACTATTCCACCTAAACAAACTCCTTTATAGAGACCAACAAAATGGCTGCTTTTTCTATTTCTCTAAACGAGCTATTTTCTCGACGTCTAAAATATCTTACTACAAAGAATATTACAAGAGCTACCAAAACGATTGTAAAATATAATATAAAGAGGCATTATAAGATTTAATATTATTAACCCCCAATACCATGATTAATCTTGTGGATATTTTAAAATAGGTTCACCCGGATTTGTTAAATCAATTAGATAATGAATATTAAATGGTAAATAATCTATTTGTAAAAGAATTTCTTAATTTTCCTTAATAATTTAATAAACGATATGTATTTAAATTGCATTGAATTTAAATATATGATTATTTTTTAAATCTGGAGAATTATATTTTGAAAAATAAATTATATTTAATTTTATTGAGTATATTTCTTTTTAATGTTTTATTTTTTACAAATACTAGTATTCTATATAATGTACCAGAATACAATCTAGAACCGAATGCTATCTCGATAAGTAAAAGTTGGTATTATACAACTGATTCTTATGGTATTCAATCATCTCCAAGAGCTGTTGATATAGATTGTGATGGGATATAGAAATCATAATTGGTGGAGGTGGTACTCATCTATATTGTGTGAATAGCACAGGTGATTTAGAGTGGAGTTATCAATGTGGTAATGAAATTAATTACTTTTCTCCTTGTATAGCAGACTTAGATAAGGATGGTTATTTTGAGGTACTAATTTGTTCAATTGATAATTATCTACGTTGTATTAATCACACAGGTGGATTGATGTGGGAATTTGCTTCACCCAAAGAAATATCTACCTCACCAGTTACAGCAGATATAGATAGTGATGACTCATTAGAAATATTAATAGGATGTTCAGGAGGAAGTACAGGATTATTTTGTATAAATACTACTGGTTACCAAGATTGGTTCTGTTTAACCAATTATAGTATACATGGAGGTTTATGTATTGCTGATCTCGATAATGATGGAACCTTAGAAATAATAGCGATCACTCAATTCAGAATCTATAGTATAAGCCATCAAGGGAGCATTGAATGGACAACCTCTAATATTAATAATGGATTAGCTCAACTCGCTAGTGCATCGATTGGTGATTTAGATTTAGATGGCACAGTTGAAATAGTAGTTCCTGATTATACTAAATGTCTTTATTGTTATGATCATCTGGGAGAGCAAGAATGGAATTTTACGACTTCAGGTGATTTGTCACCAGCTGCTGCTTTGGTTAATTTAAATGGCGATGAGAATTTAGAAATAATTCTAGCTGAATATATTACTGGGTCAAATATATACTGTATTAATGCTACTGGAGATTTAGTTTGGTCTACTAATATTGGTAAAGGAGGAATGGCGTCTCCTGTAATAAGTGATATCGAGAATGATGGTTTTAATGAGATTATTATTTCATCCAATAATAATAATCTTTATTGCTTGGATCATGAAGGAGCAATAGTGTTCAATCCAACAGTAAGTGCAGGCAATTTTGGGCTTTCCACTCCTTGTATATTTGATTTAGACAAAGACGGTATTTCAGAAATCATATTAGGTAATAGTTGGGATATTGAATGCTATGAGCTTTCAGGTGTAGGCGGATCAGGATTAAGCCCCTGGCATTGTCTTTATGGTTCACCATTCAATACTGGACACACAGATAGTGATGCTGACCTAATAGATGATATAACTGAAGAATATTATGGAATCTCTACAATTAATACTGATACAGATAGTGATGCATTAAATGATGGTCTAGAAATTCTTGTATACCATACCAATCCCATAGATGAGGATAGCGATGATGATCTATTATTGGATGGTGAAGAGATTAATACTTATGGAACAGATCCCAAAGATAGCGATACTGATGATGATGGATTAATTGATGGAGATGAGATAAATAAATACTACACTGATCCTCTTGATTCTGATACTGATCTCGATACAGACATCGATGGTTTAACAAATGTTGAAGAAGTAGATATCTATAATACTGATCCCTTGGATGAGGACAGTGATGATGATACCATACTGGATGGCGAAGAAATCATAGCAGGTGTCGATGGCTATATTACCAATCCCCTTAGTGATGATACTGATTCTGATGGTATTACTGATGATGAAGAAATAGTATTGGGCGATGATAATTATATTACTAATCCACTCTTAGTTGATACTGATTCGGATGGTTTGGATGACGGTGAAGAAATCATATTGGGTAATGATAATTATTGTACTGATCCTACAGATCCGGATAGTGATGATGACGATTTAACTGATGGAGAGGAGTATCTTGCCGGAAGTGATCCGTTAGATGCTGATTCTGATGATGATGGATTAGAAGATGGTGCTGAATACACTCAAGGAACGAATCCTTTAGATCCTGATACTGATGGCGATGGTTTTACTGATGGCGAAGAAATAGAGAATGCCACTGATCCTCTTGATCCAAATGATCCCCTCACAGAAACACCTACACCCACACCTACAGATCCTACAACATCAGGAACCGGATTGCAATTAATTTTCATAATTGTAAGTTTGATTTTCGTTCCAATATTTAGTATTTGTTTCAGAAGAAGAAAGCAATAGCTTTCAACTTCTTCTTTTTATAAAATTAACCTAGGGATTATTAAATAGTAAAAGTTTTTTCTTTCCGTTCCAGGATATTTCATATAGTATCCTGTTACACATAAATGATTATTTGGATCATTATAATCAGAATAGCTATTATTCCTTTCCAAAGGATTCAAAATTTCATTTTGAATGTAATCATTAATTGCTAATCCCGCACGGTTCATGATATAGATTTGAAAAATAACGTTACTGATTCAGAATAAATATGTTTAATAATTCTGAATTGTTTAAATATCGATTAATTTTTTACCTTATAGAAACCTTTCATTTAAATCTTAAAAGATCAGGAAAAGTTGGAATATTATGAAATTAAAAATACAAAAAAAAATTCGGTAAAATTTTTAGCTTATTGCTAACGATTGTCCTTTTCTCCAGCATTTTCGCTTTCAAACATCAACAATCTTCTGCAACAATAATTCCCTCAAATATTGTTCCATTGGAAACTACAGCAGAATCACAATTTATTCTCAAGGAAATAGGACAATTTAATGATAGAGGACAAGCTTGGGGTGTGACTATTTCAGGTAGTTATGCTTATGTCGCTGATACTTCTGATGGCCTTGAGATCCTTAACATCAGTGATCTCTACAATCCAATAAAGGTTGGGAAATCTGGTGATTTAGGAATAATTGAAAGCGTGATTGTTTCAAACAGCTATGCGTTTGTTAACAGTTATACTAATGGCCTTAAGATATTTAGCATCAAGTTTTACTAAACCGTTTTGTACAGCTCGAAGAAATGCAACTGTAGTAAATACTTTACCTATAGATTGAATACTAAAAATAGTATTTTTATCTACAATTTTGGAATTTTTTCTATCAGTGAAACCAAAACACTTCATCCATAAAATTTTATCATTTTTAATTAATGAAATTGCCAAACCTGGAATGTCTTCCTTTAGCATATTTTCTTTAATTTCTCTCTCTAATTCATGTACAATATTAACCATTTAAATAACATCCTTTCTAAATAAAAATTAATACTAAATAAAAGAGAAACGCACTTTTTTGAGTCTCTATATGTAACTAATAAAAAAAAAGAAATCTGAGATTTCCAATATCAATAATCAAGTAAAGAATATTGAAAAGGTCAAAAAAATGGAATTACCTTATTAAATAATAAGTGATTAATATAATAATAATTAATTTTACGTGAGGGTGTAATTTGAGAAAAATTAATTGTCGTTTTTTTATGATTTTAATTTTAGTTATTTCTTCAATTAGTAGTATTACTTTATCAAATTCAAGGATTTCAATTGAAGAAAATATAAACGAGAACATCTTAACTGGAGAAGAAAAATCAATTTCAGATATAGATTTCCCAAGTCCTAAAGCTATTACTTATAATGTAACGGAAATTTACCAATGGGATGAAAATTATGGCAGAGGTCAAGAAGTAATCAAAGAAGGAGATTATGTTTATGTTGCAGCTTATTATGGTGGAGTAGTGATTTATGATATTTCAGATATTAATAATCCCTTCATCACTGGAACCTATGAAATTGAAAATCAATGTAATGGTCTAGATATTAAGAATGGAATACTCTATGCAGCATTTTTTGGTTCAGGTTTGAAAGTAGCTGATGTATCAGATCCTGAGAACATTATTGAACTTGGTACTTACTACAACCAAAGCGGACTTGCTTATGATGTTGAAGTAGTAAATGATTTAGCATTTATTGCTGATTACTTTGATGGATTAGAAATTGTGAATATTTCTGATCCAACAGATATAACTCCTGTTTCTAACTATCAAAATGTTAACGAATATCCTATAGGTGTTAATATTTATGGTGATTTTGCCTACTTAAGTTGTTCAAATCAAGGAATGTTTATAATCAATATATCTGATCCGACAAAACCAATGAAGGTAGGAGAGTACTATGGAGGTACAGGAAATTATAATGAAGTTCTAGTGGATGGAAACGAATGCTATATTGCTACGTATGCAAGTCATGTAATTGCATTAGATATTTCAGATATTACTAATCCAGCATTAATTGGTACGCTATTATCTTCTGGATTTGCCAATGAATTAGAAATGGATAATAATATTTTATATTTGGCTGATGGTTCTTTAGGAGTAACAGCTTTTAATGTTACAGATCCATATAGCCCAGTGCAAAAAGATGTTTATTATGATGGCACTCATTATTTCGGTATTCATTTTGATGATAATTTAACATATTGTGCTTCAAATAAGAATGGCTTAGTGATAGTAAATACCACTGATTTAGACAATTTTGTAGAAATTTATACTTCAGATTTCAATGGTGAAGCAATGAATACATATGTAAATAATGATTTGTTATTCCTAGCAAATGGTTGGGATGGCATAAGAGTATTCGATATCTCAGATATTAACAATCCAGTTTTTCTTGGACAGCAACCAATAAATACGCTATACAATGCTCATTCTCTAACAGTTGTAGATAACATTGCCTATGTTTGTGATTATACAGAGGGATTGAGATTATTCGATATTACGGATCCTTCAAACATTGTTTTTCTTGATTCCTATGTTGGAGCTTTTTATGCACGAGATATTGAAGTTATTGGTGATGTAGCTTTTATTGCTGGAGATTATGGTGGTTTAAGACTAATCAACATTTCAAATCCTTCATCTATGTATGAAATTAATACACAATTTGATGGAGGTATTGCTTATGACTTATTTATTGAAGGCAATTATTGTTATATAGCAGATGGTTCCAATGGTATAGAAATAATTAATATCTCGAATTATTTAAGTCTTTCAGAAGTTGGTTCATTTTATGATGGAGGAACATCAAGAGGAGTAGACAAGCAAGGTAATTACCTCTTTGTTGCTGATGGTACAGGAGGTTTTGAAGTTCTTGATGTTACAGATGTTACAGCAATTTCAAAAATTACTACCTTTACAGATTTGTATAACGATAATCAAAGAGTAGATGTTGAAGGAAGCTACGCTTACATTGCCGATAATTTAGACGGAATTAACATCCTCAATATAAGTGATCCAACTAATCCTACAGAAATCGCAAATTACGATGAAGGTGGTAGAGCTTATGGAGTTTGTGCAAATAATGGATATATTTTCACAGCTACTGATTATTTTGGTTTAGATATAATAATAGTTGATACAGATCAAGATGGATTAAATGAATATCTAGAAACAGATGTTTACGGATCAAATCCTTTTATAAAAGATACAGATGAAGATTCACTTGATGACTATATTGAAGTATTCACTTATGGGACAGATCCAACAAAAGTAGATACAGATGATGATAATGTTAATGACGATGAAGAAATAATAGAAGGAACAAATCCACTTGAACCTGATAGTGATTTTGATGGATTGGATGATCGGCAAGAACTAGACCGTGGAACAGATCCTTGGGATACAGATTCTGATGATGATTTGCTAACTGATGGCGATGAAGTATGGATCTATGGATCTGATCCCTTATCTGATGATACCGATTCTGATGGACTTGATGATTGGGAAGAAGTGAATCCTGGAGCAGATGGTCTACTAACCAGTATAGATGATGATGATTCAGACGACGATGGGATCCTAGATGGTGATGAAGCTTCTTATGGTACCAACCCTCTTGACGGGGATACAGATGATGATAGTATTCTCGATGGAGAAGAGGTTATTGCTGGTGTTGATGGCTTTGTAACTGATCCAACTGCTGCAGATACCGATGGAGATGGATTCGATGATGCAGAAGAAATCGCAGCAGGAACTGATCCAACTGATCCCAATGATTATCCAGTAACAGAAACACCAACTCCTACACCAAGTCCAACAAATTCTACTACACCAACTGGTGATGGTTCTTTCATCAGCGGTTTTATCAGTTTAGGAATTGTTACATTAACAGCTTTCGTAATTATCTCTTTAGTAGAACGAAGAAAGAAATACTTCAACTAGTTTTTTTTGAAGTCTATTCTTTCCTTTTTTTATTACTCTAGAATTATTCTTATTTTCAATTCTTCTTATTAATCCAGTTAAGAATTAGTTTAAAATAGCGGATTCTGGTCCATTTGAAAAATAAAGCTTGTAAATTAATTTTGTTATATTTCCTGCATGTATGTTTATTATTCCAGCAAAATCTTCTCCTATTTCTATTGATACAAATAGTGAGATCAATGTCTTATTAATTTTTGATTATCCCTTTGGAACTGAATATTTCTTTACTCGAGAAGTTCTTGAAGATCGATTTAGCTGGAAAATTACGACTACTTCATTATTTAAGACAATTAGTCCATGTAGTGAATCTTATCCTTCTATTGAAGTAGATTATACAATTAATGAATTACCTAGCATAGACACTTTTGATATTATTCTACAGAGAATTATACTATTGATTTTTATTTATTTTATTATTCATATGTTTTCATCAGTAATGATAAATTATCTAAAAAAAAAGAAACGACTTATAAAGACTTTAAATAATTCACAAAAAGCATTCTAAATAATTATTAGAGAAAATTAAAGTAAGATTTTTTTTCTTTTACATCATTTTAAAAGTAATTCCTTTTCTAAATTCACTATAATCTCATGTTCTATTTTTTCTATAATATTAGACATTATATCTACACTTGATTATTTATGAATATTCAGAGTTTATAAAAACAAAACTCACTAATAGAGAGTAATTAATGACTACTAGAAATTGCCTAAATAACAAACTACTTTTAACTGTAAATGAAAGATTAAAGAAATAAAAAGTTCTGATAAACTTGACAGTAAGAGGAAACCATTTACAATGTGATGGTAGAAATAATTGCGCAGCATGTTCTAGTTATACTTGGTCTAATAATATTGAGCAACCAATGAGATATTATTATTGTAAATACTGTAATACGGATATTTTATGCAAACTTGGTGCAGCTGTCAATTATGATTATGAAGAAGAAGGAATTATAGTTAAAATAATAAAATGTAATAAATGTGGTGAACCATTAGCAGAGCGAGTATGGCCTAAGGTGAAAGAAGTAAAAATATAAAATATTAGAATCATTAATGTGTGAATTCATTTTTACTAATCCTTTTGCCTAAATGATTTGTTTTTTATATCTATTGTAGATAATTACTTGTTTGATTATAATGAAACGGAAACCAATTGGCTGGTTATCGAAAGGAAGATCAGTCGTATTAATGGGATTAGATAATGCTGGGAAGTCTACTCTAGTTAGTCAATGGACTCGTGGAGTTATAGAAAAGACAGTCACTACTATAGGTCTAGATATTGAGCATGTAGAAATAAAAGGTGAAAAATTCAATCTTATTGATCTTGGTGGACAACAACCTTTCCGAATAACAATCTGGAAAACCTATGCTCAAATGGCTCAAGGAGTTATATTTGTATTTGATATCACTGATAAACTTCGTGTGAAAGAAGCTGTAGAATGGTTCTGGAAAGTAGTTGAATGGTTACGAGAAGATGCTCCAATTATTTTTTGTGCAAATAAAATTGATTTGCGTGACCAGAAAAAGATTGATGCAATGTCTTTAGAAGAAATAATTAATATATTCAAACTAGATAAACTTAGTCAAGAAAATTACGTGCAACACTCATTTCGAATTTTTGAAATTTCAGCTAAAACAGGTGAAAATGTTGAAGATGCAATGCAATGGATATTTGGCAGAGTAATAGGTTCAGATGAAAAATCAAAAATAAAAGCAGTATTAATTCATTCAATTGAAGATAATACAACTTTACTGGAGCTTCCTTTTACTGAAGAATTTGAAGATATCTCAAAACATGAAAATTTAGCTGATATTCTAGAATACAATACAAAATTGTTTACAAAAAGTCAATCAACCATGCAATATTATGAACATGAAAATTATGATGCATATGTTTTTGCACATGAAGGATATATTTGTCTAATTGTTGCAGAAAAAGAAGCTGAATATAATTCGATTAGAATAACAGGACAAAGCATCCTTTCAGTCATCAATGTTTTGCGACAAGAAAATAAGCTAACACCAGAATTTCTAAAATGGGTTGTTAAGGAAAGTTTTGGAGCTTAAAATATAATATTTACATTTTAATATAAAATACAATTTATCAAAATTTAGTTTTTTATATTATATTATTAAAAAATGAAAATTAATTCATCCTAAGGTTTGAAAATACAAGTGATTGAAAAAAATGACACTATTATTATGAAAACCTACACTGATATTTTTAACAAAATTCCTACAAGAATTTATATCTATAAATTAGATAAATCTGAGATTAATAAACAATTAAATAGTTAATCCTTATAATTAAATAGTTCATAGAAATTTTATTGAAGAAAATGAGAACAAAAAAACGAAGGAAAAACTAATGATATTTGAGGAAAAAATTATCATTATAGATAGTGATACTAGTACGTTTAATGATTTTAAAAAACCTCTCTCAGATAAAGGATTCGAAGTTCTTCATGCTATAAATACAAAAACAGCATTAAACCTTTTAACAAAGAATAAACCACTAATTGCATTAGTTGAATTAAAAATAGCAAGTAATAATGAAGTGGAATTTCTTCAAAATATTCAAGAAATATCTCCACAAACAAATTCTATAATAATTACTAGTGAGTTATCAGCAAAATTGAGTAAAGTAATTCTAGAAACAGGAGATGCTAGCTTTTATATAAAAAAACCATTCAATTTCAGTGATCTTTATGTAAAAATTTCAAAAATATTAGATAAAAATAGAAAAATGATTGAATCTCAAAAATCATTGCAAGATCTTTTTAAATCTTACAATCAACTTGAATTTTTGATGTCTATTTTGATAAATGAATTAGAAAATTCTACTAATTTATTGGAAAAAATTTCAAAAGGAATCAATATCTCAGATTTAAACGAAAGCCAAAAGTTTGCTTTTGAAAATATCAATAGATTATTTCATAATAATAAAAAATTGCTTGAGAGATTTAATAATTTAAGACTTGTAGAGGAAATTAAGCCAGCCAAGCTTTCTAGTGTCAATTTAAATCAAATAATCGACAAAGTATTTTTACAGATTAAAGAAGAATACAACCAATTTACTTCGAATTTTAAAAAAAATGTGCAATCTAACAATATGTGTGTTAAAGGTTTTATAGAAGAAATAAAAGTTTTAGTTAATGAAGCATTTTACTTAGTATCATTACCAAATACAAATTTCTGTGATTGTTTGGTAATTAACCTAAGAAAGTCAGATAATCTTTTGGATAAAAATAATAATAAAATCCCAACAATTGAATTAGAATTAATATCAATATTAAAGGAAACCAAATATGATTCTAATGATAATATAATTGAACCGTTGTCCCAACAATATGGTTTTGGTTATTTCCTATTAAAAGGATTAGTTGAAGGTTTTAATGGTGAAATCTTTTTGGAAGATAATAAAATTGGAGAGAAAATTGAAACAAAATTAACCATTTTATTACCATCTTGTTAGTGAATTTCAAATTTACGTTGAAATAGTATATTCCATAAAATATTTGTATTGAAGAAACAAGTACATTGAATTGAAATAGGTGTAAAAATTATATGAAAATTCTAATTGTTGATGATAATAAAGAGCTTCGAGCAATTTTCAAATTAATGCTAAAAGAATTTGAAATAGATGAAGCAGAAAATGGTTTAAAAGCTCTCGAACTTTTCAACAAAAATGAGTATAATCTTATTCTTATGGATATTTTAATGCCTGAAATGGATGGTATTGTAGCAACAAAAGAAATTTTAAAACTTAATCCAAGTATTGTTATATTAGCAGTTACTGCTTATTTTTCACGAGCAGAAGAAATTCTTTTGGCTGGAGCAAAAGAGGTTTTGAAAAAACCAATAAGAAAAAATGATTTAATTGAAAAAATACATCAATATAGTAAATCATAATTAACAAGAGATGTGAAAATTTTTTTTGTCGAAATATTGCCTAAACTAGCAGATTAATAAATGATTTTTGTTATAGTATAAAAATTAGAAATTTAATTTTATTAAATTAAATTCTATTTAAATTATCTTGAAAAGAAGGGATTTAATTGGAACTATCAAATGTATTACTAATAGATAATACTAAAAACACTAAAAAAATCATTCTTTTACAGAAATATGAATTGTTAGAAAATGTAACGATCGATTTAGTAACAAATAAAAAAGAAATTTTAAATTCTTTGGGAGAAAAAGAGTATTCAATTATTTTAATTAATTTTGATCTAGAATGGTATTCAATTCAAGATTTGATTGAATTAGTCTCCCAGAAATATCCATTTAGTGGTATAGTAGTTTTTAGTTATCAATATGTATCACCAAAAATCAATGGAAAAAAATTGAAAATTGATTCCATTATTAATAATTTTGATATTCAAACCCAAAATATTGAATTTGCTTTTGAATTTGCTATTGAAAGAGCATCAGAAAGAAGAGATTTATTTAAATTAAATAAAGAATATAAAGAATTATTTGATAATGTTCCAATTGGATTATATCGAACTGATTTTAGAGGTATAATTCTTGCTTGTAATAATACTTTTGCTAATATTTTAGGATTTAATAGTGAGCAAGAAATAAAAGGTTTGAGGATTCAAGATTTTTACGATGATACAGCTACTGAAGAATCACTACTTACTAGAATTTTTTCCAGTTTTCCTTATACAAATGGAGTTCGTAAATTAAAAAGGAAAGATGGAAGTTCAATATGGGTAGATATTGATACGAAAAGCACACTTGTAAATAATGTTTTAATCTATCTAAATGGTACTGTAAAGGATATAACAGAAAGTAGAAGAACACAAATTCTTTTACAGAATAAAGAAGAAAGTTACCAAAAACTATTACAAACTACTCCAGATGCGATTATTCTTTTTGATTTAGAAGGAAAAATTCAATTTGTAAATCAGCAATTTCTAGAAATATTCGAATTTAATAGTGAAGCTGAAATTGTTGGAAAGAATTTTCCAAAGTTAATAAATAAATCCAATTATGGTGTTATAGCTGAAGTTATTCAGAATATGAATGAAGAAAAAAAGAAGTCTTCATATGAGATAGAATTAATAAGAAAAAGTGGGAATGTTTTTCCAGCAGAAGTAAACTTCAATTCAATTAAAGATGAAAATAATAAATCCTATGCTATAATAGCTATTGCAAGAGATATCTCTGAACGCAAGAGTATGCAACATGAACTTCAAAAAGAAAAGAACACTCTTCAGCATTATTTAGATGTTGCAGGTGTTATCTTTTTAGCTCTTGATATTAAAGGTAATATTTCGATGATAAATCGTAAGGGATGTGAAGTTTTAGGATATAATGAAAAAGAAATCATTAATAAAAATTGGTTTGAAAATTTCGTTCTCAAAGAAGAAGTTCAAGAAGTTGAGAAAATATTCTCTCAAATAATATCAAAAGATAACAACATTTTTGGGTATATTGAAAATTCTGTGTTAACTAAAAGTGGAGAAGAGAGATTCATTGCTTGGTATAATACCCGTTTAATAGATGAAAATGGGAATATTATTGCTACTCTCAGCTCAGGAACGGATATTACTGAGAAGAAAAGAGCTGAAGAGGCTTTAAAAGAAAGTGAGAAAAAATATAGACAATTATTCAATAAAGCAAATGATGCAATAGTGTTAATGGAATTAACTGACCAAAAACTACCAGGAAATTTCATAGAAATAAATGATGTTGCTTGTTTAAGATATGGTTATAATAGAGAAGAATTGTTAATGATGAATATACAAGACATACTTGCTCCTCAAGCAAAAGAAAATATTCCTAATGTGATTAGCAATCTTGAAAAAGAAGGATCAAGTACTTTCGAAACTCTACATTTGGCTCGGGATGGACGAGAAATACCAACAGAAATTTGCTCACATATGTTTACATTAGATGGTAAGAAGCTAATTCTATCGATAATGAGAGATGTCACTGATCGAAAGAAAGCTGAAATACAGTTGAGGAATTCTGAAGAAATGTATCGTTTAATTTTTGAAAATACTGGAAGTTCTATGATAGTTACCAATGAAAACTATGAAATTAAAGTTTGTAATACAAATTTTGAAAAATTAATTAATCGAAGTAAAAAAGAAATTGAGGGTAAAAGTTGGAAACCATTTATCTATGAAAATGATTTGGAGAAATTAACAAAATTAACAGATAATCTGAAAAATAATCCTGAATTGTTTCCACAGGAAATCGAATTTAGATTAGTAGGAAATAATGGTAATATTAAAACTGTTTGGGCTATAATTAACAAGATCACCAAAAAGAGAGAAGCTGTAGTATCAATTTACGATATTACTGAAAAGACTCTAATGGAAGAAGTCAAAAGACAAGCTTTTGATCAAATAGATAGAAATCTAGAGCAATTTGCTATAATTGTTGACAGTATTAGAAATCCTTTAGCAGTAATAGTAGCTTTAGCGGATGTACAAAATAATGAATTATCTAGAAGAATAGTGGAACAAGCTGAATTAATTGATAGAATTCTTCTAAGACTTGATGAGAGATCTTTGGAATCAACTAATGTTCGAAATTTCATTCATACTCATGCACCTTGAAAGAGAATCAGTTTTAAACATTATACAAAAAGTCTTCCCATTCAGTTAGATTAAGTTACAATCCTAATTCTCATTCTTTCATTCCGATTGCTAAACCAACATATGTAACACATACATTGCTGGTAATTTTTCAATTTATTTAGGATTTTTCTAGCAATTTTTTTAGCTTTATAAAAAACTTATTTTAAAAAGAATAGATATTTTTTAATATAATTTAAAACATCTAAAAGTGAGGGGATTATAAAATGTGTGGGAATAATTTTTCAAAGCAATTAATAATCAGTTTAATCATTTTTAGCATCTGCTTCTCAGAAGCACCTACTCATGGTCTAGAATCAATTCAGAAGGATTTTACTACTGATGGTCTGACAATATCAAATATCATTGCTTGGGATGTAATTGTATATAAGGGTTACTTGTTTGTTGCAGCAGAATCTTCTGTTGAAATTTTCAATCTAAAATCGAATAAATATAATCCTCCGCATGTTAAAAGCATTCCAAGAGTAGAGGAGGAGACAACTATTACTGATATCTATGTCAATCAAGATATTCTTTGTGTTTCGATGAGTGGTTATATCCATTTATATAATGTCTCTAACCCATATTATGCTTATGAATTTTGTCAGATACCTCACAATGGAGGTAATGTAAGAGATTTCTATATTGAAGGTAATCTTTTATTTGTTTGTAACACGATAATGGGATTTAAAATCTATGACATCAGTATTCCTTCAGCTCCAATTCTACTTTCAAGCACTCTTATTGGTGATAGTATCAATGAAGTGTATGTTGTAGACAATTTTGCATTCATTGTTTCTGATTATTCTATCACCGATACTCGCATCTTTGCAGTGTTGGAGATTACCAATCCCTCTTTTCCAGTGTTGACTTATGAATCAAATTACAACTATAATTATTCCTTACATGATATATACAGCAATGGAAATATCATTTACCTTTTTGGTGAAGATGGGTTGTTTGTTTATGACTTTGATGGTGCAACTACTGAATTATTAAAACATATTAATACAATATTGATTATTGACTATGCAATAAAAGGCAGCTTTATGTATGCCATTAACTTGCCTGCTCATGTTATCGAATTTAATATCTCTATTTTCAATAATCCTATTATAACAAATAGTTATTTAGGGGGATACTCTTCGGCTTTAGATCTTTATGAAGATAACATCTATTTAGCAGCAAGCGATGATGGAGTTTTAGTGATAAATACAAATTATATCTATCCTCCAACCACTACTCCAATACCAACCACACTAACCAATACAAGCAAAACCTATTCCATAAATGTAAGTTTAAGTTCTACTACCCTAACAATTACTTTCAGTATAATAGCAATGATAACTTTAGTTGCATATAAAAAAAGAAATGATTTAAAGTAACCATTAACGAATATTGAAATTGAGGACTATTAAATATTGATTAATCTCACCCTTTCCTAATTATATTCTTGAAAATTTACATACTATTTTACTAAGAGTAGTTTCCTTTTCTATAAAATAAATTCCAATAAGATTTTGGTTTATACACTATATGAAACTATGCTCTATTTTTTAACAAACTTAACATATTATTAACAAAATGGTTATTTGAAAATTTGAATAGAGTTTGTATCTATTTTTTATTCAATAATTCTTCCCATCCAGTTAAATTTAGTTGTAATCCTAATTCTTCTTCTTTCATTCCAATTGCTAGACCAATATATTGTGATAGGTACATTGCAGGTAACTTTAGATTTTTACCCATTAATTTACCAATAACATCTTGAGAAGCTCCAAGTTGTTTATGACAGAAAGGACAAATATTCGCTATACTATTATATCCTCTTAATTTCAAGATTTCAACTTTTTCACCTGAAACAGTAAGCGATTTCTCTGAGTCTACTCCAATTATCGTTGCAGCACAACAATCCAGTAATTCTGGATATGTAGGTGATTTTGCTCCTATTGCTTCTAATATTTCTTGCATTTTTGTAGGAGATTCAGAATCATCCGGTCTAGCGATTGTTTTTGGTCGAATAGCATGACACCCATAATGTGCAGCAGTATTAAATCCCTTCAGTTTTCTTTTAACATGTTTTTTAATCATCTCAATTCCGATATCTTCGTGCAATAATGTAAGAATATTCCTAACTGGTAATGGTTTATCAAAATGCAAACCTTCTTTTTCTAGTGCTTTGTTTATTTTTTCTTTAAGATCTGGGAATTGTATTAATTCATGTTGAAGTTCACTTAATGATAAATCGCACCCATTACAAATCGTTGCAATAGCATCAAAACCTTGTTCCTTTGCTAAAGCATGAGTTCGAGCAGCTAGAAAAGCCCACATTTCATGTTTTGCAGCTTTTATTGGTGTTCCACAACAAGCTTGATCCTCTATATCTTTGAAATCAATTTCAAAATGACTCAGAACAGCTCTTGCACTAATTTCATTTTCATAACTATCTGCTTGAGATGTGCATCCTGTAAAGAAACCGTATTTCATCTTTATTACTTCTCCTGAGCTATTTCAATTACTTTGTATGCACCAATTTCTTTGAGTGCTTTTTGGAAATTACCAATATTTTTTATTCCACGTTCTGGTAATCCCAACTCATCTCTATCAACGAATTCAAAATCAGTAGTTTGTACTTCTCTTGGTTTTACAATTGCTCCTTCAGTTTTTATTGTTTTAATCATCTCAACAAATACTTTTGGAGGAGCTATTCCTCTATCAACAGCAATATTGGTCAAGGAGCAAATTGTTTGTACAGGAGAAGTAAGCATTGGACAACGGGTTTGGCATGTTATACAATTTAAACAATACCATAAAATTCCTGAATCTATAATATCATCAGCTAAACCTAAATGAGCAGCAATTTGGAACTTATGAGGAGCAAAGTCTTCAAATATTTTATTTGCAGGACAACCATTTGTACATTTTAGACATGTATAACAATCTTCAGGTTTTGCATCAAGTGAGATACCTCTAATTTTATTTATTAAGTCTTTATCTCGAGAACTAAATTCTATTGTATCCATTTTACTTGTTCTCCTCTTGCTTCTCTGTACAACCGCATGGTCCTAGCTCTTTGAGCTTCGCAACCATCTCAATAACAGTGTCTGCAAATTTATTTCCTTCTCCTGCAGAAATAAACTCTAAACGAAGTCGTTCCTTATCAACACCCATCGAATCTAGAAGTTTGTGTAATAGTGTTACTCTTTTTACTGTTTTATAATTTTGTGAGATATAATGACAATCCCCTAAATGGCAAGCTGCTATTAATACGCCATCTGCTCCATTATCAAAAGCATCGAAGATAAATTGCGGATCCACTCTTCCAGAACACATAGTTCGAATTATTTTAATATTTGGAGGGTATTTTAATCTCGAAAGTCCTGCCAAATCAGCTCCTGCATATGAACACCAATTACAGCAAAAAGCTAATAGATTTGGTTCAAATTCCTCAATTTTCTTATCTATTTTTTTAACTACTTTTTCTTTTGAAGCTGTCAAATTTTTTTCCTCCTATACTATGGTGCTGGAGCTCCGGTCTCTTTAAATGCTGTTTGAATCATTGCTTCTATTTGATCATTCGTAAAATGATTCATTGTTATAGCATTTGAAGGACAAGCTGCTGCACATGCTCCACATCCCTCGCAAAGAATTTTATTTATTTTCGACCTTATATGTCCTTCGCCAATATCTTTCAATGAAAGCGCATGATAAACACATATTGAAACACAAGTTCCACAACCTGCACAGATATCTTCATTCACAGAAGCAACTATTGATTCTTTTTCAATGAATTTACTCTTTACAAGTTTCGCAGCTAGGGATGCTGCTGCTAAACCTTGTGAAACAGTATCTGTAATATCTATCGGTCCTCTACAAGCACCAACTATGAATTTACCACTTGATGAAGTTTCTACTGGACCAAGTTTAATGTGTTTTTCGATAAAGAAGCCATTGGAATCCATTGAACAACTTAACAATTCACCAATTTTCTTTGCATCCTCTTGTGGTTCCATTGCTGTTTGTAGAACAATTAAATCAGGTCGATATCGTATATTTTTATCTAAATCAGGATTGTATATATCAAAATAGAGATCTCCATTAACATCTATTCTAATGTCACTTGGAATTCCTTTAATATATTCTACACCCATTGATCTTGATTTATTATATAATTCCTCATAGCCTTTTCCAAAGGTTCTAATGTCCTTATAGAAAAGCAAGGTTTCTATATCGTTTCCATATTTATTCTTCATTAAGAATGCATGTTTGATAGAAGCTGTACAACAATATCGAGAACAATATTCATGATAATTTTTATCTCTACTTCCTACACAATTAATGAAAGCAATTGATTTTGGTTTTTGTCCTGTTGAAGGAACAATTAACTTCCCTTCAGTTGGACCTGCAGAATTTGTATATCTCTCGAATTCTAAACCAGTTATTATATCTTGATATCCTGGTTCTTTATAATGGAAGTTTTTAATTGCAGAAGGATCAAAGGATTTGAATCCTGTAGCTATTATTATTGCACCTACTTTTTCTGTAATTAATTCTGGTAACTGATTATGATTTATTGCTTCGGATTCACAACTTCGAACACATTCTTTACAAACACCACAATTTGCACAATGCAAGCAACGACTAGCTTCTTTTTGAGCGTCTTTTTCAGAATAACTTTTTACTACTTCAAGATAACACGAATTCAATCGTTTCTCTACTGGTTCTCTTTCTTGGTATATTCTTTTAACATTATTTGCTCTTTCTACAGGTATTTTTTCAATTACTTCACCTATTCTAACTCTTCCTTTATAGATTTGAGAATGAGTAGTGGCTTCATCTGGTCTCCCAGCATACATATCCTCTCCTCGCAAATATCTATGAACTGATTCCCCTGCCCATTTACCTGAAGCAATAGCTTCAATAACTGATTCTGGACTGTAATAAAATTCTCCACAGCAGAAAATATGGGGGTATGTTTTTGATTGCAAAGTCATTGTATCTATTACCAAATTACCTCTTTTATCTATCATTTCTTCTGGTATAATTGTTCTATCAAAGAATTGACCTATTGCAACAAATACATAATCAAAATCCTCTGTGAATTCTGATCCTTCTATACAACTTGCTTTTCTTCTCCCATCTTCCCCTGGTTCTCCTAATTTAGTTCTTAGCAATTCTGCAGTTGTTAATTTTCCACTTTTTCCTAGAAATCTGCTAATTTGTACTTGTGGTACAATTTTTATTCCTTCATCTATTGCGTCTATTATTTCTTCTTGATAAGCAGGCATTTCTTTTTGACTTCGTCTATAAAGTATTTTTACTTCATCAGCTCCTAGACGCTTTGCTACTCTTGCAACATCAACAGCGGTATTTCCACCACCAATTATTCCAACTTTCCCTTTTAATGATTTTATCTTTTTATCACAAACATCTTTTAGAAATTCTAATCCAGGTATAACACCATCTAGGTTTTCACCATCAACAAAGAGTTCATATGATCCTACAGCTCCAGTTGCAACTATCACTGCATCAAAACCTTTTTGTCGAAGAAGACCTTTTCTCTTAAGATCATCAAAAGTCAATTCATCATTTTGACCAACACGAAAACCAGTTTTTATTTCAACACCTAAATCTAGAATTCTTTGAATCTCATGATCTAGAACATCTTTAGGTAATCGATAATCAGGAATTGCATATTGTAATAATCCACCAGCTTTATTTTTCATCTCATATACTGTAACATTGTATCCTTTCTTTGCTAACCACCAAGCTGATGATAATCCTGATGGTCCCGCACCAACAATTGCTATTTTCTCTTTGTAAATTTTGGAAAGAGGTTGTATTTTTTCTTCCTTTATCTCCTTTCTTTCCCATTCACAAATGAAATCCTTCAGTGCACGAATTGAAACTGGTTTATCAACTTGCCCTCTGCCACAATATTCCTCACAATGCCCCACACATATCTTTCCACAAACACTTGGAAATGGATTTTCCTCCCTAATTAAATCAAGTGCATCTTTGTATTTCCCCATAGCAATTAAATTTACATAACCTTGTACATGAATATCAGCTGGACATCCATCTCGACAAGGAGGTATACCTAATTTATCAATTGTATAACATTGTGGAACTGCTTGCGGAAAAGGAATATAAATTGCTTTATGTGTTACTAATCCTTCATCAAATTTACTAATAATATTAGAAGGACAATTTTCCGTACATAAACCACAACTTGTACATTTTTCTGGATCAATAAAACGAGGTTTTTTCAAAATTTCTACTTCAAAATTACCTACATATCCTGAAACATTTTTTACTTCAGATTGTGTTAGCAATGTGATTCTTGGATGATCTATAACATCAGCCATTCTAGGTGTTAAAATACATGCAGAACAATCTTGAGTCGGGAAAGTTTTATCAAGTTGAGCCATTTTTCCTCCAATTGTAGGTTCTTTTTCAATTAGAATGGTATCTACTTCCAAATCAGCTAATGCTAATGCAGAAGAAATTCCTGCTATGCCTCCGCCTATAACCATAGCTTTTGGAGTACCAGTTACAATATTTGGTTCCAACGGTTGAAGGAGTGATGCTCTACTTGCAGCCATTCGAACTAAATCTTTTGCTTTTTCTGTTGCCTTTTCCCTGTTGTCAGTTACCCAAGAAACTTGTTCACGAATATTCGCCATTTCAAATAAATATTTGTTCAACCCAACTTTTTGTACTGTTTTTCTGAAAGTTTCTTCATGCATTCTAGGACTACAAGAAGCAACTACTATTCTGTTTAATTTATGTTCTACAATATCCTCTTGAATTTTCTTTTGGCTAGGTTTTGAACAACTATATTTGAAGGTATGAGCATAAACAACATTTTCAAGTTTATTTGCATATTCTGTTACAGCATCACAATCAACAGCAGAAGCAATGTTTGAGCCACATCGACAAATATAGACACCAATTCTAACGTCCTCGGTCATTTGAAGTTTCTCCGAAGTTTAATTTACAATAATTTTTCTAATATGATATCCTTTTTATTGTGGATATAACTTATAAAAATCATTTTTGGTTGATTTGAATCATTGAAAAATATATTTAAAACGAAAAAAAAAAATAGTAAGTTTACTATTAATTCATAAAAAAACGTAAAATTATTATTTATTGTAGAATTAGATTTTATAGATATTACATTTTTTGAATGTAATAAATAATATAACAGCTATAACAACAATTTGGAATGGAATCCAATGAAAATACTCCTAACAGGTTCATTTGGAAACGTAGGTGCGAGTACTCTAGAAATACTATTAGAGAGAAAATATGAAGTAACTTGTTTTGATAAAAAAACTCTTGAGAATAAGCGAGTAGCTAGAAAATTCAGGAAGAATGTGAAAAAGATCATTTGGGGAGATATTAGAAATCCTGAGAAAGTAGCAAAAGCTGTTGAAGGGCAAGATCTAGTAATGCATGTTGCAGCAGTAATTCCTCCAAAAGCTAATCGTAATTTTAAATATACAACACAAGTTAATTTTGGTGGAACAGTCAATATAGTTGATGCAATCAAGAATCAATCGAATCCCATAAAACTAATTTATACTTCTTCTGTTGCTGTTTATGGGGACGTACGAAACAGAAAATCGCCTGTAATAACTGAGGACTATACAATAAATCCCAGTCCAGGGGACCACTACGCACTAACAAAAATAGATGCTGAAAATTATATTAAAAAATCAGGTATCAAATGGTCAATTTTTCGACTTAGCTACATCCCAAATTCACAAAAAATTAAATTGACTCCTCTGATGTTTCGAATGCCATTGGATACTCCAATAGAATTTACTCACACTAAAGATACTGGTTTAGCACTAGTAAATGCGATTGAAAGAGAAGAAATTTGGGGAAAAATCTTTAATCTCGGAGGAGGGAAATCTTGTCAATTTGTTTATAAAGAATATTTGAACCAAATGCTACCTTTAATGGGAGTAGAACCTCTGCCAGCAGAAGCATTCTCTAATGAACCATTTCATTGTTGTTACTATGATACAACAAAATTACAACGAATGTTACAATATCAGAGATATACTTTTGATGATTTACTACAGGAAATGATTAGAAATGCTCGAGGAAAGAGAAATTTAGCAAAAATGTTTAAACCTTTTGTAAAACTAGCACTTCTTATGTTATCACCTTATTATCTTAAGAACAAACGAAAAAATAAATCTGAAAAAAATAAAAACGAAGAAACGGGAGTATTCAATTGAAAGTCCTAATAACTGGTGCTTTTGGATTAATTGGTTCAAATCTTCTCAACCATCTTAAATTTCTCACAACTGATGAGATACTCTGTGCTGATTTGAGAAATTTTCGAACAATGAAAGTTGCAAAAAAATACAATAAACGTTTTTCGATTAAATGGGGAGATTTAGCAGATGTCAAATATGTTGAAGAAATAGTGAAAAATCAAGATTTAATCATTCACTTAGCTTATCAATTACCACCTATCACTCAAAAGAACCTTATTCGAAGCGAAAAAACAAATTTAGAGGGAACAAGAAATATTATTGATATTGCAAAAAAACAGGAAAAACCACCAAGAATAATTTTTGCTTCTTCTGTTTCAATTTATGGTGATACTCGTGATAAATCTCAACCACTTCCTCTAAACACAGAATTTAATCCAGCAGATAAGTATGCTAAAAATAAAGTTGAATGTATGAAAATGATTGAAAAATCAGGATTGGAATATTCGTTCTTTGTAATTGCTTCTGTTGTAAGAGTAGATGGATTAATTATTGATCCTAAAATGTTTGATGTTCCTTTAGATACACCATTTGAATTAATCCATCCAATAGATATTGGAGAAGCATTCTATAATGCAATTTCAAGTGAAAAAATTTGGAACCAATTATTGCATATTGGAGGAGGAAAACATTGTAGAGCGAACTATAAAGAATTCCTTGATATTTCAATGGAACGAATGGGATTAGGACCTCTTCCTGAAGGAGCTTTTGGTGGAAATCTCTATCACACAAGTTATTTAAATTCTGAAAAAAGTAATGAATTGCTGGATTACCAAAAACACACTCTATTTGATATTTTAATTGACATTGAAATGAATAATAAATTCATAATATCAATAGTAAAATTATTACGACCGCTTGCTCGTAGATATCTTTTAAAACAATCTCCTTATTATAAGTTTCATTCTAAAAAATAGAGGATAAAGAATGAATATTTTAATTACTGGAGCTTTTGGTAGTTTAGGAACGCATGTATTGGATCTTCTTGTAGAGACAAATCATAAAATTCGTTGTTTCTCAAGTAAAAGTAAAAAATCTAGAAAAAAAGCAAGGAAATATCAAGATAAAGTAGAGATTATTTTTGGAGACATTAGAAATTATACAGAAGTAGAAAGAGCTGTTTCTGGACAAGAATTAGTTTTGCATTTTGCAGCAATCGTTCCTCCAAGATTCAATTATGAACCACTCGATTATACTAGACAAGTTAATGTTGATGGAACAAGGAACATTCTAAGAGCAATTAATGAACACGATAAGCTAATTAAAATAATCTATCCTTCTTCAGTTGCTGTTTTTGGTGATGTTCGTGAGAGAGGTGCTTGCATTATTGCTAGTGATGAACCAACAAGTCCAAATGATGATGATATTTATGCACAACAAAAAGTACTCAGTGAAGAAGCTATTCAAAATTCAGGTCTTCAGTGGTCAATCTTTAGATTTGGATTCATGCCAAATACTCAAGAATTAAAATTTGATCCTCTAATGTTTGAGGTCCCTCTTGATACAAATATGGAAGTAATTCATCTCGAAGATGCTGCATTAGCAATAGTAAATGCATTGGATAAAAAAGAAATCTGGGATAAAATTCACCATATTGCAGGGGGAGAAAAATGCCGTTTGACTTACAAAGAGTTTGTTGGTGAAATGCTTAAAGCAATGGGAATAGGATCTCTTCCTGATAACGCTTTTGGCTCAAATGATTTTCATTGTGGCTTCTTTGACACTTCTAAAAGTCAGAGTCTTTTGAATTATCAGAAACATACATTTCAAGATATTATAAAAGAAATGAAAGAAAATAATAAATTGTTGAGTGTCTTTGCACGAATGTTTCATTTAGTAGCAAGAGCTTATCTCTTGAATAAATCCCCCTACTACAAAAAGAAATCAAAGTAGAAAGATATTAGATATCTTGTATTTCTTCTCTCCTTTTTTGCATTATTTTTTTGTATTGACGTTTTTTCAGTATATAATAGATTGATACAGGTATTACACCAAAACAAAATAAGGTACCTAAAATTATTCCAACATAAATTCCTGCAATATTTACATAAGCTGGCGATGAATAAAAGGTCAATTGTTTCTCAAAAGACCATGTATTATTAGTAAATTTAACTCTATAATATATTTCATAGTAAGAAATTCTGAAATCCGCCCAAACACAATGAACAAAATTATTTTCATCACAGACTATTTGGGGATCAAAACAAGGTGTTATGGTCAATGAAATAGGTTCGCCATCAAATAAATTATTATTATATATTCCCCTTAGAGCAACACCCATAAAGTATGGGTATGGTTGATGATCTTCATATGCTACATAAAGGATATTATTTTGACAGGAGGCTAGAAATGGTTTTTTCGAATCAGCTAACATCCCCTCTCGATCTGGAGGAAGGTACGGAGCGAAAAGTCTTGGTTTAGACCAATAACTGTCATTTACTTTTTTTGAATAATGTATATTAATCGTTCCAAGCATTTCAGGCGAAATTTCAGTATAGTTGCTCCAAAAAATCAATGTATTATTAAAACCATCAACATACACTTTAGGATGAATACAATTTGATGAACCATCTGTTATATTCTTAATTTCTGATTTTGAATCATTTGCGAAAATTTCTCTATAAAGTACTTTTTTATAATTAGGTTCCCCTTCTGACCAAACAAAATGACCAGTTCCATTATTATCAATAAACAAATCACTAAATTGAGAATTATACCCATTTAGATCTGACACAAGTGATCCTTCTAACCATTTTTTCGTTGTTTGATTAAATTTGCTATAATAAAGAGATACTTCTTCTTCATTATAACTTAACCAAGAAACCCAAAGAGTATCATTAAAAGCTGAAATCAATGGATTTGAAAATACAATCGTTTCATTAATCATTTGATGAAACGAATTCCAAAGTTTCATTGTAGTATCCAACTGTAAAATTACCAATTCGGATTTATAAGGAGAGACAGTTGTATAGATGATGTATGTGTCATTTAATAAATTTCTAATTTGAGGATAGCAATTTATTATTGTATCATTTTCTGGTTCAACAATTATTTCTTTTGTTAAATTCCAAATATTTGGTCTTTCAGTTTTTAGTAAAGCAATTTTTGAATAATTTCCTACACTCTCTTTGTATATTAAGAAAAGATTATTTTCGGAATCATATGTTATTGAAGGAGAAGAGGGAGCTTCCATGACAGATTTTGCTATAGATAAATTCTTTTCTCTGGGATTGTTTTTAGAATTTAAATTACTTCCACAAAACCAATTATTACTGCTTATTGTATATTCCATAATTAGAAACTGAGTCCCACTAAAAAAAATCAATAAAACGAAAATTAATTGTAAATTTTTTTTAAATTTATTCAATTTCAAATCCCCAAACAAGAAGAATTTTAGTAATTATTTAATTAAAACATTTAGATTTATCTTGATTTTTTATTTTAGTATTGATTTAGCCTCTACAGTCCACTTAGAAACAGCTTCATAAATTCCTTTTCCAAATAATACTGTTAATAGAAAAAATTTATGATCTTCATGTAAATCTAAATTTGAACGTAAATCATTTTCATAAAAGTTAAATGTTTTTTGAACATTCTCTAACCATTTTTCTAATTCGTGTATATTATGCAAATTTTCTTCTTTTGAAATATTATTACCAAAAAACATTTTTAATAAAAACTCTTGGAAAAGTGTAAAACCATGTGTTATATTTTTGATTTTTATTGGTTTAGCTAACCATTTTTTTAGTTCTGATTCACCCTTAGCAGTAATTGAGTATACTTTTTTCGTAGGCCTATTACCTTTCCTTTCTTCTTTCATTAGAGCTAATTTCTCAGATTCTAGTTTCTTAAGAGTTGGGTAAATTTTACTATAACTTACTTCTGGCCAAAAATAGCTTATTTGACGTTCAATTCTCTTCTTTAAATCATAACCTGTATGAGGTTCATGATTCAACATACCTAATACTACATATTGAAAATTAGTTTCTTTTGCTACTTTGGGCATTATATTTCCTCATTGACCTTATATTTTATTATATAATATTTTAAATATAAATATTTTTATATAGAATATAACAAATTAAAAATGAATATATCGATAATATTTTCGGAAGTAAAAAAATGACTATTGAAACAAAAGAAATTACAAAATCTTCAAGATTAAAAAATAAAAAATTACATCCAAAAAGGCAATTAACAAGAAAAATAATGCTTTTCACATCATTTCTACTATTTCCAATAACGATTTTTTATCTTTCTCCATATCTAAGCTTACTAGGACCTGCAATGGGTACTATAACAGGTGCTTTGATCATATTTGGTTCTCTTTTCATTATCTCTTTATTCTTCGGACGTGTTTTCTGTAGCTATGTCTGTCCTATGGGTGGCATGCAAGATGCTATGGTTTTCATTCGTCCAAAAAGAGTCAAACTAAAAACTATCTTTGTCAAATGGTTAGTATTCACTCCTTGGTTGTTAGTCCTAATTATTTTACCTTTTATGACACTACCAGAATGGCAAGGTATTGATTTCTTTGCAGGAATTGGAGGAAAAGTAGATTTCTTTGGAATAGAAGGAATATTAGTAAAAGGAATATCAATACTCTCACTTCACGGTTTGATGATTTATTATATTATAATTTTCTTGATGTTAATTTTAGGATTTGCAGTAGGAAAAAGATCCTTTTGTCATCATGTTTGTTGGATTGCACCATTTATGATAGTAGGAAGATGGATTAGCAATTTGATAAGAATACCATCATTAAGATTAAAACCAGAAAATGAAAAATGTATTGATTGTAATCGTTGCGATAGAATTTGTCCAATGAGCTTGAATGTTAGTGATTTAGTTCAAAGAGGAGATATGGAACATAATAGTTGCATTCTCTGCGGTGAATGTATAGAGGAATGCCCAAAGAATGTTATACATTATACTTTTAGTTCCTATAAAAAAGCAAAAGTCACTTAAGTAATTATACAAAATAAAAGAGTAGATTAGTTTTAATGAACTAATTACTCCTATCTTTATCTCCGATTATAATCACTAATTATTTTACAGCCTTTACTTGTTAAATTTATTAAAATCATTTTTATCCCTTTTCGCATAGTTGTCCTAAAATCTAAATGAATTTCTTCTAAAAAATTCAATTCCAATAAATCAATTGGAATTTTTTGTAAAGGATTGCCTTGTAAGTATAATCTTTTTAGAAAAGTTAGTTTTCTAATTGTTCTAGGAATAGATAACAATTGATTATTATTTAATCGTAATTCCTTTAAATTAGTCGATTCAGAAATCCATTCAGGAATTTCTTGTATCTGATTATAGCTTAAATCCAAAATAGTGATTTTTTTTAATAATTTAATTCCTTCTGGGAATTTTAAAAAATTATTTTTTGAAAGATTTAAAACCACTAACTCTTTAAAATTTAAAATCTCTTGAGGTAATTTATTCAAATTAAGATTTGATAAAGAAATTGTTACAATGTCTTCTTTGAAATTTACATAATAAACTTCTTTTTCAGAGGGAAAATTTTTCTCAAGAATAATTTCACGATTAATTTTTTTAGCTATCTTCAACAGAGCTTCTTTTTGATTTTTCTCGATAATCTTATCCAAATAAAATTCCCCTTTATATTTTAGCTAATTCAATTATTAAAGCTAAAAAGAATTGAGTTGCTTTAGTTAACTGCTCGATTTTCACATGTTCTTGAATTGTATGAGCAAAACGTTCTTCTCCTGGACCATAACCAATTGTTGGGATGTTATATTGTCCTTTAGTAGTTACACCATTTGTTGAAAATCTCCATGTTTCAATTTTTGGTTCCTCCTTGAACAGAAACGCGAAAGTTTTTTTTGCGCATTTAACTAAAGGATGAGATTCTTCCATTAACCAAGTAGGATAATATCCTTTAATCTTAAATGAATGATTCTTGTAAGATTTTACCTCGTAATCTGGAATTATTATTTCAGCCTTTGCTTCTTTTACACTCGGAAGATTTTCAATCTCTTCTTTTGCATTTTCTAATCTGTCTTGTAAACCCAATCTTCTATCTATGTGAATAGTACAACTATCAGCAACAGCATTTAACGATACAGATGTTGATTTAATATCGGTAATTGCCAGTGTTCCTTTTCCAAATGTAAGATCTATAGGCAAGGATTGATGTAATTCTTCTAACTCCTTAATAATTGGATTCATTTTATAGATAGCATTAATACCAATATCTGGTTCTGCTCCATGACTTGATAATCCTTTTACTGTCAATTTTAAATCTAGTCTTCCTCTTTGTCCTATACTAATTGCTAAATTTGATGGCTCAGTTAAAATAACATAGTGAGGATGTTTTTCCAAATTCTCAAGAATAAATTTCCAATTTGCTCCTTCACAAATTTCCTCTTGAATACTTGCTACATAATAAATAGTCATTTCTTTTGGAATTCCGATTTCCTTCAATATTTTTAGTGCAATTAAAACAGAAGCTAGTCCACCTTTTTGATCACAAGATCCTCTTCCATATATACATTGATTAGATAATTCACCTCCTAGAGGATTAAATTTCCAAAGTTTTAATTCCCCTAATTCTACTGTATCTACATGACCATCAAAAGCTAATATTTTTGGACCATTACCTAATTTACCTATTAAATTACCCATTGCATCAATTGTTATTTCATCAAAACCAATTTCCTCTAATTTGTTTGCTAAAAAATCAATAATCTCTCCTTCGTCTCCAGAGATTGATTGAATTTGTATTAATTTCTGTGTTAGTTCTATGATTTCCTTTTCATGAGTTTTTACAATTGCTTCTATTTCCTGAATCATTAATAATCACCAATAGATTTTGATCTAATAATTTATTGATTTTATTTCTACTTAATTATTATTCGTCTAAAATAGTTCTATTAAATGTATTTTTTTGTAAATCATACAAAAGTAATTATATGGTCACTTTTACTCATTGCTTTTAAATAGAATAATCATTTTAATATAAATTAGATTTATTATAGGACAGTGCAAAAATTTGGGTCATGATGAAATACCTAAACAAGAACATATGATGCAAACAGAAATACAATATCCAGAATTTGAGAACTTCGAAGCTGATGGTTATATACTTGATATTGGTGGAGGAGGAGAAGGTATAATTGGTCAACTAAAAGGTGATCAAGTTATTTCCATTGATAAAAATAAAGGAGAATTAGAAGAAGCAAATAGTAAGAATCTAAAGATCGTTATGGATGCTACTGATTTACAATTCTTAGATAATTCATTTAATACTGCAGCAGCTTTTTTCACATTCATGTATATGGATTACGAAACAAAAGAGAAAACTTTCAAAGAAGTTTTTCGAGTTCTCAAACCTAATGGGAAATTTTTCATTTGGGACGTATTTGTTCCAGCTAAAAAGGAAAAAGAAGAACAACAGTTTTTCGTTGCAGTAATTGAAGTTAATTTACCAGAAAGGAAGGTACAAACTGGTTATGGTTGCAGATTTTTAGCTCAGGATGCTAAATACTTCAAGGATCTCGCAGATAAAACAGGTTTTGAATTAATATCTCAGTCTGATAAAGATCAAATTTATCGTTTAGAGTTTAAGAAAAAAATCTAAAAAAAAATTCAATATGAATTAGATTGTCATTAGTAACCTAATGACACTTTTCTCTTTTTGCCTATTATAATCATTACTTTATTTACAGTTTTTATCCTCAAGATATCCTAGAACCATTTTAATTCCTTTTCGCGTCTTTGTTTTAAAATCATTATATTTTTTTTCTATTTAATTTTTATTTGCCTGTATTTGTTCTAGTAAATCATCTATTTCATAATTATCCTTCAAATAAATTACTTTGTTTTTTATTTCATACTTTTTCAATAAATCCAAAATAAGTGGTCTATATTCATTATGAAAAGAATAAATTACTTCTTTTTGTTCTTCAATAAACTCAAAACCATATGGACAATTTTCATTTACATAAGGATTTGGTCTTTCCAAATCTTCTTGCATTCTACTTTCTGCATTTTGAATGCAAATTTCAGGGGGAATATCCAAGTAAATTATTAGATCAGCATTTTCAAATCGACATTCATATGTTGATCTATAAGCTACACCATCAATTATCCAAGATTCTTTTTGAATAATTTCATCATGTTTTTTAACAAATTCATCTTCAGGTGTTCTTTCCCAATTTGGCTTCCATAAAATTTTATCTAAATGATAAACAGGTATTGAAAAAACCTTAGAAATCTTTTCAGATAATGTGGATTTCCCTGCAGCAGAATTACCTATAATAACAATTTTTCTAATAGGACTCATATTTTCTAGTTTGTTTCCACATTCTAAAAATTTTGCAAAGAAAGAATAATTAGAAAGGAAAGAATAAGGAACCTATTTTAGTTCCTCTAACTTTCTATTTTTTACCAATTGATGCTAAATATATTACAAATTCTTTCTTACCATCAAGATTCAACAAATTATTCATTTGATCATCATGAAAAGCAGCTATAGCACAAACTCCACTTTCAATGCTTTCAGCTGCTAAGTAGAGATTTTGACAAACGTGTCCAACATCTAAGTGTAAATATCGGTAGCCTCTTTCAACATATCGCCAACACATTCTATAGGGAATTGCTACCCAAATGAATGTGGCAGAACCTGTCATAACCATTTTTTGCCCATAAGCTGCTTCTGCTAATTTTCCCTGAATTCCTTCTTCAAGATTATATTCTACTAATTTATGATCTATTGCTAAATAACGATATACTCCAGGTTTCAATCCTTCAACCTTGTTAATTAAAACATAAGTTTCGAATGCATGACGTGCACCTGCAGAAGGAACTGTTCTTCTAGTATATATTTTCTTATCATGAATTTCTTTTATTCCTTGAGTTGTCCAAAGTAACCATGCAAGCTCTTCCAAAGTCATTGGTTCAATTGCATAAACTCTTACACTTACTCTATTTTCAATTGCTTCCCGTAAATTTCCACCATGAATCTTAATATCTTCTGGTTTTGGCAAGTCAATTATTTGCTTTGTTTTATCATAATCTGTTTGAAGTAAGGGAGGTGCTACTCCTTTTTTTTGATCTGATTCTGAAATATTATGGTATTTTGTCATTTCCATAAATTCTTCGCCTATTTTCTTCATAATTAGATCTCCTAACTGATATACAAAAATAATATAGAATTAGTATCAATAAAAGTTACTAGTTATTTTATAAACTAAAATTTATAAAGAAAGATTCTTTAAGAAAGATTTTCGTTTGTGAAGCTATGAGTGAAGAAGTAATAATTGTTGAATATAATCCCGAATGGAAAACCATTTTTAAGGAAGAGAAAAAAATCCTTACAAAGGCAATTGGTGAATATATTCAATATATTGAACATATAGGTTCCACAGCTGTTAATGGATTAGCAGCAAAACCGATCATTGATATTTTAATAGGAGTAAAAACATTAGCAGACACTGAAAAATGTATTCCTCTGCTAGAAGAAATCAATTATCAATATGTTCCAGAATTTGAGGAAGAACTTCCTGAAAGAAGATATTTACGAAAACCACCAAGAGGTTTAGGAAAAAGAAAATTTCACTTGCATATTGTTGAAACTACAAGTGATTTTTGGAAGAGGCAACTCCTTTTTCGAGATTATTTACGAGCTCATCCATTAACTAGAGATGAATATGCTCAATTAAAAAAAGACCTTTCTATCAAATATCGTAATGATCGTGTTGCTTATACTGATAGTAAAACAGATTTTATTTTGAAAGTATTGGAAATAACTCAAAAAGAATAACTTTGATATTTACAATCATAAATAATGTAATAGAATACTAATTTTTTTTCTCTATTTTTATTTCAACTCTACATTCATTGCCCGTTCTTCATATTCATCAGCTTTTTCCAAATCCCCTGATTCTTCATAAGCAGAAGCAAGATTATATAATGCCTCAAAATACTCAGGATTGATTTCTACTGCTTTCTCAAAATAGGAAATTGCTTTTGTTAAATTCCCCATCATTGCATGAACAACTCCTAAATTATTCAAAGCTTCATAATAATTCGGTTTAAGTTGGATAGATTTTAATAAATTCTTCAAAGAATTTGTAAAATTCTTTTTATCAATCCAAACTAGTCCTAGGAAATTATAAGCTTCATGATTTTTTTCATCTATTTTCAAAGCTTTGTTGAAGAATTCGATTGACTTTTCATAATCTCTTTTTTGGAAATAAGCTCTTCCCAATGTTATATATGCTGCAGGATAGTCTGATGTAAACAATAATGCTCTTTGACAAACATCAATTGCGTAATCAAAATCACCACGTTCAACATAACATTCTCCTAAATTCACCATTGATTCATAAAAATCTGGCTTGATATCTAACGCTTCTTTAAAACAAGAAACAGCTTTTTCTAACTCACCAATTTTAGAATAATTTGTTCCTAAATTAACCAAGGCATCAGCATAATCTGGATTCAATTCAATAGCTTTAAGATAACAGTCTACACCAAGAACATGTTCATTTCTGCAATCATGAGCTAATCCTAATAAAAACCAAGCACGACAATTTTCTGGTTGTAATTCTATTGCCCTTTGAAAGAAATCAATAGCATTTTCAAATTTACCACTCTTTATACCAGAGACTAAACCTAGTTCGAGTAATTCATCAGGGTTTTCTATTTCCTTAATGCCTCTTTCAACCATCTCTTTTAATCTCCTGTTTGGTTTTTTGTTCAATTTCAAATTTACTAACTAATATTATTCATTCAATTTCAATTAGATAAATTAACTGCGAATTAACAAATTGAGTGATTTTTGGGAATTTTTTACTTATTTCAAATAATAAGATAAAACAATTTTCTAGATATAAGTGATTTACGAAATGGGCAAAAAAACCGACATAATATAATTTTATTTGAGAAAAACCTACTTTCAACAAAATGCTATCTTTTGTTGAATAGAAGGCTATTTTTGATTGGATTGAATATATTTAAATGAATATTTTAAATTATATTCTATGCTATAATAAAGGGGTTCTTGATTATTCATTATAAAATGAGGAGTTTAATTATTTGGAGGATAGTTAATGAGTCAGTTTAGAAATAATTTGAGAATTGCTATTTCATCTCTTAAAGCAAATAAAAAAACTATTCTATTGACAACCATAGGATTAACAATTGCTTTATCAGTATCCTTTCAAATGCTCTTATTTCTTCTCGGTAGTAAAGGAGCTTTATTATCGGTTTTTCTTACTGGTGAATATAAAAAAGGTCTCTTTGGTGGAGTTATGGAGGAGGAAGATCTCCCGATAAATATTGGTCCTGATTATGAAGCGCAATTCAATAAAATTGGTTTCCCTTCAAATTCGCTGGATGAATTATTAGCAAATGACGTTATTTCATTAGCAGAGAGTACTGGCAAAAAAAATTTTGTTAGATCAACTAGACTTTGTTCCTCAACAGTTATTGACTTATATTATCAAACATATCGTGATGGACCAACAGAACAGCAAGAAATTTACCTTATTGGTTTATCAGATCAGGATATTCAATATCTTCGTTCTTTTATTTTCTCTTCTGAAACTACTTTGGATGAGACTCATACATTAATGGTTTTTATGGATAGAACAATTCAAATGTATGTCCCATTTGATTTACAATTTAATATCTCTCATACAATAGCTGGAAATATCAGTAATGTAACTTTGATAGATCTTCCTTTGGATCTCGATACTTTTAGTAGTAGTTATGATGCAGCCTATAGATTGTTTTTACGACGTTTTGGCAGTACATTAATTGGAAGTGCTGAAATAATCATGGTTACTACACTTGATGGAGTAGCAGGTATATTAGAAAAAATGAATGTTAATCCTAATTATTCAATAGCAAATTATTTTCTAAACATTGATATTAATTATTCTAATTTTGGAATTTTTTCAGAAGATCGAGATATACAAAAAATCGCTGATTTCAGATCTGAACTTAGCACTAATACAATGTCTTCGTCAAATGTTCATTTTAATTATATTTTTGCACGAATCATACCAAATTTAATATATTTCTTTGGTGATTATAATACAATTCAACTAATAATACTCACTCTTACATTACCTCCAATTTGTATTGCATTTTTTATGATCAATTTTTCATTTAATCTTGTACGAACTCAAAATATTCATCACATTAATTTGCTTAAAACTAGAGGAGCAAGTGAAAAGCAAATACTTTTTTCACTACTACTCGAAATGATAATTTCAACTGTATTATCAATAATCTTAGGTTCAGCTATTGGTATACCATTACTGGTACTAATTGGTAAAACGAGTGGTTTTATGGAATTTAAGAGTGAATTGAAAGTTTTCGATTATAGTTTAAGTATAGCAGGTTCTCTTGTGCTAATTATTGTTGTTGCTGGTTTAATACTTTCAATAATTATTAATCTCCCCAGAATGATTCGTATGAGTAAACTTAAGGTAAGAAATATTGCTGGAGAAGAAGAAAGAAAGAAAAAACCTCTATGGCGTAAAAAAAATCTAGATGTAATACTAGGAATTTTAGCAATAATTAGCTTGATAGTGTATCTCGTAGTAATTGATCATGCAAATGAAGATTTTCAGATGATTTTGTTGATGATTTTTGGTTCTGCTGCACCTATTTTAATTGTTGTTTCAATTAGTTTTCTCATATCTCGTTTCTTCAGTCCTGCAATTAAAAGGATTGGTAACACCCTTTGGAAACGCGAAGGTGGTACCTTTGCTTTATCTTTCAAGAATCTTTCTTTTAAAGATAAACAAACCTCTAGAGCAGTTATCTTACTAGTGATAACCCTCACTTTTGGTATTGTAAGTTCAGTAGTTCCTTCAACAATTGATTATAATACAGAACAGAGATGGAATTATGTTCTTGGAGCGGATATTGTTATACTTGATGTTTTTGGAACTGATGATTTTATTGCTTCCATAGAGGAAATTGATGGAGTTGAAAGTGCTTCTTTAGTAATTCTTAATGATGATCATTTTCCATTAGATTTAGGATTCGGACCATACACAACTTCAATTATTGGCATCGATCCGGATACTTTTCTTGACACAGCTTTTATGCAACGAGGAAGATATGGATTTAGTCATTCCACTAATAGAATGATTGAGATGCTCAACACAAGAGGGAATATACTTCTACAAAAAAATAATTTAAGAGATAGTGATTTAGAAATTGGTTATACTTTTTTCCCGGAAAATGTTATCACATTCGATTATGAAATAGTTGGAACTTTCAAGTATTTCCCAAATCTAGTAAAAGACAAAGTTTTGCAATCAGCTGTATCAGAGAAATATATAGTAGGAAGCATTGAAACAATTCAACAAATGATTGCAGATTTTTCATATTCCTCCTATGTAGAAATTTTGTATGTTAAACAATCTGAACCTAATACTGCTCCTGCTGTGAAAAGAGCAATTCAAGATTTATATCCTCATTTGACTGTTTATTCTGCAGAGGAAGGAACTAGTAACGATTTAAAAATGCCAGCTAGATTAGCAATATATGCAATGTTGAATTCTTCATTCATTACAACAATAATAAGTACTTTAGCAGGATTTACTATCTATTCGTTCTTAATTTTATTTGATCGTTCAAAAGAGTTAGCTATTATTCGAGCGTTAGGTGCAAAAAGAGCTGAGATATTCAAAGCATTCATTTTTGAATCTAATCTATTACTAACAATTGGTATGACTATTGGAATACCATTAGGAATTGGAACATCTGCAATCGTATCAAATATAATAACTAGTTATTATGAAATACCACCATTGGTTATTGATATTCCTTGGTTAGCATTACTAATATTAGTCATTTTGGTACTAATTGTTACAACTCTTGGTGCATTCATTCCTGCTTACTATGCATCAAGTAAAGAGATTAATGATTTAGCTAGAACAACATAAAGAAGGGAGAATAATGAAATTCATTGAAGTACAAAATTTGGTTAAAATATATGAAAATGAGGAATATAATTTAACAATCCCTGCACTAAAGGGAATAAATTTGAAAGTAAATCAAGGAGAATTAATCGGAATAATTGGTTCATCTGGGGCAGGGAAAACAACATTATTATCAATAATTGGAGGTCTTTTAGAACCAACTTATGGAACTGTTTTTGTTGAAAACAAAGATATCTCGAAATTTACTAAATTAGATTTATTAAATTATAGAAGAGAAACTGTTAGTTTTCTTTGGCAATTACCAGAAGACAACCTAGTAAAAAATGTCTCTCTTTTAAGAAATGTTATGATTCCTTTACAAATTACAAATAAACCATTAGAATTTCAAAAGAAAATAGCTAATGAAATGTTAGATAAATTAGGTTTATCACACAGAAAAAACCACAAACCAAATCAAATTTCAGGTGGTGAGGCTCAAAGAGCAGGATTAGCAGTTGCTCTCGTAAACAATCCAAAGATTTTGTTGGGGGATCAAATCACAGGTGAACTTGATACTACTACTAGTGTTGAGGTTGTTAATCATCTAAAAGACATGAAAGATGAATTAGGGACAACAATGATTATTGCTACACATAAGAAGTCTTTTACAAAAATAACTGATCGTAATTATGAAATCAAAGATGGTTTAATATCTCACATTATTTCTTCTGATGATCCAAATAAATTAGAAGAGTTACTAAAAGAAGAATATTTGACAATTGATGAAAATGGTAATATCTGTTTACCAAAAGAAATTCTTGAACAATTAAAGATTAATCATTTATTAAAAGTTGAAATAGATAACGGTAATATAAAATTAATTCCAATTCAGGATGACAAATCAAAGGAAAAAATCAAGAAGAAGTGAAAACTATGCCAGATAAATCTCCTGAAAAAATCATAGGAAGTACTGATCAAAAAAGAATGATTCTTTTGCGATGTGAAAATTTAGAAAAATATTACTCAGAAAAATCTATTGGTGTGCATGCATTAAGAGGAGTTAATGTTACTATTTTTGAAAAGGAATTTGTAGCAATAATTGGTTCGTCTGGAAGTGGAAAAACAACTTTATTGAATCTCATAGGGGGATTAGATAAACCTTCTTCTGGTAAGATTTTCTTGGAAGAAAAAGAAGTCTCTTCCTTGAATGAAGAGGAAAGAACAATTTTAAGAAGAAAAATAGGTTTCATTTTTCAAGATTTTAATTTACATCCAGTTTTAACTGCAGCTCAGAATATTGAGCTTCCTTTAATTTATGCGGAAAAATTATCAAAAAATTCAAGGATTTCACGTGTTGACGAGCTCTTAGATAAAGTTGGATTGCTTGATAAAAAGAATTACATCCCAGCAGAACTCTCGAGTGGCGAAAAGCAAAGAATTGGTATCGCTCGAGCACTTGCAAATAAACCTATATTGCTTTTAGCTGATCAACCTACGGGAAACCTTGATTCAGAAAATGGTTCAGAGATAATTGATCTTCTTCAAAAGCTAAAAAATAGTATTGGTTTAACTATTATCCTAGTAACTCACAATATGGATGTAGCTAAAAAAGCAGATAGGATTCTAACAATTCAAGATGGCAAAATAAAGTTAGCTACTTTTTAATGACATTATTTAGTTCCTTTGTTTCTCATAATCGTTATATGTTCTACTTTCAAACATTTATTCATTATAAAGGGAATATTATTTTGAGTTGCTATTTCCATTGCTTCATTATTCTGAATGCCTAGTTGCAACCAAATCAATTTAGGTTTTAATTTTATAGCTTCTTCCACAATTTTAGGGGTATATTCGCTTGGTCTAAAAATATCTACTATATCCACTCTTTCTTTAATTTCCATTAAGGAAGAATAAGCTTTCTCTCCTAGAATTTCATCAGCTTTTGGATTTACTGGAATAATTTTGTACCCTTGTTCTTGTAGATATTTGGGAATTAAATAAGAAGCTTTTTCAGGATCTCTTGAAGCTCCTACAACAGCAATATTTTTACTAGTAAGAATTATTTTTTCAATTTCTTTTGGAACAACCATGAATATCACTGAATTAACTTTCATTTTGGTTAATATAATATATATTCTTTCAATTCTAAAGCAAGTAATGTTAGAAATATTAATTTCCTTTCAAGTAATAAATAATCTATGGGAGTTTACACCCATTATGTATGTTCTGCAGACAATATCTGAAAAAATCAGGAAAAAATACTTTCTAATTTTAGTAATTACTTTAGCCATAAATCCTATTGCATCTGTTCCTGCAGATTTAACTCTTTATTCAATTTATATTGATGATTGGGTACCTGGTAATGCTTTAGGTTATCCTGGTTTTGTTACTTTAGGAAATTTTTCAGGTAGAGGAAGCAATGAAATTTTACTAATAAGTTCAACACCTGAGGGTGGTGATGTGATGACTCTTACATCTTTTGATGGTAAAGATTTAACTGTTTCTGGATCAATTGACAGGGATTTTTCATCAGTCTATTATCAGTTAGCCAGTGATTTTGATGGCGATGGTGACATTGAAATTCTAATTAGCGAAGAGTGGTCTGATGATATGGCAAATCATAGAGGTTCACATCATGTAATATACGATTTTGGGACCTATAGCTTCTATAGAAATGAAAGTCTATACTATAGCAATTCTGGAATAGTTCTTGATTTACCTTCTGTTTATGATTTTGATGAAAATGGTGATTCTGAAATTATTCTATCAACATGGGATGAATTTGAAAATAAGGAAATTATTAGAATATACAATTATTATGAAAATAATTTGGTACTTCTATCAAATACTTCTTACTTAATAGAAGATGATCTGTATTATAGATCAGTGATCTATAGTGGAATTGGTCATTTTCAATCACAGTCAATAGCTGAAATAATAACAATAAGCAAATGGTCTTTACAATCAGATCCAGCAACAATGTTAGTTTCATATGAAGTATATCAATATGATTTAGCTTCACAAATGATAGAGCATAAATACTCCAATGTTTTAGATGTAAACTCGTTTAGTATTTTTTTCGATATCTATGATGTCGATAATGACCTGAGAGATGAATTAATTGTTTATTTTGATATTGTTCTTATTCCGTATCTAACCATATTTGAGATTGATCCTCTTGGTACTGCTATTGAATACAGAATTGATAGAACACAATCAAGTTATTCAACAACAGGGTGGTATTGTACTGATATCCATACAATGGATTTAGGTAATGATAATTATCAAGAAATAGTTATATCAGAAGCTAAGCTTGATTTTCTTAATTCATTCAAAGGAAGATATGAAATTTACAGGATAAAAGATTCAAATTTAGATAGTGTTTTAATTCAAGATATTAACAAACCACCTTCCAGAACTAGTATAGGTAATATAGATCAATTTGAAGACACAGAATTTGTTAGTGTGTTCAATGATTATGATTTTGAAGATTTTTCCACAAAAGGAGGGATTGAAATTTGGTCTACTGGAAAAAAGAAAACAAAATTATTATCCTTCTCGGAATCATTCACTTTCTTTGAAATTATAATGTTCACAACCTTACACATAATAATATTAGTGGTTCATAGAAAAACTAAAAATTATAAGAACAAATCATAGATTCCCTCTTCACAGTCTTCAATTGTACGCCAATATTTCTGAAACGAGGGTAATTCTGATAATTTTGAAGCCCCAATAAAAGGAGTTAAATCAGTATTTGGTATTGTGCGAATTTTAATTTGCTTACTAAATTCGGGGAAAATAAATTGTAATTCATCTTTCAACCTTTGATATAGACCCTCAAATTTTGCTCCACCACCAGTTAAACAAATGTTTCCTATCATCGACGACCATAATTTGTTATGAAGACTTTTAATTACAAAACCTATTGCCCTTGGTAAAGTTAAATCAGAAAATTGATATCTATTTCCATTAAATTCACTTCTCGGGCAAATTTCAACCTTCTTTGAAAAGTAATCTTTGAAAAATAATAATTCAGGTAATTTCCATCTTTCTGATCCCAATTGAAAGTTATATTTATCAATTGTGTAAGTCAATTCCTCTTCTTTTTTATCAATCACAGTTTGTTTGAATGGTTTTACAGAACAGAAATTTTCTTTAATATCTCTCAGAAATAGAGAATTTATCGGTCCTTCAAATCCCTTATTTTGTAACCAAGTACCCAAAGTTAAAGTTAAATTGAAACCACCAAAAGAGAATTGAGCTATATGATCTTCCAAAATAGCTGCTTGAAATATTGGCACTATTCTTATTTGCGAAAATCCAATATCCACTATTAATGCTGTTAAAGTTTTAATTTGTGGAACATAACCAACTAGTGACAGAAAAGGATCGCTAACAACACCTATTTTGTAAGCATTTAATTCATTGTAAAAATGATCTAATACTAATTCTCTGAATGGGCATTCAGTTAAATTTGCTGTTGGCAAACTAACAAGTACCTTTCGATTGCTTAAATCTACATCTAATTTTGTAATAATTGCTTCCCAATATGCTTTGAGAAGTTCTTCATTTGTAGGTTTACTTCCCTCTAATGGGAAACTTCTTATTTTTTCACTTAGAAGTGTGCTCTGAGTTGGTAAAACAAATCTAGGATAAAGCTCCCCTCCTAATCCTACTTTAGTACTTGCCGCTCCATGGACAATTATTACTGGTTCTAATTCTTCTGATGGATGTGGGTCTGCGAGTGATTCTGTTTGTATCCTTTCAGATTTTCTATTTTTACTTAAGAGCAATTAGTTCAACCTTACATTTTTTTAAAGCATATGGTCATTGTTTAATAACTAAATTAATCTTTTCTGATTATCAGATCTAATAAATCATGATTAATTTAACCTAACTTCAAAAAAAAATTGATAAGCAAAATAAACATTTTAAAGTGATTAATTCAAACAACTGTGATTGAGTATAAAACAGTATCTTTACCAATATTATACAGGTAGATAGTAACAAATAGAGTCGTGAGATTATATGCTAAATCCAAAAAAAATTGACTTTCAAAAAATGGGTTTTAAAGCTGGAATTGAAGTTCATCATCAAATTGACACAAAAAGGAAACTTTTCTGCAATTGCTCACCAACATTGAGTTACGGAGAACCAGATTATCGATTTGAAAGGTATTTTCGACCAGTATTAGGTGAAATGGGGGATTTTGATGAAGGTATGCTTATTGAGTATGAGAAAGGTTATCGAGTTATTTATCACGCTTATGAAGAATCTGTTTGCTGTTACGAACAAGATGAACAACCTCCTTTTTGGCCAGATAATGAAGCAATTTATTTGGGGTATGAATTAGCTCATTGGTTGAATTTCTCAGCATTAGTAGATGAAGTTGTTGTCTCGAGAAAACAATACTTAGATGGATCTATAACAACAGGTTTCCAGAGAACGATGATAGTCGCTCGAGATGGATGGGTTCCTGTTAATGGTAAAAAAATAAGAATATCAAATCTTACAGTAGAAGAAGATGCTGCAAGAAAATTCAAAACTGAAAATTTTGGTAGAACGGTATATTATAATTTAGATAGACTTGGCATTCCATTGGTAGAAGTTATTACTGATCACAATGATTGTGATAACCCTCATGATTTGAAAAAACTTGCAGAATATATTGGTCTGACAATTCGTTTAAGTGGTATAGGGAAAAGAGGAATTGGTTCTGCAAGACAAGATGTAAATATTAGTATAAATGGCGGAGATAGAGTTGAAATCAAAGGTGTGCAAGATTTAGATACTTTTATTGATCTTTCTGCACGAGAAGTTGTTCGGCAAGATATGCTGATAAAAATTGCTGCGATGTTGAAAGAAAGAAACTTGAAGAAAAAAAATCTTGAACATACTTATATTGATTTAACTGACTTTTTCAAGACAAAACTCATTCCTAAAAATAATATTATTCTAGCTATTCGTTTACCAAAATTCGGAGGATTATTGGGACTTGAGATACAACCTGGAAAAGATTTTGGTCAAGATATTATTGAGAAAGCAGAATTAATTACAGGAATTCCTAGATGTAATATTTTCCATTCTGATGAAATTTCAAGTAAAGCTTTCCGAAAGATACAAGAAAAAGCAAAAGAAAAAACAGAAGAATCTTTTCAGGAAAATTTCTTTTTCTCAAAAATAAATTCTAAAATTAATGAAAAAATTAGAGCTAATCTTCAACTCAAAGATGAAGATGCTTATTTTATTGCGCTTGGTCCACAGAAATGGGTTATTCATTGTATGAAGAAAATAATTGAACGATCAAAAATGGCTCTTAACGGTGTTCCTCTAGAAACTAGGAGATTTTTACCAGATAATAATACTGAATTTCTTCGAGTTATTCATGGCAAGGATAGGCTTTATCCAGATACTGACACACCACCAATAGATATGGATATTGATAAAATTCAAGAACTTAAGGGAAAAGTACAAAGTCGTCCTTGGGAATTAGAAAAAGAATTAGAAGAAAAATATAATCTTGATTATAATCAGGTTAAACTTCTTATCAGACACAATAATATTGAATTATTTGTTAATTTTATTGAAGAACATAATCTTGATCCCTTAAGATGCTATAAATTCCTAGAAGAAACAATTCTAGCTTTGAAACGAGAGGGATTGGATACTAATCAACTTACAGAAATTAAAATGCTTGATTTACTTAAAGGTGCACAGAATGGGGATTATGATTTTAATCAAATACCAAGTATCGCTCGAGTTTTAATTATTTCACCAAATAAGAAATTCAAACAAGCATTATCAGATCTCAAGATTACTAAAGTACATGAGAAGGATTTAGAAAAATTTTTCAATGAAGCTTTTAAAGAATTTAATATTTCCCAATTAATAGATGGTAAATCTATTTCCATGAGAAAAGAACAAGTTGCTACAAAAATCACTGGCCATATTATGAGGAGAATTAAAGGAAGCAACTCTGGAAAATTAGTTTTTAATTTTGTTACAAAGAAACTGGAGAGTAAAGGTTTGATTTTATAGAGGTGAATTTAAAATGAATAAAAATACAGAAGATAAAAAACAACCTCAAAAATTAATTCGCGATCCAATTGGTTATCGAGGGAATCTAAGAAAAAGGCTTGAATCTGAAGGAGTAGGAGTTTGGAGCCAAGTTCGAGTTAAAAAGGGTGGTGCAATTTATGAAGGTGTTATTCTTCCTCGAAGTCAACACACAGCGGAAGGTTATCTCGTTTTAAAAGTAGATACTGGTTATAATATTGGCGTAAAAATAAATGAAGATACTTCAATTGAAGAATATGGATACAAAGAAGGACATTATAAATTACCTGATATTGATGTAAAATTTAAGGAAAAATTACCAAATGTGACCTTACTTGGAACTGGTGGCACTGTTGCTTCACGTCTTGATTATCGTACTGGAGCAGTTTTACCTGCTTTTACTCCTGAGGAATTATTTAGCGCTGTACCAGAATTAATTGATATTTGTAATTTGACTCCTAAGAAAATCTATTCCCTTTTATCAGAAAACTTTCAACCAGAATTTTGGGCAAAAACAGCAGAAGCTGTTATGAAGGAATTCAAAAGTGGTGCAGATGGGGTAATTATTGGTCATGGTACTGATACAATGTCATATACTAGTAGTGCTCTTTCTTTTATGTTTAAAGATTTGGCTTCTCCTATTGTTTTAGTTGGTTCACAACGAAGTAGTGATCGTCCATCAAGTGATGGTCCAATCAATATTATTGATGCAAGTACAATTGCAGGATATGCAGATTTAGCTGAAGTTGTTATCTGTATGCATGGTGGTACAAGTGATTCTTATAATTTAATTCATAGAGGGACCCGAGTAAGAAAAATGCATTCTAGTAGAAGAGATGCATTTAGAACTCTCAGTGATATACCTCTAGGAGTTATTGATGCCAGTCAAAAAATAACATTCTTGAAAGATGATGTTAAACGTAGAGGAAATATCGCTGATACATGGATTGATACGAAAATCGATCCAAAAGTGGCTATACTTTATTTCTATCCAGGTATGGAACCAGACGTTCTCGATGCTGTTATTGACAAAGGTTATCATGGTATTGTTTTCATTGGTACTGGTTTAGGACATGTAAATACTGATATGTATCCAGCTCTTGATAGAGCTCAAGAAGAAGAAATACCAATTTGTATTGTAGTAGAACCACTTTATGGTTTTACGAATCTTCGGGTATACGAGACAGGTCGTGATATGTTAGCAAAAGGCGTTTTTGAAGGTGCAAATATGCTTCCTTGTACTGCTTATGCAAAAATGATCTGGACTTTAGGTCATACTCGAGATGTAAAAGAAGTAGAAAAAATCATGACTACAAATATTGCTGGTGAAATTACTAGACGTGAATTAAACAAAGGATATCTCTTAATGCAAGGTATAGAACCAGGTATTGATGAAGTTCTAAAATTAGTGAATCCAAATCCAAGAGAACATCGTTGGGGTCTTAATGAATAGAATCTTTGAAATTAAACTTTCAAGATTCTACCATTTTTCTTATAAAAAAATTGTAGTTTAGATACTTTTGTTTTAATGAATTAATTTTCTATAAAATAAAAAATAATGCTTTTAAGTAAAGTTTTTATTCTTTGAAATGGGATTGTTTGGGATTTGTTCAAACAACACTTCTTAATTAGCAATCTCTAAAATCAAACAATAATTGTGAGATGATATAAATATGGCTTTAATAAGCAAAAAAATGAATGACGCCTTGAATATTCAAATCAAGGAAGAATTAGAATCAGGTTATTTATATTTGAGCATGTCATTTTGGTTAAAGGAGAAAGCTTACCACAATTTAGCAAATTGGTACTATATACAATCAGAAGAAGAATATAAGCATGCTAAAAAATTCATTGATTACATCATTGAAACAGGTGGTAAAGTAGAACTTTTAGAATTAAGTAAACCTAAATTCGATTGGCAATCTATAAAAGAAATCATTGACGCGGGTTATAAACACGAACAACACATTACTAAAACAATTGAAGGTCTTTGGAAACTAGCTGAAGAATTAAAAGAAATTCAACCAAGATCATTACTACAATGGTTTATCAATGAACAAATTGAAGAAGAAGCTAATGCTCAAGAACTAATTGATAAGTATGCTGGTTTCAAGAACGATCAATTATTTGATCATCATACTCATCGAGAAGAATAATTTTACTAGATTTTGAATGAAATTTGCTTAACAAATTTCATTTTTTGTTTTTATTTTTTTATTGAGGGAAAGGGTATTAAATATTGATTTTATGAATAATTATCATTAATTATTTAATATTTGGAGCTTTTATTATAAATGTCTAAAGGAAAGGAAAAAATCATTGATATATTCTATTCAAAATTCAATGATATAAGATTTAATTCCGAGACATTTAAACCTAGTAAACTTTCTTTTGATGGTTATCTCTCTTTTACTCGAGATATTTTATCTGGATTGATTTTCATCAAATTTTTATGTCATTATGGAATAATTAGAGAAAGAGAGAAAAAAATAAATTTCCTTACTCTGATGAATCTCTTTAATGAAAAATATCAGCTTCAATCGAATATACTGATATTGTTTACGAGTTTACAGTCAGATATTAACTCTATGTCTTTTGAAAAAGTCACAATTAGCACTCCTTATATTTATCATGATTTTTTTAAATCATTATTTGAGAAAATCCAAATTTTCGGGATTAACAATGAAATTTTAATTCAAATTATTTCACTAATAGGAAATTTTCAATGGAGTGCAGAAAAATTTGAAAATAATAATAATTCAAACTCAATTTTAACACCAAAAATTATTGCTGATATTTTCGAGCGAGATTTAATTTTAAAAGAATTTACTGACTCAATAAAATCAGAAAATATAACACAAATTTTTTCCAAACTTAATAAACGAAGAAAAAGAGGAGCATATTACACACCAATAAAAATCACTAAATTTATGGTTGAAAATATTTTAGAATATTATACTGAAGAAAAAACAGGTAAAAAAATTACTTTTAAAAAATTACCAGAGAAAGAAATCGAACTTCAAAATATTTTAGAAAAAATTAATCAAGTAAAAATTCTGGATCCAGCTTGTGGTTCTGGAGATTTTCTTTTAGCAACAGCTGAAAAGCTTTTTCAAATTAAGAGGAATATTCTACTAAAATTAGATAGGCGTTTTTCAAATTTTGAAATAAAACATCAAATTTTACTTCAGAATATTTTTGGAGTCGATATAGAATTTGATGCAATACAAAATACTGAAAATAGGTTATTTTTCTGGTTGTTAGAAAGCATTGATGAGAAATCATCTACTATTTTACCCAATATTTTTCTAAATCTTAAAGTTGGGAACAGCTTAATTGGTATGATAAATGAAAAGATATCATTTTCTGAATATAGTGTAAATATCAATAAAATTACTGAGTTAGAATATATTCTTTCAGCTTTCGATTCTCGAGTAATCTTAAACGAAAATGAGGATCTAACTTCAACATTAAATAAAATTAAAAATATAATAGATCTTTGGAAGAAAAATAAATTACTTGGTTATTTCGAAGGTTTAAAGATAATATACTGTGAATTAATCCAAATCTTATCATTATCAAATATTAATAGTTATAATACAAAAGTTTTACATGATTTATACAATCTAATTCGTGATGAACTTTATCTCATCACAGATTACAGCTATATAAATTTCTTAAAATTAAATAGGAAATTAACAGATATTGATACTGAAACTATTTCTTCCTTAAAACAATTGCATTGGCATATTGATTTTCAAAATATTCTAACAAATAACGGATTCAATATTATTATTGGAAATCCCCCTTATATTGAAATAAAGAAATTTAAAAATCAAAAGGAAAAGGAGATTTTAAGATCAAAATATTTCTCTGCTTACAAACTATTTGATATCTCAATATTATTTATTGAACGAGCATTGGAATTAGTAGCTAATCATCAATTCGTTACTTATATTATTACAAATAAATTTGCTTCAACAGATTTTGGTTATAGAATTAGAGAAATTATACTAACTAAAACAAAAATTAAGCAGTTATTAGACGTTTCTTATCTAGCAATTTTTAGAGACGCTGCAACATATCCTGTAATTTTAACACTACAAAAAGCTGATGCTGTTTTTGATACTAATAATTTAGAAAATACAATTCTGATTCAACCTCATATAACAAATCTAAGTGAGTTAGATGATTTAGAAGCTGAAAGGCTAAAAATTAAGCAATTAGAAATGTTTCAGTTGCCTAAAAAAATCATTGAATTATCAGGCAATATTCTAATAATAAAAGAAATTCTTCAAAATAAAAAAGTTAAGAGATTAGATACATATGGCAAATTTTACTATCGTATATTAGGATTTACTAATTGGATTAGTAAATTGTGTTACACTTCTAACAAACCTGCAAGTCAAAGAAGTCTACGTTTTATTGGAACTACCAATATCAAACCTTATTTTATTGACTTTAATAAATCATTAAAAATCGCTGGAAAAATTTTCAATAAAACATTTCTAAATTATGATAAAGAGTTTGCTGAAGTATGGAAAATTTTTGAGAAAGAAAAGATTTCTATTAAGGAAATCTCTTTAAATTTAACAGCTGCCTATGATTTTGGAAATTTTGCAAATCTTACTGGATTATATATGTTTATTCCAAATGATAATAAAGAAATCAAATCGCTTTTGTGTCTTCTAAATTCAAAAGTATTGAATTTTATCTTCAAGTCTTTATTTAGTACAACACATTTAGCAGGAGGTTATCTTCGTTTTAATAGCAGTTATTTGAAAGAATTACCTATAATTATTCCATATGATGAAATTAAATTCCATCCCTTAGATTTTTTGTTTGATTATTTATTCTTTCTAAAAAATTTACTTAATTTAGAGCTCAAGGATGAAATAAAAAATACTGTTTCTGAGTACCAAAGGTTTTTCCAAGAAATTTTAGATATGGCAATATTTAATCAATATTTTCCTCTAGAAGATGAGAAACAGCTAACAGATTATTTTAGTCACTTTTCGATCGAAATTAAGAAATGGTATAAAGATTCAATTTTAAACAAGAAATTAGATTTGAATTCAAGTACGTTTCAAAATTTATCTGATATTGAAAATACATATGATCTTTTGAGCAATTCTTATGAAATTAGAGAATATAGAAAGAAAATAGCTTCTCATAAATATTTCAAAAGAATCTTTTTAGAAGATTCTTAAAAAAAAATAAAATTCTCCAATTCTATTCATTCAAATAGTTTTGAAGAATTTCTATTATTAGTCTTATTTGTTTTGTCCAACTTTATAGTGTGCCGCGTAGAACATTGCTTCATCTGCTTGAAGGAAACCTCGTCCATAATCATGACGACCCCATGATAATGAATAATATCCTTCTTCTACGTATGGGAAGTAAACCCAAACATCTTCACCAGTTTTTGGGAAACCTCTATCATAATTTTTGCCCACTCCTCCTGCAGCGATTTTAAGAATATGTTCAACATCCTTTTGAGTGAATGTTGGGTATAATTCTAAAATCAGAGCAGCCATTGCCGAAACATGAGGAGCAGCCATACTGGTTCCGGAAACATAGTAGTAACCATAGTTTCCAACTGGTGCCCAAAGTGATTTGTAGGGACCAACAATCCATGCACCAGGAGCCATCACATCTAAATCGGTGTTCTTTTGTCCTAAATCTGGATTTGGTCGAGAACTAAAGTCTTCTAAGTATACTTGATAATCATTGCCTAAGAAGTCTGGGGTATCAAGTTCCTCTGGTACATCTGAACCCCACCCATAGCCGAACATTGGAGTCCAACCACAAGCAGCACAAGAAATTACTTGATCATAAGCACCAGGATAACCCATACCCGCTTCACCTTCATTACCAGCTGAGCACACAACGATTACACCTTTACTAATAGCATAATCAATTGCATCTTCGATCATTTGAGTTGGATTTGGCCCACCAAGACTCATGTTGATAATGACAGGTCCGTCTAAAGTATCTGCTAAATTAGCAATATAATAAATGCCAGCAGAAATCATTTCATCAGTACCACCAGAAAGTCCTACTAAACCATCAGGTGTATCGACAAGCCATGCATCTAAAACTAAAACTGGAATAATTGTTGCTTTGGGAGCAATACCTTCAATCCAATTTGTATCAAAAAAATTGAATCCTAGAATTGTACTTGCAAGATGTGTTCCATGTCCACTAGCTAAATCTGTGTAATAACCACGATCGTCTCTGAGATCTCCAAAGACTATTCCATCATCGTACCATACATCATGGGAGAATCCTTTACCAAGATCCCAAGCAATACTATCAATGTCAAAAAACATTGGCCAGTATGGTAAAAGACCGGTGTCTAAAACTGCGATATATACTCCTTCGCCATCGTTTGCAACATTTTCTTTGTCAACTAAATCATGCCAAAAAGGATTAACATTACCCAAGATATCGGCATATCCATCAATAGTTGAGAAATCAGCTTCCATGTAAAATTCTTCTGAACCGTAGAGTAAAGGTGTACTTTGTATTGTATTTGTTACAACTATAAAACCAGGAGCAACAATACAAGCTATAAATAATAGAGATATTATTTTCGTTTTCATCAGCACTCATTCCTTAGAGATTCATAAAATTAAGTTGAGTAAAAATATAGTAAATAATAGTATATAAAACATATGTATAAAATCAAAGTTTAATTTTTGACATTAGTTCCAAAGATTTATTTGCTTTAAAAAACATTTATTTTTTCATTGCATATTTCAAAGTAGCTTCAGCATGGATAGTTGTAGTGTCAAAAACAGGGATTTTACAATCCTTTTGTTGTACCAGGAGAGGTATTTCTGTGCAACCTAAAATAACTCCTTCTGCACCACTTTGATGTAATCTTTGAATTACTTCTAGGTATTTGTTTCTTGAATCATCTTTTATTATATGAAATGTCAATTCATTATAGAGTATTTTATTAATTATCTCTTTATCTGTTTGATTTGGAACGATTATTTTAATGCCATATTTATTGAAAGCATCTTGATAATATGAAGAGTTCATAGTAAACTTTGTTCCAATAAGTCCAACTTTCTTCTGTCCTTTTTTAGTGATTTCCTCAGCGGTTGCATCCATTATACTTAACATAGGAACTTTGATTCTTTTTTCTAATTCATTAAAAACAATATGAGGAGTATTTGTAGCCATAATTATAACTTCAGCTCCTCCTGCTACTAAATTTTCAGCAGAAGAAATCAAATATGTTAACACTTTTTCTAAATCATTTTCTTCCATCATAGTAGTAAATTTTTCTAAATCCAAACTATCAATAATTACATATGGAAAAGAGGATTTACCAATTAATTTGTTAAATGATTTAGTTATAATCTTGTAATATTCTATTGTTGATTCCGGACTTAAACCACCAATGATTCCTATTTTTTTCAAAATAAAACACTCACATCTTTTTATCATTAAAATATGTTAATTTCCAATTATCTTTTTCTGAGACTCTAAAAATCGCATTAAATTTGCAATTTTCGAACCATTCATTGGTTTCTGGGAATATTAGAAGAGTTGAATGCAAAATATGATATAATGAACCTCCATGACCAATTATAAGTATATTAGAATCTTCGTCATTTTCCTGAATAATTTCATCAAAGATATTTTTTACTCGAGTTTTCATTTCAACAACATTTTCCCCTTCAGGAACTCTTTTAGTATGATCTGCCCAACAGGATTGTAAGAATTTCTTCTCTTCTTCTGTCATTTCATAGTTATTTCTACCTTGGAATATCCCTAAATTAAATTCCCTTAATCTAGCATCAAAATTTAAATCAGCTATTTTTAATTTTTCAGCGATTATTTCTGCTGTTTCTTTTGCTCGAGATAAATCAGATGAATATATTTTTTGAAAATGCATTTCTTTCTTCAATAAATTGCTAGCTATTTCTATTGCTTGTTGTTTTCCTTTTTCTGTTAATGAAAAATCTAAATGTCCTTGAATGATTCCATTTTTGTTTGCTTCACTCTCGCCATGTCTTATTAATGCAATTTTCACAGGTTGTTTTCTCCTTAAATTAGGAATATACAAATTCTATTCCTTATTTTAAAATTCTATTCTTCAGTTATGATTTAGATTTTTTTTATTATTAAACATCGTAACTTTCCAGGAATCATTTTGAGATTCCCTTTCAAGAATATTAACCATACAACTCCCAAACCATTCATCTAATTTTGGTTGTAAAAGATTTAGAATTCTAATCAAAATATGATAAAGAGTTCCTCCATGACCAACTATAAGTATAGTTGAGCTGTTTGGATGGTTATTAATAATTTCAAAAAATGCTTCTTTAATTCGTTCATTCATTTCATTATTTGTTTCTCCTCCTGGCACCCTCTTATCTAAATCTACTAATACGGAATCTAGAAATTCCCCTTCTTCCTTTGTTATATCGCTTCTATATCTTCCAGTAAATACCCCTATATCTGTTTCCCTCAATCTTTTATCAAAAATTATTTCTTTAAATCCAATTTCATTACAAATAATAGTTGCTGTTTCAGAAGCTCTTATCAAATCAGATGAATAAACAGCATCAAATTTTATCCCTTTCTCTAAAAATTTTAATCCCAAGGATTTTGCTTGTTCTCTTCCTAAATCAGTAAGTGGAGTAGCAGAATGGCCGGAAATTTTCTTGAGTAAATTATCTTTACTTTGCCCATGTTTTACTAAAAATATTTTCAATTACTCAACCTCTCTTTTCAGATATTCTTCAATTTTCTCTATTTTTTGATCATCATTTTCTCGTTTCATCAATGAGTAAAACTCCTTTTCAAATTCAATAGGTAAAACTGGGACTTGGAAGGAATCATATTCGATAAATTCTTTTCTCACAAGTGATTTTGATTTCTCCCATTTATTATTAGGTCCTTTAAACTCTAACTCTCCCATCAGTTCAATTTTAATCCCTTTAATTTCTAATGAACCAAACCAAGAACGATATCTTTCAGTTTCGCTATATTTTACTTCTTTTATACTATAACGTTTCAATAAGTCTTGAATTTTTAGTACTTCATCTTTTGTGGAGACTATATCTATATCATTAGCTTGAATTTTTACTCCTTGTAAAGCTAAATTAGTAGAACCTACTAAGACCCAATTAATATCAGTTTTAAAAATTTTATTAAGAAATATTTTAAGAGCGTCAAAATTTTTTCTGTTATCAACAAGATTTAGATCCATTTTTTCAAATGAAAATTCATCAAATCTGTTTAATATTTTTTCAAGTCTTAATTGATAAAATCTTGGGAATTTTTCAATTTCCTTCATTTTCTTTACAAATAAAACAAAATTTTGTAATTGTGAATTAAATTCCTTAACTAATTTTTCATCTTTTTTAAGGTCAAATAGGGCTGTTTGAATTAATTTTTCTTTACCTAATGAGATATAGAATAGAAATTTAAAAAGATCATTTTTCGTTAAAATCTGATTTTGTATTGGTGAGATATTCACTAAAATTCTTAGAAGAAAGCCAGGTAGTTGACTTTCAGATTCTATTATTTTGGCTGCATCATATGCCTCCTTAACAATAAAATAATTTCCACTATCTTCCTCTTTTATTTTCTGAAGCTCTTTTTCGATTAATTCTATTGAACCCAGTTTTTCAATCAAAGCTTTTTGACCAAATTTTCGAATCAAAACAAATTCAAGTATTCCAATTGTTATTAACACAAGGATAATAGGTAGTAAGATTATTGGAATAATATACAATTGAGAAAAAATCTCTAGTTGATTTTGTAAAATGATTAAAACTGAAACCATTACAATCAATGAAAAAGATATTCCGAGTGAGATGCGATTATATTTCTTTGTAGATTCTTCAATTTCTGCTCTACAGATTTTTTCTTGAAATCTAATCTTAAATTCTTGATTAACTACTGAGTAATTTAGAAAAGTAGCACCAATCTTACTTATTACTTCTAATTTTTCTTCATTATCCACATATCTCACTTCCATTGTGAACAAAATATTATTCTCTATTTTATTAAATTAGCTACTAATTTTAGAGATCTTTTCCATTGTAATAATTTCCAATTTTCTAGTTATTTTCTTCTTGCAATAAGGACAGGCTTCTGAATTTTCTAGCCATTTTTCAAAATGATTTGCATGGGCAACACTGTTACAATGTGGGCAAATACTTATACTTTCTCCAATACCTAAACTGTTTAAACATACTATACAATATGGCAGAATATTATTACATGATTTACAATTTTTACTTATGGATGAATTTTTTTGTTGACAATATGGACATATAACTTTCAATTTTGTTCCTTTTCTTTTATCCAGAGCTTGTTCTGTTCTAATCAATTGTGAATAATATTCACTTTTAATAGTTTCAAATTCATCTTTAGGAATTGAACTCTTTTCTTTTTCTAACATTTGAAGTGTTGATTTGAGAACATCTATTTTTACTTCTAATTCTTTATCTGTAAGTAATTCTAATTTTCTTACCTCTTTTTCAACTTCTTTTTCTAAATGACTTATCAAAGCAAAATAAGTTCCAACTTTGGTTCTGATTTCCACAATTTGATTATCTAAAATTGAAATCGTTGATAGAGTTCTTTCTTTGTTTAGACCTTTAGGAGATTTGGCAATTTTTAAATTATATTTAGTAAGAGGTTTATCTTTTAATTGTTTTTTTAGATTTTCTGCATCTGATGTTAATCTTTTTTCAAGTGTGCTATCTTTTTGTACTTTAAGAAGGCTATCAATAATCACTTCTGTATCTAAAATTGAATCATATAATTGTGTGCATTGATTTTTTACATATTTCAATTCCTTTCTTTCTTTTACAAGTAAACCATCTAATCCAATCTTTATACCATCAATAGTTTTATTGAAAATGTTTAGTAGTGATTCATTGGATACAAATTCAGAAAGATTAAGTGTTTCAACAACAAAATTCTTGTTTGCCAAAATTAATAGTCTATGTTTAATTTTATCTTTTAATATTTCACCATCTTCTTCAAGAATTATTTCTAAAAAAACATTTACTAGAATTGTGATGAAGAAATTTCCTGGCATGGCTTCTTCTAAAATTTCATCATAAATATTTTCAACAATGTCATAAATTTCTGGATAATCAACCCGAATTTTTATTAATTCTTTTTCATCAATAAGTAGAACTTTAATACGCTCATGAATTATAACATGATTCAAGATTACTGGTAAAATTGTATGTACTAAGAATGAGAGAATTAATATAATTACTAAAATTACTGCATAAACACCAATATTATTCAAATCTGTTGTAACTATAAGTATAAGAAAAACTAAAAAACTAATAATTCCAATAGCAGAGGTTATTAATTCTATATTAGATTTGTAAGTAAAATTTTCTTCTTTTATAATATAATTCCTAAATTCTTCTGAAATTTCTTTACTTAAAATATCTTCATAAAGATTATTTCTCAGTAACCTAGCACTAATTTTAAGTTCTTCCCTTTTCATTCTTTTTTACCTCTGGAATTTAATTAAATCGGGTTCAACCAATGGTTTTTTACATTTTGGACAGAATCCGAAACTTTTGATCCATTCAATTATGTGCGATTCATGAGCTAGTTGATTACAATGAGAACATTTTACTACACTTTGTTCTGAATAAATAAATCGTTTACAAACGCTACAAACTGGTACTTCCATTTTACAATGAGGACAAGAAGTGTTCTCTTTTTCTATTGTTTTATTACAATATAGACATTCCAAGCTTTGTTTTTCTATTCTATCTTCAAGAATCTGGTTTATAATTGCTATTTCTTCATTTTTTTCTTGAATTTTTTGAAAATATTCAATTGCAAGAATCTCTTTCTTCTGATATTCTTTTTGTGTTTTCTTAATATATTTTGCAAGAAGTTCTATTCTATTTTGTAATTCCTTTATTGAGAAATCTTCATACCATACTGTTGGTATTTTTTCTTCAGAATCAATTAGATTTTTAGAACGTTTTAGATACCTATCAGGAATGAAATAAAATTTACCTCTATTTGTTTTTAAAGAATTTAATAATCCATCTTCTTCTAATTCCTTTAGAATTCGTTTTACTTGTGAGTAGCTGAAACCATAAGTTTCACTAATTGCATGAGCAGATAACGGTTCACTAGTAATTCGCAATACCTTTAGTATTTTAGAAGTCAGAGATTGCTCCCTTGTTTCACTTGTCAATAATATAACCCCAGTATTTTTTAGTATAACTCAATTATAAATTAATTGAATTAAGAAACTTAAAGTAATCGTTTAATATCTTAAAAGACTATTTTATTTAGGTTAAATAGTTTAGGTTGAGATTACTTTGACTAAAAAAAGTGCTCCTCAAGAAGGAGAAGAAGAAGGTCAAAAAGCACCACAGAGAAATAAATATTTACTTTACTTAGCATTTGCACTAACAGCGATAGGTGCAGTAATGGCATTAGTTCCAACAATTTTTATTATAATCCCAGATTTCATTGATATCTCTTGGGATACTTTATTTCAAAATCCACTAACGTATATACTAATAACAGGGATTATTCTTGTAACTGCAGGATTAATTCTCCAAAGAGTAATTACTCCACCAATGAAAATTTCAGAGACAGAAAAATTAAGAAGTAGATTGGAGTAAAATCATTCTTTACCTTTTCTGAATTTTATTTTATTAATTGAACTGAATGTTTATCAATAATTTTTTTGAAAGTAACATAATCGCGAATTTTTCGAATTTTTAATTGTGAACCATATTCACGAACATTTAATTCCTCGATTTTTTCTAAAGCTTTAATTCTATCTCGAGAGCTGAATTTATCTTTTGGTAGATATACACAAGCAGATAATTTCTTAATCTCTATTATTGTAAGAATTCCCTCATCCAAAATCATTTGAGGATCAGCAAATTCAATTAAACCAGCACTACCATAGCTAAAGGTTCTAATCGCTTGGACACTTATCGTCTCATTCAACTCTTCAAACAAAACAATAACTGAATCTTTCGAAATTTCAAGTTCTTTTTTCCAGTGCTCATTTTTGTAATCAGAAATTATTTTTTCAATTTTCAAATAATTATTTAAAATTAATCTTTGAAAATCATCTTTTAAAATTACAAAAACAGAACAAATTCTACCATGTTCAGCTATTCGAGAATCTTTTGTATTTGTTGCTTCAACTTTATAGGAGTAAATTAGATATCTTTTATCTAATTTTTCAAAGAGAGGCAGTGGTCCAAACAATCCTCCGAGCATATCATCTCCACCATGAACAGCAGACATTCCATGAATAACAAGTTGGTTGACTAGTTTCTTAGTTAATTTTGAATAATTATAACGAACTCTTGGACCATCGTCATCAAATACCCCGATAATTATTCCTTCAAAAGCATTAATTGTTTTAGAAGCTTTCTTTTTGGAAGATGAATTTGCAATGGTTTCAGTTGTCATCTAAAGAACCTTTTCTAGTTTAGTTATTATTAATTATTATCAGAGAAATTTAAACAAAATATTAATCCTTCTTTTACATAAAAAATTATTCCAAAAAATAAGAGGGGAAAATGTAAGAAATCTGAATAAAGTAATATTTTACCAATTATCTAGTATTGAATAACAAAGTCTCCTTTCAAAAAAGTTATATTATTAAAATGAACATTCACTATTATCCAAGAAATTGTCTTCAAAAATATCATGAAGACTTAACCTTAGTTAAAAAAAAAGAAAACTAAGAGAGAATTTGGAGGAGAAATGTTCATTGTCTTCTATGGAAGAAAATAAATTCAAACCATTACTTTTAATCGGTTCATTGATAGGGATGTTAGGAGCAATTGTACTAATTATTGGTATGATAATACAATTTGAAGTCTTTGGCACTGCAGGAATCAATGTTTTTGGTTTTGTAGTAGTGGCAATTGCTTTTGGTATCTTTATAATCTGTCTCTTAACTCTTTTTGGAACTTTATCTATTGGATTTATAGTAAATGATGAGCGTCCAGGCCTCTTGGCTTTATCATTGTTTATTTTCGCACCCACTATAATTCTTGCAGATTATACTACACCACTATATTATCTATTGGAGTTGGGAAATGGGGTATTTGAAACTACAACTCCAGGATTTGGATTCTACTTAGTTTATATTGGTGCAGGATTATTCTTGTTAGCTTTTATATTTCATATCTGGACTTTCCTATGGAAGAATAGATTAAGTAGCTCAGGAATATCCTCAGGTTTAAATCTCGGTGGTGGTGACACAGAAATAGGTTTCACAAAGGTAGTGAGAATCATAACTAGTTTATTGATTCTAATTGCAGGAGTAGGTCTAATATTAGGAGTAATATTTCCAGCTTATTCATCACCGTCAGATCCAAATATTTCAGGATTGATGATGTACGAAGATGGCTCTCATATTGATTTACAAGCATTATTCTTTTTAGCTTATTTAGGAGCAATAGTTGTTACAGCAATTATTGTTATGCTAAGTAATTTTGGAGTAGTCAAGTCAACTAGAAGTGAAATACCATTACTAATTTTACTTGGTTTGATTTTCGTCACTCCAAGTTATGTTCCAAAATCAGCCATAGTTGGGGTATGGTCAACACCAATATTCGAACTATTAGTCTTCCTACATAGAATAGTAAATACTGCGAATTTCACTTTTACTTTATTCGGATGGATTTTAGCTATTAGTATCTTAGTCTTAATTATTTCATTCTTTTTAGCTTTAACTTCATTCTTCTTTAGTAAATCAGCAATTGCTAAAACTCGTACACCAAGGGCAAGTGGAGGAGGAGGATTGGAAGCTAAAAGGAAGAAAGGAAAATTCCCATCAGGTCCACCTTCTGCAAGCGGTCCTCCATCAGGAGATTTAGGAGGATTAGCATCACAATTAAGTTCATCAGGACCGCCCTCAACAGGACAGCCAATTGTTTCTTCAGCACCTCCCTCACCACCAAGCTTTATGGCAACAACTGGAACCCCATCAACAAGCACTTCATCACAAGATAAACCAACATGTCCATTCTGTGGAAAATCATTACGATTCATTGATGAGTACCAAAGATGGTATTGTGATGGTTGTGCTCAGTATGTATAAATATAAAAAATAAGAAAAGGTCAATCTTTTCTTATCTATTTTTTATTTTCTTGTTTTCGAACATTTTCATCTACCGTTGGTCCTTTTTCTCCAACGGTATATTCCTTTCCTTTGAACATATCAATTACTGGTTTGATATATTTCGGAAAAGTGACTAGTACTATACCTGAAGCTACCAATCCTAATAATAAGCTACTATCTAAGCCATTATTTACTATCCAAGGAGGATATATTGGTATAAAGAATGAAATTGGTACTATTATTACAAAACCCAAAAATTGCACTGGTCTAACATATTTTGTAATTGCTGTTATTGAACCATGAATTACAAGATAAATAATAATTATTAGTGGATTGGTGAAACTAAAAATACCTGCTGATGTTCCTAAACCTCTGCCACCGTGGAATTTAAGATAAATTGAGAAATTATGTCCTAAAACAACAGTAGCTCCAACCAAGATATAAATCAAACCATGCCAATTTAATGAATATCTTCCTTCTCCAATGATAATAGTATTGTCGAAAGGAAGTAATAATACCGTTAAAAGACAAGCTAATCCTTTCATAAAATCACAAAAACCTGCAAAAAAACCAATTAAAAAACCAGAGGTAATCATTGTATTAAGACCACCTACATTTTTCGTTCCAACTTCTCTCAAATCTTTTCCTGTTTTCAATTTAGTTATTATATAAGAAAAAGGAATTGATCCTATGAAATAAGCAATAATTGGACAAATAATTACCCAAATCCATGGTTCCATTTTATCACGCCAGCTCTTTAGTACTTATATCTATAAAGAAAAAAACTATACTTCATTTATGAAGTTTCTGCACTCATAAATCATTTACTCTTTTTTCTCTATATCATTAGCTAGAATTACTCCTCCAGTTTTTCCTATTCGATATTCTTTTCCTTTGAATAGATCAATAAATGATTTCAGATATTTTGGAAAGATTACTAATGATATTCCTATTGTAAAGAATCCCAAGAACAATCCACCATCGAGTTGAGTTAAATAAAACCAAGGTGGGAATAAAGGTAAAAAGAATGCAATAGGTATTCCTACAAATAATGCGATAAATTGAGCAGGTCTAACAGATTTAGTAATTAAACCAAATATCATCATACTGAAAATAAAAATCATCAATAAAATTGGATTTGTAACCATAAGAAATCCTACTATAGCAGCAATTCCTCTTCCACCTTGAAAATTCAGAAAGATTGGATAATTATGTCCAAGAATTACAGCCATAGCAACAAAGATATAGATTAACATATGCCATGAAATAAATCCATAGTTTCCTGCTTCAAATAACGGATCATTATTAAATGGTATAATTAATGCAGCTAATATACACATTAAACCTTTATAGAAATCCAATCCACCAGCGAGAATCCCCCAAATGAACCCACTTTGTATCATTACATTGAGTCCACCAACATTTTTATTTCCACTTGCTCTAAGATCTACTCCAGTTCTCCACTTATTTATGATATAAGAGAATGGTATAGAACCTATAAAATAAGCAATTATTGGACAGATAATAGCCCAAATCCAATCAGTCCAAGCCATAATAATTCTTCCTATTTCTTATAGTTGTAATAGTTTCTTTTAGCTGTAGTAGAAAAAATCTTACCTAAAAGATTTTCTGAATATTTAACAAAATAATATGATTTTTAGAGAGATGTTTACTTCTTATAGGTATTATAATACACAAATTCATTAAGAGATTTTCTTGGTGGTCTATTTTTCTCACTTATTTTTTGTTTATCAGTTAATTGATTTAAATTATCAGATTTCTTTCCAACAATTAGCAATGTTATTAATATCATATCATCAGGAATACTTAGAATTTCTTTTGCTTGGTTGTGACTATAACCAGCAATAGGATGCATCACTAAACCTAGCTCTGTTGCACGTAGAATCATATAAGCTGTTGCCATTCCAGTGTCAAATAAAAAATACTCTCTACTTTTACCAATAATACAATCCATATCCTTATTACTAAAGACTGCAATAATCATCGAAGCATTTTTTGCCCAATTATTATTTTCTTTTAATACACTAAATAGTTTCTCGAGCATTTTTTCTTCATAAACAAAAACAAAATTCCAAGGTTGATAATTAAAACATGATGCAGACATTTGAGCACTTTCAGCTAAATCAATTATCAGATCTTTAGTAATAATTGTTTTTTCGAATGCTCTATAGGCTCTTCTTTTTTGAATTGTATCTTTAACAGACATCATACCAGCTTCCTAATCAGATTAGACATCACTAAGAAATAAAGACAATTATTTAGATTTTTAGAAAAATAGAAAGAAAACCTAACTTTTTTCTTAGTTAGGTTATAATATCATTTAAATTTGTTTTATTGCTTTGATTGTGTCTTTTCTAAAGATTAACCAAGATGTTAAAGCAGCAGCAATTATTGCTGCTATATATAAAATAACAAAGGCAATAGCTAATTCTACTATTGGGAATGAAATCTCAGAACGAGGTATAAGTACATCATAAGTTAGTATCTCAGTAAACATACTTGCTGAGAGGATACCTAAACCAGCTCCAATTATAGATCCAAAAGAAACAATTGAAATTGATTGTGTGAGAAACATTGAAAATAATTGTTTTGGAGAGATACCTAGAATCTTTAATGTTACAACTTCTCGCTCATTTTCAATTGATTGAATAACTATCATTAAAATAATCGCAGTTACTGTGATTACTAAACTTGAAATAAATGAGGCATTAACTGAGCCATAAAGCATAATATTTCGAAGACTTCCTTCGAATGTATTTGTTTTCCCTTCAACAGATTCTACAGATCTTCCTAACTCTGTTTCAATAACATCTGCAATATCACCAATAGATCGACCTTTAGTTGCTTTTACAAGTAAATCACCAGCGATGTTATAGGATTCTGAAGCAAAAGCTTCAACATTTGAATACAATCCTACTAAATTAAAACGATAAACAGTGGAATCTTCTTTTGGGTATTCAGTAAAGAAACGTGGTAAGAAATTATAAGTATCAATTATATCTACAGTTCGATTCAACACACCCTCAGGATACTTGTAGTAGACTACGGGAAAACTATCACCTACTTCCTTACCGATATTTTCTAATTGATCTTTTTGCATGAAAACCTGATCACTTGATTCAAGTTGACCGAAGAATTGTATAGGATCTTGTCCACCTAAATATTCTCTTTCAAAATAAGCAGTATTTGCAAATCCAACAGGATCTATTCCTAGTACCCTATAGGAGAAAGTAACGCCTCCAAAGGATGTAATTTGTGTAGTTGCTGTGAGATATGTAGCTGATTCAACTCCATCTATTTCAAGAACAGTGTTTAGTGTGTTATCATTTAATACATCAACACCTCTAACAAGAATATCAGAACCAAGAGAATAATAGGCATTTTCTTCATCAAAATCTTGATAAGAACTAATTGTAATTAAAGAAGAAAATATCAACGTAAATGTTAATGTAATAAGAATAAGCGATCTAATTGTATCAGTTCTTCTTCTAGAACTTCTCTTAAATGCAAGACCAATTATTTCTAAGTTCTTTGCTTTCCAGGATAAATTAGATGCAAAATTAATTATTCTGGGGAAAAGTCTTGCAGTTAATAAAATACCTCCAAGTACAAGAAGAACAGGTGCTGTTGTTCCTAATCCATAAGCAAACTGGTATGCACTAACTCCTTTCAATTGTATTCTAACAATAAGCCATAATGAAATACCCAATATGAGTAGCAATATATCTAAGTAAAGCTTCTCCCAAATAGCTTGTTTTTCCTCATGTTCGGAATAAGCTTCATAAGTAGTAATTTGACTTGTTTTCCAAATATTAACAAAATTAATTAAAATAGCTAAAATCATCCCTCCAGCTATAACAACTATGAAGATTATTAAATTCAAAGCAGGATATAATATTGGACCAGAGAAATCCATGAATCCTGCACTTTTATTTATTAGAAAACTAAAACCATAACCAATTATAATTGAAATAATAATTGCAGTTAGTGTTAATTCTATAACTTGACCGACTAATAATGTTACAACTTCTCCTCTTGATGAACCTCTTTGTAACATATTTGATACTTGCCGTTTTTGTCTACGTCTCATTAGATTTGCGGAATAATTTGTTAATGATAGAGCCATACCAATTATTGGAGTTATAAAAAGAATGCCAAATAATTGAAAAGCAATGAATTCTTTTTGAAAATCCTCTAGATAACCATTAATTACTGGATAGATATGAACTTTATATACAGATATATCAAAAGCACGGGTTAATTCTTGTGAGAGGTGATTAATTGTAGCGATCTCTTGATTAATCCTAAATGAATCAATTGAATTCAGATCAAATGAAATTTGTCCCATTGGAGAGGCAAGATTATGTAGATATTCAATATCATCAAGTATTTGAACAAAATTTGTATAACTTGTTAAAATACAAGCTTCCCCTAAATAATCAACTAATGTTTTAACATCTTGTGCATAAGTACCAGTTGGATTTGTGAATACTTCAGAAGTTATTATACCTGTAACATTCATATATGCACCATAACCATTATCCATTCCGTATTGAGGGGAAAAGACTATTTCTTCAAAAGTAGGTGGAGGCATAGCAAAAATAGGATTATAAGCTGGAATTTCTCCTAATTTACTAATATTCGTGCCAAGTAACACTCTTTCCTCTGCAACCACAATAACATCACCGGTTTTTTTGGGAAGGGAACCATTATAGAGCATATCTTCTAAAGCACTAAGATAATCAGGGGGAATACCAAAAAGATTCATATTAGCGATATAGGTATAATCATTTGTTGTTGTTGTATTAACACATAAAAATAATCCCCGACCTATAAACCAATCAATGGTGTCAATTTTATCAGTGAAATCAATTTCCTCTATAACATCATTTGTAATTGTATTCAGATTTGTAATAATGGTTTCTTTTGATTCAGTTATATCAGTAGTTCCAATACCAATAGTCATTTGCCTTGTAGGAACATCACGATAGAAACCAGTAAAAGCACCAAATTGGAAACTATACATAAACATTAAACTTTGAGCGACTAATGCTAAACTAATCCCTAGACCAATAAACATTATTATTGTATTTCTTCTATTTTGTAGCAACATTTTACCATAGAATTTTAGTTGTTCCAGTCGCTTCATTTATTTTTCTCCTTCAAGGACCACAGTCGTCCTTTTCTATTAGAAATATAATATTTAAAGCTTTATTACAACTCTAATAGAACTTAGTATTAGTAAAATGAGAATATTTCTTTTAGAAAACTGATAGATGCTAATTGATGGTCAGTGTATGGTCAGTTTGTTCAAATATCTTTAATAAAATAGACCAATCGATGCAGTAATAGTAAAAAAATTTTCTAAAAATAAATTGTAATCTAAAAATAAGCAACTAGTTGATAAAAATGATTGACAATATACAAAAAGGATTGGAATTTGGTAAAGATCTAAATCCAGATTTTATTGATATAAGATTTCAGAATAAATATGAGTCTAATTATCAATCTAATGGTGGTGATTTAAGTGTTAATACTGGATCACGACAAGGGTTTGCTACAAGAGTATTATACAAAGGAGCTTGGGGATTTGCTTCAACGACCTCAACTGAATTAAAAGATTTGAAAAAAATCATCAAAGAAGCTATGAATCTTGCAAAAGGTTCTGTTGACTCAATTAAAGAGAAGGTAAAACTAGCAGAGGTAAAATCACATGTTGATAAAATAACTTCACCATATACTAAATCATTACAAGATATTACTGTAACAGACAAAATAAACTTGATAAAGGAAGCAGAAAAAATATTCAAAGAATATGAAGAAATAAAAAGTTACATCCTTTCATATCGAGAAATAATCGATCATAGAATTTTTGCTAATAGTGAAGGCACCCAAATTGAACAACTAAACTCAATTCCAACTGTTGTAGCACAAGGAATAGCTAGTAGAGAAACCAAAATAGCACCATATCATGAAGCTTGGAGTAAGAGTAAAGGTTTAGAGCTTTTAGATGAGCATCCTTTGGCTGAATTAGCTAAATTTGTTTCTGAAACAGCAATTAGAAACTTAGATGCTAGCTTACCACCAGGTGGACCAACTAAAGTAGTAATTGATCATACGAGTGTTGGAATAATAGCTCATGAAGCAATAGGACACTGTAGCGAAGCAGATTTGGTAGATGCTGGAAGTTTTCTAAAAGGTAAGTTAGGACAAAAAGTTTGTTCTGAACTAATTACTATCATTGATACTCCAGTGTTAGATGATGCTGCAGGTTGGCTTGTATATGATGACGAAGGAACTAAAGGTGAAACTGTTGAAATTATTAAAGATGGAATTTTCACAGGTTATCTAAATAACAGAGAATATGCTGCTAAAATGAATATGAAACCAACTGGAAATGCAAGAGCTTTTACGTTTCAAGATGAGCCATTAGTCCGGATGCGGAATACCTACATTAAACCAGGTAACATGACGGATGAAGAATTATTCGAGATTGTTAAAGATGGACTTTTTGTTACAGGTATGATGAACGGATCAGCAGATACTTCAGGAGAATTTATGGTTGGAACTGGTCAAGCATTTGAAATTAAAAACGGTAAATTAACAGATAAAAATTTCATCGGTCCAACTATGTCTGGTAATGCTTTTGACATGCTTTCCTCAACACTTGGAGTAGGAAAGGAATTGATATTAAATATTGGAACAGGTTTTTGCGGAAAAGAACAACCTGCAAAAGTTGATGCTGGTGGCGGAAGAATAGCAGTAACAGTAATTTTAGGAGGACAATAAAATGTTTGATCATGCATTAGATTTAGGTCATCAGATAATAAAATCTAACACAAAAAAGGGAATAAAAGAGATTGAAATCTTTTATGCTTACAGTAATCAAAAGCAAATTACAATTAATGGTACAAGTTTAAGCACTCAGAGAGCAAAAGAAGAATTAGGTGCAGGAATTCGAGTTGTTCACAATGAATCTATTGGATTTTCGTTTACAAATATTATTACAAAAGAAGCCCTCCAAAAAACAATTGAAGAAGCTTTTGCAATAGCTAAATCATCTCCAAAAATTGAAGGTTCAGGATTAGCTAAAAAACAAAATTATAAGCAAATTGATGGTATATTTAACAAAGAATTAGTTAATCTGCCTGTTGAAAAAATTACTCAAGATGCTCTTGATTATATTGACGGTTTTACGAGTATTGATCCTCGGATTTCAACTGTTTTAAGCAGCATTAACTTAAATGTTACTGGAAAAGCTTTAGTTAATACAAATGGAGTAGAGGCTGTTGCTAAAAATGCTTATTATTCTGCTGATTTAATAGCACTTGCTAGCGAAAAAGGAAAATCAGGGGCTTATACTTTTGATTCTGTTTTTTCAAGAAATCATGATGTAAATCTTAAAGAAATTGGAGAAAAACTCGGCAAAGAAGCAATTGATAATTTAAATCAAGAAACTATAAGTTCATTTGATGGAGAAGTAATTTTTAAAGAAAATGCAATGTTTAATCCTATTGCAGTTGTTGTATGTTTAGCTACATCAGCTGATTGGAGACAAAAAGGAATTTCATTTTGGAAAGATAAACTTGCAGACACTGTAGCTATAGAATCATTCAACTTGGTAAATTCTCCTTTTGATTTAAATTCAGGACGTGGAATAATGCCATTTGATGATGAAGCAAATGCAGCTAAAGATATCGAAATTGTAAAAGATGGTGTTCTCCAAACATTCCTTCACAATCAACGAACAGCAAATATAGAGAATTTAGAACCAACAGGAACCACCTTAAGAATTGGAGCAGGTCCAAGTTTTACACAAATACCAGAGCAGATATTTCCATTATCTCCATGTATTCTTGCTGGAGATATGTCAGAGGATGAATTAATAACTGAAACTAGAAAAGGTATCATTATTAACAACTTTGCTGGAACTGTTAGAGATCAAAGCGGAATATTTTCAGGAGTAGCAAAAGGAGCTTATTTAATTGAAGATGGTGTAATTGTAAAACCTATAACTGGTGTATCTATTTCTGGAAATGTTTTTGACATTATTAATCAAATAACTGGTATAGGAAAAGAATATCATTTAGCTAACAATCTTTTGAAAACTCCTATTATGAAATTTGAAGGAATAAAAATCTCAACCAAATAGATTATTTTTTCCTTTTTTTTATTTTTTTTATCATTTTTCAAGATTTTTTTGATAGAAAAGATTATACGTATCAAAAAATATTAGCTAATTCTTGAAGGTGACTATTTGAAATCAAATTTCAAAATTGCTACTCCTTGTGGTACGATTTGTGATGAATGTAAATGGTATCAAGGAAAAATGGAACAGAATTGTCCAAGTTGTATAACTCAAAAGGGAAAACCGTTTTGGGGGGAATGTGAAGTTTATCAATGTTCGGTGATGCAAAAAGTTTCCCACTGTGGTGAATGTCTAGATTTTCCTTGTGAGACAATTATAAATCAATTTGATCCCAATAAACCAAAAGGATTCCAAGAAGCAATATTTAGAATTGGACAACTCATGATTAGAGCAAAAATTGGCACTAAAGAATGGTTAGAAAAAAGAAAAGATGGAATTCTTCCAAAATTTGAGGAATAATTAACTTTATTAGAAGCATTATATTTTGCTGATATAACTGAAAATAATTAATTTTCAACTTGAATAGTTAATCAAAAGACTAAAATAAAAAAATGTTATCATACAATTATACCTAAATTAAAAGGGGAAATCTATGGCTATAGTCGGTGCTTTCATACTTCCACACGGTGCAATGATTTTGGACCCTGAAAAGGATGGTATACCTAAACAAGCTATTAAACTTCATAAAGAAATGAAAAATGTAGCAAAAATAATTGAGAAATTAAAGCCAGATTTAATCTTCTTAACTTCTCCTCATAGTATTAGTTTATCAAATGATTTTGGGATTTATTTGAATGAAAGTGGGAGTGGTAGTGCTGAATGGAATGATGATTATAAGAATTATAAAGTGAAAGTTGAAATTGATCAAGAGATTGCTAATGAACTACTTGATTACTTATCTGAGAAAGAAACTGCTATTAATGGAATAGCTTCCTTTACACCAAGTGTGGATGCTCCGTTCCGATGGGGTGAGGCTGTACCATTATGGTTTTTAAGAAACCTTTCAACAAAACCTAAGTATGTTATCCTATCACAACCACTTCGAAGACATGATCAAGCAAAAGATATGATACCAGAAACTATAACACTTGGAAATGATTTACGACTCTATTTTGAATCAATTGAAAAGCGTATTGTCATCTTAGTCAGTGCTGACCTAGGTCACACACACAAGGAAGATGGACCATATGGTTTCAATGAAGCAGCAGAGTCTTTTGATGAGTTAATTGAACAATGGGCATCTACTCTAGATGAAAAAATACTTACAAAGAAAGTTCTGTCTAAAATTGATCAAGCATTGTGTTGTGGATATATAGGTTTTGTTTTATTGCAAGGTATGATTCAAAATAAAGGTTTCACTCCTAATGTTCTTATTAGAGAAACTCCTTCCTATTATGGAATGATGATTGCTACTTATTTAAAAGAATAGATGAATTAAAATCTTAATTCAGACTATTCTAATATCTCATCAAATATTGATTTTTTTCCCAAACCGTCAATTGTAATAGCTAAATTTAGAAATAGAGAGGAAGTAAGTGAATTTGCTAAAAAACTTTTGTCAATGCCTTTTGTTGATAGAACTGAAACACATGTAGTTTTGAATATAATAAAAGAAGATTTCCAATTATTTGATAAATTTTAACTATTTCCGTATAAAAAAGAAGAGTAACTACTTCTTTTTCTTTAGAAATATAGTAAATAAATAGAAAGTTAAGCTATAGAGAGGAATTAGTGGATTCATAGCCATTGAAAGTGGATTACTAGTACTCAAATTCAATAGAATTCTTAAACCAAAACTTTGATCTGTAAGGAAATAATATTTATCCTTAACAAAAACACTTGTTATTGTATACCCACTATAAGATCCTATTTCTACTATATTAGAGAAATCAGTTACATCAAGAATTTCAAAACCACCGGTATTATCAGCAAGATAACACCATTCATCTTTCACTACTAATTTGTCTGCATAACCACCATCGTAATAGTCCCCTTTCTTTAAAGGATTATCAGGATCAGTAACATCCACTACTATTACACCATCATCCCAACAAGCTAAAAACATGGTCTGATCTTCTACAAAAATATCATAAATATCATCATATTCAGTAAATTCACCTAAGAATTGAGGATTATTCAAATTAGAAATATCAATGATTTTAACGCCTAATGCATTCTGTGTAGTATAAGCTGAAAAATATGCAACATTATCAGAAATGAATATGTTATTTGAAAATCCCTCGAAATTATATCCACCTATTTTTATTGGGGTTGAGGGTGTAGAGATATCAATAAATTCCAATCCCGGACCACCAACACCAGATGTATATGCTATGTTATCTCTAATTCGAACATACCCATATAAATCGCCAGTTGTATAATTCCCTATGATAAAAGGTGAAGAAGAATTTGAAATATCAACAATTTGTAATCCATCTTCCCAGCAGCTAACAACTGCATAATTCCCAGTTATTTCAAATTTATGTGGTTTATTCAATTCAATTTGACTAATTAAAGTGGGAGTACTAGGATCTGAGACATTTATTAAATTAAATGATCCACTATAATCAGCTAAATAAGCGATGTTTTCAGCAACTTCTATGTGGTATGACCACCCTCCAATATACAATTCCCCAATTGAAGCTAAAGTAAGAATTTCTGTATCACCATTTATGAAACCAATCTGAGTGATACCGACCAAAATTTGAAGACTAATTACCAATAAACATATTATTTTTCGTTTCATTCGTTTTCCACTTATTTCTGATTTTTTAATCGAATTTTTACTCTAATATTATCAAATTAATTCATTACTTTTTGACAACTTTTCTAATAAAAACGACAATAAAAGCAATTGAAAAGAATACAATTGATAGGATTTTATCAAAAGATGCTTCTTGAGAAGTAGACAAAATAGTAGTTGTTATATTTGTAGATGTTTTTGAATTCCAGAAAACATCTTCTGCAAATAAATCAATTTGATACAAACCAATAGCTTTTTCGGGAATTGTACAATTATAAGTACCGTCTTTATCATCATCAGATAAAAACAAATTTATTAAAGCAGGAGGATTTTCTTCTGTGTCTTCTCCAAGATACGTGAAAGTAACCTTCGCTGTTAATACACTAGATTCATCAGTTATATCTACTAGAAGTTGTCTAATTGTATTCTCAAAATATTCAACTCTTAAATTTGAATGTTCAGGTGCATCTGTTTCAAAACAACCTATTGCTTTAGCTATTGCTAAACATATTTCTGTTTGATAAAACAAACTTCGACAACTTGTGACAATATTTCCATCAATAATTGGTGGACTTTTTTGAAAAAAAGTAGCACCAGCTGCTACATATTCAGAAAAATAGTCTTCATGTCCAGTAATATTTCTACCATTAATAACATCTGCAGCTGCTAAACATCTTACTGCACGACACCAAGCACTTATGATAATACCCTCATCCGCAGCAGTTTTTATTTTGTCTAATATATTTCCTTCATTTGCTAAAATATTTTCATGCGCGCCTCCAGGTAAGATACTAATACAATTATAATCTGTTACATCATCGATCTCCGAAAAAAGAATATCCATTTCTAAGGGATTATTTCCTGAATCATCACAGGATGTAATAATATCTGTTGGACCAGCTAATGTAATATGCCATTTAAATTGCTCTAACTTTTGGATAATTCCACCATAATTTAATCCATACTCATTATCCATTACTAAAAGAATTCTAACGTTTGTTGTTTTTATAGCTACAGTAGCAGATCCATCAATTGTTAAAAAATTCGGGATTATTATTAATAATATTAAAAGAAAAATAGCTTTTTTGTTCATACCTTAACCCAACCAAAGAAGTATATTGTACTTATACTTAATTAAATTAAAAATATTCTCACGTTAATGAGATTTTATTCTGGAAATAATTGTAGAAGAGCCCATTTTTTCTTTGAATTTCAATCACTCAAAAATCTTACTGCTTGAAAACCTCTACCTGGCCATGAAAAATGAATTTGTTTGATTAACCAATTATTTTTTTTCTTAAGAAATCCAAGAGTTATGCGTATTGGCCACACAAAAATCTCACTTCTTTCATATTGTACTAATACTGAACTAGCATCATTTATAATTTCATATAATGCCCTTGAACTTGGTAAATTCTTATCACAAATCTCCTTTATTCTTGATAATGACCTTAATTTGCTTGCTTCAAATGTTCTATTTTTTTCTTTAGTTGTATCTCTTGTTACTGTGGCAAAAATCATGACCCAAGCGGTTTCATTATCTATAGAGATATCAGCATTTTCCAAATATAATTTTACACTCCCCCAATTTTTCCAATCATTCTCAAATAGCTCATAAGCTGCTTTATAACCTGAACGCCACTCAAATTCTCCTGGAAATACAGAGTTTGTACCTATTATTTGCACTTCTTCATCCATTAGTTCTTTTACCCAGTTTTCAACTCTTGTAATATCTCTTAAAAGATAACCTTCTTGGAAATATTGTAATTTCCTGAGAATCTGTTTTTCTTCTGTTGATCGTTCTGTCTCTATTTGTTTAAGATTTTCAGATATTAATTTCTCAATTTTCGATGTCTCATCTTCAAACATTTTGTTTTCAAATCCACTTTTTGAGTTATTAGAAATATCGCACCTATAGTAATTATTACAATTGTTATTTCATTACTATCAGCAGTTTTTGTGGTTATAACTACTCGTAAAATTTCTAAGCCATCCTCTCGGTCTGCTACAAAAATAAGATCGTTTACTACTCTCAAATTTTTTGCATGACCTCCATCAAAATATTTTCCAATTTTTACTGGATTTGTTGGATCTGATACATCTATAATTTCCACTCCAAGATTATAATCAGCTAAAAATGCAATACTGTTGTTTAATGTTATAGCATGAATATTTGCTCTATCATCAAAAATACCAATTTGTGTTATATTTGTAGGATCAGACATATCAAGAATCTGTAACTCTCCACCATTTAGTCCATGATTACACACATAAATATAATCTTCATGAATCACAGGATCCCAAAAATCTACTCCTGAACGAACATAACTATCTAATTGTACTGGAGAGTAAGGATTTGAAATGTTAAGCACAATTATACTTGTATAATCATTTTGATGATTAGTTACAACAGCAATTTCTCCCTCAATATCTAATTGCACACAATTCAAACTAAAAGAATTATAACTATTAATTTTCACTGGATTTGAAATATCGCTAATATTAAAAATCTCTAAACCTTTATCCCAATTTGCAGCATATAACAAATCATCTATTATTACAACATCTGTACAATAATTATTCACAGGATATTGGAAAATCTTACTTGGATTTTGTAAATTTGATATATTTAAAATTTCAATGCCATCAGTTCCATCTGCAACGATTGCATAATCTCCTTTAATAGCTATCTCATAAGCTATTCCTCCATCAAAGAAAGAAGATAATTTTACAGGATAACTAGGATTAGAAACATTAATAATTACAACTCCTCCAGGATTATTATCGGTAGTATCCAAAACAAAAGCAATTTCGTTTTCAACCACAACATTCATTGCTTCACCATTTGTTTTTATAGAACCAATCTCATCTATTGTGAATATTATTTTTGTCGTAGCACTATTAACTAATATAATATTTGAAAATAGAAATAAGCAAGTAAAAATAATTAAAATGAATTTTCTGGAAAATACAGTCCTCAATTTCATATATCTCCTTTAAGTAAAATATAAGAAATGGAAATATATAGTTTCTCGTTTCTATGAGAATGAAGTCTAATTTATCTATGATACCGAAAATATTATAAATAGTATGATTGTTGCTCTTTTTTTAGAGGAAAATTTCATGTCCAAGAAAATGAGAATCGCAAAGTTTGGCATGCTTAAGCCAAGCGATATTGCGCGCCTGGAAGGCGCATGCTATCACTATTGATTAAGTGTAGCTCTATGCAATCATTAGCAGTTTGAATAATTTCAAACATTTCAAGATTGTACTAGAATATACTTGATTGTTAGCATGTGAATTTCAGCAGTTTCATTTGGTGGACGAGAAAACCTCCTTTTTTTGTGGATGTTATTCTTTCAGAGATATCCTTAGGGATAATGAAAGAAGATTTCCAGGATTTAGTGATTCTTGTTTTTTTCCACAATTTTTGAAGCTGCAAATTGAATCTAGGAGGAAATTTACCTCTCAACTGAAAATTCAGAATGTGAAAAAAAAAATGATTGAAAAAATGGAAGTGAATGAAAAGATGTGTCAGTTAAAAGATCTCTTCAATGAATCCAAAAGGATATCGAAGAAGATTGCAAATGAAACGAAAAATCCCGTATTACAGAATCAAGTAGGTAGAAAGGATTGCTTTGCAAGAAAAAAACAAAGCTTAGCTTTAATGTAACGCTATGATTCTTTCTCCAATAATTAGAATAGTGAGAGTATGAAAAAATGATTGAAATTAAAGAAGTATCAAAAAAATATGTGTCGGTAAAGAGAAAGCTTCGATTGTTCCAGAAGGATTTCGAAGAAAACGGTAAAGAAGATGAAGAGTCCACCTTTACTGAATCTTATTACAAGAAAGGTTTGTTATTCAAGAAAAAGATCAAACATATCCATGCTTTAAATGAAATTGACTTACAAATCAAGAAAGGAGAAATATTTGGTTTACTAGGTCCTAATGGAGCTGGCAAAACTACTCTTACAAAGATCATCTCAACTTTAGTGCTTCCTGAATCAGGAACTATAAGGGTAAATGGACATGATGTTCGAACAAATCCTACTCCAGTTCGTTCGTCTTTAGGATTAGTAACTGGAGGTGAAAGATCCCTTTATTGGAAATTGACTCCAATGGAGAATTTGATCTTTTTTGGTAGATTATACCATTTAACTAGAAAAGAAGCAGAGAAAAGAGCATTAGAGTTAATTCAAATCTTCAAAATGAATGACAAGAAAGACGAGCTTGTTCAAAACCTTAGTACTGGACAAAAAATGAAGATTGCTTTCTGTAGAGCTTTAGTTCACAATCCACCAATACTTTTAGTGGATGAAGCAGAAAGAGGTCTTGATCCTCGAGCAAGCAAAGAATTTCGCAAATTTTTGAAAGAGGAATTACAAGAAAAACAAGGAAAAACCATTCTTCTCTGTACTCATAATATGGATATTTTAGATGAACTCTGTGATCGAATAGCGTTAATTAACAAAGGTAAAATTATTGCTCTTGATACTCCAGAACGATTGAAATTGGATCTAAAACAAAAACATATTCTGAAGATTCAAACTAGAGAGAAAATACCTGAGAAACTCGTTAATGATATTGAAAATATCGGTAAAATGAGTTCTAGTAGTGAAGATGAATTCTTCTTCACAGAAATTGAAATAGAGAATGGTACTGAAGTAGCAAATAATATCCTACAAAGAATCTATGATGCGAACATTCCTGTGGATGAGTTTAATCTTAAGGTAGCGTCTCTTGAAGATGTCTTTCTCAAATTAACGGGAAGAAAACTTGACGATGGTGCCGAAGGACTAGATGAATAACACTCTCTTCAAGAAATTTCACAAGATAACTGAGTTGAAAAAGTAGACGTTTCCTCCGGATGAGGAACCATAACAAATGAAAATAAATGAAAATTAAGGTGTAAAAAATGGCCTCAACAGAAGAAGTATTTGAACGAAAACAGACCAACCTAAAGGAAATTACTCCATCAACAGAAATAACAAGCGAAGGAGCTTTTAGAGACAATGTTATTGTTCAAGAAAAACCTAAGAAAATAATCAAAATAGTTCGTGCTGGACTTATTAACATTAGATATTCAATAGAAACAGCTTTGGTAATTGCTAAAAAAGAAATTCTAATGATTCTACGTTATCCTTGGGAAATAATATTCTGGACATTAATGCCTTTGATGTGGCTTGTACCATTTGTTTTTCAAGGACAAGCACTTGTGGGATCAGCACTTCAAAGTGAAAACTTTGCTAATTTAGCTGGAACTACTAATGTTTTAGAATTCATATTCATCGGAGCTCTAATGTGGAATATTGTGGATTCTGCAATCTGGGGTGCTGGAAATGCTTTGCGTTGGGAACAACACAGTGGAACTTTGCAATACCTTTGGCTTGCCCCTATTTCGAGAATAAATCTCATGATCGGTGCTTCTCTTGGAAGTACTATCTGGTCTCTTATTGAAATTGTCGGGCAATTTGCTCTACTATCAATCTTTGTTAGCTGGCAAGTAACATTTGTAGATGTAGTTGTAACTCTATTAGTGTTAGTTTTGGTTATCATTGGACTATATGGTTTTAGCTTCGCGTTTGCAGCAGTAATTCTTGTATTCAAAGAACCAGGAGTCTTTACTGAATTTGTAGATAGTGCATTGTATATTTGTTCACCCGTTAGATATCCAACTCAAGTACTGCCAAATTGGGCAAAATGGATTGCTTGGGTAATTCCCTTTTCATGGGGATTATCTGCTGTACGCCTTTTGCTTATGACAAATGATTCCATTATCTCTATGCTATACATGGTTGGTATTATAGCTGCAATTGATTTTATCTTCTGGATTGGAGGATATTTCCTCTTCTTGCTAGCAGAAAGAAAGACGCTAAAACAAGGTGATCTCGGAGCATTCTAAGGAGGTAAGAAAAATGACTGAACATGTAACTAAACAGCGAAAGGTGAAAAGATTCTTTGGAGAATTACGTGCTGCATGGGCCATAGCTGAAAAAAGATGGAGAATTGAGCTCAGATATCCCTTATCCTTGCTTTATTTCTCTGTTGCTCCAATATTATGGATTCTTCCACAATTAATCTATGGATCAGCTCTAATTGGTGGTAGATTCAGTGAACAGTTACAATCACTTACAGGTACAAACGATGTTTGGGTTTACACATCACTAGGACTAGTATTCAATATGTTCGTTGGAATAACTCTCTGGAGTACTGCATATGGTATTCGAAGAGAAGAATGGACTGGAACATTTGAAATCATGTATATAACTCCAATAAGTAGAATTACCATGATCTTTGGTAATGCTCTGAAAAGCATTATGCATAATGGTATAGGATTACTAATGCAAATGGGTATTATCATTTTCTGGTATTGGGGTCTATTCAAATTTACTGATTTACTTATCGCTCTACTCTTCCTATTAGTTTCACTATTACTGATACAAGGTTTAGCAATGGTTCTAAGTGGTTTTGTCCTATGGCAAAAACAAGGTTATCGTGCGGTAATGTTCCTAGAAAATATGCTTGCAATTATTACACCAGTTACCTATCCAATTGTCACTATGCCTAATTATTTACAATATCTTTCATATGGAAATCCATTAACATATGGTATTGAAGGATTTAGAAATGCAATTATGTTTGGTACTGATAAAATGACCTACATTTACCTTGGAGTTTTAGTAGGATTAAGTATCATTATCATCATTGTTGGTATAAAATCCTTCGCAGCCATGGAAAAAGTGCTCCGTTCTAAAGGAACTATAGGTCAATATTAAGAAGAGATTTTCTCTTCTATTTTTTCTAGATTAGTTTTATTTTTATGTTGGTAACTTTTATAAGATTTAAACAAGTAGTCTATTATTTGATATATTAAATGAGAGGTTTATAGATTATGTTCAAACCTAAAGTTACATGGACAGATACTGAAATTACTGTAAATGTTGCAGATGAAATTCAAAGAAAAAAAGAGGCTGCAAAATTTATGCTAATTGGTGGAATAATAACAACCTGTATATTCGGTCTTGGAATAATTGCTATTATTTTAGGACTTCTAGATTATAAAAGAGATGATGAAGGTCATTTTTACCAAATAAAGAGACAATGGTCAAATATCGCTAAGAACAAAAATATGTCAATTAAATACATTAATTTCCCTGAATCATTAGCACACTACAAAGATAAGGATTTCTCTAATGAAGAAAATTAGTTAGAAGAAGTAAAATAGCAGATGCTTTTTTTTACTTTTCTTTTTTTTCTTTTAGTTACAAATATAGATTTTTGTAAATAACCACAACAGAAAGATTTTAACTTATGAAACTAGAATTATAGTTATAAAAATCCACATTCAATGGAAAGGTGAACATATGTATTTCAAGAAACTTAGAAAAAACAAACGTGGTGTTTCTAATGTTTTATCAGTAATTCTAATTACTGCTTTAATGGTTACTTCAATTGCTATAACTTACAGTTATATTATTCCTACCATCGATCGTGGAAGATTACAATCAACAATTTCTACTTCAGCTCTTTTCTTAACAAAAATCGATAGTGTATCTCAGTCTTTATTTTATGATGGAGTTGGAGCTTCTCGTAATTTAGATATTGATGCTTATTCTGGAGCACTTGAATTTAGATCCTCTGGTTTAAATGTACGTGCTTTTGTTGGTGGATCTATGTATTTTCCATTACCAGGACTGACTTTTGGAATTGTTAGATTAACTATTCCTAGTGATATTTCTATTATGCAAGATGGAGAAGTAGAATACTTGAAAGGGAGTCCTTATGATCCCCTTGTTGTTATGGATGAAGGTTCATCTGATCCTGCAATGTTTACTCTAGCTAGGGTTAGTGCAGAAACTTATCAAATGGAATTATGGTATAGATTGCTATTTTATATTCTTGATACAGGTCCAGGGGGAACTATTGATATCTCATTAGTTGTCATTGAATTTTCCTCTGAAGACTCAATTAGAGGTTTGAATGATGGGACATATGGAATTGTAGTTAATAAGACTAATATCGAAGTAAATCCAACTAGATACGGTTTTAATGTTAATAATGATCCAATAACAACTTCAGGTGCTAATTTTGAGTTAACAGTAAATAAAGTAACTGGACCACAAACAATTTATTCAGTAAGTGGTGTAAGAAGTTTAATTTCCTTTAATCTAGTAGTAATAACGTTAGGTTTTAACATCATTTCTTTAGGATAGAGGGATTTTTTAAGCCCTCAATTATACTATCCAAAATATTGTTTCAATTCTAATAATCTTCTCGAATCAACCATTTCCTCTTTGGGATTTGCTTCAACTATTTTTAACAATTTTTTGAAATAATCTCGAGCTGCTTGTTTATCCTCTTCTTGCAAAAAATACATTGTAGCGTTCATCAATCCTTTTGCGCAAGCCGTCTGTATTTTTATTCTATTCGGATATTTTAATGCTAGATCCATCAATTCCAATGAGAATTCATGGATTGATGGTGTTTTTCTACTTAAGGAGAAATCATAAACAGAATTTACTAGAATCATAGCTAAAATATCTTCTAATTGTGTGTTATTTGTCTTAGCGATAATTTCTCTAAGATGATTTATCTTTCCTTTCAAATCAGTTTGAGTTGCTCTACCAAATAAAATTGGCATCGAATTAAGTATAGCTTGTCCGTAATACAGCAAAATTGTTGAATTATCTCTATTTTCATCAGCAAAATCTATTAATTCATTTAGCAATTTTTCTGCTAACTCATTTTCACCTTTTTCCGATTGATCCATTATTTCATTAAATAATAATTTAGAGAAATCTTCTTTTTTTGTTTTATCAGTAGGATTTGCTTTGATCTCTTTTCTTATTTCATCTAACTGATTTGTCATAAAATCACATCATAATTATAGTAGGTAATTTTACATTCTTTTTATCAAATTTTTCTCTTGATTGAGGATTATCCTAGAAAAATTACCATTATTATTCCACCAATTGTAAATAGAGTTCCTAAGATTATTTTCCAATCAACTTTTTCTTTTAAAAATAAAATCGATAATGGAGTTGCTACTAAAGGTCCAGAAGCAGCGATTGCAGCAGGAGTTGAAGCACCAATTAAATCAATTGCTAATAAATAGAGAATATTAGATGCTACTAATGTTAATAATGATGCAATTGCTACTAAAGAAACTGATTTCCAAGTAAATTTACTTTTATTTTCTCCTTTATTCATTAAGAAGAATATAGGTATAGAAACAGGTATTAGGAAGAACATTCGAGCAGCATTTATTGGAATAACATCGACATCTGTATTTTGTAAACCAAATTTTATTAAAATAGTACCAGAAGCCCATGTAACAGCTGCTAGTGCTGATAAAATAATCCCAAAAATCATTTTACGTTTTAAATTTTCTTTTATACTCATTCTATCAATTTTAACACCTGATAATTCATTTTCTGCATCTAGATCTTTTACAATTAACAATGAAAAATTATTTGTATTTTCTTGATCATCGTTAGAAATTTCTTCAATAGGAGTTTCTTCTATTGGATTGTTGACATGTGAAAGTGAAATGAATATTACACCAATAATTACAACAAGAATACCTACTAATTTTAAGGTAATAAAATTCGTATCGGGAAAGAAAATAACTTCAAAAATATATGTAAGTAAGGGGTAGGTCATTGCAATAGGATAAGCTTTTGATACTCCAATCAATTGAAGACTCGTAAAATACATGAAATTACCAAGTACAATCCCAAATAAAGCAGCAACAACTAATGGAAGTAAAGCTATCCAATTAATTTTGAACATTTCTAGGAAATCACCCATTGCTGCAGCTATTATAATAAATGAAATGCTTGAAACAAAGGCTTGAATTAATAATAAAGCAGCAGGTTTCAATTCTCTTCCTTGAGATTTAACTATTACAGTAGCTATCCCAGAAAAGATCATATTACCTATTGCAAATAATTCTCCTAAAAATGCCAATCTTTATTCACAAAAAAAAGGATAAAATTAGGTTTATGAATTCTTGCTTCTCTTTAATAATTTTAAAGTGGCATTATTTTTTCATTATAGTAGAATTTTTATGTGTAAAGCTAAGAACATAATAGTATTTATTTATCTAACAAACACTAACACTACAGAGGAGTGATGAAAACGATGAGTGAACATTTTGAACATGACGAAGAAACAAATTGCATCTACAAAATATTACAAAAAGAGAATGGAATTACTTCTCGGAGAGTTTTAGAATTAGCTTCTTCAGATGAGTTTAAAGATATTTGTACTGGGTGTGCTTCAGGTGATTCTTTCCTAAGAGCAATTAAAAAACTTGAAAAAGGTAATCTTGTTAAATCATCTTTAGGTAAGGGTGGATATAGATGGTATCTTAATAAGTGAGAAGTCTTTTTTGAGATGTACCAAATGAATAATAATAAAGTTCCATTAAAATCAAATAAAATCAGTCCTATGTTAAAAGAATTATTTAGTTCTAGTTCAAAGAAGGAAATTCTATGTGTTTACAAAATTTTATGTAATGAAAATAAAATTCCTTCTAAACGATTAATTGAAATTGCTCTTTCTCAAGAAGAAAATGAAGAATGTTTTGGATGTGCTTCTGCAGATAATATTTTCCGAGCTATAAAGAAATTACAAGAAATGGGTTTTGTTATTGGTCATTTATGTAAAGAAGGGTATATTTGGGAATTAATTGAGGATTGAATTTTTCTCAAAATCATTAAATTTTTAAAAATTATTTTAAAACTAAAAAAAATATAAGAAAAAATTAGGAATCAGAAATTTCTGATTGCACTAATTCTATTGCTGCTTCTTCTCTTAAAGGTCGACGAAGTACCTTTCCAACAGGGGATAATGGTAGTTCTTCTCGATATTCAAATAATTTTGGTACTTTGTATGGAGCTAAGTGTTGTTTGCAATAGGCTTTCAAAGCACCTTTATCATGTCTTGGAGCGTCTTGTGCTGCTACTAGAACAGCTTTTATAATTTCATTGTGAGTGTGAGTTTCTTTAATTGGTATAACTGCTGCTAAAGAAACATCTGGGTGATTAATTAAGACAGTCTCTACTTCTAGAGGCCAAACTTGATAACCAGAAGTAAAAATGCAATCCTTTAGTCTATCTACTATTTTAAAGAAACCGTCTTTATTCATTTTAACTACATCACCTGTTCTTAACCAACCATCGTCAAGTAGAACATTAGCTGTTTCTTCTGGATTGTTCCAATAGCCCTTCATAACTTGAGGCCCTCGTATTAGTAATTCGCCTTCAGCTGTTATTCCATCTTCATCAAATTCCTCAGGAATATCTTCTCCACTATTAATATCAATCATTTTAGTCTCGGTATTTGGTATAGGCATTCCTATTCCATCTTGTCTTATACCAGCATCAGCGGGATTAACATGAGTAACAGGGGATGCTTCTGAAAGACCATAACCTTCTACAAGAATTGTTCCTGTTTTTTCTTCAAAGTTTCGCATAACTTCTGGATGTAAAGCACTCCCACCTGAAATACACATTCGTAAAGAGGACCAATCGTATTTAGTAATATATGATTGTTCTGCTAATTTTTGGAAAAGAGTTGGTACACCCATAAAGAATTGTATTTTATATTTTTGAACATCTTTCATTATTGCCTCTAATTTTCTTGGATCAGGTATTAAATCAATCATACCTCCAATAGACATTGGCCAGAAGAATGATGTAGTTAATCCAAATATATGTGAAAATGGTAAGGCACCTATCATCGTTTCTTGAATTGGTAATTTACCACCAATCCATTCCAGCCAATAATTTAAAATCATTGCTTGTGAAACAATATTATAATGAGTTAACATAGCTCCTTTTGGTGTGCCTGTTGTTCCACCAGTGTATTGTAAACATAAAAGATCATTTTCAGGATCAATATCAGTTTTTATTTCCTTATCTTTGCCATTCATAAGTACATCTTTATACTTTAATTCATTCTTCCCTACTTTGGGATTCTTTCGGGCAATTACATTTTTGTATAGGAATCCCTTAATTGTACTTAATTCATCAGCAACAGAAGATATTATTACATGTTCTAATTCTGTCTCACCTCTAATTTCTCGAACTAAATCCAAATACATATCTAATGTAACAAGTATTTTAGAACCACTATCTTTTAGTTGGAATTTTACTTCTTTAGGAGAACTCAAAGGACTAACAGCAGTAACAATAGCACCTAAATAAATTGTACTTAAATAACTAATTACAAATTGTGGACAATTTGGTGTTAAAATTGCTATTCTATCACCTTTTTTTATTCCTAAATCTACAAAAGCATTTGCTAATTTTCTCACTTCTTTAGCAGCTTCATTATAGGATTTACCTTTACCTTGAAAAAATAAAAATGGTAAATCACCTGATTTTTTTACTGCTTCAAAAAACACTTCACCCATAGATTTTCTTGGAATTTCAACTTCAGCGGGTATATTAGGATGATATTTATGTCGAGCCATTTTCTGTTATCTCCTGTTTTTTTTTAAAAAATTCTATTTAACAATATTTTTGTCAATTACTAGATTAATCTAACAATAAAATTTGGATTTTTAAAGATTCTTGTTTTTAATTTTATTTTATTGTAAAAAAGATTGTGAAGACTTTTAATTTATTTTTCAAAAATTGATTCTAAGATTATCAAAATTCTTTTACTTGTATCATTAAATCCATACAATTCATCATCAAATCTTATTTCTTTTGATAACATAAGTTCTAGTTTCTCTTTTATTTCATTAGGTTCAGACAGTATATTTCCTCCTGCTTCTATAGTTTCAAGCCATTCTGTTTGTTCCCTAACTGTAACACATGGTTTCTTATGCCAATATGCTTCTTTTTGTACTCCTCCAGAATCTGTAATAACAGCAATTGAGTCCTTTAGTAATCTTGTAAATTCAAAAAAACCCACTGGATTTATAATTTTGATATTTTCAGTAATTTCATCAAGTAAATGTAACTCTACAAGTTTGTTTTTCGTTCTTGGATGAAGAGGTATTACTATTTCATGCTCTAAACTACTTAATTCCTTTATTATTATTGGTAATTTTTCATTAGTTGTATTTTCCGCTCTGTGAATAGTAGATAAAATATGCTGTCCAGGAATATCAAATCTTTTAGGCATTGCTTTTATTTTATCTGAAACAAGTTGAGCAATTTCATACATTGTATCTCCCACATAAAAAGCATTATTTTCTATTCTTTCTTTTTTTAAATTTCTAATAACAACAAGAGTTGGACAAAAGAGTAAATCAGAACAATGATCAGTTAATATACGATTAATTTCTTCAGGCATTCTTCTATTAAAACTTCTTAAGCCAGCTTCTAGATGAGCTACTGATATATTCAATTTTGCAGCTGCTATTGCACCACCAAGTATAGTATTTGTATCACCAGGAACAATTACTATATCAGGTTCCTCTTTTATGAGGACCTCTTCAGTTTTCTTTAAAATTTCACTTGTCTGAGCTCCATGTAATCCCGAACCTACTCCTAGATTATAATCAGCTGGTTTTACATTCATCTCCTTGAAAAATACATCAGACATATTTATTTCATAGTGCTATCCAGTGTGCACTAAAATGTGATTATATTTTATTCCATTTATTGCTTTTATAAGTGGAAACATTTTAACGAAATTTGGTCGAGCACCTACAATAGATAAAATTTTCAGATATAATACTCTCCATTTCATTAATTTATAAAATACTTTAGAACTTAAGATAGTTAAAGAATTTCTACTTTTTAAATTTACTCAAATATTGACTGAATATATGGAATTATCACAAAATATACTTTCAATATTATTTCAGAAATCTAAATAATGATTATAAGCAATTGGATAGTAACTTTTATGTTGGTTATTAGTAAATAAAATTAAAGTGTCAATAATGACTAAACAGAAAAAAATACTTGTAGTGATACCTGCACGAAATGAAGAAGAGTTTATTGGAAAAACTATTGAATCGTTAGGTAAACAAAAACCCAAACCAACAAAAGTAATAATCATTAATGATGGTTCAACAGATAAAACTGGTCAAATTGCACAAAAAGCTGCTGAGAAAGCAAAGTTAAATTTTAAAATTATTGACAGAAAAGATAGAGGTTATACTGCATTAGGATTAGCTACATTAGCAAATGTATACAATGATGGATTTAAAGCTGTAAATTTAAAGGATTATGATTTTATGGTTGTAAATGGTGCAGATGCTTTAATGGAATCAAATTATTTTGAAATAATGCTTAAATATTTTGAAGCTGAACCAAAATTAGTAATAGCTAGCGGATTATGTCCTGGTGAAGGAATTAATGTTAACCATGTTCATGGTTCCGCTGGAAGATTTTATAGAATGGATTTCTTTAGAGTTGCATGCAAAGGAAGATATGAGATTAGCTATGCATGGGAATCTGTACCAATTTTTATCGCCAATGTTAATGGTTTGATTGCTAAAAGTTATCAAAAGCCAATCGTTTATCACTTAAGACCAAGAAATACTAGAGCTAAGGATTCAATATTCATTCTCCGAGGAGCAGCTATGAGAGAAGTTGGTTATTGGTTTCCATATGCTATGGGCAGGTGTCTTCTAACTGCCTATCGAAGAAAGAGATTAAAAGCGGGTTTATTGATGTTTATTGGATTTATCCGCGGAAAACCAAGCAAACAAAGATTAGAATTAGCAAAGCAATATCGAAAATATCAAATAAAACTCGTGAGAAGAATTCTCTTTAATTAAAAAAAGAGAACTAAAAGATTAAACTTCAATAATTTGGTAATTTAAAATTGTTTTATACCTGAACCTAATTGTACCAAAAAGTAATCATTATTAACTTTTGATGGATCAATTTTCCTTCGCCCATCAATTAGAACAACTTTCTCGCCCAATTGTTTTCTTATAGTCAATAACAAATCATCTGAGAAAACATCATGAAATGTCATTAATGCAATGGCATCAGCATTATGAATTGGTGCTTCTTGTAACGTTTTATATAATTTACAGCCCCAAATTTCATTTACACCGAAGACATAAGGATCAATTAGAACTATTTCAGCACCTTTAGATAACAGATTCTTAACCACAATTTCCGAAGGAGCAGAACGCAAATCACCTGTGTTTTCTTTATAAGAGGCACCTAGGATAATAATTTTTGAACCCTTAACAGATTTCTCAATTTTATTCAAACCATCCTGGATTAATTCAGTCATATGATATGGCATCCAATCATTTAATCTTCTACCTGCCAAAATGATTTCTGGATTATAACCTAATTCCTTTGCTTTTGAAGTTAAATAATATGGATCATGTGGGAGACAATGACCGCCCACACCAGCTCCAGGAGTATATTTTATGAAATTCCATTTAGTAGCTGCTGCATTTATCACTTCTATAGAATCAATACCCAAACGTTCACAAATGAGTGCTATTTCATTCATTAAGGCAATGTTCAAATCCCTTTGAGTATTTTCAATAACTTTTGCAGCTTCAGCTGTTTTAGTATTATGAACCATTACAATACCATCCGGAATTTCTACAATAGATGAATAGAGATTATGTAATATTTTACCAACAACAGGTGAATTCGCACCAATTACTCTCTTAACTTTTGATAATGTATGTTTTTCATCACCGGGATTATAACGTTCAGGAACATATGCTAGATGAAAATCTTGATCAGCTTTTTTACCAGAATATTTCTCAATTGTGGGACCCAATATTTCATCAGTTACACCTGGATAAACAGTAGATTCCAAAACGACAATATGATTATCAGTATAATTATTTCCAATAAATTCACCAGCATTTACTATATAACTTAGATCAGGAACTTTTTGATTATTAACAGGAGTGGGAACTATTACTAAGGAAATATGGCAATTCTTTATACATGAGGGGTCATCATGAAAAGTAATGTTTTTTGTTGCAAGTGCTTTTTGGAAATTTTCTTCCAAGCCTACATCATAAAAAGGCAATTGATTTTTTTGTAACACATCGATTTTTTTCTTATCAACATCAAAACCATAAACACGAAATCCTTTTTGGGCGAAATGTAAAGCAGTGGGTAACCCAACGTAACCTAATCCCATAACACAAATAATTGATTTTTTGTCTTTCACTAATTGATCAATTTCATCTAAATTAGGCAATTACTTTCCTCCTATTTTTAGAGAGTGGTTTTATACTAATTTATAGTATATCAGCGACATTTAAATTTAGTTGAATTATAACTATAAAAATAATGTAGTAGATAAACAACCTATTGATATTAAAAAAGAATTTTCTAGTAAAATTTTATAATAAAAGTTATATTTACAATATTTAAATTAAAATTAAAATCAATTCAGGGTATTTTAGATGATTGGTGTAAATTTACCTTCACTCGTTTCAATATTTCATTTTGGTGGTGCATTAATAGGAGAACAATTGGTTTTAAATAAAGAAGTCCCAAAAGTAAAATCAACGTTTAGTTTTCCTTTTGCAGGATTTGAATCAATTGCTTATAAGAAGAATAACTCTTACAATAGGTTATATAATTCAACAAAAAAAATTCTAGAAGGATATAGGGGTAAGAAGATAGGCATACCTTTAAGCGGTGGAATTGACTCGAGTGTAATGTTATATATAGTTCAAGATATAAATGAGAAAGAGAATTTTGATCTAAAAATAACTGCTTATAATCAAATTTTTGATTTCAGAGATGAATCAGAATTCGCTCAAGCAGTTGCAAATAAAACAGAAACAGAATTGAAAATAATAAATCAAACAACAGAAGGTAATCTCAAAATAATGGATGAAATGTTTAAACTCTCACCTGATCCAATTATGGGAAATGCTCACATCTATAATCTTAGTAAAATAATGAAGAAAGATGGGTGTGAACTTACAATCAATTCATTGGGGGGAGATGAGTGTTGGGGTGGTTACCCCCCACATAGACTTGTTCATAATAGCATATTCTCTAAACATATCTATACCAGACAAAATATCAAATCTAAGATACTAAGAGGTTTTCTAGCACCTATCAGTCACAAAATGTTTTGGTACTATATTAACACAAGATTTAATCCTCGAATTGATTTTCTAAATCCAAAAATCTACTCAAAAGCAACAAAACGAATAGCAGAAGAGATTACAAATCTTATTTTTAATGCTAGATATATTTGGAATTATTATGACTACATAGTTCCATCTAATAGTTTGCCCCAAAAAGGACTACTTTCTCTTTGGGATGCAAATGAATATTTCACATTTTACAAATGTGATAAATTGTATAAACATCAAATTTACTCGCTAGGAAAAATAGCTGGATTGGATGTTTTGTTCCCATATCTAGAAGAAAATTATGTAAAATATACATTGGCTTTAGATAAATCGGTTAAGATTAAAGATGGAATCTCAAAATGGGGAATGAGGGAAATGATGAAAGGTAAACTCCCAAAAGAAAATATTATGAGAGGAGCATATGGAGATAAATTTGGTTGGGGAGAAACTTATCAAGTTCTTTGGAATAATGGTTACAAAGAATTAGCTGAAGAATTTCTGTTAAAGGAAAAAATCAAAGAATATAATATTTTAAATTCATCCTGGATAGAGAAATCATTTAACAAATTAAATAAAAGATTTAGAGGAGCAGAAGCAAGAGTTCTAATATCAATGGCATTATTCCACAAAATTTTAAATTTATATGAAAAATGATTTAAATCTCAGATAATAAAAAAAAGATTTAAGAAAATTTGAAAATAAGAATATTTCATGGTGATTTAATTGAAGAGGGTATTGATGTTTTCTCACAGTCCAATTCCAGATATTCGCATAGATAAAGAAGCAAAAGCATTATCTGAGAAGGGATTTGAAATTTATGTAATTTGTTCAGCAAAGGGGAAAGGGGATATTCCCAAATACTATAAGAAAGTGTTTTTTGTGCCCCTTTCACGAAAGCAAAAGGCATTTATACCCTTTTCCTATCGAAAATCCAAAAAGAAATACCAAGAGATCATTGAAGAACTTTCCCCAGAAGTTCTACATGCACATGATCTTATGGCAGCTAATATAGCTCTGAAAGTTAAACCAAAGATGGCTAAATTTATTTATGAAGATCATGAGATTTGGGAACTAATAAAAAAATTAGAATTAAAAGAGAGAAAAAATATTTTAAAGATTCCAATAAGATTATACCAATATTTCGCAGCTAAGATTTTAACAAAAAGAATTATGAAAAAGGCAGACTTAGTTGTTTTAGTGCAAAAACATTGGATTGATTTTTATCAAAAACGTGGAATTAATGAGAATAAAATGATATCTATTGAAAATTTCACACCGAGAGAAATTATTGAAGAAGCACAAAAAAAGAAGGAATTTGTTGATGAATTTATTAAAAATGATTCTAGAAAAAAACTTGTTCATTCCTCTAAATCATGCAAACCTTCAGATGATTATTTACGAAGCATCAGAATTTATGCTGAAGCAACAAAAGAACTCGAGAATTGGGTTATGATTATATTTGGCCCGAAGGATGAAGTATTTGAAGAGCTTGAAGTAAAATTTCTCCCCCCTCGTAGTTATATAGAATATCTAGCTTGTTGTGCAGAATGTGATGTAATGATAAATCCACTTGTACTTAATGAACGGTTAAATTTCTGTTCGCCTAATAGATTATATGAAGCTACCGCACTGGGCTTGCAAGTAATTTCTACAAAAGCTCAAGCATTCTATGAAAATTTCGATGATTTGCTTATCTGGATTGATTTTAACACTACTAAAGAAGATATCATTAAAATTTTAAGTAATATAGATGAATATCCGAGTGGGAAGGAAATTCAAGAACATACTTTTGAACATCATATCTGGGAAAAAGAAGTAAAAAAGCTAATAGAAAAATATAAACAATTATTATAAACTAAACAAATTAAAAACAAAATCTTTGATTAATCATTAATATGTTTGAATAACCAAATAGAGAGAAGGACTCAAACATTAGTAATCTGATTTTCAAATCTATTAACATATAATTTATTAAATAGAATTAATTACCTAATTCATATTTTTAATTAAGAAAATCAAGAAAAAAGCAACTGATAGTAATGACTAATAATGTATTAGTTTCTGATACATCATATATGGTGTGAAATAATTTTAAAGCTCAACTTTTTTCTAACATTTTTTTGATTAATTTTGCATTTCTACTTGAAGCCTGTCCATCAAATAGTAGAAAATTTTTAATCAAATTTCTACGACCAGCTTGAAGTTTTTCTTGTGTTTCTTTGTTTGAGAGGATTAGCTCAATAGCTTGTTTTAATTCTTCTTGATTTTCAACTTTAATAACAGCATTAGAATCTTTGTAAATCTTATTTTCTTCTTCACCTTTTGGGATTAATGTTATTAGAGCTTTTTCGAAAATTATTGCTTCTAATCCAGTTGTTGAATGAACAGTAATTACTATATCACTAGAATTTAAAACGTCATACAAGGGCAGGTCCTTATTAATAATTATATTATCAAGCATAAATTGATTTGCTATTTGTTTAATTTCTTCATTATCTTCTTTTGGATGAGGTTTCCAAATAATTTGAATGTTCGGAAAATGATTTTGAATAGTTTCCAATATAACTTTATTAAAATAAAATTGTCGTGATTTAATAAATAATCCTGGACTGAGTACTGAAATAATTGGTAAATCCATCTTAAAGTTCAGTTGATTCAGAAATTCTTTTTTATTGAAATTACTCTTATTTTTTATTACATCCCATCTAGGGCATCCTGTAACAATGACCTTTTCTTCAGGATAACCACATTCTTTGATTAAAAATTTCTTTGTTCCATCTCCATATACTGAAGTGAAATCAGCAATATGTAAACAACCAGATTTTATGTGATTTTTATTATCTTTACAAATCCATCCTTTTGAGAGAACATAACCTGATGAAGCAGAATTTATTAGTCCATGTTGAATAGCTAAGATTGGGATATTTTTCTTTTTTGAAGCTATTATAAAGGCTCTTTCAAAATTTCCTTGTTCATTATGAAGAACTATTACTTGCGGTTTTATTTCTTCAATTGCTTCAGAAAAAAGTGTAATATGTTCAATACTTGTAGAAATTACTGTCACAAATTTTCGCATAAAATCAAACTGTAGTATATCAATGAGAGAAATTCCTTTAAATGAGAAAATTTCTTTAAAATTACTATTTTTAAATAATTTTTCCATTTTTTTAGAAACAGCTCTTCTTATTCTTCTTGAGGTTCTATTTAATTTGAAAGAATAATATTTCTGAATAGGTATTGGAGTAGCTAGAAGAGAATTTTGATCTATTTTCTGATAAAATTTCATTTCACTTATATTTGTAGGTAACAGTAAAGAGATAATATCATATTCACCAAATTCTTTCATCTTTAATTGAATATTTTTTTGGTAAATTTCATGATGTTCTAGACTACCTTCAATAGTATAATCTAATCTGAAATATCTCGGATATGAAATAAAAATAATAGTTGGATTTTTAGTTTTTGATTTTTTTTTGTTTTTTATTTGTTTTTTAGCCAAAGAAGCTATTCTTCTTGTAACAAATCTTCTCTTCATTCCTGTAAATAATCTAACAAATATTTCAGATATTTTTCTTTTAAATTTAATTAAGAATGGAACTAATATTCTATATTCAATTTTATATTTTTCACATAATTCTTCCAATATTTTTCCTTTTTCTGTGAAGCTATCAATTAGAATTTTTGTTGGTTGTATATTAGTTATTATATTTAGAAAAGCTGTTATAGTATTTAGAATGTCTTTATCTCTTACAGATGCAAAAATAACATTTGTTAGAAACCACCAAGTATTAATATCATTGAAAATAAATTCTTTACGCAAATCTTCTTTTGACAATATCTTTTCAGAAATATCTCTCATCAATAAAATTCTCTGTTTATTACCATCAATACTAAATTTTTCATCAAAATAATTTTCTAAAAATTTGAAGGGATATTTTTCTTGCGTAACAAGATTATTTTTAACTGTGAGAAAATGAATTGTATTGGTAGATCGATCATTTATTTTGCTAATTTTTTCTAACTTTTTTGAATTATAATCAGTAAAGAAAAGAATTTTGTGTTTTTTTGCAACCATTAGTACTCACTGATTGTTTGTATTTTTGATGTTAATACTTTTTCTCTTTTTTTTATTAATAATATTTAGTTATCAGAATAGAAATTATTTAACTTGATTCTAAATTAAAATAGTATTAATTAAATAAATATTAAGTCTTAAAGATAAATATCATTATAAGAGAATATACGTTATAAATTCTAAAATAGACTAGAAAAATATCAAAAGGGATTGTCAAATGACAGCTAAAAATGTAATAATATTTGTGGCACCTTACAGATACTTAGCTTTCCCTTATTACAAGGAAATTATTCCGTATCTAAAACATACAGGATTCAAATCAGTCTTTTTAAATTTAGTTTATAAGGATGATATCAGTCAAGATTTATCAATTGGTTTTGATGAAATTTATCATATTGAAAATACAAATATTGTAAAAACTTCTAATAAGAACAATAAATTATTGAATATTATTCAAAAAATAAAACAACAAAAAAAGAATATTCTTTCAATTATTAAATCCCTTGATCCAATAGCAGTTATTAGTTCTTCAGATTTGACATTAAATGATAGAATTATTTCTAGATGGTGTTTAAAAAGAAAAATACCATTTATGATACTCCAAGCAGGAATTGTTGAAGGGACCAATAAAAAATTAAATAGACCAACTTTAAAACATAGAGTTCTCTATTGTTTATTTAACAAAATACTAAATATACCCATTTTTCGCAGACAAAAAATATATGGAAATGAAGAAATAAATCACACGCATCTATTGATTTGGAGTAAATATTTTGTCTTCAATGAAAAAAGGAAAAATATCTATTTTATTGGTAATCCTACTTTTGATAAATTATTTTTAATGTTTTCAGATAAGAGAGTAATTAAAAACAAAGTTGTTATTTGTACTGAAAATATTGATGATATATATGGAATCGATCTCTTTAACAAAATAGTAGATATTTATATTGAAGCAATTAGAGAATTACCTAATTTATTTTTTATAATCAAAGTTCATCCAAGAGAACCTATAGAAAAATATGAAAGTATTTTCAAGCAATATCAATTTCCAAATGTTGAAATTGTAAAAGATGTAAATCTTTATGATCTCTTTAAAGAATGTGATATTCAAGTTTCAGTAAAATCAGGTTCTAGTCTTGAAGCAGCAGCAATGGGCATACCAGTAATTACTGTAGTCCCTCCTGAATTATATAATCAAATGACTGATTTCTTCCGAGGAGAAATAAATATACGTGTTACAAGTGGAGAGGAATTTATAGAAGCTATTAACAAATTATTAGATTACAATTATTGGGCAACATTTTTACAAAAAAGAAAGAAATATTTCGAAAATATTATGTATTCATCTGATGGTCAAAGTAGTAAACGAACAGCTGATACAATTATACAAATCATCGAAAATAATAGAAAACATTTTAAGAAAACTGTATAAATACTACAAGATATTTTCAATTTTGTAAAATAATCTGTTTAAGAGGTATAGCTTTGGTTGATAAAAATAAATCGGATATAAGTATTCTAGGAATAATTCCTGCTCGAGGAGGTTCAAAAAGATTACCTAAAAAAAACATCAAAAAATTAATTGATAAACCACTAATTGCATGGACAATAGAAAGAACAAATAGTAGTAAACTTTTAACAAAAACGATAATTAATACTGATGATAAAGAAATTGCTGAGGTAGCTCAAAAATATGGCGGAAATGTGCCATTTCTCAGACCAAAAGAATTAGCTACGGATGAAGCATCTTCTTATGATGTAATTTTTCATACAATAGATTTCTTTGAAAAAAAGGGAGAATATTTTGATTATATTGCTTTATTTGAACCAACTTCTCCATTAAGAAAAGATGATGATATTGATAAAGCATTATCATTATTAATAGAAAAAAGTGATGAAGCAGACAGTTTAATTAGCTTGGGAGAAGTTCATCTAGAAAATCCTTTATGGATGAAAAAAATAAGTAATAATTTTGTTCAAAATTATCTTAATAAGGAAGAAATGCCTGCTAGGTCTCAAGAATTAGAGAGAGCTTATTTTCCTTATGGAGTAATTTATGCATCAAAAATATCTACTTTAAGAAAATATCGTACATTTTATCAACCAAAAACAATACCTTATTTAGTTGAAAGGTGGCAAAATTATGAAATCGATGATTATTATGATTTCGTATGTATTGAAGCAATACTAAAAGAAAGAGGCAAGAAAAAATGAAATTTCTAATAATGGGTTTAGGATCAATGGGTAAACGTCGAATAAGAAACCTATTGGCTTTAGGATATAAATCAGAACAAATACTTGGTTTTGATTTACGAAAAGATCGTACACAAGAAGCTAAAGAATTGTATAATGTTAATACAATTAATGAACTTGAATCAATAAAATGGAAAGAAATAGATGCTGTGATAATTTCCACTCCACCAGATAAACATTTAGTTTGTATGAAAATTGCTGCAGACCACAAACTTCCAATGTTTGTTGAAGCCAGTGTAATAGTTCAAGGTTTAGAGGAATTTGATGAATATACTACTAAAAATAAGATACTTGTTGCGCCATCTTGTACTTTTAGATTTCATCCATCTATCAAATTAATTAAAAAAATCGTTCATAGTAAAGAATTTGGTAAAGTAACAAATTACAATTATATTAGTGGTCAATATTTAAGGGATTGGCACCCATGGGAAGATATCAAAGATTTTTATGTAAGTAAACGAGAAACAAGTGGGAGTCGAGAAATTGTTCCATTTGAATTAACATGGTTAATTGATGTTTTCGGTTTTCCTGAAGAAATTGCTTCATATAACGTTAAAACTTATGATTTTGGTGTGGATATAGATGATACTTATATTTCCATATTAAAATATCCTAATTTTATTGGTGGATTAACAGTTGAAACTGTTGCGAGACAAGCTGTAAGACAATTAATAGTTAATTTTGAAAATGGTCAAATTCTTTGGGATTGGAACACAAAGAAAATTCGAGTATTTAATGCTATTGAGAAACGTTGGATAATATATGAAGAACCATTAGGAAAAGCTATGGAAGGATATCATCCTAATATAGTTGAAGAAATGTATATTGAAGAAATGAAATCATTTATTGAAGGAGTACAAGGAAAAAACGTATATCCGAATACTCTTAAAGATGACATAAAGATTTTAAAGTTTCTTAGTTTAATGGAATCAGCAAATAAAGGAGTAAAAATTGATGGAAAATTATAGAAAAAGATTGCATAATGCTATACCAGGTGGTGCGCATACATATAGCAGAGGAGATGATCAATTCCCAGAAAACGCACCCTCTATTTTAGAGCGTGGAAAAGGAGCTTATATTTGGGCACCTGATGGTAAAAAATATCTAGATTATGGGATGGGTTTGCGTTCTGTTACAATTGGTTATGCATATGAGTCTATTATGGAAGCAGCTTATGATGCTATTAAGAAAGGCAATAACCTTACAAGACCATCTACTGTAGAGCTTGAAGCAGCAGAATTAATTAAGAAATTAATTCCAAGTGCAGATTTAGTGAAATTTGCAAAAAATGGATCAAATGTAACCACTGCGGCAGTAAAATTAGCAAGAGCATATACAAAACGGAAATATGTTGCTCTGTGCGATATTGGTTCATTCTTTTCATTTGATGATTGGTATATTGGCCTTACTCCTATGGATGATGGTATTCCCGAAGAACATAAACAATTATCCTTAAAATTTTCTTATAATGATATTGATTCTGTTAAGAAATTATTCGATGAATATCCAAATCAAATTGCAGCAGTTATTTTAGAACCAGTAACTTTTGAGGAACCTAAAGATAATTTCTTACAAGATTTACGAAAACTTTGTACTGAACAAGGAGCAGTATTAATCTTTGATGAAATGATTTCTGGTTTTCGTTGGCATATTGGAGGAGCACAAGCATATTATAATGTTAAACCAGATTTGACAACATTTGGCAAAGCTATGGCAAATGGTTTTTCAGTTGCAGCTTTATGTGGTAAACAAGAAATTATGGAATTAGGAGGATTGAATCACAATAAAGAAAGAGTATTCCTTATTTCTACAACTCATGGTGCTGAGATGAGTGGTTTAGCAGCATTTATTGCTACTACTAAAGTTTTGCAGGAAAAGAAGGTTATTGAGCATATGTGGGATTATGGCAAAAAACTTCAAACAGGTATGAATAAACTTGCAAAAGAAAAAGGAATTGATTCTTATTTTGAAGTTGTAGGATGCCCACCCTCCCCTAACTATATTGCTCGAGATGAAAATGGAAATGCTTCTTTCGAATTCAGAACTCTTTACTCTCAAGAAATGGTTAACAATGAAGTTTTAATGCCATGGATTGCTTTAAGTTATTCACATCAAGAAAAAGAACTTGAACTAACTTTTGATGCAGTTTCAAAATCTTTCGATATATATAGAAAAGCAATTGATGAAGGAATTAAAAATTATCTAAAATCAAAACCTGTGAAGCCTGTCTTCCGAAAGTTTAATTGACTAGATAATTTTTATTATTTTTTTTATTAACTTAAGTGAATAAAACGAATTAATGGTGAAAAATTCATGAAGGATTTTCAAATAGGAATTATTGGAGCAGGACAATTAGGGAGTAGACATTTGCAGGCATTAGCTTTTATTGATAGACCTGTTTCAATTCAAGTAGTTGATCCTATGAAAAATTCATTGGAAATAGCAAAACAGCGTTTCAATGAAGTTAATGAAAATACTAAAGTTAAGGAAATTAAATTTCTAGAAAAAATAGCAGATATGAATTCAAATTTAGACTGTGTTATTATAGCAACAACTGCAAATATCAGGAGAAAAGTCATTGAAGATCTTTTATCACATAAAACAGTAAAAAGTCTAATATTAGAAAAAGTGCTCTTTCAAAGAATAGAAGATTTTTCTATTGTTGATAGACTTTTTAAAGAACAGAACATTAAAACATGGATCAACTTTCCAAGAAGAATCTGGTCTATTTACAAAAAAATTGGAGTAATTTTAGAAAAGGAAACGTTATTAAATTTCCAAGTGAATGGCTCCAATTGGGACTTAGGATGCAATGGTTTGCATTTTTTGGATCTTTTTGCTTATTTAATTAAATCAAGTAAAATTACTTTAACTTCAAATTTACTTGACAATGAAATTAAATTATCCAAAAGAGAAGGTTTTAGTGAATTTACTGGAAGTATTTTAGGTCAAGGTGATAAAAATCAATTGTTCAGTATAAGTTCACATTCGAAAGGAAATAATCCTATTATTATAGATATTAACAGTTCTGAAAGCTCTATCATTGTTAATGAAAGAACAGGTATAGCTCTATTTGCTAATCAAGCAACTGAGTGGAAATGGAAAGAAGAATCATTTACAATCCCTTATCAAAGTCAATTAACTCATTTAATAGTACAACAAATACTAGATAAAAATAGATGTGATTTGACTAGCTATGAAGATGCTTGGAATATTCACATTCCTTTCATTAAATTATTATTAAATCATTTAGAAAAAAATAATGAATTAAAGGAGCCTAATTTATGTCCGATAACATAAGAAAAAAAGTATGGCTCATCGGTCCAGGATTGATGGGAATTGAATATGCTAAGGTTTTAAGAGCTCTGAATATTGATTTCGAAGTTATTGGTCGTAGTGAAAAATCAGCAAAAAAATTCACCGAAATAACTAGTGTCAATGTTCACAAGGGGGGATTACAAGAATTTTTAACATCAAAACCAGATTTACCAACAAATGCCATAGTTGCGGTAAATGTAGAAGCATTAGCTGAAACTACATTATTATTGCTTAAATATGGAATAAAAAATATCTTAGTAGAAAAACCAGCTGGTTTAAATCTTGAAGAAATTACCCTTCTTGCTCAGGAAACACTTAAGCAAAAAGCAGAAGTTTATGTAGCTTATAATAGAAGATTCTATGCAGCTACTTTGGAAGCTGAAAAAATAATAAAAGAAGATGGTGGAGTAACATCATTTATTTTTGAATTTACCGAATGGAGTCATCAAATAGTAAATCTAGATAAAGATCCAAGAGTAAAACAAGAATGGTTTTTAGCAAATTCTACACATGTTGTCGATTTAGCTTTTCATTTAGGTGGTTATCCAATAGAATTAAATTGCTATACAGCAGGAAAATTAAGTTGGCATCCTATAGCCTCAATTTTTACCGGTTCTGGAAAAACTGATAAAAAAGCTTTATTTTCATATCATGCTAATTGGGCTGCACCTGGAAGATGGAGTGTTGAAATTCTTACCAATAAACATAGATTGATATTTCGTCCAATGGAAAAACTTCAGATACAGAAAATAGGTTCTGTAGCTATCGAAGAAGTTCCTATTGATTATACTCTAGATACTAACTTTAAACATGGTTTTTATCGTCAGGTTGAAGCATTTTTGATGGGGAAAGATAAAGAGAAACTAGAAAGCATTATCTCACATCAAAAAATGACTAAAGAAATTTATTCTAAAATTGTTCGACCATAACGGACAACTTAATTATACTTTTTTAGTCTTTTATTTCTTTTTTTATTTCTGCTGGTACTCCATATGCTAAAGAATTTTTGGGGATATCTTTTACCACAGCTGCTCCTGCTCCGATAACAGAATTTTCACCAATTTTTATGTTTTGGATAATTGAGGCACCAATACCTATTTGGGAATAATCTCCAATTACAACTCCACCTGCTAAATGAACTCCAGGAGCAATAAAAGAAAATCTTCCAATTATATTATCATGATCAATAGAAGCACTAGTATTAATTATTGCTCCATCACCAATATTTGAATCAGCATTAATGACTACTCCAGCTACTACTAAGATTCCTTTTCCGAATTTTACTGAACTAGAAATAACTGCATTAGGATGGATTGCATTTATTATTTTAAAATTGTTTTTCAAAATATTGAATATTTTTTCTCTTATCTTATTATTACCAATTGCAATAAAAACGCCCTCAAAAGAATCCTTCAAATCCTCTAAAAGGTTAGATACTTTACCAAGAACTGGAATGCCATATACTTTTTTCCCTTGGAGTTGTTCGTTATCATCAATAAATCCAGCTATTGTATATTTCTTCATTGCCTGTATTGTATCGTAAGAAACTTTACCATGTCCACCTGCACCAATTATTGCAATTTTCAAATTAATTCACCTAAATTATGTTTCAAGTTTTTTCTACCATTTTTCTATCCAAAGGGATTTCTGATAATATTTTCACAATTTTCTTACTCGAATTTCCTGAGCCATAAGGACTTCTAGCTTTTAATGCTAAATCTTTATATTCTTTTGTTAAAGAAAGTTCTATTGCTTTCTTTATTTTTTCTTTTGAATAATCTACATTCAATACTGATTTTGCTTGTTCTCTACCATTCTGTCGAGTTCCAATATTAACAACAGGTATTCCTAAAGCTGAAGCTTCAATAATACCTGAGCTTGAATTACCAATTAAAGTGTCTGCAATAGCTAATAATCCCAAATAGTGATCACGAGGTAAACTCTTGAAGGTTCTTAAAAAGGGTAATTTTTCATATTCCTTTATAACATCGATCATTGCTTTCCCTCCTGCATCAGAATTAGGATAAATCAGAATGGATTGTATTTTACATTCAGAAACTGCTTCCAATGTTTCTTTAATTTGATTTGCACTTTCTTCAATTTCAAAAGTATTTGGATGTTGAATAATAATTAGAAGTTGATT
>Ga0307377_10000127_pt1 | contig 104423 bp, 93 predicted proteins | sample TR3MG_FD_202535 | JGI IMG/M metagenome (GOLD analysis project Ga0307377, IMG submission 202535) | Soil microbial communities from Risofladan, Vaasa, Finland - TR-3 | ecosystem: Environmental > Terrestrial > Soil > Coastal area > Acid sulfate soil | place: Finland: Risofladan, Vaasa | collected...
AGAAGGACACCGTTTGGCCCAGAACCTGAAAAACGATATAGCGTGCCTCCGAACGGAAGCCATGCCAGCGAAGGGCCGCCAGGGCGAGAGAATGGGCCGCGTCGTATGCGAGAATGAAGCGACTGTCTGGGGATAGTGCAGGATTCTCGGCGTCGGGCAACTTGCGCTTCGCCGACCTCACCAGCCCGTCGAACTCGGCCTGGTTGGGCGGTTCAGCTTTGAGCTTGCCGATTTTTTGCAGGTTCTGGAGCTGTTCCTGAGCGGATAACATCCTCGTTTCCTAAGAGAACAATTTTCGGCTGATTAAGAACGCGGGCGACGAAATGATTGTCGCCCTCTATCTTCTTACGGAAATCCTCCGCGGAGTAAAGAGTGGGGCTCACCTTGCGACCGAGCGTTTCTTCTGCTTTCGTCAGCGCCTCAAAAAGATGGCTATAAGTCAGACCTTCGGCAACAACCATCACGTCGATATCGCTGGTCGCCGTATCCGTGCCCTTGGCTACCGAGCCATAGATGAAAGCGAAAAGTATCGCGTCAGCGTACGGCGACAGCGCGGCGCGTAACACATCCGACAAGCCAAATGTCTTGAGCGTAATTCCCCTGAGTTCCTGGAAGATGGGCGAATTCCGGTTAGCCTGATAATGCTTTTGTCGACCTATGACGGTCATGGTGACTAAGCCCGAGGCGGTCATTCGCTTCAATTCCCGCTCCAGCGCTCCGCGCCCGGTCATCCCCAGCCTTTCGATTTCATTGGCGTAGAAAGAGCGATCGGGCTGGCCGAACAGCAGCCCAAGCACCCGCTGCTGAACCCCAGAAAACAGGACATCCGAAATTGAGACCGGCTTATCGCTCCCCATATTGGGGATTATCGTCCCTCATTTGGGGAATATCAAGAGCGGCCATAAGAAGGTCTCCTCTTCCCCGCATTGGGGACTATCAATCTCATTATGGGGTTCTGCTTCACTCAGAGCGACCCTTGCCGCAGTTGCCACGAATTTGCGCGTCGGCAACCCCACTTCTATTGCACTAGAAGCAGATCGCGTCCGCGGAATCTAACAACCTTGTTAGGGCGCGTTGATGCACCCGCTTCGCCGACGCGCCACGCATGTAAGGTATTTTTAAATGAAAATACCGCGCTGAAGCATCCCTCTGACCCTGGTCACCAAGAGGCTCTCGGCGGTCTGCTTGCTTGGATTGCGTCGGACGACGCTGGAGGATGAAATGGTGGCGTACAGTTTACTACCAAAAATTCCGCTGGTAGGGCCAATGCGTAATCGCGGATAGTCCTGCGGATGTCTGCGCGTCTGTGCGGCGCGTCTGTGCGGCTTGGGAGCATTCCGGAGCAGATCGGCGACGCCACATCCTTTGGTGGGCGCTCCAATTGAGGCAAGCGACGCGGGTTGGGTACGCCCCGTTTTCGACATTTCCGTTCAGGAGTTCGATCCCCTGTTCAAAGTCGAACTGCTTGGAGCCAATGAATAAGACAGCGCAATTTCGCGGGGCGATAGCGGATCATCCCCTAATTCTGTATCCCATCGCCCGGTAGCCACGCTGGCGCCTGTCCCACATTCTAAGCAGCACCGGGTGACCCGCATCTACAAAGTCGATAATCCGCACGCTGGTCTTGGTCGCGTGCTCGCGATGCAGACGCCCTGCGTACTGCTGTAGCGTGCCTTTCCAGGAAATGGGCATCGCCAAGACCAGGGTATCCAGCGGCGGGTGGTCGAAACCTTCACCGACCAATTTCCCGGTGGCCAGCAGAATGCGGGGCGCATCCGGCGGCAAGGCGTCGAGTTCCCCAATCAACGCGGCGCGCTGCTTCCTAGACATCCGCCCGTGCAATACGAACGGATGCGGCACTCTTCCACCGAGGGCGGCCGCGATGGCATCCAGATGCTCGGTACGCTCGGTGAGCACGAGCACCTTCCGGCCCTGGTTAAAGGCGCCCTCAATTTCAGTACCAATTGCTTCGGTGCGATCCAGATCATTGGCAATATGGCGGAACACGTCTTGAATGCCTGCTTCCTGCGCCAGGTCGATTCGCTTGGGCAGCGAATGCGGAACCACTTCCAGATCGTGCGGCGCACCCGCCGGCTTGATCGCTGTGTGACGGGTCGGCCCGCACTGCATGAAGATGATTGGCTGCTGGCCATCACGGCGAATCGGCGTGGCAGTAAGTCCAAGCACGTATTTCGCCTTTACCCGCTTCAGGATCGCATCGAACGATACGGCCCCGACGTGGTGACACTCGTCGACAATGACGTGACCGTCGTTTTCAACCAAGGAGTTAACCTCGTCCTTGCGCGACAGGGACTGCATCACAGCGATGTCAATTCTTCCTGTCGGCTTTGCCTTGCCGCCACCTATGGTGCCAATCAAACCTTTGCCAACATCAAGGAAGGACTGCAGACGTTCCTGCCATTGCTTGAGCAACTCAGTGCGATGCACCAGCACCAGGGTATTGACACCACGCCGGGCAATCATCGCGGCGGCGGTCACCGTCTTGCCAAAAGCGGTCGGCGCGCAAAACACTCCGGCATCGTGCCGCAACATCTTGACCACGGCGGCTTCCTGATCGAAGCGCAGCGTACCGGTGAAGGCTATATCAAGCGCGTCGCCTTCGAATCGCTCATCGCGTAAGTCACAGCGAATACCATTGTCCTTCAGCAATTCCTGTACGGCCTCCAGGCAGCCGCGTGGTAGTGCGATATGGTTCGGAAAGTTCTCCGCGCAACCGATGACGCGAGGTTTGTCCCAAACCGTGAAGCGCATCGCCTGCGCTCTGTAGAACTCCGGGTTCTGGAAGGCGGCCAGGCGTATCAGTCGGTTGGCCAGCGGTTGCGGCAACTGCGCCTTCTCAAAATAGATGAGATTGGACATCGTCACCGCGAGCACCTTCGGCATCGGCCCAGGCAATTTCTTGGTTGCAGGCGCCGCCCGTTTCCACGGTTCCTTGAGATCCTCCTCGTCGATAAAAGACACGTCCAGCGGATGCACGCCACCGGTGGCACGCAGGATGGTGGGCTCGATGTCGTGAGGTGCCATCGGCCGAATGGACGACAGATACGCCCATTGGTCGGGATACGGGCGCAGTGCTCCGTCCACGAACACACTACAGCCGTTTTCGCGAGGCACCTTCTGCAAGGGCAACGCGAGCAAATTGCCGAACCCGCCCTTTGGCATCGTGTCCTGACTCGGAAACAGCCGATCGTAGGATTCGAGCTTCAGTTGCCGTGTGCGGGCACAGGTGTGGCTGATAATGGCGGTACCCAGCCGCCGGGCATCACGTGCTGACACGCTGCCGGCAAAAAATACCCAAGTATGTGCACCATTGCCGGAGCGGGAAATTTCGAGAGCGGCCGGCACGCCCAGCTCGCGACACGACTGGACAAAGGCCTGGGCATCCTCCTTCCACTCGGCCTCGTCGAAATCGACCGCCAGGAAATGACATGTGCCATCGGTCAGTAGCGGATAAACGCCGACGGTGCACTTGCCCGCAAGGTGGTCGTAAATGACCGCATCCGACAACGGGATCAGCTGACGGTTATTGCAGTCAGCGCACTTGATCCGCGGCTTTGCGCAAACACCGGCAAGCCATTCATTGCCGCAGGCCGGCGCGTAGCCGGTCTTTCCAGTTGTCTTGCTTTCCCATCGGATTGGGTAGACATCGGTGCGCCCGCGAAAGAGGCGCCGGAAAAGCTCCACCTTTTCAGCAGTGGAAAGTCGGGAGGGTTCCAGCTCGGAAACGTGCAGAACGGACTCCGGCGGCGAGCGCCACTCGATCCCGTGCGCTTCCAGCAACGCGATCAGGCGTGCGTTTTCCGCCTGCAGCGCGCCCGGGGAATCGTATTCACTCCTTGAAGCCATACTCGGCCAGCAGGGCATCCATGTCATCGCCCACGCCATAACCAAAATTGTGGCTTATCCGCCGCACGACATCGAGACGCTCAAGCAAGGCCTCGCGCTGCCCGATTCCTAAGCCGGTAGACGTTTTTAATGCCTGCTCGAACATCCGCACCAACGCATTGAAATAGCCCTCGTCTTGCAAACCGATGTCGTCGCTGAAGCACGCAGCGCACTCACAGTAAAAAACCATCAATTCCGCCAGCCCCTCGGGCCGGCCAATTGCTTTCCTGTAATCGGCAATTGCCTTCTTCGCCGTCGAAACCGAAGTGTCCTCGCTGCCGAACGCATCTGGCCATAGCCACCGATCGATGGTGGCCTTGTAGGGTTTGAGTGGATCATCTCCCAGGCCCAGACGGGCATGCAGAAATGCTTGGTTATCCTTGCTTGCCGAATAGAGGTCTTGCACCAAACCAAGCAGCCCGGCGCGGTCGAAATCTGTCAGCTTAGTCTTGACATCGCTCCAACTAGGCGCGGTCTTCTTCCGCTTTGTCGTCACTGGAAATCTCCGCCGAAGTCGCGCAGGAACTGCCTGAGGAGCACGAGACGCGGATACATCATGCACAGCCAGCGGTCATGCCGGTCCAGCGTTTCGCCCTCTTTGCCGACGACCTCACCAAGCCAGCGACGGATCGCCGGGCTGTTTACGTTGTCGTTGTAAGCCCAGCCCTCGTTGCCGGTATTGTAGGGTGGATCAATGTAGATGCACTTCACCTGCCCGGCGTAGCGTGGCAGGAGGGCCTTGAGGGCATGCAGATTGTCTCCCTGCACGATCAGGTTGCCGCTGACGCTGCTTTTTCCATCCCGGCCGCAGGACAGTTCCGGCACCGGCTCCATCAGACGGAACGGCACTTCCTTGTGGTGTTTGACGACGGCTTGTTTGCCGATCCAGTTCAAGGTGGGCATTGCGTTTTTATCTCTTATATTTGTCGCTAATATCAGCTTTCATGCGCCCAGCGGTAACGGACCTTGAGGCCGTTGAGATGCGTCCATGGCAATAACCTCTCCTTCTGCATCCGCCCAACCACAATTCCCGGTGCTACGCCGATCTGTTTCGCAAAGGCCTGTATTCCTAGGTTGGTTTTCGGGACAGCAGACAGCCGCGCAGCATCGGCGGACGAAATCAGCCAACTGCCAGCGAAGGAATCGGCTTCATCTTCGTCCGCGCCATCGACCCGATTGTCGACATCAACGAAGAGCATTTTCTTGCCGTGAAGCAGCAAATGCCCGGCTTCGTGAAAAAACGAGAACCAGAAATGGTCGTTGGACTTGTGGCGCAGACTGAGCATAAGTAGTGCTTTCTCAGCGCTCAGCCAGCGCGTCGCTCCGCTTGCCGGACAGCCCTTGGGGGCCGGTACAAGCACCACCGCCACGCCAGCCCGGGCACACGCTTTCACCAATTGCGGGACGAACACGTCCGGATCGCCCTCATTGGTCAGTTGGCGCGCTTCGCTAAGCACCTGTTTGAACACCGTCCGATCAAACGCCTTGCAATCGATAAGCTCAGCCTCGCGCTCGCCTTGTCGGAGCCAAGCGGCGACCGGGCCCACCTCCTTCGGCAGTTTGACCGAGGCACGAAACGCAACCAACGGGTCTCTATATTGCTTTTCCCAAGCCTCTACCGAAGCCACACCAAAGAAACGCAGGCATTCGCGGACTTGATCACCTTTGTTCGCGAACGATCGAATCCAGCCGAAACGCACCATCTCCTTGATTGGCAGTCGCTGCAGCCATTCAGCCTTGCCCGAAAGCGATTTTCGCTCCTCCAGCCGCGCGAGCGCCTCGCGGTACTGCGCTTCGCGCGTCATCCAGAAGCGCATGGTGCTGCCAAGCACACGCTCCAGTTTCACGGCCGTGTCCTCGGTAATTGGCGCCTTACCGTTGATCAACAGGCTGATGTGCTTTGTGGTGAATCCCGAACGCTGGGCAAGCGCCTGCTGGGTCCAGCCCCGTTCCTCAAGCAGGTCGGCGACCGTGCTTCCCGGGGGCGACACCCAATCTGGCGTAAATGCACGAGCGACGTCAGTCATGGTAATCCCCTATAAAAATGATGCGTACTTTGTTGACCTGATTCCATGCAATCGATTTGTCCGCGTTTCGCGGTACTGGGACCTGGTCCGGTTCGAACACCAACCGGACTGCCCCATGCAAATCCACTGCAAACTGCCCCAAGCGATCGCCCTTCAATGGGTGCGGCCGACCGGCGACCAATTCGGCAACAAACGCCACCGCATCAAGGTCAGCCAACCTGCTTTGCAGCTTCTTCGCACAAGGCAAACCGAATGCGCCCACCATGCGCGTGTGCTGCTCGCACAGCGCCCGGAGTTTGGCGTTTGCAAAATCGATATCCATTGGACAGGAGTAATTTGAAGTAGTTTACCGAAATGGTTAATACTTTACTAGCTCTTTTTTTGGCCGGACCGCTAGTCGCCCCCGGGACCGTGCGCCCCCCTTGCAGACCGCCAGCGGACGCTCAGTTCTTGGTAGCCACCGGCGGCAGGCAACCCGTAGCAGCCCTTCGCACCAACTGCAAATGTGAGGGTCCTAATCTAGGAAACAAGAATTCCCTATAAGCAATTGGAACTATCTAAACGCCCAACATTGGCGCATTTACGTGACCGCAAGTTGTATATTTGAGGCCGTTTGAAATCTTCTTTGTCCGCCAAATCAATCCATGCCACCAGCACCAGAGAAAGACACTCACGGCATTCCTCTAAGCAAATACCCGCCGGTTTCTCTCGAACGTCCGCTAAAACTCTTCGGTGAAACGTTTAGCGTTTTCATTTCGACCACGCTTACGCTTTCACCGCATACCGTGCTTCAGAGTGCATATGGGGCCAGTGGACTACAAATAGCGCGCATGCAAAAAGAGCGCGTAGACCGCACCCTCAACGCTCTATGGAGAGCGAATACGGGAAGGAACAAACCATCCTTGACGACGCGCAAACTCATAAAGCAGACTTTCGGAGCATTCGTTCCATCCGAGGACTTGGATGATGCCCTGCAAGGGAAAGAACAGACGGCACCCCGGCCTTGGCAAGGCGACTGGGAAATGGTCCAGAAGGTACTTGGAGAACCGTATAAAGGCGTTTTGTCTGAACTGGTTGCGCGACTCGCCCGACTGGACCGTCTTGCTTTTTCAGCAGGCCAATTAGCCAAGCAAGGATTGGAGGAAGATGCTGAGGCGTTGCTCGCGCCGTATATTGGTAGCTCTATTGAACGCTGGCGGGAGTACAACCCGAATCTCGGCTTGTTAGTGGCACTCTTGGTGGACATCAGTTTGCAAACCTTGGCGTGGCTGGAATGGCGAGCTATGCAACCGTATCCGGTCGACGGTGCCTCGGCTCCCGGGTCGCTACTCGGGGGCTTGCTGGCGCCCGGAAAGAAACCTATAGGCCACTGGCTCGTGAGAATGCGGAAATCGGCTGGATGCACCAATCTGCGTGCGTTTAGCGGCGTGATGGCGGCCAAGGACATTAGGTGGCATTCTTGCCGCTTGAGTCACGACCTTCTCAAGAAATGGTCGAGCGGTCAACAATTGATGCCCACCAAGGGCGGAGAGTCTGTAATAAAGGCTGTTAGTGCGCACGTGGATGAGAAAAGGCAACGAAATTGGTTTGCGGCGGCAAGGTTTCTTTCGTTTCTGTGCGACTTGGTGATTGCAGGCAGCCGGGGAATGCCTCCTTCCTGGGCGGCAGCGCAGGACCAGGTCAGGATGTGCTTCGGTAAGCTCTCCGAACTGGAAGCTGACCGACAAACAGCCCGCTGAACGTTGAAATCCCCACAACGCGTGCAATGTGGAGCCGCGCCGTGGGGAAGCGACGAAACGAACTGTCGCCACAGAACCGAATCGACTACGGAGGTTAGTCCTGGTCCTGGTCGTGGTCTTCTTTCGGACCCTGGTAAGCGTCGTTATTGGGGTTCAACTGATTGCTGTGGTTATTCCAGTTGTCTTCGTATGCGTCATTGTTCGGATTTAAGGCGTCGCTGCGGTCGTCATTTGCTGTTCTACTCACGATTATTTCTCCATTCTTTCCATGTTTTGCCGAATAATAATTGAGGATGATGTTTCTGCCGGCTTAGAAACTCACCCACCGCTCAAGCGGTATGATGAAGTGTCCCCCAGTACCGACGCAGTGCGGTGCTGTTTTGTGAAAAAGTTACCGTCCCGGCTTCATGCGGGCCGGAGACTTTGCGACAACGCGCGCAGTGGCTTTGCTCCAGCGAACGGCCAATACGCGGCTTGAGATCAGAAGCAAGATGCCCGTGTTGGGCGGTTGCCGAAGTGCATCGAGCCTGAGCCAGTGGCCGCAAACGCTGCTTTGCCGCCGGTAATGCAGCGGGACGCGACAGGCGGCTTCGGGTCGATTCCGACCAGTCACGATATCCCGTCACCTGCCGTTCGCGAAGGTGGAAAGCTGTCATTCGAAACGATGAGTGGACGGCGTCCAGTAGGACGGCCGGTCGAACGACAACCATCTTGGTCGGTCGGCCGGGGATGGTGGTCGCCCTTGCCCCCCAAGCTTCCGTTCATATGGGTGCCCGAAGATCCGCATGAATACACGGGATCCTGCGAGAGGCGCTCTTCGCAGAAACAGAGAACGGAGAGCGCAGAGAGGGCAAATACCTGCGAAATTCGAGTTGGGGGGGCTTGCCGCCCTTCGCACGACTTGCGGAAGCCGCGCCAGGACTGGCGCTTCAGGCAGACAAAAAAAGCCAGAGCAACGTCTGGCCTTAGTCAAATGGTGGTGTGAAGTTTACCCCAAAGAGACCCACGCGGCGTGCGCACGGATGTGCTGAATAGCCCCAACAAGAACGTGCGGAAGCTCCCTGAAAAACTGGCACGCAGGCTGCTTAGCGCTTGCTCAATCTCACGCTTTTGCGCCTCAATACAGTTCCAAAGTATTTATGCGCAAAGGAGAGAAAATGGATGCCTGTCCGTACCTGAATGAATTCCAGGTTGCCGAACGTTGGGGCATGAGCCACAAGACCTTGCAGCGCTGGCGTGTCGAGCGAAAAGGGCCCGGTTTTCTAAAGATCGGTGGTACCGTCCGGTACCGTCTGTGCGATGTCGAAGCATTCGAGCAAACCCGGTTCACCAAATGCGACGGAGTGCGCCCAGGCAAAGCGAAACTGCGTGGCCAGGAAGACCAACCGCAGGAAGCAATTCCGCGTTACCGCACCCTCAAGGATGCTCTCACGGAGCCTGGCCTCAGCTAACCTGCCCCTCGCCGCATGCCTGCACGGTCTGGAGTTCGATCCCTGTTTGGACAATCGAACTCATATTGCACCATCTACGGCCATCTCGGCGGTCAGGCAGTGCGATATCGACTGCCTTCGGTGACTCCGCTCCATAGCCGAGGGCCTCGGCGCCCGCCTTAACTCCCTCGACCTCAAGGATCACCCGCGCCATGCAAATCGGCGTAGCCGGGCATATTTGGACGCTGGAAGAATTGGTTGACGCATCTACCATGGCTAGTTAAACCATGATCAAAATATGGATATATGGTAGAATAGAAGTACCCAAAAAAAATCGGCCACGCCTCCAAGCGCGACCGATCATCTTACGGGTAAACAAAAACGTCGAAAGTCCCTGAGAAAGACAATTCCGACGTTTTCTTACTAACCAGCGGAAGAGATCATACGCAATGAATTCGGTCTTGTAAATAGCAAACCGCTACGAAATTGACATCGATCAAATCCGCTTTGGCGAATAAAGGAGAATTTTCCCATGCCAAAGCACCAGAGTCACCAGTATTCCCTTACGCTAATTCAACACCAAGTCAATAATTCCGTCATCGCCCAACGCGAAAGCGATGGTTATATCAATGCCACCGAGCTCTGCAAAGCGGCGGGGAAACGTTGGTATAACTACGTTAGAAATGAGACTTCTGGACAATTCATACGCGCCCTAGAAGCCAAAACTCAGATTAGCGCTTTGGAGTTAATTCAAGAGGTTACGATAGCCGGTGTAACAGCGACTTGGGTACATCCAAAGGTCGCCATCCATCTAGCGCAGTGGTTATCTGCGGATTTTGCGGTGCAGGTTTCCGAGTGGGTGTATGACTGGCTAAATGGGAAGGAAGCCCCCAAGGGACCTGCCGAGCTTCCAAGCCACCTGAAACGCTATCTCGCAAACGATATGCGTGTCCCTACGGGGTTTTTCTCGATACTCCAGGAAACTGGCCTCAACTTGTTTGGCCCGCTTCACAATGTTGGATTCGAGATACCGAAGGGTTGGGTGCCTGACATATCTGTCGGTCTTAAATTTTGCGCGCACCTGCGCGATGAGCATGACATCGATACAGATGCGTTAGAGACTTACTCGCATGATTACCTCGATGGGCGGGACTGGGTAAAGGCAAAGCTATACCCGGATGAACTGCTCGCAATCTTCCGTCGTTGGTTCAGGCAGGAATGGCTCCCCAAATGTGGAGTGACCTATTTCAAGAAGAAAGACCCTGATAGTCTCGCTTACTTGGATAAACTGCCCGCGTTGGCAGCGCCTAAAAACAAACCGGCGTTGCGACCGCCAGCGGCATAGGCCGTCTTCATAAGACCCGCTTCGGCGGGTTTTCTATTTTGTGCTCCGCAAATTAGGGCAGTACCAGACCGAGACGCCTCTTAACAGACCCGGATTCCATACCAATTTCTTGTATGGAGTGCGTCATGTCAAAGCTTTGCAAAGCCTGTGGCGAATATTTTCGGCCCCATCTGCAAGTCCCGTTGCAGGCCTACTGTTCGGCCCCCGAGTGCCAGCGTGAGCGACGCCGGCTGGCGCAACAGAAAAAGCGACGAGATGACCTCGACTACCCGGGTAACGACTCGGATTACAACAAGTACTGGGCCGCGAAAAATCCAGACTACTGGAAGAGGTATCGGGACAGTCATCCCGACTACGCCGACCGCAACCGCCAACTCCAGCAAAGCCGGAATCAGAAACAGCGGGACGCGAAAATTGCAAAAGTGGACGTGTCAGCGCCGAATTTTTCATTGCCATCAGGAAGATACCGGCTGACACCTGTCACCTCCGACGAAATTGCAAATGAGGACTCGTGGATCGTTGAAATCACAGCTCTATCAGCGCCTTGCGGGTTTTCGAAGCCTGATTGCAAAGTGAAGCCGTGATTTTCAGCGCGGAGATTGCCTGATAACGTCGCGCTCGCGCGCTCTCGGTACAACGCGCATTGGACCCCGACACCCCGTCTGTGCACGCCACGGTCACAACTGCCTGTCGCGATATGAAGCCCGATTCCCGAGAGCAAGAAATCCATTTGCCAGGGTGATCGCGGAGATGCCAGAAGAACAGCAAACGAGCGACGGGAGCCAGCTCCAGACACCACTCCTTCGTGCCGCCGAGTACGTGCGCATGTCCACTGAGCACCAGCAGTATTCGACCGAGAATCAGTCCGACAAGATTCGCGAATACGCCGCCCGACGCGGTATTGAGATCGTTCGCACCTATGCCGACGCCGGCAAGAGCGGACTGCGCATCGATGGCCGCGCATCCCTGCAGAAATTGATCAAAGACGTCGAAGGTGGCTCGGCGGACTTCACGATTATCCTGGTCTACGACGTCAGCCGTTGGGGCCGCTTCCAGGATGCCGACGAGAGTGCCTACTACGAGTACCGGTGCCGGCGTGCCGGCATTCAGATCGCCTATTGCGCCGAGCAGTTTGAGAATGATGGCTCCCCGGTGTCCACCATCGTCAAGGGCGTCAAACGGGCCATGGCCGGCGAGTACAGCCGTGAACTGTCCGCCAAGGTGTTTGCCGGGCAGTGCCGACTGATTGAACTCGGTTTTCGTCAGGGCGGCCCCGCGGGCTATGGCCTGCGCCGCGTGCTCATTGATCAGAATGGCGCCATCAAAGCTGAACTGACTCGGGGCGAGCACAAGAGCCTGCAAACCGACCGCGTCATCCTGATGCCCGGGCCGGACGACGAAATCCGCACCGTCAACCTGATGTATCGCTGGTTTATCGACGACGGGATGGTCGAGACGGAGATCGCAGGACGTCTGAACGTGATGTCAGTGCACACTGACCTCGATCGCGAGTGGACCCGCGCCACTGTGCACGAGGTGCTGACCAATGAGAAGTACATCGGCAACAACGTCTACAACCGGATTTCGTTCAAGCTCAAGAAACTGCGGGTGGAAAACACACCCGACATGTGGGTCAAGAAAGTCGGCGCATTCGAGTCTATCGTGCCGTCCGACGTGTTCTACACTGCGCAGGGCATCCTTCTGGCCCGGGCGCACCGTTACACCAACGAGGAGTTGATCGAGCGCCTGCGGTCCCTGTACCAAAACCGTGGGTTTCTGTCCGGCCTGATCATCGACGAGACCGAGGGCATGCCGTCCACCTCGATCTACGCCCACCGCTTCGGCAGCTTGGTACGCGCGTATCAAATGGTGGGGTTTACGCCCGATCGCGATTACCGGTATTTGGAAACCAACAAATTCCTGCGCCGCTTCCATCCTGAAATCGTCAACCAGACCGAAAGCCAGATCGCCAGTCTCGGGGGCGTCGTCCGGCGCGACCCGGCCACTGACCTCTTGCGGATCAATGATGAATTCAGCATCTCCTTGGTCTTGGCGCGCTGCCAGATACCCGAAAGTGGCCGCAACCATTGGAAGGTACGGTTCGACACCAGCTTGGCTCCGGACATTACCGTGGCGGTTCGACTTGATCAGGCCAATCAAGCGGCACTGGACTATTACCTGTTGCCACGGCTGGATTTTGCGCAGCCACGGATCAACTTGGCCGATCGCAATCCCGTTGAGTTCGAGAGCTACCGCTTCGACAACCTGGACTACCTATATGGAATGGCAGAGCGGGCACGAATAAGGAGAGCGGCATGACGGAAAAGTTGAAGCCTAGTGAGATACGGATGATCCCGATCGACAGGATCGATGTCCTCAATCCCCGAGAACGCAACAAAGGGGTGTTCGACGAAATCGTCGGCAACATCAAATCCATCGGCCTAAAAAAGCCCATCACCGTGACCCCACGTCCTGGGCCAGACGGCGCCGAACGCTACCTCTTGGTCTGTGGCGAAGGCCGCATGAAGGCGTTTCAGTCCTTGGGGGAGAAGAATATTCCGGCGTTGGTTGTGGATGTCAGCGATGAAGACGCCTTCATCATGAGCCTGGCGGAAAACATCGCCCGCCGCCAGTACCGACCGCTGGAACTGCTCGCCGGCATCGAGCAGCTGCGCGACCAGGGCTACGATAAAAAGGTCATCGCCCAGAAAACCGGGCTAACGACTGAATACGTGCAGGGCATCCTGACGCTCCTGAAAAACGGCGAGGAGCGATTGCTGGTTGCGGTGGAAAGAGGACGCATTCCTCTAAACGCGGCACTGACCATCGTTGGGGCGGGCGATGACGACAAAGCGGTGCAGGCAGCACTTCAGGACGCTTATGAATCCGGCAAGCTTCGCGGCAAGCAACTGCTCCAGGCTCGACGTGTCATCGAACGCCGGCAAACACTGGGCCGATCAGTTGCGCGCGGCACGCCCCGCAAACGAGAGGCGGTTACGACATCAAGTCTGGTCAGGACCTACCAGAAGGAAGTGGAACGCCAAAAACAGATGGTGAAAAAAGCCGAATTTACCCAGCAGCGACTCCTGTTTGTCGTCACCGCCCTTCGCGAGCTTCTTGCTGATGAGAATTTCACCACGCTGTTGCGCGCCGAGGGCTTGGACTCACTGCCCAAGTATCTCGCGGAACATGTCTGGTCTGGAGGGCGGGCTGCATGACCAAGGTGTCCCTTGGGTTTGATCTTGAACCGCTGACAGTGCAAATCAGCAAGGTCCTGCCGTCGCGCAAAGCGCCTGTGGGTGTCGCCACATCGCGCAAATTCATGCAGATTCGATCATCGATTCAAGAAATTGGCCTGATCGAACCGTTGTCGGTTGGACCGGCGGATCGGAAAACAGGCCAGCACATTCTCCTCGACGGCCACATTCGCCTGATGGCGCTGCAGGAGTTGAACTACGGCGAGGTGTCGTGCCTGGTTGCGACCGATGACGAGAGCTACACGTACAACAGTCGGGTCAATCGCCTGTCGACAATCCAGGAACACTACATGATCCGGCGCGCGATTCAACGTGGCGTCGCGCCAGAGCGGCTGGCCAAGGCGCTCAGCGTGGATGCTCGCACGATTAATCGGAAGATGACTCTGCTGGACGGCATTTGCCCCGAAGCAGCCGAGCTACTGAAGGATCGTCAGTTCGCGACCGACATTTCCCGCGTGCTGCGCAAAATGAAGCCGACCCGTCAGGTCGAATGCGTTGAGTTGATGGTGTCGGCCAACACGGTTACTGTCGCATATGCCGAAGCCATGTTGGTAGCCACGCCGGCAGAGATGTTGGTTGAAGGCAAGAAACCGGCGAAGCTATCGGGCTTGACTCAAGAGCAAATGGCGAAAATGGAGCGCGAAATGAGCAATCTTCAGGGGCAGTACAAAATGGTCGAGCAGACCTACGGGCAGGACGTTCTCAACCTCGTCCTCGCGCGTGGTTACCTCGCCAAGCTTCTAGAAAACAAACAAATCGTGCGTTTCCTCAAGCAACGGCAGCCGGAGGTGCTGGCCGAGTTTGAAACTATCGTCCAGACCGTTTCGATAGACCAATGAAGGTCCGAAGATCTCGGCCTATTGTCGGCTACCTCACTGAACCTAGCTTAATACCTGCCAAGGTACGCGAATTGCTATTTTGCAGCTACGCATGACGGTTAATGATTTCTCTGGTCACATCAATATAGGTTGGCAAGCAAACCCTCTTGCTTTGCAATTCTGATCTTGATTGGAAACCCTTCCAAGCTTGGAAGGTCGTAGTGCTGCCCGTGTGGGCGATACGCTGATCTTTAACAATATGGATGTTATTGGGCTGTCGCTTGCCGATTTTGGACACAACAGATCGGTTCGTATTGGCGATCGACAGCTGACAGGCGCGCCGCTGGCCTATTTATTCTTATTGGTGGGTAGGGATGAATAAACAGCGGCACCAACAATTCTCAGGACCGCTTGCGTCCATTAGCAGGCGGGGATCTCGAAATGTGGGAGGGTGAACTCCGCGCAGTACGTGCGAGAACTTTTCCATCAATGTCCCATTTGTCGTCATCAAGTGTACTTTTGAAGGTCAATCCTTGTTTGCACAATCGCACTGCCTATTTCCGGGGTTTGCACATTTGCTGGTCACCGCTGCATCAGACAAATGCTCGGATTTCCTGCATGTACTGCTTTTTTGACCAACCGAAGTGTTGGAGCAATTCGTGGAAGACACCAACACTTAACGGATCTCTTAGAGGAACGGGAAACGCGCGATTATCTGGCCCCTGCCAGAGTTCGTGACTTCCTTTTCCGCGCCTTGGTAAAGGCCAATATCCAAAATGCTTCAATACGCGCAATACCTCGCGGCGGGATGGCGCCGAAAATAGCGCATCCCCAATTACTCCCCTTCCTACCAGATATATGGGAATATCTTCCCTTCTTAGATCGATTAGTTCTTCTGCACGAAGTAGACCTTCAATTGGTAATGCCTCACTCTTCCCATCATTGGTATGAGGCTTTCCAGCGACCAATTCGCTAGCGAGCCGCTCCCAGGTGGCGTGCTGGTCCCCCTGACGCCAATCCCTATAGCCGGCCGGCGAAAAATCAAGCCAGTTTTCTATGGCGCGAATTACAGCATCAGAATCTTGTACGAGTCCCTGCGCCCGCAACGACGAAAGGTTTGCTACGAGCCAACAATTAGCTGACCAGTTGGCCAGCGCTTCCTCACGCCATTCCTCCGTAAAACGGTAGGCCGAGTAAACCTTTTCGTTGTATGGCAGATAGCACCGTCGCCGAGATCCAAGTTCGATCCACGCCGCAGCAACGTCGACCCGCGCATGAAATAGCTCGTGGGCCAACGTAAGCTGCACGGCAAGTCGTGCCGCCAGTTCCCGTGACCGCGGTCCTGCTTTCCTTAAATCCAGCGCGAGACTTGCGGCGACCAAGTCGAGGCTTCTGGCATTCAGGTAAATACCCCACACCGATTCATCGTATCTATGAAACGATTGATACCATGCTATCCCTTCAAACCCCTTTGCCTTGACAATGTCTGACCCCGCGGTCGTAGGCTGCGGCAGCATGTCCGACAAACTGCCTTGATCCAAGCCTTCAAGCTTGTCCGTAACGGCAACTCGGGAGATCGGCTCCGAATCTTCTGGCGGCGACAAATCAGGCGGATGTTGACTGGTCAGGCGCGGATTCAAGAACGCAGATTTACGTCGGCGTTCTAGAGCCGCCTTAACTTCTAGGGCTGGAGTTGGAATACCTCGAGGAATCCAACGAATGATGGCTGCCTGCTTTTGCGTCTCCCTCTTGATCTCTGTGCAATCGTAGTTGCCCGACCTTGGAAAACCGAGACCGGACGACCGGACCGCTTCGATTACGCAAGTTTGGCGAGCGCGAGCAGTTCTCGGCACGGGGTCAGCAAATGCCACGTGTTCAAGCTCGATTTTGAGATCAGACAATCGTGGCGGCCAAGGACGAGGCCGAAGCGCAGCGCCGACTTCCATTGCGCGTTCGTACTCACGCTTCTTTTCCTCGCTGAGATCGGTGCGATCCCTGATGTTTGCCAACAACTTGTCTGTGCTCTGTCGGTCAGCCTCGATCTTTTCTTGATATTCTCGAAGGTGATCGCCTGCTATGCGCTTTCTCGATACGTGGAGCGGCGAGGACGCATTGACCGAAGGAGTAGGACTGACTAGAGCGAGAACCTTCCCGTCATGCAGGCTTAACAAGTCATGCAGGAAAAGGGTAAACGAGCCAGCCGTCTCTTGTTTCTTTCCTAGGCCACTTGCCAATAGAGAGCATGCGCCATGAATCCCCTGGGTGACGCTCGCAAGCACCTTTGCGTGACCTTTCGGCAAAACAGGCGACGTAATGCAATCCTCGGCGAGGAGTTGAACGAGACCGACATCATCGGCGGACACTCGGCATGCGAAAATGGCCACCTCGTGTTTCCAATCTAACGTCGGGGTGATCCAGGACTCGCGGGTTCTCGCCATACTGATCTTCCAGAATTGTGCTTCCTTCGGCCTACGCGATTAGGCCGCGATTGCGTTTTATGAGCCAGGCCAGCAAACCGTACACCAATTCAGCGCGCTCTTCAGCAAACCGGAAGCAGCAACTTCTGCTCGACCGCCGAGTAGTCGTCACGGGATTCCAGCACGATCAGGCGGTCGAGGTCCTGCTGAGAGCACTTTAGAAAAGATGCCCGCTCAATAACCGACGCTTTAACGATCATTTGATTACCCTTTGCCTTCAAATGATTTGATTTAATATCTGCGGCTGTAGGCTTTGGAATGATTAAGTAGCGGTGATACCGCAGCGCCGCACGGCTTGCATGCCAACTGCCACCTGACTCATCTGACTGCACCATCACCACCCCACGTGCAAGCGCCGCCTGTATTCGATCTCGTTCGACAAAATGAGCTGGAAAGCCAGGAGTCTCATACGGATACTCCGACACCAGCAGTCCCCCGTTCTCAACGATCGTTTCCGCTAATTTCTGATTTTGTTTCGGATAGACGGTATCCAGCCCGTGCGCTAGTACCGCCACGGTAGAACCGTGTGCGTTCAACGTGGCCATATGTGCGAAAGTATCGACCCCGATGGCGAGACCGCTTACCACTTGCCAGCCATTCGTGGCGAAGTAATTCGTCGTTCGCTCGGCCGTAATCCGTCCGTGCTCGGACGGTTCGCGTGTGCCAATTACTGCTACCGCCTTCTCAGAAAACTGCCGAGGGTTTCCCCTAACAAAGAGGATGACCGGTCTGTCATTAACGCGACTTAACAGAGTGGGATACGCAGCGTCGCTAATACCAACTATAGAATGCCCAAGTCGCTCGGCGGTCGCCACATCTTTGTCGGCAGCATTTACAGCTTTCATAAATGCGGGTGAGCCCGACGCAAAGCTGCGAAATTCCGTGAAGGTCGACGACAACTCCCCTAGTGGAACCTCAAAAAACAGTCGGTCCGCCGATAGCTCCAAAAGGGTCTTCTTTCCGATCCCCTTTACTTTGCTGGCTATCAGCAGCTTATGGGTATAGCTTGAAATCAATTCGGCATCTCACTGGGATCGTAGTTTTCACTGTAGCTACATGCTGGATCTTTTTGATAGCCAGTACAGCCCCAAAACTTTTCCCCCGTACGGCTATTGGTGCGCAACGCCATAGGCCTCTTGCACCTTGGACAAGCTTTCGTTATTAATGGCTCGCTGTGGGTACACTGGTCATCCTCATCATAGTAACCCGTGCATCCCCAAAAGCGCTCGCCGGTTCCCTTATTTCTCCGGACCCGCATCGCCCTGCCGCAATCCGGACAAGTACGCTCATCCTCCATAATGCTAACTGTCTTAGCCAAAGCCAAGCCAACCGCACTTAGTGCATTTTCTCCCGCTAGAAGGTCGAGTGCCCTCGCTAGGGTCGCGCCTGTCGTAACCACATCGTCGATTACAAGCACACGCTTGTCCGTGACCAACTGGGCTCCGCTCTTGGTAAGGTGCAGCGTCCGTTGCGCTTCTAGGTAGCGCTCATTTCTGTGCAAGGTTTTTTGACTCTTAGCGTCATCATCGAAGCAAAATATATCGCCGACAAATTCCGGTGCCCCTTCGCTTTCCTCAAACTTTGACTCAATGGTCTCAAGCAGTCTCTCGAGCCTGGGATCCTTTCCATACTTCGCTGGTATTACGGTAACGATATCGAAATCAGCCTTACCGGCGTACTTGAAGGCGGCACCGTGACGAACAACGTGCGCGAGAAGATCGGTCCAATAATCTGGAATATTGAACGGTACCTGCTCTTCCTTTCTCGCAATTTCCTTGGAAAGTTCATGTTTGTCGTGGAGCACAGCCGTGACAGCAGTTTTTTGACTGAAATACCTCCCTAGGCAGAATGAACCCATCTGTTCGCTCACCGTCACGACATTGGCGGAACGATCGAGGGGCAGGAAGTACACAGCCTTTCTTTCAAACTCAGCGGTGCCAAGCTCGGCACATCGCTCGGCAAATAGCCGGTATTCATCCGGATTTTGTACATAATCGATCAACATATCCGACGACATCTCGATCGCCGGCGCCATCGAGACTGGTTTTCTAGATGCCCAAGTTGGCGTAATCGGAGTAATTCCCGCGTGATACGCAGCAATCAAATCTGTGTTCTCATCGCCAACGTAGAGTATCTTCGGTGAGGCACGAACGCCCAGTTTTTGCAACGCGAGCCGAATTCCTTTAGGTGACGGTTTCTTTCCCTCTGCTTTGACATCCGCATACGTAACAATGGCGTCGAAGGTCTTCGTTAGCTGCAGGTAGTCAAGCAACCGCGAAATGTAACCAGCTCCCGAGTTCGTTACGAGTCCGAGCTTAACCTGTTGCTTGCGAAGCGCGAGAAGCAGGTCCGGAACTGGTTTGTACAGTCTGACCTTTCCAAGCGTTTCCGACGTCAGCAATTCGTACTCACCAGATTCGCGAATTTCCTTTACGCTGTCGGTACTGGCAATTGTGTTATCAAAATCGAATAGAACGACCTTTGTCCCCATCGTGCCCCCCTCAGGTTGCTTCTTATTGATATTTCAATTCCTGCGACCCTACGATCCTCTCGTCGAGTTGCGTCCCGCCCACAATCATAGGTACGCTTCCGTCCGCGATTGTGGAAGCAAAAGGCATCACCAAGTCACCTAATGTCGGGATCCAAGCTACTCGCTATCGCTCAGCTCCCCAGCGATGGCGCGGTCTTCTTCTGCCTCCACCAAAGCGGCAAATGAGCGGTAACGCTCACGTGCCGTAAGTCTTATAACGCGTGGCTTCTTACAGCCAAGCTGCGTGAGGAATTCCCGCTCACCAAGTTCATCCCGGGTCTCGATCCACCAGGCTTGAGGTGTCTTGTATTTGCCGTCATGCCATCGATAACCATGAGCCTTGGCAAAGTCCTTGTTGTCAAAAGGCAATCCGAGGGCATGGATACGCCAGGAAGGCGTCCGAGCTGAGGCTAAGAGCTGGGACAGTATCGTGCCATCACCCTCGAGGGCCTTTTGGTCCAACAGCGCGAGCAACATGTCGACATCAGCGCGCGCCCGGTGCGCGTCGTGGAAAAGACCAAAGCGAAAGCCGAGGTAATCAAGCTTACTGCTTTTCATATTCCAGCTGTCCCAAGGGACTTCATTTAGGGAGCAGCCAAAATGCATATTCACGAAAGCAGGAAATCGCGCTTCAAGAAACGGCCGATCGAAACTTGCGTTATGGCAGATTACAAGCCCGACCCCATCGAGAGCGCGGGCGATTCCGGCTTCGTCGATGTGCTCGCCCTGTACCATTTCGTTCGTGATTCCGGTAAGTCGAATAATTTCTGGCGAGAGCGGACTCTCCGGATCCTCCAGACTCTCGTACCTATCTACGATCTGATAGACTTTCCCGGAGTCGCGCCCGTACTCACACGTTGCAATCGCGATATCTATGATCCGGTCACCCAATTCAGAACTAAGGCCGGTGGTCTCTGTGTCAATGACTGCGAGCCGCCCGCAGGCCTCGCCCTCGGTGTTCTCAGCAAATACGTGCTTGTCCTCAATCCGGACCCTCCTTAGCACCCGGAAATCGGGGTGATTTTCCAGCAGAGCGGCTGCTCGCTCCAGCTCCTTCGGCATTTCTACCACCGCTATGCTCCCAGCTTCCTGACGTATGCTGTATGTTTCTCTGGGTGCGAAAATGATTCCCACGTTGTTCCCTGCTGTCCAAAGATCTCATTCATTGCCTTGCGGACTAGGTGATAGGCCACTTGCCCGCGATCATCGAGGTGCGTAGGAAGATGGTTCATAAAAAAAGCGCGAATACTGCCCCACGCGGCACCGTCAGTGGATTCGATCTTTTTGATGAGCTGAACTTCTTGGCGTAAGGCTGCGATTGCTTTAGCTTCAATCTGCCCCATCACATCTATAGGCTCAGCATCTTCCTCAACTGCTGGTGTAGTAAGTCCGGCTTCGGCGGCTTTAGATTTCGCTTCAACCCGACTCCCGCCTGGAAACGTCTCTCGCAACCGTCTCGCAAAAGTACTACCAGCCGGCCCGTTGTAGGCCGCATCTCTCATCTGGAACATCTTTTCGAATGACAGCGCTCTTAGGCTCACCGGGTAAGGTTTTCCGCCAACTGAGCTCCAAAACACTCCCTGACCGGGGATTGGTTCGTTCAACAGGGAACTCAGCAAGTCGTCGCTGAAATGGGCATTGGCTTTCTTTAGACTGCTGAGGTCGCCAGCAGACAACAGATGAAAAATGAACCAGTTGTCGCCCTGACTCAGAATTTCGCCTGGAATGCTGCCCGGCTGTTGCGTTATGAGCAGGGCTCCGAGATCGTATTTTCGACCTTCCTTGACCCAAGCAAGGTACGGCTCGGACGCCGGAGCATGTTCGTTGAGTACGGACTGAGCTTCCTCGACAACCGCAATCGTCGGGATGGTCTTTGGATCGGCGTTTGTAAACTCTTGCTGATTTCGGTCAAAGATCCGACGGAGAATGAGCCCTGACAGCACCAACGACTGACCACCGCGCATCTGCGATACGTCGACAACACATATTTTTCCCTCCGACAGCGCATGAATCAGCATGTCCATGAGCTGGCTACCGCGGTCATGCAGCATTCTCACGATAGTCGTCATATTTGCCCGCGCCGCCAACGACTCGGCTTCCTGCTTTTGTGGATCAAGGTCTAGAAGTGGGCAAATCTCTTCTAGTGGCGTGGCATTGCCATTTGTATCGATTAGATTGACAAGAGACTCCCACCGCTCCTGCGACAGCCCCCGCAACTTGCGAACGTTCTGCTGCTCCTGTCTCTCAGGCCCAAGGGCAATAGCGATCACGTCCGCAGGCCTCAGACGCCGAATATCGAGTCGAATGCCCCCCGCGACAAATGACTGATAAAACGGACTTGGATTGCTTCGTGGTGTGAAGACTACGAGCTTGTCCTCAAGCGCAGGAACATCGCAAAGGCCAGGTCGACCTTTATCGTCAGGCCAGAAGTATTCGCCATCTGGATCAAATATGACCGTGCCAACGGCTACTTGGCGATTTCCTCGCTTAGTTACATAGGGTGTGGTCTCGTAGAGCTTGCTGAACAGCAGCTTGTTCAGATTTGATTTGCCAAAGCCGGCGCGTGCGAATATGAAACTACGGCGAGATACGAGAGACTCCACTGGAAACCGGATCATCACCTCTGGCTGCACCACCTGCATCCAGTCTTGGGCTTCGAACTGCTTGTTTCCAGCCGCATAAATGTACTCGCCGAAGGCCAAATGGCCGATAGCGGCTCCAGCGATGTTGTGTCCTGCGATTTCGCGTAGAACGTCTGGAGATGGGAACGCTACCTGACTCCCCACGTGCGGTAGGCGCCGATGGGACGGGACAAACGTGAGGCCGCTGCCGTTCTTGCGGAGCACGCCGAGCACCCGAATGTTCACCCGGTACTTTAGGTACTGTTCCCGCAAATCCTCTGGGATAGATCGGTTTTCTCGGACCGCGCGGATATTAAATTCCTCACCCGAGCCGAACGATAGCTTCCCCTCGGACGAAAAAGATGCGATTCGTCCAAGCACTGCTTCATCTGGCGTCTCCAGCTGTACCAGCAGAAACTGGCCATGCATTGGAATGTTCTGAAATTCATTGCGGTACGGCAGCACAAGGTCAGCGTGGAATTCGAGTCCCCCTTGTTGGAACCCCCGGAAGATGCCGACCACCTGGTCTCTGGGAAAAAGTTGGACATCCGCCATGCTGTTCTCCTGTTATCCGTACCGTTTCTGCGCCGGATCGGCGTCCTGAAGCTGAAACACATCTAGCGTGGCAGATTGCGTGCCCAGCGCGTTGCGAACGCCTTCGTAGATGAAGTCCTGAAGAATATCGAAATCGAAATCCACGAGCGCAGCGTTCTCGTGCGCCTTTTGTAAGCACCGCGGGTAGTGAGGCACGGGAAAGCCGTTAATCGCATCGGCCAACATCGAACCCAAAATCACTTGTGCGTCTTGCACCTGAGGCACGAAAACATCCACAGGCCAGATCGGGTCCCGCCTATGTGCTCCGAACTTTACGAGGAACATTTTTCCACCAACGAACTTGTTTATCTCGCCTTCCGCGTTGGCACGGTCGTCACCACGTGCGAATTCAGACCACACATAGGCCCGCTCTTCGATTTCTCGCGGCACTTCAACATAGGCTGGGTAATCTGTCTGGAGTACGCCTTCCAGAGCCATCGCAAGTCGGTAGCGAGTTAGCACCTTACTGTGCTTGGCAACGCCAGCGAGGTAGACGCGACGTCGGCTTTTTGTCCACTGTGCGTCGATTCGCTTGACCATTTCCTGAAGAAGACGTTGAAAACAATCCTTAGCGAAGACCTTACTGCGCAACAGGCCGTCACAGATGATTAACGTGTCGGTGCCAAAATCCTTCTTCAGGATAGAAAACAGAATTGCCCACTCCACCAACTCGCGGTACACCTGCACCCAGCTCGGAGACACGGGCTTACCCGTGGCCGTAGGGCGGATCATGTGTGACAGAGCCTGCAGGGTATTGACGCCGAGGAACGACATCATTTCGCCTAGCGCCGTGTTTGGTGCGCCATCCGAACCAAACTGCCTTTCGTTGAGTTTTTCGATCGGCGTGGTGGGCGAAACCGCTTCGAGACAGTATTCGTTGTTGCTGCTGTCGACGACGCGGATCAACTGAATCAAAAATGGATCAAATTGGAGCTGGTTATTGCCTCCGTCGGTTCCTACCAAAGAGATTGATGTAGTTGCTCGAGGTTGGATGCGGCGCGTAAGCGGCTTAAGCGGACGAATTTCATCCTTTAGCGCTTCCAGAATGCCCTGATCTGTGTCAATGCACTCCGCAATTGCTTCTTTAAGCTGGGCCTGCGTTGCCGGATCGATCATTTGCGGGCTCCTGTAGGCAAATCTGCTGCAGTCGAAGCGACGGGTGCTGTCGACGGCACTACGCTTATAACTTGGACTGGTTTGCCCCCTTTTCGCAAAGTATGATACTCGCTTTAGTAGGGGCAGCCGATCAAGCGCTTCGCGCCAGATGTCCCCAGGCTGGTCAGCAGGCCCGTCACGGTCGCTGCCATCACGCCCGAGAACGTGCCCCAGTGAATGATCAGCACTACCCCCAGCAACTCTCCCGCCCCTTGCTGCGTCAACCGCTTTCCTTGCCGACCCGCATAGACCTCTTCGAACCTCATCTTCCGCGTCTCCTGTAACCAACACGCCCGACTTATGGGATGTTCCATACCTCTCCCAAAAACCGGACACATTACGTACTACAGAACCGGACAAGCGATTTACTCCCGGCAGGCGAACTGCCAACTCGGCTGCACAATTCAATACCGCGGGTTTCGGTACTAATGATAGAGTCCGGAAGTAATTGAAAACGTCGCCCGCGCGCTGCCGAGCAGAAGGAGCAAGGAACGATCGCCGTGCGTGTATTCTCTGCACCATTTGGGGAGTTCCAGCACAAACTTAGGAACAACAAGCTCTTCGCCGAGCTGGAGTCCGGCTTTCCGCGTGTCATTGGCCACACCGTCGCCGCGGGAGAGGCTGCGTCTTGGCGTGCGTCTCTCCCACGGTTGGAGAACGCCCTCAGCCTGGCCGACTTGTCCGGCGATGTTCACATTACCCTGGAAGAGCGCATCCCCTATTACAGCAAGCGCATAGACGCCTGCCTCTTTGGACATACCGTCGACGGTCAGCCGCAGGCGGTCATCGTCGAACTGAAAGGCTGGGCCGAAGCCGTTGCGCTCGATGACGGGAACGTGGAGACCTACATCGGCGGCAAGCCCCGGACGGCGTTGCATCCGTCCGAGCAGGCGAACAGGTACCAAGAGCATCTCCAAGACTTCCGTCGCGCCTTCCAGGGGCCAGATCGGTTTGGGCTGGCGGCATGTGCGTACTGCCATAACTACCCAGGCATAGTTCCGGACGAGGGGCTGTTTCATCCTCAGTTTGATGCCCTGCGCGAGTGTAGCCCGACATTCGGAGAACATGATGCCGAGATCCTCGCGAAGTACCTGAGCGTTCGGCTTCGCCGAGGTCAAGGGGCCCCTGTTCTCGAACGCTACGACCGCCTTGGTGTCGGGCCCTCCAAGTCGCTCATCGAGTACGCGGGGCAGATGATTCAGGGGCAGAGCGTGTTCCGACTTCTCGATGACCAGGTTGCCGCGAATAACGCGATCCTGCGGGCCGTGCGAAACTCTTCCAAGCCCTCCAGCAAGCATGTGATTCTCGTCCGCGGTGGACCAGGTACAGGGAAGTCCGTGATCGCCCTCAACGTTCTAGGCGAGATCATCCGCAAGCAGTTGGAGGTTTATTTCGTCTCCGGGTCGGCCGCGTTCACCCACGGCGTCCGTCGTATCCTTGGTAGTCGTCTGGCGGGCCAAATCCGCTTCACCGACTTCTTCTGGAACACGATACCGAATAGCATCGATGCTCTCGTGATTGACGAGGCCCATCGAATCCGTGCCAAGTCCGAGCCGAAAGTCCCGGGCCCTCAACGACCCAAGATCAACCAAGTTGAGGAACTGATTCGAGCCGCTCGCATCACGGTTTTCTTTGTGGACGAGAACCAGATCATCTCCCCCAAGGAGGTTGGAGAACCGGCGCTCATCCGTGAAACAGCGAAGCGTATGAGCGCTAAGTACGAGGAGTTCAACCTCGTCGGCCAGTTCCGCTGCGACGGATCGGCGACCTATATCGAGTGGCTCGACGACATGCTTGGCCTTGCAGAGGCATCGAAGCAACTCAGGCTGATCACACCGACCGGCTTTAAGTTCAAACTTGTCGAATCCCCACACGATTTGCTCGCGGAGATCAGGGCGATCAATGCAGCCCACCCGAACACGGCACGCCTCTTGGCTGGCTGGTGCTGGCCTTGGAGCAATCCGCTTCCAGACCGCTTGGTCGATGATATCCAAATCGGAGACTTCCACTTCCCTTGGGAATCGAAGAACAACAAACGTCCGCCTCCGGGAATCCCCGAGGCCAAGTACTGGGCCATCGACCCGGCCGGTGTCGATCAGGCCGGGACCGTATACAGCGTTCAGGGATTTGAAACGCAGCACGTTGGGGCAATTTTCGGTCCCGATCTGGTCGTCCGGAACGGCAGGTGGTTGGCACAGCCAGAAATGAACTACAGCAACAGCCTCCGCCGAAAGGCACCCGATGTGGCCCTGCCGTACCTCAAGCGAATCTACCGGACCTTGCTTTCTCGGCCTACGGAGAGCTGCAGCGTGTTCTGCACGGACGCCGAGACTCGGACGTACCTCGCAAGTCGTCTCCTCCCCGTGTGAGTTCCTCGAAAGCTATCGTTTCTTTTCGTTCAGCTTCTGCTCAACTCGAGCAACGATTTCGCCAGCTGACATACCGAGAGCTTGGGCAAGGCGAAGTATTGTGCCGAGGGATGGCCCCTTTTCGGTTCTCTCCAACGCGGAAATGTGGCTTCGCTCGGTCCCGGCATCAAGGGCGAGCCCTTCCTGCGTAAGGCCCTTGCTTACCCGAAGCTCCGCCTAACGACACTGAGGCAGTGAGGTGGTATCGGGTCGGGGCAAATCAGGGAAATGCGAATGCGCAAAGCAATTTGGGAATGATGTACGACTATCTAATCACGCGATAACCGATCTATCAATAACTTCGCGGATGTCTCTGAGACGACAAGCATCAATTTCATGGTCGCGCGCGTCGCTCCAACGAAAATTCGTCGGACTACGTTGTCGTCGAGAGTATTAAAGTCGATTTCGGTGAATATGACACATGGCGAGGCGCGTCCCTTAAAACGCAGGACTGAGTCGATCAGGACGTCGCCTTCTGTGAACACAGGGTTGCCCAACAGGTCATACTGACCCGTTGGCGCTCGTAGCGAATAGGGCCCAAGCTTGTCAAAGGGGCTCAGTTTTGAGTTTTCGCGACCTCGAAAGCTAATCAGGGCGATTTGCGACCGCTTGAATCCTAAACCAATGGCGTGCGTTATCGTGCTGACGGTCTTGTCGATCAACTCATGGGCGTCGGCATAACTAATTATTTCAATCTCCGAGCCCGTCAGTGGGCTACCTGCCTCCACTGGACGCTCAAGCGGCAAGAGGCGGTTTAGTGCATTTAGAATGTCTTTGGGGCTGCGATAGTTGGTGTCCGAGCGTAGGCTCACCCAGCCAGGCAGCGGCACGGGTGGGCGACCGTAGAGATTCTGCATAGGATCCTCCAGCCACCACGCCTTTCCCCCTGGGCGAAGAAAGCGAAGCAGATTGCTGGCCCATCCTTCCCGAAAATCTTGTCCTTCGTCGATGATTAACTCATCGAAAAGTTCGGCGCCTGGAGGTGTATAAGCATCAAGCTCTGCCTCGATCCGCGAAAAAGCGTCGGGCTGGCGAAAATCGGGCGGGTTGCCGGCCGCAATGCATATGCGATCGCCTAGATGGTGGTAGGTCGTCACCTCACCGCCCGGTGGGGTAATTAGCGAGATGTGGTCGGCAAGCGGTCGGTTGTAGCAGACGTAGAGCGGTCGGCGGCCGGCCGCTACGCAATCTCGATACACGGAGAGCGCGAGCTGCGTCTTGCCCGAGCCCGCGGTGCCGATCACTCGCAGCCGAAACGGCTCGCACTCGATTTTGCGCGCCCAGTGCGCGAGGCCGCCCGAGAGCCGCGTGTAGAGCGTCTGTGCCGCGCCGATCACGGCATCGGTCTGCGGCACGAGCTGCAGGATCTCGCCCAAAAAGCGGTGGATCTTCTCCTTTGCCGGCAGCACCTCGCCCGACTCGGGAAGGATCATTTGGATGACGTGCATCAGGTGGCCCTTCTTCGTCGCATCGACGATGCGCGCCGGATCGATGCCCGCGGTACCCGGCTGCTTCACCGTGTAGTCCGGGCAGTAGAGCAGCGAATCGACGAAGGTCGCCTGCTCGCCGCATGCCTTGCGCAGCCGCCGGTGCAGGGCGTCGGCCGAGCGCGCCATCTGAAACGGAACGTTCTTCTCCTTCCCCGCGTATTTCTTGGCGAGGCCGCCGGCCGTTTCGAAGAGCAGGCCCGCCTTCTGCTCGATCAGAAGGATTTTGCCGGTCGGCCCGACGATCGCGAAGTCGATCTCGCCGAAGATGGAGTAGCTAGCGCTCTCGACCTGCGTCCAATGCACGCCGTGATAGACGGTGTAATTGTCGGAGAGCCCGGCTGCGAGCTGGGCGAGCGTCTGCAGCTCGCGCTCGGCCGCGCCCGTGGCGGTGAGTTCGCGCCAGCCGTCCGGGAATACTTTGGCCATGGGTCAGGCCTGTCGCATCGGGTTGGGATGTGGACATGATAGCCGAGTGGCAATACCGAGCGAACGCTTCGGTCACACCCCCGTCGAGCGCACCGCAAAGCGGCAGTACTCGCAGCCTTCGTTCAAGGCCGGCGGTGCGGGCGGGCGCAGTGTGTCGTGGATGGCGGCGAGCGTGCCCTCGACCCAACGCGCTGCCCGAATCGGTGCTCGACTTAGGCATCTCAAAAGAGACAGCCACGGTTCAATAACCCAGTATCGCGGGGGTCTTGGCCGCCCAAGTCGCGGCGTCGACGGAAAAAGGCTTTCTAGGGATGCTTCTGCCGTAATCTGGTGCTTATCCTGGAGTTTCTTACCGCCGTTTAGACTATTTTACCCAGGCTTAATCGGTTATCCTCCATTTTATTGGAGGAATTACATGGCCAGACCCGTAGAATCGGCGATGACCGTTCGTGAGGTCGCGACGTTTCTGAACGTTGACCCCAAAACAATCTACCGACTTGCGCAATTAGGGGAATTGCCGGGATTCAAGGTGGCAGGATCTTGGCGGTTCCAGAAGGTGGATCTAGAGCGGTGGATTGAAGAAAAAAAACGATTAACTACTGCAACAAAACGAGCTAGCAAACGTGAACCTCAAGTCGCTGTGAGTAAAACGTCGCGCTCGATTCGAAGGCAATCGAAATGAAAATGCAGCGTCACGAATGCCAGGGATCAATCGTTGGCCGTTGTGCCGGCAGCCGAGTCGGTCGGCGCAAGAATCGTCGACCATCTGATCTTCTCGTCAAGCGACGCGTTCAGCTTTAGCGAAGCATGCGTGCCGTGAGCATCGCCCCCGCCATCTTGGAGCATTACCCAGACCTCACCCGCGCTCAGCGCGACGTCGTGGGACATCTCGACGGTCCGCTTCTGGTGATCGCGGGCCCAGGCTCAGGCAAAACCTACAGCATCGTTCTACGGGCGCTGAACTTATTGCTTCTCCGGAAAGCGGAACCGAAGGAACTGGTCCTCTGCACCTTCACCGAAAAGGCCGCATTCGAAATGCGCGACCGCCTTGCCGCTTCCGCCCGAAAAGTCGGGTACGCAGGCGACCTGTCGGAACTTGCCGTCTCAACGATTCACAGTCTTTGCAACCGCGTCCTTATGCAGCAGCGGCACCGAACCACCTTGGGCCACAACTACGACACGCTCGATGAATTGACACAATTGCTGTTTGTCTTCGAACATTTCAACGAGATCATCGGACCGGCGGAGAATGATCTATTCCTCGGTAAATGGAAGACCCGTTGGACCGCCATAGAGGGTGCGCGCGGTTACTTCGACAAGATCACCGAAGAGCTGGTTGACCCGGTGCGTCTCATCAGCTCTGGAGACGCGTTTCTAACCGCTATCGCAAAGGCATATCAAGCCTATGAGAAGGCACTTGCCGACGCAAACCGGATCGACTTCGCGCATCTCCAGCGTATGGTTCTCGATTTGCTAGCCGATGGCGCAACTGCGGAAGCGATCACGCACCAGATCAAATATGTCCTGGTCGATGAGTACCAGGACACTAACTTCGTCCAGGAGCGGCTGCTCCTCAAGCTAACGGAGGCAACGCGCAACCTTTGCGTCGTAGGCGACGAGGATCAGAGCCTGTACCGCTTTCGCGGCGCGACTGTGCGCAACATCCTCGAATTCCCTCAGCGTATGCCCGGGTGCGCCGAGGTCAAGCTCACCACCAACTACCGCTCGCACCGGGCCATCGTGGAACGCTATGACCGCTGGATGGCATCGGCCGACTGGTCCAACCGCGGCGGTACACCGTTTCGTTACGACAAGACGATCGCGGCCAACGAAGCGGCGACCCATCCGGATTACCCTGCCGTGCTGGCCATCCGGGGTCGCGACCGGCGGGACGAGGCTACGCGATTTGCCGACCTGGTCGAGTTCCTCAAGAAGAATGCCATTATCGCGGACTACAGTCAGGTGGCGCTTCTGCTGCATAGCGTGCGACAGGATCACAGCGGGCCCTATCTGGAGGCACTGGAAGCGCGCGGCATTCCGGCTTTTTGCCCGCGTGCGCGATCCTACTTTGAGAACAACGTGATCCGGGACACTGTGGGTTTCTTCGCGGTGTTATTTGGTTGGCATGGTACGGGGCGAGGTGAAGTCGCCGGTGCGGTCGCCGAACTGGGCGCTTACGTGGACGGTGCGATAGTAGAGCTGGGACGGCGGTTCGGCGCCCCCCACCCGCTTGCCGCGGCGCTGCGGGAATGGACCGGCGAGATAGCGAAGCTCCAGGAAGGCGAGGCATTGGACCTGCGGCCTGCTGACTATCTGTATCGTCTACTCGCGTTCCAACCATTTGCGAGCGGGGTCAAGGAAGAGAACGCTGCTCGAAACCTGGCTATCTTCTCCCAACTTCTTAACGTTTTTCAGAGTTACTACCACTACACGGTCGTGACTTACAAGAACCGCGAGTTCCTGCGGTTTCATCTCTTCAACAGTTTCCTGCGTCTGCTGTACGACGGTGGTATCAACGAATACGAGGATCCAGATAGTCCGTTCCCGAAGGGCCATGTGCAGGTAATGACCATCCACCAGGCCAAGGGACTGGAGTTCCCTGTCGTGGTGGTCGGTTCTTTGGCCACGCAACTATCGAGCCCGAAGCAGATCGACGGCGCGCTCGGGCCCTTCTATCACCGCCCGCCTTTCGAGCCCGCTGATCGAATCACGCTGTTCGACCGGATGCGCCTTCACTACGTTGCGTTCTCGCGACCGCAGCACGTACTGGTGCTGACTGCCTCGGAGCCGCCGAAGGACCATTTCGCTCCGATCGCGCAGGGACTGCCGCAATGGCCCTATGTGCAGAAAGAATTGCTCGCGGCACAGCGCTTCGCGTTGCGCGACCGGATGCCAGTCAAGAAGACCTACAGTTTCACCGGGGACCTCAAGATCTACGAGACCTGTCCGCGACAATATCAATTCTTTCGCGAATACGATTTCACGCCATCACGCTCTGCGGTGATTTTTTTCGGCTTGCTAGTCCATCAGACCATTGAAGAGATCCACCGCATTGCGCTCGACGGCAAACTCCATACGCTCGACGACTCGCGAATACGGGAGCTGTTCGATCGCACCTTCCGGTTTCTGTGCTTAAGCGACGTTCGGCCTATTGGTGACCGGGCACGCGAAGCGGCGCATACGCAAGTGCTGAATTATTTTCGGCAAAACCAAGACGAAATGCGCCGAGTCATCCAGACCGAGGTCGATGTGTCTTTGGAAAAGGATGGCTATATTCTCGCGGGAAAGGTGGATTTGCTCTTGGGCGGAGACGGCAAGCTCGAACTGCTCGATTTCAAGACATCTCCCCGGCCAAAGAACAGCCCGGACCTGATCGCGGGCTATGAGCGGCAGCTTTGCACCTACGCGCATATCTTGGAACGACGGCACGGAAGGCATGTGGACCGGCTGCTGCTTTACTGGACTAGCGAACCACGAAAGCAGGACGCTCTGATGGTCCTGCCATACGATCCGCGCGACGTCGATGAGGCCGGACGTCATTTTGACGAAACCGTGCACCGCATACAAAGGCAGGAGTTTGAAGTGAAGTCGGCACCCGAGGCAGCAATCTGCAAGGAGTGTGACTTGCGACATCTGTGCTCCTCAGAGGGAATTCTGAGATGAGTGCGCCCACGTTCCTTTCCAGAGGCATCGATTACCTTGGTGATCTCGGCGCGAAGCTTCGCGATCTTCAGGGCTACCGCACGCTTGCGCATGAATTGATTCAGAACGCGGATGACGCGGCGAACGCTACGTCGATGAGCTTCGACGTGAGCGAAGAAGCATTCGTGGTGGACAACAACGGTGTATTTAGCGACTGCGGACGAATTGAGGCGATCGAATGCCCGTGGAAGGCAGATGGGATTCATGGCCATCGGTGTGACTTCCACCGATTTCGCCACATCGCGGCCGGCGATAAGCGAGGCGAAGCCGGGACGACGGGCGCTTTCGGTATCGGCTTCATTGCCGCATACCAAATTACCGATATCCCCGAGTTGATTTCCGCCGGCCGTCACTGGATCCTTCACGAGGACAAGCCTGAGGGCGAACGCATTGAGGTTTGCTCTGGGTGTTCGACGTGTACTCGCGCAGATCTTCCGGGCACACGGTTCATACTTCCTTGGGCTCGCAGCGTGGACTCGGAACTTCGTCGGGCTCTTCGCGCAGAGCCGGTATCGCCCGACGGTCCGAAGCGAATGGTGGAAGAGCTCGTGCGCTCGCTCCCGGTCGCAATGCTTTTCCTAAGACGGCTGCGTAGTGTGGAAATCAAGAGCAGCGGGCGCGCGATAGGTACCCTACAGCGCTTGGACGAAAGCGACAGCCTCATTCTGAGCGACGGGAAGCCAGAGAAAGATCAGATTTGGCACGTAATGCGCGGCGACTTCTCAGAGGCCGCCGATATCCTGCGCGCGAAGCATCGAGGACGCATCGAGGCCAAGCGGTCTTCTGCCGTGACAGTTGCGATTCCGGCAAGTTCGATGCGCGCCGGACTGCTTTGCGCCTGCCTGCCGACTGAACAGGACACGGGGCTCCCGTTTCACGTCAACGCAGACTTTTTTCCGACCAATGATCGTAAGCGGGTAATCCTTGCCGACGACTACCAATCCGAATGGAACCGGGAGGCCTTGCGTGCTGCCGGCCGCGCCATCGGCCAAGCGGTCGGCAGGCTTCCAGGCTTGCTCGGTGCCCAACGGTTCTGGGCCATGGTGACGAACCTCAAAGAGGTCGCCGACAGAGCCGAGCAAGAGCGAGGCGAGCCTGTGCTCGCCGAGTTCTGGAAGCAGGTCGCGCCTAAATTGCGGGCGGCTCCTGTTATTCAAACTACGAGAGATCAATGGACTACGGCCGCCAACACTTGCCTGCTCCTACAAAAGGACGAGGGCATGGTCATAGGGATATTGGAGTCCCTCGACGTGCATGTCGTGCATGAAGACCTTCGCCCGTATCAGAGTCTGCTTCGATCTGAGACGGTGGGCATTCCTATTCTCGACGTGGAGAGGATCTGTGAGGCGCTGGCCGCGGCAGGGCTCAATCGCCGCACCGAAGTGGGTGCGTTGCCCGCTGGATTAGTTGCCAAACTGCATCGCGAAGCACTTTATGCTGAGATCGCACTATTGCTAGACCGTCAACAAAGAACGCCTAAGGCCAGGGCGGACGATGAGCGCCGATTACGAGAGATTGCGCTCGCTCCTGGGCGAGACGGTGCTTTGTGGCCGTGTGGCGACATCTTTTTCGCCGATGACGCAACGGTGACCTTGTTCGAGCCATTGAATCTAGGGATCCCCTTTGTCGCAGCCGACAGTACATTCAAGCCGCTCCTTGCTTTGTGCCGACAATTTAATGCAACTGCCGCAATCGAGGCGCTACAGCAAAGCAACGGGCAGGCACTCAATGACTTGATGCAGAAGGGCCGTCTTCCGCTGAGGCGCTTGTTTGACTGGCTCGAGAATCGACGCCAAGAGATCCTCTCCAACAAGGCACTAACAAGAAATCTTGCGGCGCTACCGTTATTCCCTAGCGCTGGAACATTGCACCCTCTAGAGAAGCTGGCTCTTCCGGGAAATTTTAGTGACCCGCTTGGGCTTGCGGAGCTCGTTGATCTAAACGTCCTTGGAGGGCGTCGGGAGTTCCTCCGCGATCTTGGAATGCCCGATCTCGACTTTCCAACATATGCGGCATCCCGACTACCTGGGGTCCTCGCTGATCCAGCGGTCAGTCCCGATAAGCGCCGCGCTGTCGCCATGCTTCTTGCGGGCCGAATCGGCGAGCTGAAGGACAACCAAACGGCACGTTATGCACTCGCAGCCTCGCCACTTGTTGAGTGTACAGACGGCCAGTTTCGCCAAGCGCAGATGTGCTATTTCGATTGCGAAGCTGTTCGAGATTGCCTCGTTGGCAACGTGTACTTTGCTGTACTGGCTAAGGAACACGAGGCCGCAGTGCGCGACCTACTCATATGGTTGGGTGTCTCCGATGAGCCGCGTCTCGGAGACATTGTGAGCAGCGTCCGCGTTCTGGCATCCCAACCATACTCACCGTCCGTCGCTCAGCAGGTCCGGAAAATCCTCTCGCATCTCGGTAGGCGCATCGATGGCAAGGAAGATTTTTCGGAATTGAATCCCCTGAAAAGCGAAAGATGGCTTCCGGCGCGCGGGAAGGCCGATCACTGGTACTGTGCCGATGAGCTGTACGCCACGTACCAAGATTATCTCTTCGAAACGCAGGCCGTTTTCCTGGACTTGCCCGCAAATATCCAGAGTGTGAGCCGAGTGTTCTTCGAGTTCCTCGGTGTACACATCACGCCACCTGCCAATCTAGTCGTAAAGCATCTGATCTATTGCGCCACGAAGCAGATCCCTGTCAATAATGCGGTCTACCGCTTCCTGAACGAAAATGTTAGCGATCCCGCACTGGGGCAGCTAAAAGATAAGAAGTGCCTGTGGCTTGGTGATGCCTACCATGCGCCGAGCCAGGTTTTTTGGGGCGAACATCCATTTGGTCGGTATAGGTGGCGACTAGGAGAGGAGCTTCGTAGTTACGGCAATCTTCTGAATCGGCTTGGTATGCGCGAAACGCCGTCCTATCAAGATGCCTTGGCAGTTCTCAGAGACATTTCAGCGGTGTTTGGGCCAGAGAGCAAGGCCCTGGACGAAGATTCGCATGCGGTGCTGATGTCGTGCTGGCGAATTCTCGACAGGGCCCTCAACGATGGTATTGCTATTAAAGCTGAGATTGAAAGCCTCCGTTCCGTAAAGTGCGTTCCCAAGCCAAGCAGGGTGCTGAACCCGCCAGAGTGGATGTTCTTCGAGAACAGGGCAGGACTCGCGGTGAAGTTTGGAGAATTCCTAGCGAACAATGTCATCCCGCGCCCTCTTGATGCCGGCAACGCGCTCGCATTGGCCGGCGTTCGGATGCTTGGGATGGCCGTTGAGGTGGAACTTCTGGAGTGCGGCGATTCAATCCAAGATCCGGGAATGGGCGAAAGAATACGTGCGCGTCGCAATGAGATTGGGCGCGTGCTAGAGGCTCAGGGCTATGGCCAAGGAACGGCGGGGGTTCTCGATCGTCTGTCGGATATCCAATGCAATGCAGCTGCTTTTGTCGAAATCCGCTATCGGCTAAAGGCATTCAATCGTGATTTGCAGAGTGCGGCGGAACAAGTGCCGGCGCTGTACCAGCGCGACCAGGACACACTCCTTTTCACCCGTAGAGGAGGGCAAGTCCCATGGGCGGCGATCGCGCGTGAATTGGCAATCGCGCTTTTTCCGGAGGAGGATCCAGGCCGTTTCGCCGCAGGTTTCAAGGAGGCACTTGCCCCGGAATCGGCCGCAGAAGCCGCGGCGGTCCTAGACGAACTCGGATTCGCGCGGATCGATACGGTAATCCGAGAGGCGGCTGTAACGGGCGCCGCAGCGGGCACGCTGGGTACGGATGCACCTATGGTGGGCGATATTCCCGCAGGCACCCAATCAGGCCAAACAATTACAGAGGGAACAGAAAGTCTCACACCTGAAGAGGCCCTTAGACGGCTTCTCGGTCAAAACGTTCCACCTCCCACGCCGCCAATCCCGGAGCCGCACAAGGAACCCACAGGAACTGTCGGCCCGTCGGGCGGACACAAGACTTCGGGTACAGGCAAGAAAAAGGGCCGCCCCGTACTGAGAAGCTACGTGCCGTCGCCCGACGCCGCAGAGCCGGAGACCAGCGGGAATGCAGAAGACGAAGAAGAGGGCCGTTCTCCTATCGACGAGGCGGGCGTGCGCCGCGTGCTAACACACGAATTGGCGTCAGGACGGACTCCCAAGGAAATGCCCCACAAGAACCCAGGTTATGACATCGAGTCGCGTGACGCTAACGGGAAGGTGGTCCGGTATATTGAAGTCAAATCATTCTCCGGAGAGTGGCGCTACACATATGCAGTTCTGTCGCGACCACAGTTCAACAAAGCACGAGATCTCGGAGATTTGTTCTGGCTTTATGTCGTTGAGCGCGCAGAAAGCGACGATTCTGTGATGTACCGCATTCAGAATCCAGCGATGCACGCAAACCATTTCATGTTCGACGACGGCTGGCGCGCCACGGCCGAGCCCGTCCCTACCTCAGAAGAAGGAAAATAGCTCATGGCAAAGATCGACATCACCAAAACCGAGCTGGTTTGGCCCGGCAAGTACAACGAGGATGGCAATCTGAAGGACGTGACGCGGGTAAACCTACCGTTCCAAGTCATCGAGACCGTAAACGAGAGTCGTGCCACGCGTGAGGCGCAGAAGGCGACAAGCATAGGACTTTTCGACACCTACGAGGGAAAGGAGGGCGACTCGTTTGAGGCAGGTTGGCGGAATAAATTAATCTGGGGCGAAAATATGCTAGTGCTGGGCTCGCTGTTAGAGAAGTTCGCAGGAAAGGTGGATCTCATCTATATAGACCCGCCCTTCGATACTGGGGCAGATTTCAGCTTCCGAACGATGGTGGGAGGAGACGATGAACCGGTACCGGGGAAGGAACCGAGCATAATTGAAGAGAAAGCTTATCGGGATACATGGGGTGACGGCTACACGAGCTACTTACAGATGATCAGGGATCGTCTGATCCTGCTTCGGGATTTGCTCACTAGTACCGGATCAATTTTCGTTCATCTTGACGCGCATACTGGGCCATATGTGAAATGCCTAATGGACGAAATATTTGGACAAGACAACTTTCAGAATGAGATTGCTTGGTATTACTACAACAAGCTCCACGACAGTCGCAAACGTCTACTCCCGAAGGCGTTTGACCAAATTTTATATTACGTAAAAGATAAACAAGCACCCTATCACTATAGTGCTCTGAAGGAGCCAAGAGACAAGGCTGTTACGAAGCTGAAATACCATAAGGTCGCTGGCAAAATACAGAACATAATCGGCGAAGATGGCAAGGCAGTCACGTACGAGAGTACTGAACGGACCGTCGACAATGTTTGGAGGATCCGTTGCCTGCAGCCCGCGAACAAAAGCGAGTGGGTTCACTTCCAGACGCAGAAGCCTGTTGACCTCATTGAAAGAGTTATTCAGGTCGCCGGAAAGCCAGGCGGCTTGTTCCTTGATGCATTTGTCGGCTCGGGATCTTCTCTCATTGCCGCAGAACGCCAGAGCATGCGCTGGATTGGCATTGATCTCTCTCGGTGGTCGACTCACCTTACGCGGAAGCGCTTGCTTGACGAAGAAAACTGCAAGCCATTCGAGGTCATGAACCTCGGAAAGTATGAGCGCCAGTACTGGCAGGGCGTGACCTTTGGTAAGTCCAAGGACAAGCCTCTTGCTGAACAAGCGCTTTATGAGTACCTCGCTTTCATTCTCAAGCTCTATGGTGCACAACCGGTAGCAGGCATGTCGCACCTCCACGGCAAGAAGGGTAAGGCAATGATTCACATCGGCGCAGTTGACGCGCCGGTGACGATCTCCGAGATCGACGCAGCGGTGGATGAGTGCGCGAAACTAAAGCAGGGCGAACTGCACGTGCTCGGTTGGGAATGGGAGATGGGCCTTTATGATCTGATGGTTGAGGCGGCGAAGAAAAGGGGGGTGAAGCTGCTGCTCCTAATTATCCCGCGAGAGGTTATGGAGCAGCAGGCCGCCGCTAAGGGGGATGTGCGTTTCTTCGAGCTGGCCTACTTGGAGGGCGAGATTAAGCAACCGAAGAAGCTCACGGTGCAACTGGCGCTCAAGGACTTCGTAATCCCCAACACGGAGCTGATTCCCGAAGAGGTGCGCAGCAAAGTAAAAAAATGGTCGGACTACATCGACTACTGGGCGGTGGATTGGGATTTCCAGAGCGACACGTTCATGCAGGGTTGGGTGGCCTACCGCACCCGCAAGGAACGAAAACTCCCGCTCACTTCGGACGCGAATACGTATGCGAAGCCCGGGAAGTACCGCGTCCTTGTCAAAGTGATCGACATTTTCGGCAATGATACCTCGCAGGCCTTCGACGTGGTGGTGAAGTAGCTATGGCCCGCGCGGTCATCGCCTACGACAAGGACCTGCCGGAGATTCCCGGCCGTCGCCCGTGGGAGGCGCCCACGTCATACTTGGTGAAGGACGCCGCCGCGCCCACTGGCTGGCGCGTGGACGATTCGGGCCGGCGGCCAAGCCGATTGCTACTGGTGCCCAAGATCCGCGCTGCGGTGGATGCCTGGCGCGAGGGCGGCTACAAGGGCGCATCTGAAGTAACCCGTCGCCTATTTGAGTACTGGTTCGAGGAGGATCACGAAGTTCCCGGTTTCGGCGTGCCATTCCGCTACTACTTCTGTCAGCGCGAAGCGATGGAAACTCTTGCCTGGCTGGTCGAAATCGCGGGCATCGTGGACGCGCAGGCGCTCATCCGGTCCTACGCCGCAGTGTACAAGCGCGACCTCATCACCGATAACATCGTTTTCCAGACCACGATGGACGGGCGGCGCCAGATCCGCCGCTATGTGCCCGAGCTTGATGCCGAGGGGGTACAGGACCTTCCGCCCGAAAACTTGTGCCGCCATGCGTTCAAGATGGCGACCGGTTCGGGTAAGACCTGGGTGATGGCTATGGTGGTGGTGTGGAGCCGCTTTCACAAGCAACTTGTGCTCGGCTCGCCGCTTTCGACAAATTTCCTTATCATTGCGCCGAACATCATTGTCTACCAGCGGTTGGAGAAAGATTTCGGCAGCAACAGCATCTTCAATACCTTGCCGCTCGTCCCGCCAGAGTGGAAAGGCACTTTCGGGCAGAAGGTGATTCTTCGGGGCGAAGCCGCCGAGCCCGATCCGTCCGGCAACCTGTTTCTCACCAACATCCAGCAGCTTTACGAATCACGAGACCAGGCGTGGACGCCGCAAAATGCGATCGAAGCGCTGCTCGGCAAGAAACCCGCCAAGGACCTCGCTGCCTCGGGTCAGCGGTCAATACTTGAGCGCGTTAAAACGCTCAAGGACCTCGTCGTCATGAACGATGAAGCGCACCACGTGCACGACGAGGACTTGGCATGGAGCCAGTCTTTGCACGCCATTCATCGGGCGCTGCCCCAGGGGCTAGGGCTGTGGCTGGATTTCTCGGCTACGCCGAAGGACCAGAACGGAATGTACTTCCCCTGGACCGTGTGCGACTACCCGCTTGCCCAAGCAGTTGAAGATAGGATCGTCAAAGCGCCCTTGATCGTGACCAAGGAAGACGACCCGAAGCAGCCGAAACATGACCCGGATGGGATCACGAAGGACAACGTCGCCCACAAGTATGGCTACTGGCTCCTAGCGGCGGTCCAGCGCTGGAAAGATCACTGGGCAGTCTACAAGAAACTCAACACGAAACCCGTTCTCTTCATCATGGCGGAGAAGAACGTTTACGCTGACGCACTGGGCGAGTACTTGTGGAAGACGAAAGAGTTTGGTTTCAAGGAATCCGAGGTACTGGTCATACACACAGACTCCGAGGGCGAAATCACGAAGGGGGACCTCGACAAGGCGCGTAAGGCGGCGCGTGACATTGACAAAGCCGAGAGTAAGATCAAGGCCATCGTCAGCGTGATGATGTTGCGCGAGGGCTGGGACGTGCGCAATGTCACCGTGGTTCTTGGTCTTCGCCCTTTCACGGCAAAGGCCGAAATACTTCCGGAGCAGGTGATCGGACGAGGACTGCGACTGATGACGCAAGTGAGTCCGGATCGCACTCAGACGCTGGAGGTGCTGGGCACCAGAAACCTGCTGGAGGTTCTGCGCACACAACTCGAGGCAGAAGGCGTTGGTATCACCACGACCAAGAGTGACCCGCCCAGACCGGTGATCATCGAGCCAGTGCAGGAACGCACAGCATTCGACATCGGTATCCCGCTGACCAAGCCCCGCTTGGTGCACGACATCCGAAAGCTTTCGGATCTTGAAGTGAAGAAACTGCAACCAATTTTTGAGCAGGAAGACTTGGCGGAAATCTACCGTGTCCGATTGAGGCTTGACTTCGCCACTACCGAAACGGAAGTTCACCAGGCGGATATTGCCGCGGGCGAGCTTGCCACGTCCCAGGATTTGCTTGGATCGATTACCAACAAGGTGATCGACCGCGCCAAACTGCCCAACCGGTTTGCGGAATTATATCCGTCAGTCCGAGGCTACGTTGCCACGCGCTGCTTTGGTCGAATAGTGAATCTTGATAAGGAGGCCATTCGTTCTCATCTTGCGCGACTGGAGATTCAGGAAGGCATCGCCAAGTATCTTGCGCGCAAGATCGCCGAGTTGACTATTGACAGACTCGCCATCGAGTTCGAACGCGCCGATTTCAAGCTCTCGGAAACCAAACCATTCAGTTGGCGGCGTAACCTCCCGCCACTGGTCGCTAAGAAGACTGTCTTTAACTATGTAGCGACATACAACGACTTCGAGAGACGCTTCGCCGAATTCCTCGACAAAGCTGCCGATGTGGTTCGGTTTGCTGCGTTGGGTACCACTGAGCAGGGGGAATCCGGTTCACAGTTTCGGGTGGACTACCTCAAGCCTAGCGGCGCAATTGGTTTCTATCACCCGGACTGGGTCGTTGTTCAAAAGACGAAGGAAGGCGCGGTCAACTGGATAATCGAGACCAAAGGCCGCGTTTGGGAGGGTACAACCGCCAAGGATGACGCCATCCGCGATTGGTGCGAGCGAATTTCTACTGAAACCTCGACGCAGTGGCAGTACAACCGCGTAAATCAAGTGGAATTTGAGGGCACAAAATTCATGACCTTTGCGGAAGCTGTGGCGTAGGCTACCAGTCGATGCGGCGATTTCGAACGCCGAAGCCTCGAGCATGGGCTATAGCTTGCCAGTACGCACCGTTTTTGGGCGTCTCCATCGTGGACGGCTTGCTTCGAAAATAGAAGCTGAGATCATAAGGCGTGCTGGTTCCTAAGTTAGGTATTTTTTAATAGACATAGGCGGACACTCCCCACTTACGGGTAGCTACTATGGGACAACCCCAGATGGAATCATTTCCGGCATACGTTGCGAGCAAGCTCAAGACCTACGTTTATAGACTCATTGATCCGCGCAACGGTGAGACGTTTTATGTTGGGAAGGGTCAGGGCAATCGCGTCTTCTCCCATATCCGTGCCGAGCAGAACTTGGAAGGCGACGCGATCGATAACAAGCTCAAGCGAATCCATGAGATACACCTTGCAGGTTTCGAGGTCGCTCATGTGATTCATCGTCACGGAATGGACGAGAGCACGGCGTTTGAGGTAGAGGCTGCGCTCATCGATGCTTATCCTGGGCTCACCAACATCGTCGGCGGAACAGGTGGCAGTGACTACGGCGTTATGCACGCCAAGGAGATCATTCGACGCTATTCTGCTGAGCCTGCAGTCTTCCAGCATAAGGCATTGCTGATCAACGTGAATAAATATGCCGATGCTGCGGACAAGACCCTGTATGAAGCCACTAGATATGCTTGGAAGATTGCTAAATCCAAGGCAAAGCAAGCGGAAGTCATTCTGGCCAATCTACAAGGTCTCATTGTCGGTGCCTTTATCGCAGACGAGTGGCTGGACGCGACAGCAGCGAACTTCCCGGGCCGCGACGATCGGCCGGGGCGCCTTGGATTTAGAGGGCGTGAGGCTCCCGCCGAGATCACGCGATTGTACGTGGGCAAGCGCGTGCCCGATGAGTATCGCAAGCGCGGCGCTGCGAATCCGATCAAGTACACTTGGTAAGATCTAGCCTCGCCTAGCGTTACTCGGAGGAGGCGGTTTGCTTTTTTGGAGCAAGGGGAATGCTGCGGACGGCCCCAAACGCCAAAAAACGCCCCGATCCGGCCAGATTGGCCGAATCGGGGCAGTTCGTTTGGTGTCAGCTCATTCGCACTTTTTGGCCGCTGCCTTGAGCTGGTTTTCGTAATCGCGCCTCTGCTCGACCTCTGCCAGTATCGCCTTCGATTTATCGAAAGCTGATGCATCTGACGCGACCTCATCGACTGCCCACCGCGGTTCCGGCACGGCCTCAACATGGCATTCCTCCCTGACAGGTATGGAAACCGGAGTGGCAACGAAGATTGGATCGACCGGCTTTTGATTTACGGGAGCGGACGTCGCGCAGGCTGCAAGCGTGCAGGTAAAACAAAGCGCCGTTGAGCTCTTTTTCATTTTGCGTGCCTCATCACGGTGTAGTCCGTCACCATCGCGCCCCAGGTCTTGCACCAGTCGACTCCCGCGACCTTCGCGAGAATCGCCGCCGTGCGCCCCTTGAACACGAGGCTTTGCGTCGCCGCGTCCCGCTTCGCCTGCTGCGCCTCGGCGGCCCTGCGATCGCGCTCGGCCACCAGGGCGGCCACCGCTCTGTTCTGCGCTCCAACCTGCTCGGCGAAATGGGCGTTAGCGGCCGATAGCCCGGTGTTGGCCTCCATGCAAGTCGCTTTCTCCTGCCCCATCGCGGTGATGGTCTTGGCCTTGGCGACGTTATCGGCGGTGAGCGCACTCATCTGGGTATGGTAATAGGCCCACAGCCCGCAGAATGACGCGGTGACCACCGCCAGCGCGAACAATTCCAGAATGATGCCTTGTTGCTTTTTCATGGTCGTGTCCTTTGCGCCCGGCGCTAACCGGGCGCACTTGGCTAGGCCGCTACCGGCGGCGATGCTGCGGCGGTTGTCAGCGCGGCCGTTACCGTGGCAACAGTTGCGTCGGGAGCGGCTGCCGCCGCGACGACCGCAGGTTGGGTCACCACCGCAACCGTCGCGGCCGCCGCTGGCGCGGCTGCAACCGCAGCGACCGCGGGCGACGCGGCGACCGCCGAGACAGTCGCGGGCGTCGCCGCTACCTGCACGGCAACGACCACCGCTGCGGCCGGCACGGTGGGTTTCAGACCGAGCAGCTTCTTGATCAAGGCGAGCGCGTTGTGCAGCTCGGTGGCAAGCTGCTGCTCGAAGCCGACAGTCTTAGCTTCGGCTGCGGCGAAGGAAACCGTCGCGCCAGCGAACATCGAGTGCGCTTTGGCAAGCAGCAACTGCACTTCGGTTTCGGTGTTGCCCGCGAGAGCTACGTTTTTGACAATGATGTCCATGATATTCTCTCCAAAAATTATGAGGTTTGCCGCCCGTTGCAGTCGATTGACGCTCCCCATTGGGCGAATCGAGGGGAGTGCTTGAAAATGATCAGCCTCGGGTATTGCCGGCTGTATTCGAAGTTCTTGGCGTTCTGGCCAGCGTTGATTTTCTCGGTCGCACCGAACCATTGGCCCGGCGTCCTCGAGCGTTTCTGCGCGCGCAGCACGTACCCGAGGCCCGCGTTGTAGCCTTTGAGCGCGGCACCCCATCCGTCACAAGGCGTCGCCGCCGCGACGTGCGCGAGGTTGTACGCATCCAGGCGCGTCATGGCGCGGATCGCCCAAAGCGGGTTGTACGGCTGCGGCTTGCCGAGATCCTTGAACTGCTGCGAGGCCCAGGTCGCCGTCGGGTCCATGAATTGCGCGAGGCCGCGCCCGTTGTCCCAGGCGGTGATGCCAGGACGCCAGGCCGACTCCTGCTGGATCTGCCCGGCGAGGTAATCGATCGGCGCGGCGAGCCCGAAAACGAAATGGGCCTCGCGCGTCAGATCGGCCCGGTACTTGAGCGCGGCCGGTGGAACCTGGGCCAACGTAGACGGTGAGAACGCCAGCAGCACCAGGAGCGCAAGTCTCACAGCCCCGTTGCGACGGCGAGCATGGCCGCGGCCATCACGATCGCCCGCCGAATGTGATAGATCGGACTGGTTAACGCGTCCGGCCTGGTGTCGTAGAACACGGTGCGGTCGAGCCAATAGCCCATGAAGCTCGCGACGGTGAGGTTGCCGAGCTTCCAGCACAGGGTTTGCAGTTGCGGCTGGCCCCCGAACACGTAGAGCGCTAGCACGTAGAAAACGATCGCAAGCGCCAGCCACTCGATCATGCGAAAGCGGTCGCCGACCGCAGCGACGATGACGGGCGGGATTGGAGTCATAGTCGCCCCGTCAACTGCAGCACCACCAGGATGATAACCACGATGCCCATGCCGCCGCTCGGATAGTAGCCGTAGCCGTGTTGCCAGGGGCCGACGCCGGGCGCGCCGACCAGCGCGCAAATGACCAGGATGATGACGATGAGCCAGGCGAGATTCATGGTGGTGTTTCTCCTATTAAAACGATCGGCGCGTCATGTGCAGCGGCGCGTACGGCTTGGATCGCGGCCAGGCAATCCTCTTTTCGGTGCAGCACTTTCAGGCATCGCGCGATGATCTTGCCGTCCGGGCCGCGTATCCACCAATGCCATTTGCCGAAGGCTTGGAAATACTCGAACTGCGTGCGAGCGCCCTCGCTCCCCACAGCCTACGGTTTCGTGACGACGGTGGTGGTCGAAGTCGGTGCAGCCTGCGCCTGCGTCGGAACGTACACCACCTGGGGCTGCGGTTGCGATTGCCTGCCCATGCCGGCGAACACCGCGATGATGACTGCCACCACCAGGCCGGCGCCCCCGAGCAGAACGCCCCAGGAGGCATTTATCCCCTCGGTCTTGCCGCTGCTGCTCGACTGTTGGCGCAGCAGGGATTTCATGTCGGCCATGAATTCGGCCATCATCGGGTCGGCCACGCGGCCCTTGCCGATGCCCTCGTAGGACGATTTTTCCAGCGCGGCGATGCGCTCGGTGATCCCGGCCACGGTCCCTGCCTGTTGCGCGGCCATCGTCGCCGCGACGTCCGCGGTTTGCTTGGCCATCGTCGCCGCCGTCGCCTGCAGGTCAGTGCGCAATTTTTCAGCGTTGGCTGCGGTGGTCGCCGCCAGCACTCGAATGGCGTCCGCCGCCGAAGCTGCCGCGAGCGCGCCGTTTTGCACGTCCACCTGTCGAATGGCATCGAGGCGGCTCGACTCCATCCGGTTTAGCTCAACCGCGTGCTCCGCGCGCAGCGACTCGGTAAGACGGACGTGCATCAGCTCCGCCTCCAAGAAACGGTCCTGGGCCAATCGCAGGTCGTCCTGCCGTTTTACCGCGGCCTCGACCAGAGCCAGCACGTTTTCAGTCGGGTCGATGTTCGCGTCCACGGTGCGCCTGTCACGACGTGCTGGTGTCATATTGCCCTCCAAAGGTGACCCGGCGCGCGCCATTACGCGTTCCAGGGCAAATAGCCGGATGGCGGGGCGTAGGTGAACGCCGAGCTGCCGGAATTGATGCCAACCGACGTGGTGCCGCTGGACGACCACACCGCAGCGGCAGGGCAATAACTTCCCGCGGCGATCGCATAGGGCGACCCCTGCAACACGTTGTTGATCGCGAACTGAATCGTGAGCGCGCCGAAATCCACCATCATGCCTACCACGGCACCGGCGCTGAAATACGCCCCTTCGCTGGTGGCCGCTCCGCCGTGTAGGATCAGGCCGCCGCCGCCGCCCGTTCCCATGTAGCCATAGCCATTTGCATCGACGCCAATATAATTTCCGTCGCCCAACGGCTGCGCCGACTGCGCCATGCCGACGATAAGGTGGTATTTCGCGCCGTCGATGGCAGCAAATTCGCAATATCGTTTGCCCGTCGACGCGAACGCCGTTGACAGCACCGGATCCCACATACTGCCGCTCAGCGTTGCATCTATCGTCGCGATCGAATTGCCGCTGCTCAATGCAACGTGAGTATTTTTTGCCGCTGGATCGAAGGTCACCGGCGCAATGGGTGTTGGGGTGCCAAGATAGCGGACCACGACGATGCCAGAGCCACCGGCCCCGCCGGTCGCGGTGTGCGAACCACCACCACCGCCGCCGGTGTTCGCGGTGCCGTCGGTGCCGTTGATGTTGTAATAGCTGCCACCCGCACCGCCGCCGCCAATGCCGCCCACCGCTGCGGTTCCGCTCGCGTTGACGTGTCCGCCGCCGCCGCCGCCTGCGTAATAAACAGCGGTTCCGGTGATGCTGTTCGATACTCCTGCACCGCCCGCGCCGGAAACATTCGCCATGGCGTTAAAGCCGACTGCTCCCGCGCCGCCGCCACCGCTCGCGGACACATTCACGCCGTCCCAATAGCCGCTGCCGCCCGCGTTTCCTTGCCCCGCGATGCCAGCGGTGCCCGCCGGCGAATAGTGCGGCGTCGTGTGGTCGCCGTTGTCCCAACCGCCCGCACCTGAACCACCGACGGTGGGGTCAACCCACGCCCCGCTAACATAGTCCGATGCGTGGCCGCCGCCCGTGGCCGTCACGATTCCGAAGGACGAATCACCGCCCGATGAATGGGTCGCGCCAGTGCCGACCGTCACGGCGTAAGCTCCGGCGGTGACCGGATACGCGGAATTTGTCAGGATGCCACCGCCGCCGCCACCACCACCAGGTGCGCCGCCGCCGCCACCCGCTCCGCCCGCGGCGACGATCAGATATTCCACGTTGCCGGCGCCGCTTAACACTGTGAACATGTCTGCCGCCGCGAACGTGTGAACGGTGTACGCACCAGACCTCGTGATCGTGCCGCCCGTGGCAACGATCGGTGCTGTCGAATAGCGAACCACGACAATGCCAGAACCGCCCGAACCGCCGTTGCCGGTATGCGAAGCACCACCGCCGCCGCCCGTGTTCGCGACGCCATCGGAACCATTCGCGATAGATGGATTCGCGCCGTTGCCGCCACCGCCAGCTCCACCGGCCCCGGCGGCTGCCCCTTGAACCGTCGCAGTACCACCCCCACCGCCCGCGTACATTGTCGGGGTGCCGGTGATGCTGCTCGATAACCCGGCGCCACCCGCGCCGGAATTCCAAGCGACGGCCGACGCGCCGGCTGCACCAGCACCGCCGCCGCCGGCCGACGGGTAACCAACACCACCGCCGCTAGTCGCACCGGAACCGGTGCCGCCCGCGTTCCCTTGGCCAGCCGTGCCCGCCGCGCCGGTCGATCCGCTCGGGTATCCCGCACCATAACCGCCACCGCCGCCAGACCCGCCGACCGATGGCAAAAGCAATGGCGAATAGTTGTCGCCGTGGCCTCCGCCGATGGCCCTGAGCGTGTCGAAAACCGAATCCCCGCCGTTGGTGTACGGCGCTCCACCAGCCCCGACGGTCACGGCGTAACTGCCGACGCTTACCTGCTCGGTCGCGGCTAAAAATCCTCCACCACCACCCCCGCCGCCCGGCGCCCCGTTGCCGCCCGCCCCGCCGCCGCCGCCGACGACGAGACATTCAACGTAGCCCCTGCCGCCGATGACCTCGAACGTGCCGCCCGCCGTAAACGTGTGAACGGTGTACGCACCTGACGTCGTGATCGTGCCACCGACCGCAACGATGGGCGGGGCCAGATAGCGGAGAATAACCACGCCACTTCCGCCAGCGCCGCCGTTGCCGGACGTCCCGGAAATCCAACCGCCGCCGCCACCACCGCCCCCGGTATTCGCTGCGCCATTCGCGCCGGCAGTACCGGAAACGCCGCCCGTGCCGCCGCCGCCTGATCCGCCCGCGCCACCGTTGCCGCCGCCACCACCGCCCGCGTAATATGTCGCCGCGCCGCTAATGGTGTAACTGCGCCCGATGCCGCCGTCGCCGCCGATTGACGTCGTGCCATCAGCGCCCACAGCGCCAGCACCGCCGCCCCCGCCGCCGCCGATCACGCCAGCAAACGCGCTTTGATGCCCGCCGGCGTTGCCGTAGCCCAAACCTCCGCCGGAATTTCCTTGTGTCGACGCGCCCGGCGTCCCGGTGTAATTATTGGCGCCGCCAGAACCGCCCGAACCGCCGTCGCCGCCGACGCCGCCCGAATAATTGCCGCCACCACCGCCGCCAACGGCGGTGATCGTGTCGAACGTGGAATCGCCACCAGACGGGGCGGCCGTTGACCCCGTGCCGGTCGAACCGGCACCGCCGGCACCGACCGTCACCGTGTACGCGCCAGCGGTCATTGCACGCGCCGCTTGATAAACAAGGCCGCCGGCACCGCCGCCCGGCCCGCCGCCATTTCCCCAACCGCCGCCGCCGCCGGCGGCGACCACCAGGCACTCCACGTTGCCGCTGCCGCTGGTAATGTTGAACGTGCCGCCAGCGGTGAACGTGTGAACGAGATAGGCGCCGTCAACGGTGACGGTGCCGCCGGTCGCCATAATTCCGGTGCTTGGGCCACCAACGCCCGTCAGGTAGCGGATAACAACAACGCCAGAACCGCCGACGAACCCCACGCCGCCCGAGCCACCACCGCCCAGGCCATTCGTGCCGTTGGCGCCTGAACCGCCTCCGCCTGTGGCCGTGCCATAGAGGTCGCCACCCGCCGCGGTGAGCCCGGCGCCCGCACCACCGCCGGCATAGGTGACCGAAGCCCCTGAGATCGAGTTGGCGATTCCGTTCCCGCCATTGCCCGGCGTCTGTTGGGTGCTAGCGGCATTGGTGCCGGTGGCGTCTGTCCCGTTCCCGCCCGCTCCACCGCCGCCGCCGCCCGCAACCCACCCGCCCGTTCCTGCTCCGTAGATGGATTTGCCGCCGTTGCTGCCTTGCGTGCCAGCCCCGCCGAGTCCTGCCGCCCCGCCGGTCGTGCCGTCCGTGGCGCCCCCGCCGCCGCAACCCCCACTAGCACCATTCGCAACAGGAGGCGCGTTATATTGACCTCCGTGGCCGCCGCCATAGGCGGTAATCGCGTCGAAACTGGAATTGCCGCCGTTCGTGTTGATCGCACCGCCGGCTCCGACAACCACGGTGTAGGCACCAGCGGTAAGGGGCACGCCTGCTGTAAATTGATAACCGCCGCCGCCGCCACCACCATCACGAAGCGCACCACCGCCGCCGCCACCGCCCCCAACCACCAACACGTCGGCGGAGCCGCTCCCGCTTATGACGGTGAACGTGCCACCCGCGGTGAACGTGTGCACCGTGTAGAGGCCGTCCGTCGTGACGGTGCCGCCGGCAGCCACAAAGCTAATCGGCGCCGCACCCCTGAACAGCGCGGCGATGAGCTGTTGCAAAATGCCCATATCAGGTCAGCCCGGTTCCCGAAATAAGCCACTCTGTCGCCGCCACTTTCAAGGCCGTTGCGATCCCGTTGGCCGCGAGCGTTCTGCTTCCGGTGGTGCCTGGGCCCGCCAGTCGCATCGTGTCGGCGTTTATCGCAATGGTTATGACGCCGCCGCCGTCCTGGTTCACGAACGAGATCGCCGTGCCAATCGGGTACGGGACCGTGGCGTTGGCGTCAATGGTGAAAATGCGCGCCGTGGTATCCGCCGAGGGGTGCAAAAGGTGCTTGCCCGAGTCCGCCAGGACGGTGGTGTAATTCGCGCTCTGCGAATTTTGCGGAGCGTTCAGGTAGCCGACGTTATTTGAGCCGGCCAGCGCGCTCAGCGCGACGCCGCTGTCCTTGATGATCGTGCCCGTCGTGCCGTCGAACAATGCGATCGCGGCATCCACCGCGATCGACGGACCCGTGACATTCCCCGTACCGGTGCCCGAGGCGCCGGTTGCTCCCGTTGCCCCGGTCGCGCCGGTTGCACCGGTTGCGCCCGTCGGCCCTGTTGGGCCAGTCGGCCCCGCCGGCCCGGTCGGCCCCGCTGGACCCGCCAGGGTGTTGATGCCGAGGGTGGTGCGGTAATCGGTGTACGCGGTGACCACACCGCCTGCGGTGACCACCGTGTAGAGCGGCCAACGACCGCCAGTGAACGCGCTGGTGTTCTGGTAAAGAACGCCCGCATTGTCGCACTCGATGTAGCTGGTGGAGTTGTCGGGGAGCGTCAGCGTGCCGTCGGCAATGTTGGCGTAGGTCTGCGGAAAGATGCCGCCGTAGTAGCCCCAGGTGAGGCCCGCTGTCGTCGGCGCTTTGCGCGCGAACAGGGAGTTCGGCGCCACCGCGTCGAAATTCTCGTTGATCTGCACCTCGGGCGAGGCCGAGGCGTTGATGGTTTGGAGTCTTGACATTTCGGTGTCCTATGCGGCCTGCTGCAGCGGGTAGCCCCTGCCGACGGTGGTAGAGCGTTGGTAGACTCTGGCGTAAATGATGTTGCCCGGCGTCAGGCCGTCCGCGGTTTGCTGCGCCGCGGTGTACGAAGCCGTCGGCGTCGAGCAAGCGATGGTGCGCACCACGGTCGAATAGCTGCTGCTGCTGAAAATATCAATCTCGTAGGATTCGGTGTCCTCGCCGAGCGGCACATTGATGCCCAGGGGGCCGATCATGCGAACCGCCAGGCGCGTGCGCCGCTGCCATTCGAATACGACGTTGTTCGCAGCGTCGCGCCCCGCCTTGAAAAGAATCGGCGAAAACGGTTTCAAGCCAATCGCGGTGTCGGTGAAGCTGACCGCAGCCGCGCTGCTCAAAGGCTCACCGAGGGTGACCCCTTTGTAATATCGAGAGAGTCCGAGGTCGGTGTTGAGCATGGGCACCCGGCGCAGACCGGCGGCGCGCAACAGCACGCACCGTTCGCTTGCGACGTGGCCGGTCATGGCCCACTCCGTTCCACGGCCGCCGCGCAGCAGACCGCTCAAGACGTAGACCCCGGGCGCCGTGATGGTCGCCGTGCGAAACTGGATCATTTCAGATCCGACCAGCATGGCGTTGATCGCGAGGTCATGCAGTACGTTGTCGCGCGTGTCGCTCGCCAGCGATCCCAGGCCCACATCGACCGTGACGGTGCTCATTTCGTCGAACATCCGCCCGCGCGTCCAATCTCCGAGCGTGGTGGTGCACACGCCGAACACCGCGCTTTCCATCACGGTCGCTTTGCGCACGTAGGTCACATCGTCGACGCTGTTGAAAACCGCCGAGCCCGGATACAAGGCGGAATCGCCCTTGGTCGCGACGTAAAATCCGGCGTCGTTGTCCGAGTCCTGCAGGATCGGAACGTCCATCAGCGCCATCAGCGTGCCCGCGACTGGGACGACCACCGTGCTGGAAGCGTAGTCGGCGCTGGTGATGCCCGTTTCGACAAGCGCCGATGCGTCGTCGAGCACCGCGTCGAAGGTGAGCAGCGGATAGGCGTCGGTCTTTTTGACCAGGCGCGCTCGGAACATCGCGCCATCCTTGCCCGTGAGCGTCACCACGTCCGTCGGCTCGAGCCGGCAATAATCCCCGAGTACCTGGATGGTGCTGCTCAATACGCTCGTGGCCGTGTCGAGCAGGATGGTGTCGGCAATGGCCTTGGCCTCGCCTGGCGACATTCCGAGGGCCATCGAAAGCGCGTTGAGCGTTCCGTCCGCCGCGCTAATCAGGCGGTCGCTGTATTGCGTGTCGGGCTGGTAGTCGTTGTCGATGTTGATGTAGGTGAGCGCCACCTGGGCGGGAACCTCAAGCTCATTCGCCTGCAGCAGCGCGAGCGGTTCTGGCGAGTCCGTTCCCTTGGTCGCGCCAAGATCGAGATACGGAATGGCGGCGACGGAAGCGCCGCCGCGCGGACGGAAATAAATCTTGTCGCTCACCGTCATTTCGAAAAAATACGCGGACTCAAGCAGCTCGATGACGGAGCGCATATTGACGATCTGCGATACCGCCATGCACCGCACCGGGCGCGTGATCGACGCAAGCGCGCTCGCGTCGAAATGCGAAGTGTCAAGGCCCGCGCGCTTGCAAAGGTCGGTCACGACGGACTGCACAGAGGGCGGCCCCTTGACCACCGTGGCGCCGCCCCGCATCCATGGACCATATCCAGCCGGCGGCGTGTAATTGAAGTGCGCCGGATCTGTTATCAGCACGCACCCCGAGCCGTATTTCCAATTCTGAACCATGCCCGCGGGGCCCCACTCGCCAGCAGGGATGCCGGTGTAGGCGATGCCCTGGTCAACGCCATTTATCCAGATGCCGAGCGTTCTCGCATCGAGGTCGAGCAGCAGGCTAACCCTGCACCCTTGGAAATAGGTGTAGGCAGACCAATACTCGGCCACGTTGTTGTGGAGCTTGTATGCGCCCCCGTAATAGCCGCCGCCCCAGGTGGGGTAAAAACCATATGAATCGGCGGTCTTTCCGAGTACCCCGTTCCCCGCATAATCGTGCGGGTTCCAGTTTGGGTTGCAGATGCCCATGCCGCCCGGGTTGTCGAACAGCGCAAATTCGCAATAGTATTTCCCGGACGATTTGAAAAGGTTGGGCGCTGCCGAAAACCACTCGTAGGTGACCCACGCCTCGGTGATGTATAGGCAGTCATTCGCTTCTGCCCAAGCCGGTTGAGGTCCTTCCAATCCGCCCGGCCAATAAAAATAGCCCTGAGTGGGATCGAGCTTCGTAGGATCGAAGGTGGCGAACCCGCTGCCGTAGACGCTGCCATCGGTAACCACTTCGAACGTGAGGTTCGGAACCTGGCCGCTTTGTCCGAGCTGCAGTCCCTCGATGAATACGTACCCGCGTCCGCGATATGCCGGCGCCGCGCCGATGCCGACAGCGGCCTCATAGGTCGGATCTGGAAGCTGATCGTCTGCGCCGGTGTAGACGGTCAAGCGAGCCCATTGCGAAGTCGCGATGCTCGCCGCCAGGCTGCCGTCCGAGGCAGCAGCGTCCGCCGTGTAAATCAGCGCGCCGTTCAGCCAGATGCGGGCCACCCCGATAATCGGGTTGTCCGCGAGGCCGATCAGCATATCCATGTTGTAGGTAATAGTGGACGAGGTCGTGTCCACTCCACCCCCGCCACCCTTGCCGCCAGAGTGCGTCGTCGTCGTGGTGGTGACGGGCCTGCGGTCGGTGTTCCACCACACTTGCCCGGCGACCGTCGCCGCGCCGCGAATATACGGAATGGCTTGACCATAGGCCGTGCCGGTGACGGTCAAGTCCATCAGCGACTGCTGCGAACCGTTGACTTTTGTAGCCGGCGCCATGGAGCCGCCCAGGGCCGAGCCAAGCGACCATCCGATTAGCGCGCCCTGCGGCCCGCCGATCCAAAACCCGAGCGCAGCACCCGCAGCAGATATGACGAGCTGTGCCATTTAGGGGGAAATTCCACGGAGAGAAAAGGCTGCGGAAAAACGCATCACTCGGCTGAACATCAGCCGCGTTTCGATCACGCGCGGCGGGCGTGCGGTGGCGGCTGCATGGATGATCGAGAGCGCGCCCGCATACGGGTAGTCACCCAGGAGTGCAAGATGCTGCGGGTCCTCGTCCGTTATGAGCAGCACCACATCGCCCGGCACCATCTTGTCTCGCGGGATTGGGTTCATGTATTGGGCGCACCACGCCATCATGCTTTTGCCGTCCGGCAACTGCGAGTAGGCCACCGTGTCGAAATCAGGCGCGACCAGGTGAAGTGCGCGGGCAACGCACACCAGCACGCCGGCGCAATCCAAGCCGACGCCTGGGAGTCGCCCCATGTGCTGAAACGGGGTGCCGATGTACGTGCGCGCCACGTTCACGGCATCGACTCGGTTGGCGCTCATGCGACCACCGCGATGCTTGGCGGCGCAGTCAGGTCATTCATGCCTTTGCGGTGCGGCTCGCCGACGAAGTTCACGACGTTGCTGAATTTTGTGTGGCAATCCTCGTCAACCCGCTTCATGCAGCCGGCGACCGCGCGATAGGTGTCGCCCGGCAGAACAGGCAATATAAGCGGGATAGAGAGGGTGAACACTCCACCAGCGAAGGATTTGATTTTGGCGGACAGGCCGCTGTTATTGCCGCTGGTGAAAGTAACCTGCCCCTCGTTGAACCATTGCGGGGCCTCGGTTCTCGCGGTGTCGGTGAACACCTGCTCGTTGGTAACGCCCGTGATCGCGCTGGTGTAGGTGAACGCCGTGAGGTCTTTTCTGCAACGAACATCGCCGAGCCGGGCGCGGCAGGTTTTGCTGCTCGCGTCGCCCACCGACTGCTGCAGGTATTGGCGAAAGTCGCGCAGCTCCGCGGTGACGGAATTGCGCAGCATCGTGAATTCGCCCAAGGTGCCCGAGAGCAGCGTGTCGATGCCGTCGGTGATGCTCGCCCAGTTATAGCGGAAAATAGTGAAGGCGGCGTTGCGCCACTTGCCGCCGAGAATGTCAGCGGTGGTGAATACCGATCCGTCGTGCAAGGTGGTGAGCTGCAAATTTCCCACCGCTCCGTTGGCCGCGATCACGATGTCGCTCGCGGCGAGGCCCGGCTTCGCGAGATAGGTCACTCCACCCACCAGGTCGTCGATGTCGTGCGTCGTGAACGCGAACACCGCGCCGTCCGCGCGGGTGATTTTCAGGGCGGTTGCGAGGGTGGTGTCGCGCGTCGCGATGTGCGCTGCGAGCGCGCTTGGCAGCGTTTTCATAGCCGCAGCTCGGTGATGGCGATGGAAGTCCAGTCATACAGCTCGAAGCTGATCCATTGCGGCATCATCTGGTCGATGTCGAAGCGAACGGGAAAATCGAATTCACCCGTCCAGCTCGTCGGAGCGCCGCCAGACCCCGTCACAATGCCGGTGGTGTAGTCCAGCGAGTAAGTCCCGCCGCCGGCCAGGACCACGGTGCCGACAACCGGCTTGGAGATTTTGCGAAAGGTGTTGAGCGCGGCGAAGGTGTATTTTTTGTAGAGCTGCCAGTGGGTGCCGTCGATGGCAACAATCGAGCCCTCGCCCTCGCCAGCCTGGTAGTCGTTGAAATTTTTGAACCGGAATCCGTTGTGCATCCCGGCGACGCCGTGAAAGAAAGCCAGCAGGTCGTCCAGCTCGGCCTGGTTGCGCACGCCCTGAATCACGTTGCCCTGGTAGAGCGGCATCGACCAGTTCTGGTTATTGACTTCGAACCCGCCAGCGTTGCGCGCGATGCTGGTGGAATAACCCGGGCCGAATTGCGACCCGGCTCCGATGGACTCCGGGAAGCGCGGCGTTTCGATAAAGGCCATCAGTTGTTCCTCGCCATTGCGCGCTGCACGCCGAGGCCCGCAGCCGCCGCGATCTGCGCCTGCGAGCGCGTATCGGTCTGGCCGCTAATGGTGAACACGTTGGTCACGGTCACCGCGCCGCCCATGGAGCTGTTGGGAATGATGTTGCCGGAGGTCGAGGGCACGAACATTTCCGGCCCCTGCTCGCCGACCACGTAGGGACTGCCCGCGGACACCGGGCCGCCGCCCGCGGCAAAGGCCAGCTCCGCAACCGGCGCCGCCGCCTGGGTGCTCGGCCCGAGAATGTTGCCGAGCCAGGACATTGCGCCGCCGAGGTTGCTTGCCATCGGGCCGGTAATTTGCTGGCGGATCTGGATGCGAACGATGTCCGCGATCAACGAGTCGGCGAACGTCTTGAAATTGAGCTTGCCGGTCGTGACGAAGGTGACGAGCGCATCCTCCATGTTCTTGAAGGCGTCGGTGAAAGCGGTTTTCGCCATTGCCGCGGCGTTGGTGGCGGAGTCGAGGTAGTCGCCGATGGCGTTTTTTGCGCCGTATTCGAACGTCCTATTCACCGTCGAGGCCGACGTCGCTATGTCGTCGAGGCTTTGCCTGAGAGCTACCGCGCGCTGCCTCTGAGCGTCGGTCATTGCCGACTTGTCGATCAAGTTCAGCGCGTCCAGTTCAACCTGCATCTGCGGCAGGAAACTCTGGCGCAGCAGCAATATCCGCTGCCTGCTCTCGTACTCGCTGATGAGTCCCTGGTTCGCTTGGAGGGTGATCGCCTTTTCCTGATTGCCGAGATCGGTCTGCGACCGGCCGAACGCGGTGGTGATATCCGTGAGCTTCGCGGTGATGAGGCCGGTTCGGATGAGGTCGTTGGCGATCGCCAGGCCCGCCGCGTCGGCGTTGACCGTCATGCTTTTGAGCTTGTCGGTCCATTGCTTGTCCAGGCCGATCACGTAGGCTTCGGTCGCCCTGCCTTGTAAAGTGAGGAGCTGCTCCTCATCCGATTTGCGTTCGAGCGTGTATTTGCGCCAGGCGTCGGTGTAATCCAGAACGGTCTTGGCGCCGATGCGGCCCTCATCCTCTTGCGCCTTGTTCAGCTCACCCTGCAGGGTGACGAGCTTCGCCATCGCGGTGTATCTGGCCGCGGGGTTGGCGGCTGAGCTGACCGCTTTTTGCTCCGCGGTTATCGAGGCTTGGATGCCGGCGATTTTCAGGTCGGCGTCCTTGCGTTCCAGCACTTCGCGCTGCGCGTAAAAGTCCTGATAGCTGATCAAGTTGTGCGCTAGCGCCTGGTCGAGCAAAAGCGTCTGGCTCGCGATGGCCTCCGACTGCACCTTGGCAAGCGCGTCCTGCTGCGCCTTGACCAATGCCGCTAGAGCGGAGGCGTTCTTTCCCGCCTGCGCGCCACCGGTTGCGTCGAAGTTCAGTTGCGGCTTGACGATGGGCTGGCCGAATTGGTCGACCGGGCCTGACCACGGGCCGGTCGCGTTCCCCTGCTCTGCCTTGCGCGCGGCGATCTGCTTTTGCATCGCGAGCTCAAACGAGTTGCCCTGCGCGTTCCAGAGCTTGTCGTACTTGACCCCGGCGTCCTCGAGGATCGCGTTGCGCTCGGCGAGCGCCGTCTTGAATTCTGTGAGCGGGTTCCGGCCGCCGATCACCGCACCGGCGAGCGCGCCCGGATTTGATAACTGTGCCGCTTTAGAGGCGACGGTGATGTCCGCCCAAACCACCTTGAAGCTGCTGGTGACTGCGGAGATCAGGTTCGGGATGGTCTTGAGCACGTCGATCAGGCGCGCGAGGCCCATCATACCGGCGTCTGCCCAATCCTCGATTGAGTGGTCGGCGGCGAGGCCCTTCACGTGATTGCCGAGCGAGTCGGTTTCCGTCGCCCCGGCGATCAGCGCCTTCACGAACGACTCCATGCTCGGGAGCAGCGCCGTGACCACGGTGTTCCACAGGATCGTTTCCTGCTGTCCGAGCAAAGCCACTTGCAGCGCGTATTCCTTGGCCGCTGCTGCCTGTGCCGCGGTTGCCGTCGCTTGGACAGGGCCGAGCTCCACCATCGCGTTCATGGCCGGGAGCTGTTCGGCGCCCGCCTTGCCCATCAACGCGACCGCGATGGCGGTCTTGCCAGCGCCATCGGCATAGCCGTATAGCTTCTGCGCGATCTCGCCGTAGAGCACCGCTGGTTCTTTGAGGTTGCCCTCCGCATCCTTGGCCGAGAGTCCGAGTTTTAAGAGTGCCTGCGACGCGGGTGCCGCGACGTTGCCCGCAGCGGCTTCCGCCTTGCTCAATTTCACGAGCGCGCCGGTTACGCTGTCGAGATTGCCGCCGGATACTCCGGCGTAGAATTGCAACTGCGAAATCGCCTCGACGCTGGCGCCGGTTTTCTCCGAGGACATCCGCAGCTTGTCCATGCCGTCGGCGACCGAGTTGATCTTGTCGAGCAGCATCGTCGCGGAAAAACCGACACCGATCGCGCCGAGCATGGACTCGATGCTTTTCACGGTGTCGCCGACGATGCCCTTCGCCTTGCCCATATCGGTCGTGAGCTGCGCCATGTTGGCGAGCATCTGGATTTCGAGCGTGCCAGCGATCATTTTTTACCCCTTGCGGCCATTGCACGAATCGACTGAAGCATCCTGTCTGCGACCGAGGAAAGATCGGCCACGCTTGGGGCGGAGTTCCATGGAGGCGCGCAACTTGGCTTTTCCGCGTCGCGCATTTCGACGATGTAGTCCATGGACAGTTGCCTTAAAATCCGCGTTTCCCACGGTTGCAGCCAGACGCCGGTGTTGCTCTGCCATGCGCGGATTTCCTCATGCGTGAGCGGGCCGAGGCCCATGCCTGCCACCATCGTCGGCCCGATGTCCCACAGGTAGGCCACGAGATAAGCGGCACCGTCCACGCGGGGCAGCTCGGGCACGTACCCCTCGTCCTTGCGGTCGGCGCGCATCTGTTCGAGGCGCGAACGGCGCGGGGCGGTCGAGCGGTCATTCTTTTCACGTTCAGGCGAAGTGTTCAGCCAGGCTCGTTGACGCACATGGACGGCTAGCTCGTCGTAGAGCCCGACGTAAAATTTGCCGTTTCGTTCATGTAGGTCATGACCTGGGTGGCGATGAACGAGAGCCTGGTGTTGGAATAGACCTCATTGAAAAACGCCGCGCCGGTCGCCCCGGTGTCGCTTTCCGCGTTCTCAATTTCCTTGGTGCACGCCACCAGGAACTCGGTTTGATCCAGCGCCTTTTCCTCTGCGGTCTGATCGGCCTTGCCCTTGCGCTCGCGATGTTTCAACCAGCGCGCGGCCTTGGCCGACATGGCGTTCGCGTACTGCTTGGACCCCGGCCCGTAGACGTGGACCCGAATGGGCTTCGATAGGTCGGGGGTGCCATCTGCGCCAACCGCGTACATGGGCTCGTCCGAGGCGTCGCGCAGGTGAACAATTCCGATCTCCTGCATTTCGTATTGTTTGAGGGTTGACATTGACGGTTCTCCAAAGGGGTGAAAGTAAAAGCCCGGTACGTGGCCGGGCTATCTTGTTTTAGGCCGCCACGACCACCACGGGCTCGCGGTCTAGATCGAGCACGCAGGTCACGCGCTGAATGTTGTCCACCGTGCCATCGACGTGGACGAAACTCGTGACCAGCGCCGAGATGTAGTGAACCTCGCCGCTCGGGTAGGTCAGCTTGAAGGCGAGCGGATTGTTCGTTTCCACCGCCGCGCGCAGCAACGCCTGGCCTGCGTCGCTCGGCACGTTGCCGATCTTGAGCGACATAGTTCCGTAGTCCTTGGAGCCTGGACGCTTGACCACCACGGCGGTGTCCACCGGAATAAATTTGGTGACCGCCCGCGTCAAGCCGTGGTCGCCGTAATCCTCGACCTCGCCGATGGGGGTGTAGATCATGCTGCTCGCGGCGAAGCCCGCAGAGTCGAAGGTCGCGGGAAGAACAGCGGAAACAGCCAGCGTTGCGCCGGCCAATGATTGAACTGTGGTTGGTGCAGTCATGGCATTTCCTTTCAGGTGACGTAAAAAAACCCGCCGGCAACATTTGCGGGGCGGGCGGGTTGGAGAAACAGGCGTGGCCTGTTCCAGCAATTCGCTAAGTTGACTCGATGAATTTGACGATGAAGTCGCGGCTCTGCACGAAAATCAGGAGGTCGTCGTCGCGCAGGTCCGGCCCGACGATCTCCGGCAGGATGCTGTCTACCGCGATTCCGTTGACGGTGCCGTGGGTGTTGGGGCAGGCTTTACGCACGAGCTCAAGGATGGACTTCTGATCGGCGTAGCTTTTGGCCTGCACCGTCACCTGCACGCGCTCAGTCGCCATGACCTGCGCCGCATCCATGGCCACGGTGTTGCGCTCGACCGTGCTGATATGGCTGATCCCGATGGCGGGCAGCACCGTGTCGATCGGGATGACGCCGGCCATGATCTTGCTCGCCGGCACGACCGCAAGCACCGCGGCGTTGTTCGCGAGAAGAGATCGGATCGCTATGACGCCGCTCATGCTGGAGTGTCCATTATTCGTCCTCACCCGCAATGAGTATCTCAGCGGTGTCGAGCCCTTCCTTTTTGGCGAGACGCGTTTTCATGTACTCGGCCGAGGCGATCACCGCTGCCTGCCCCTGGCTGTCCAGGGCCGGGCGCAGGAACGGGTGCGCTTTCATCCCAGGGTGGTGCACAGACTGAAAGAGCAACCCGCCGATCGAGAGCGCGGCCTTGCCTTTGGCCGAAATGGTGTGCGGCACCGCGCCGGTAAATTCGATGATGTGCGCGTACCAGACATCGGCGCCGGTTTTTGTCTTACCGCCGACGACCACCCGCGCCATGACATAGGGCCGGCTGATTTTCGTTCCGAGGTGGATGCTGTCGCGCAGAGCGCCGGCGTACTCCCCATACTTCTCGGCACCGCTAGAGCTGGGCGGGCCCACCGGCACGTTTGCCTGCGCCTCCACCATGATGAGCTTGGCGCCGGCGCGCAGTGCGCCGCGCATCACATTCAATTCCAGCTTGGGCGGCAGGGTGTCGAGGAGCGCCTGCAACTGCGCGAGGCCAGTGACTTTAATCGTCCGGTCGGCCATGTCAGCTCGAGTATTTCTCGCACATCATTTCGAGCATCCTGCGCCTGCCTCGGATCTCGGCGGGGCCGCCGATGATCTGATAGACGACATCGGTGTCGCCGTGCACGGTAATGCGCATCGACGAGTCGATGTCGTTGCGCCAGCGGATCCTGACACGGGTCTGGTTTCGCGCTACGGCGAGCCCCTGCATCACCGACTCAGAGCGACTTGGCAGCGCGTCCTGCACTTCGGCCCAAAACCGCTCAGCCACCGGCGGGCTTCCGGGCAGCACGGCCAGAGGCACCCAGGTGATAACTTGGGTGCCGTATTGGGTGTCCTGGGTCGCCTGTTTTTGTTCAATGGTAATAAGACGGGTCAGGGTTCCAGCGGAAACCCTTACGGCCCCGGCGGACATAATCATGGCGCGATCCAGTAGCATTGCATTGTATCGGCGCAATCGACGACGTGAAGGCCAGCCGCCTCGATGGCCTTCGCCACGCCTGGGCAGTTTTTCCAGTGATAGTCGTCGAACACGGCGATGCCGCCCGAGGTCATGCGCGCGCGCAGCCAGACGATCGCGTCGGCGGTACTCTTTTCCAGATCCATGTCAACGTGCGCGAAGCTGATGTGCTTGTCGAACGCCTCTGCGGAGCGCGGAAACAGCCCGGCGATCAGCGTGACGTTCGCTGGCATCGCGGCCTTGACTGCATCGAGCGACGTGTTGCTGAACTCGCCGGGCTTGTGGAAGTCGATCTCGCGCCATGACTCTTTCGGCATCCCCTCGAAGGTGTCGAAGCCATAGCACCGCTTTTCCGAGAACTCACCCGCGAGTGCTTTCAGCGCGCCGCCCTGATAGACCCCAAGCTCGACGATGCAGCCGGCGACGGTGCGCGCGGTTTCAGCCACGCGCAACAGCGTCGAGAGCTTTTTCGGGGTGAGCAGAATTTCCATTGTGATGCTCCACTATGAATTCGGCGATCCGCGCGTGCGCGAGAGGAATGTCGATGGTCTTGTCGTGATTGCAGGCCGGCGACCAGCAGGCGCACGGACTGATCGGCTCGATTGGAAGCCACGGCGAATAGCGCGCGCCCGCCGAAAACGATTCCTTACCCTCGAAGCCGCCGAAGATGCAGATGAGCGGCGCGCTGACCGCCTGCGCGAGCACGGTCATGAAGCACGGCGATGTAAAAACCAGCTCGGCCCTTGCCGTGAGCGCCGCCATCGTCTCAAGATCGAGCTCGCCCTTGTGATAGACGGCATCGGGCTCGATTTGCGACTCCGACTCGATGATCGACTCCACGCCATCCACGAGATCGGCGACACTGATCACGAAAAACTGCTGCCGGATTCTCGAAGCAAGCGCGTGATAGGCTTCGCAATCCGGGTTGCGCGCGAGCTTTGCGCGCGCCGATTCCCGGTTTTGCCCATGCAGCGCGATCAGCGGCCGGTAGATCATCAACGGCCTGTCGTCGGCCAGTTCCATTAGCACGGCGTCGGCCTTCGCGTTCCACGCTGGCGCTATCGGCAGACGAAAATCACCGGCCCCAAGCGGCACGCCGCACACGTCGGCCATGGTCTGCAGTACCGAGACGCGATTGCCTGGGCGCATCCGGCTGAGATAGCCGTTGCTCACCACCTTCGAACCTGGTGGGGCCGCCGTGCGTCCGTAGAGGGCCGCGGTACGAATTTCGTTCTTCGCCATCCACGGGATCGGTGACTTGAGCGGCACCAGATGCAGCTCGGGCAGATCCCAAAAGAGTTGCGGCCAGGACGTTTTCAGCCAGAGGTCGTGCCCGCGCATCAGCTCGCGCACGATGGCGCGCTCGTGCAGGTTGTCACCCAGGCCATGCATCCCGTTAAGCGTATAGGCGCAGCGCATCTTCGAGGTCCATTTTCGGAAAGCTGTCGATGGCAGAGTCCGGCGAGCAATTCACCACCTTGACCCCGGCGGCCAAGATTGCGCGCTCGCCCGCCGAGAACGCTTTGCGATATTCGGCATAGGCGGCGATGGGCTCGCGCTTCGGGTGGTCGCCGAACCAATGCGTCTTGCCCGTTGGTTCGCGCGCGTCAAACCCGAGGAGCAGAATCGTTTTCGCTCCCGCCAAGACGGCGATGTTGAGCGCCTGGTAGCCCGAGTTGCTTCCGGTAACGATCTGCTTCGGGTCGAGCGACAATCCGAAGCTATGGCCCCGGCCATTGGCGTTGCGCAAAATGTGCACCGCCGGATCCTTGATGTTCCCGCCGCTGTCGGAGATCGAGCATTTTTGCCCGGCGAACGCCTGAAAGTCCGGGCGGTCCTTGTGCCAGCCCCACCATTCCGAATCTGCGAAGTAGCAAATATCGGCGAACGGCGCGAGCCGGTAGGCGTCATTGACTGCTATCACGCGAAGGGCGCGCCGCGCGCTCACCAGCTCGACCTGCTGCGGCGTGAGGCTCGGGCCACCGCCGATCAGCACCGCAATGGCCTCGCGCCATTCGAGCGCGACCTGGCTGAACGCGCCCTCGGCCTCCCGGCGCAGGACGCTCACGCGATCGACAGATCAGCGCGCTCGGGCTTGAGGAGCTGCTCCGCCACCTGCAGGAGCAGCGGCATCATGACCGGGTCGCGGTCATAGTTCGCCTCGGCCCACAGCTTCATGGCCTGCCGGAAGCGAACGGGCACGACGCTGCCATCCTGCGAAGGGCTGCCAGTGCGGTTGGCAAAGCCAGCCCGGAACGTGATGCGAAAGCCCGCGAAAACGCCAGCCGTCGGCCAGGTGATACCGTTCAGGGGAACGATACGCGGCCACTTTGATTCGGCCTCGCGTAGCTGGTAGCTCAGCGGGTCAACGGCAGTCTCGACGCCGGCCTGGTCGACCGATACGAACTCGGTCAGCGCGAGGACCGGAGATTTGCGCAGCATTATTTCGCCGCTGCGCATCCAGTGGTCCCAATCGCGCTGGCCCCACCAGCCGCGAAGCCCCGGCGTGTAGCCCGAGACGCGATCACCGCCGACGGAGTAGCCGCTGCGGTTCACGATGGACAGCCGCCAGGTCTGATCGACCAACGCGCGGCCGGTGTAGTCCTCGGCCCACTCGCGCGCCGCGGCGATCAGATTCGTGATGTCGGCGTCCTCATCCGTGATGGACGTGTAGGAGCGCAGGTGGCGCTTCATTTCATCGAGCAGCACGGGCTCGATGTCGGGTTGGGTGATGTGCTCAAAGAGGAAGTTCATTGGATATGCACCGTCGGTTTTGTCGTGGCAGGACCATCAGGCTTGCCGTCCTTGCCGCGCGCGCCCTCTTTCACCATCAGTCGCCAATCCGATGAATCGCCCGGCTTGGCCGTCGTCTTTTCAACTTCGCAATGCCATGCCGAGCCGCCCCAGGTGACCACGTCGCCGCCCTCGTATTCACCTTCGCGCCAGACTTTGCGGTACAGGATCACGCGGGTCTTGATCTCGCAAACCAGCTCGCGCCCGCTCGTGTAGCGCGTGGTGCGTCGAATAGTGCGCCCTTCGTGTAGCGTTTCCTCGACCTGGGTGTCGATGCCGTTCATGCAGACGGACCAGCCGGCGGCTGCGAGGCCGACCGGGCCGTCAGACCCGAGCGGATCGGTGTTGCGGATCGAGCGGATCATGCCGCCTCGGTGCTCGGCGAAGGTGCCGCGCGGATAGCTCTTAGCCTCGTCGATGGCCGGGAGGATGTCGATGGCGAGCGCGTCGCGTCCCGCGTCGCCGTCCTTCCCGTCCCGGCCGTCGCGCCCATCCTTGCCCTCGCGGCCGTCTTTACCGTGCTCGCCGGCTACGCCGCGCAGCGATTCGACCCACGCCAACTGATTGCCGACAAATCCCGCGGCTTGCGCGAGTTCATAGGCGCTTTTTCCGTTCGCGCCGTCGCGCCCAGGACTGCCGTCGTTGCCGAGTCCGCCATCGGCGCCCGGTGCGCCAGGATGGCCTTTTTCTCCACGCTCACCCGCCGGGCCTGGATCGCCCTTTTCGCCGCGTTCGCCGACTGCGCCGGGTTCACCTCTTGTGCCCGGCTGACCTTGTTCTCCCGGCTCGCCTTTCTCGCCACGCTCACCGGGCGTGCCAGGGTCGCCTTTTTCTCCGCGCTCACCGGGCGTGCCGGGCTCGCCCATTTCACCGGCCTCGCCGCGCTTGCCCTGCGGCCCTTGTTCGCCCTTGATCGATTCGCCGGGCGGGCCAGCCTCGCCGCGCGCCCCGGGCTCACCCGGTGAGCCCGTTTCCCCGCGCGCGCCGATCGCACCGGGGTCGCCTTTTACGCCCGGTGGGCTCTGCTCGCCCGGTTCGCCCTTATCCCCACGCTCGCCCGGCGCGCCAGAATCGCCCTTTTCTCCACGCTCGCCCGCCGGGCCTGGCTCACCTTTTGCACCGACTTCGCCCGCCGGGCCTGGCTCACCCTTTGCACCGGCTTCGCCGCGCTCGCCCTGTGGCCCCGGATCGCCTTTGACCGATTCACCGGGTGCACCGCTGTCGCCCTTTTCGCCGCGTTTGCCGCGTTCGCCGATTGCGCCCGGCAGACCCTGTACTCCCGGCTCACCCTTCTCGCCGCGCTCACCGGGCGTGCCAGGATCGCCTTTTTCCCCGCGCTCACCTGGTGTGCCGGGCGCGCCCTTTTCTCCGGCCTCGCCGCGCTCGCCCGGCGCGCCCTGATCGCCAGGGTCACCCTTGGGGCCCGCAGGAATGGCACCGATCTTGGTGACAAGCTCGTCGATCCGCTTACCGAGTGGATATATGGCGCGGGCGACATAGCCCCTGACCGCCTCGAGCATCTTGTGTGCGAGCAATTCAGCGTCAAGCAGGTTCAAGCTCGAGCCCCTTGACGAATAGCTCGGCGAGCACGGCCGCGTCGACCGAATCCGCTTTGTCGTTTGCCGCCGCCGGAGCAGGCACCGGCATGGGCGGCGCCCCCGGCGCTGGCGTCAGTTCAGGCTTTGGCGCGGCGCCTGCGAACGGGTCGGCCTTCGCGTCGCGCTTGGCAAGGGCCGCGAGCGAATAGTTCTGCTGCTGCAGGTAGGGCGACTCGCCACCGGCAACCGGCGGCATATTTTCCGTAGCGCGCGCTTCGTTCGGCGACATCCAGCCGCCCTGGATTGCCTTGCTCTTCGTGTCGTAGCGCGTCGCCGTATCCATGCGCATGAGCCCCTCCAGGTCGAGCTCGGTGTGATAACCCCCTGGCAGGGCTAGACCATCGTCGAGGCACGCTTCCACAGATTCGATCAGGGTTTGCAAGCAGTCGGAGTAATACGTCTGGTTGAGCGATTCGACGCTGACGCGCACCGGCTCCGGGCCGCCGAGCTTGAACAGCGGAACGTGGAAGCAGCGCGCGACGTCCTCCACCGTCCATTTCAATTGCTCGATCAACTGCGCTTCGCCGGCGGGGATCGTCATCGCCTCGTACTTGAGGCCGTCGCCCAGGACGGCGAGGCGGCCGAAGTTGGCACCGCCATAATTTTCTTCCCAGGCTTTTTTGATGCGTTCCGCTGTCTGGTCGCTGATCGTGCCGGGCGCCGAGAGCGCCCCGGACGGGCGGCTCATGTTGTCAAAAAACTTGGTGCTGTTGCCCTGGATCCGATTGCCCATCGTCGCGGACATCCCGCAAGCGTAGATCGGCGACACGCCGACGAGCGGGTGCCACAGGCAGACCATGCGGTCGTGGATAATCTCCGAAGCGGGAACGGTGATCGCCTCGGGGAGCTGAGCAAGGTGATCCGCGGCGATCCTGTAATAGACGCTCCCATCGTCGGCCACAAGCGGCGTGACGCGCTGCGCGTCGAGGATATAAAGGGCCGTGACGAGCCCGCGGCCATCCCGCTGCTTAAGCGCGAAGGTATTGCCGTAGAGCAGCTTGGAGGTGACCCAACACTCGATGAACTTGATGCGCGTCTGGTAGCGGTTCGGCTTTGCCAATACTGGCAGAAAGGGCGAGCTGGTCTTGACCTCCGTCGCGATGCCGTTGTCGTCCTCGTCGACGAGCTTGATTCTCAGCTTGCCGATGTCGGCCGCGATAATGGTGACGCAGGCAAACACCGCCGAAAAAGCCAGCACCTCGCGCGGCGCATCGACTTCGATATTGCGCTGCCAGGCGCCGGCGAAGGACTCCCGGATCAGGCCGAACCAGCCCCCGCTTGAATTGATAGCGGAAAGGGTCTGCGCCTTTTTGCGCACAACCTCGAAGCCGAAGATGCGCATATCAGGCAGTTTTGTGTTTGGTGTTGTACCTGCGTTTCTGGCGCACTGCGACAGCGGCCGGCGCTGGGTCAGCCGCCACCATTTGGCGCGTACGGTATTGCTGGCCGTCCTGCGCCGGTGCAAGCTCGGCGCGCCCAAGCAGCTCCAGGGCGTGGACATACTCCTCGTGCGCCTCGAACGGCTCGCCAGCTGCGAGCTCGCGCCCGTCGTAAGTGTGGCCCATCTTGGAGATCATTTTTGGCATAAGATTTCCTTTGGAATCGGGCGCACCATCCGAACGCGGACAGGTGCGCCCGCCGGCCTATTACGAGCCAGAGACGTACGCGGCGTTCTGGATGAACTGCGCCGCGGTCGCACGCGCCTTGGCCCAGTTAATGTAGCGAACGGCCTTGATTGCCAGGCTGTTCGTCTGGAACATCGAAACCACCGTCGTCGGGTTGGTGGGGCCGGTCGACTCGTTCACCGCGGAGGTGTCCATCATCTGCAGCGACGCCTCCGAGCTGGTGCTGATCGTCACCTCGCCGTCATCGGCCAGCAGAATTGCCGGCGCGTTGATCAGCGCGATGATTGAGCCATACGCCGGACTGCCGACGAGCTTTGCCGACATCGAGGTGATGACTGGCAGGCCGAACAGCGTGCCGCCAAGCATGTTGATCTCGGGGTAGAGAGGCTGACCCAACGGGTTCAGCATCATCGAGAGCGAGAGCGCCTGCGTCGGCGCCATGATCCACACGCCGAGCGACGGGTCCATATTCGCAGCGAGCCACGCGTCGATCAACGTCTGCACGTCGGCGCGCAGCGCGTTCGACGTCGTCCCGCTCGGCGTGATTGGGGTCACGCCGTTGAGGATGGACGCCGGCGACACGTTCGCCACGGCCGCAAAATCCGGATTGAGGAACTGCGTATCCAGAAATTGCGCGATCGACTTCCCGAGATCGTTTCGCACCAGCATTTCTGCCGATGGGGACGAGCTGCGGACCAACTCGTCATCTACCGCGACCAGGCCGGCCGCTTTCGCGATGCCGAGCGTGATAGCGAAGGTGCCGAGCTTGCTCATCGGAACCGGCTGGCCCTGCCCGACCCAAAACGCAGAAGATGCCGCGTTCTGGCCGGCGATACGCACGTTGAACGGGATTTTTGTCAGGCCAGGGATCTTGCCGATGATCGTCTGCGGACGCAGGAACTCGATGAACTCGCTGGCGAGGTTCTGCGCATACACCAGCTCGGACGCCCACGTCGAGGTGGTCGTGTCGCCGGCCGCCACAGCAGCCTTCAACACCTGGGCAAGCTCGGGCGAGCTGTCCATCCACGCCTTGTTGTTCTGAACGAGAGAAAGCGCATCGTTCAGGTTGCCCTTGGCGCGCAGGAGCGCCATCGCGTAGCGGGCCATCTTGATGCCTGGCTCGAGGCGCGGCGGCTTCACGCTGATGATGGTGCCGGTGCCGCGCAGCTTTGCCGACGCCTCCGGGCCGTCCACCTTGGCGGGGATGACCTCGACGGCGCCCGCGACCATCTGCGCCTCATGCTCTTTCAGGCGCACCAGGTGCTCATCGACCGCTTTGACTTCGCCCTTGAGGGTGTCATATTCCTGCGTCTCGGCTTCGTTCAGCGTGCGACCTTCCTCGGCCGCTTTCGCCATGATTTCAGTCATGCGCGCCACGCTGGCCTGGCGCTTCGCCTCGAAGGAGGCGATTTGTTCAGCTATCGTTTTCATTTCAGAGTTTCCTTTCGGGAGTTTGTGTTGCGGTCCCGAAGCGCCGGGAGAGGAGGACAAGCGCACAACTTGGCGCGGCCGATCGCCTAACGCGGCGAGCAACGCTTCATCTGCGGACTTGATACTGGTAATGCTTGCGTCCACGTTCGCGGGGATCGTGACGCAGGAGAGTTCGAGCCACTCCCATTTGAGGAAGTGTTCGGCCCAGGTGTCCTTAATTTGCGAGGACTCGATAGGGTTGAACCCGATCGACATGCCCTTGACGAGCTTGTACTTGATCGACTGCCAGGCATTGTCGATCCGGTCCTTCAGCGTGCCCGCCTCGGGGATCTTGGCAAACTGTGCCTGGAAGGTAATGCCCTCGGGCGTGGCCTTGGCCGCGACGACTTCTCCGACCGGCTCGCGGGCGTTGTGCTGCCAGAGTAGGGGGATCGGCAATTTGAACTGCGCGCCCTCGGGCTCGACGATGTCGCCCATGCGATCCGTGCTCGGTGTCGTCGCGATGCCTTCGATGATGCGTTGCTCTTCATCGACGCTCTTGATCGTGAACAGGCTGTAGGCGCGATTCATAGGTGGCACTCCAGAATTGAAAAAGCCGCCCGGGGGCGGCTGGTGATTCGATTGCGAAGCGGTACGGCTAGACGAAAAGCAGTTGATAGGCCTTGGGTGGTTCCTGGGCCACAATCGCGCGGCCCCAGGCCATGAGCAGCGCGCTCATGTCATCGATCTTGTCCGCGCTCTTGCCTTTGTCCGGCGCCATGTTCAGATTGGCATCGAGCCGCGGGACCAGGTTGCTCGCGCACCAACTGAGCACCTGGTCATTGCCGTGGCGGAGCTTCCCCGCGATGTAGGTGCGCTCCAAGTCTTGCATCGCCGGGTGGTAGCTCTTGCTGCCCTGACGAAACTCAACCATCGGAAGGCCTGCGGCCTGGAGCCTATTGACGAGGTCGGTCGAATTCCAGCGATCGAACGCAATTTCCTTCGGCGTGAAGCGATGCCACAAGTCGATCACGTCGCGCTCAACCACTTCGTAATCGGTCACGTCCCCGTCGGTCTGCGTGATATACCCGGCGGTAACCCAGTGGTCATAGCGCACGGTCCCGCGCTCGGTGCGCTGCGACACCGCCCAGGCCGGCACCCAACGCCGCCCCCAGGTGTAGTAAATGCCGTCGTGTCTCCAGAGCAACCGGAACGCGCACAAGTCGCGGGTGCTCGCGAGATCCAGCCCGGCCCAACAAGGCTTCCCCTTCAGAAACTCCAGGTCCACCGGACCCCCGCACCGTTTCCATCGTTCCAGGTCGATCCAGGTGTTCGCCGCGGCTGCTTGCCGGTTGAGGCGCTTGATCTTGAACTCGGCATGCCGGCCGGGCATTTGCTTGGCGTCGATCGCAGCCTTCCGAATCTCGCGCGCGAGGATCGGGTTGACCTCCATGAGCGGATTCGCCTTGGGCCATTTGGAATCGTCGAAGTCCCCGTCCGCCGGCCGGTAGTTCGCCTCACCGGGCTGCCCGATCTGTTCGTCCAGGGCGAAGATTAGGGCGAAGAAGTGATCGGCCTCGAATATCGAGTTCAGCACCTGATGCGCAAAGTGCCGCATTTCCGGCCACGGCCCCGGCGTCTCGTAGCCCTCGGTCGTGGTGTAGAGCCACAGCGCATTCAACCGCGCGCCGGCCGCCGATTGCAGCACGTTCAAGAGGTCGTGCGTCTTGTGCGCGTGGATCTCGTCCAGAGCCACGTGGGATGGGTTCAGCCCGTCCTGCGTACTCGCTTTCGCGTTGATCGGCCGGAAGTTGCTGCCGGTCTGCCAGTTGGCGATCGCGTTGGCAAAGGGCTCCAACGAGAACGCTTCCCGCAGATCGGCCGTCTGCTCGACCATCGTCTTCGCGGCCTTGAAGATCACCCGCGCCTGGCTGCCGGTGGTCGCCGCCGAGATCACCTGCGCGCCGGGTTCGTCCTCGCAGCACAGGCAATAGAGCAGGATCGCCGCGGCCAACAGGCTCTTGCCGTTCTTGCGGCCAATCGAGAGCAGCGCCGTGGTGAAGCGCCGCGTGCCGTCGTGATTCCTGAATCCGAACGTGTTGACTAGAAAAAACACGTGTGAGGCATGCAGCACGATCGTCGGCGTTTCCCATCGCCCCTCGACGTGCGGCAGCTTCTCGATGAAGTCGCATACGTCGTTGGCCTGGACAAGGCTGAACTTGAACGGGCCGCCCTTGGTCGCTGCGCGCTTTCTGTCCTTTACATAGCGGCTCGCCGCAAGCCTTATCCATTTGCCGTGGCGCGCACCGTCGGCGTCCTTGAGGGCATCCTCGGCGAAGCGATCGGCGATGGCGACATAGTCACGCGCGCTTCGGGGCGGCGTTGTTCGAGAACCGGTTCGCCTCTTTCGCGCTGGCGCCGGCAAGCGTGATCCGGCTCCGACTCGTTGGGCTGAATCCAAGCTCACTGGTTGCCTTCACCATGCGTTGAAATGCCTCGTTCCTGATCCGGGTCCAGGGCGATGGAACCATGGTTGCCGAGCGCACCGTCTTGACCTGCGTGCCATCCGGGTTGATCGTGATCCGCTGATCGCCCCCCTTTTTCACGACGGGTCCCTCGAGCGCCAGGGACGCCTCGGCAAGATTGATCTCGGCCACCGCCATGACCCAGCTTGCAAATAGGTCGCGGTCGAGGAAGCGCAGCAGTCCCTTCGGAGCGTTCCCGATTGCGTAGCGCCAGATTTCCTTCTGCGCGTCAGTCATTGGCTCAGGCGGCGCGAGGAGCTCGCCCACCGGCTGCGGCTCCGCCGGGTTAGCCCTGTGCTTTCGCTGGGTCCCGGACACCAGCTTGAGGAGCGTCGGTATGGGCTTGCGTCCTCTCACGGGTTATTTCCTCAAAGGTTCGGCCATCCCCATCGAGCGTGGCGCCCTGGCCGGTGAATTGCTGCCAGCGACGAATGATCACGTCGCAATACTTCGGATCCAACTCCAACAGCCGGGCGTGGCGCCCGTGCTTTTCACAGGCGAGAATGGTGGTTCCGCTGCCGCCAAACGGATCCAGGACAACGTCGGCGCCTTTGGTATTGTTCAGCATCTGATATTCAAACAGCGCCACCGGTTTCATCGTGGGGTGTTCGAGGCTGCGTGAGGGTCGGTCAAACTCCAGCACCGTAGTTTGCTTCCGGTCTGTGGCCCACAGATGCGCGGCACCGTCCTTCCACCCATATAAGCACGGCTCGTGCTTCCATTGGTAGTCTTGCCGGCCCATCACGAGCGAGGACTTCTTCCAAATCAAGCACTGGCGGACGCTCAGTCCGGCATCCCTGCACGCCCCGCGGAAGTTGTAGCTTTCGGTGTCCGAGTGCCAGATATAGAACACCGCCCCGGGTTTCATCACCGTGGCCGCTGCAGCAAATGCCGCCGTAAGAAATGTCCGAAACGCCGTATCCGATAGGTCGTCGTTCAAGAGCGTCTGGGTGTTTCGGTTTGCGCCGTCCACTTTGTTCTTATTGGCGGCGTTACCCTTGGCGCCGCCGTAGGCCACGTTGTAGGGTGGGTCGGTGAGAAGCAAGTCCACGCCCACCTGGGCGCACAAACGCTCCAGCGCGCCGGCCTGGGTAGCGTCCCCGCACATCAGCCGATGCTTACCAAGCAGCCAAACCTCGCCAGGGTTCGTGATCGGATCCGGCTGAACATCTGGAACGGCGTCCTCGTCTGTCAGCCCGGTCTGGACTAGGGGCGTCAACGCGGCAATCTCCTCGGCGCTAAAGCCGATCGCCGCCATGTCGAAATTGAGGTTTTGCAGTTCCTCCAGGTCGAGCGCGAGGAGCTCATCGTCCCACAGGGCTAGATCCGCGATCTTGTTCACGCTCAAGCGAAACGCCTTCAGCTGCGCTTCTGTCATGTCGTCGGCCAGCAGCACCGGTACCGTCGCTAGGCCCAGCTGCCGCGCCGCTTTCAGGCGCAGATGCCCGTCTACGATTAGGCCGTCAGATTTCGCCAGGATCGGCACGCGAAAGCCGAATTGCTTGATCGCAGCCGCCGTTTGGGCCACAGCGTGATCGTTCTTGCGCGGGTTGCGCTCGTATTCGATCAGCCGGTCAAGCGGCCAATGTTGCAGTGCGACGGATTTGCTCAAAATAGCGTTTCCCCAATTTTGGCCGTGCGATTTTTTGGCTCTGGCCGGGGTCCACAAATTTAAAGGAAGAAACCATTACAGCCCCCCCGGGGTGCATTTCAGGCGCGACGACTGGGCGGGCACTTGGCGTCGCCTCCGATCGTCTCCCTCCAGGTCTTGCGATCGTGACAGCGCTTGGCCATCGCCTGCCAGTTCTGCGGATCCCAGAACAGCGCCATATCGCCGCGATGCGGGATCACATGGTCCACCACGGTCGCCGCGGTCACCTGTTTGCGCCCTTCGTCGCAATCGGGGCATTGGCACAGCGGATGTGCGCGCAGGAATCCCTTGCTTGTTGCCTGCCACCGGCGCCCATAGCCGCGCTCACTGGCACTGCCCTTGTATTGGTCGTGCAGTCGTTGCTTTGCTTGGGCATGTTCCGGGCACCTGCTGGCGTTGGTGACCAGGGCGGCGCAACCGACCTCGGCGCAAGGGTGGGGTGCAGCGCTTGGCATAGTCAGGTGCGCCACTCCGATTTAGTCTCAATCATTCCCCGATTACCGCTTGCTTTCGTTGCGAATTGAAGCGTTCATACGGACACCATCAACGCGAGCGGAGCAAACGCATGAGCTACACCAGCAACGAATTCACGGTCGACGAGATCGGCTTCATCCAGATCGCCATGACGAAGGTGCTTGCCGCGGTCGCACGCGGCGAACTCGATCTCAACCGACTGGCCCACGAGGAACTTGCCGCGCGAGGTCTTGATGTCAATGGCACCTGGGTCGGCTTCGATCGCGCCAAACAGATTCACAACGTTTGATTCACTCAACCTGAAAGGAGATCCACCATGACTACCGTAATGAAACTCACCGACACCCAGCGTCAGATCCTCAAGCGTGCCGCCAAGACCGCCGACGGCAAACTCGGATGGTTTCCCGACAACGTGAAAGGCGGCGCGCGCAAGAAAGTGATTGACGCACTCTTTAACCGCGCGCTCATCACTGGCGACGGTGCCGACTGGACCATGACTGCCGAAGGCTACGACGCCTTAGGCGTCCCGCGTCCTGTTCCCAGCAACAATGGGGACGCGAAAGTTGCGCCAGCTACCACCAAGCCGCGCACCCGCGAGAACAGCAAGCAGGCGCAGGTGATCGCGATGTTGAAACGCCCCGAGGGCGCAACCATCCAGCAGATTTGTACAACCACTGGATGGCAGCAGCACACGGTGCGGGGCACCTTCGCTGGCGCATTCAAGAAGAAGCTCGGGCTCGACATCACGTCCACCAAGGATGACGGTGCTGAACGCGTCTATCGAATCGGCGCGTAATTGGGGCCGTGCATGGAATTCACCGATTCCGTCTGCGCCAGGATGCGCTACCCCGCGAGCACGCCGATGCTTTTCTCCGGTGCACAACGGTTCGTCGAGCAGCACGGCGTTGCGGTTTGGTCGGAGCTGTGCGACACCGTCATGCCCGACGAATGGTTCAACGTGACTGAGACTGCCCGCAGGCTCAATTGCCTGCGGCAGTATCGAGGCCCGGAGCGATACCTTCGCGCGGTCCTCAAAGCGATCATGGCCGACTACACTGAGCGACCCGACGCCTACGAACACCGGTCACCCGTCAAACTACGCGGGACGCGCATGGATTACGCCAGCATCTGATTGCGTATAGGAGTATCGCTAGGAAGGACCCATAAAAATCGCCGTGCGAAGTGCAAGAACAACAAAGCCACGGTGAATGCCGTGGCTCTTGGACATTTTTCTCTCGCGAGAGTAGACGGAATCTTACACAAAACTCGCGAAAGTGTTGCATCCGTTTTCGCGCATCACCTTTGCTCTGTTTCGCTCCTGCATGCAGCATTACGCACGATTGCGTTACGTCATGTTATGTAATGTTCAGGTACCACGCAGGTCACTCAAACGCACGACGACTGCCTCGAGTGCCATCCTCCAGCGCCGCCACGCCGTAGCCCGGTTGCAGCCGAAGCGGCGGGCCACACGACTCCACGCCACGTCCTTGGCGCGCATCCACACGAGGTGCCGGTCATCCACCTCCAGCCATTGCACCCAACGCATGGCTTCCTCCATACGCTCGATGGCCTCAGGCGATGGCGAGATCGGCCGCATCGGGATTGGTTCATGCGAAAGCGTTTCCCACTGCTGGCGGATGATCGCAGGCCACACATTGAAGTAGCCCTGCACGTGTACGGGTGGCAGGCGCCGTGCGGTCTGGGCGGCTTGCGCAAAACGCGCCGCCACTTCGTCGATCGTCCAGTCACGCCTTGCCATCGCTCGGCCTCCCGTAGAGTCGTTGGCCGATTCGTCGAATCAGTTCACGCTCGGTCCAGTCCAGGCGCCCGTCCTCGATCGACACCACGAGGATCTGCTGCGCCTGCCAGCCATCGCGCTTGACCGCTTCGGGGTCGGTGGTGTTGATCAAAAGCCTGCCAAGCGGGCAGTGGTAACGAGGAGTGGATATTTTCATCATCAGATCTCCTGTGTCTCAATTACCCAGAGAAGAAGCGCCAGGGCGTCGGCCTCGTTGTCATCAATGGGATCGAACCCGCGGGCGCGGACTGCGGCGATCATTTCGTCCTTGGAGGCGTTGCCTTTGCCGGCAACGTGGCGCTTGATCATGCCCACGGGCACGCCCTGGTAGGGGATGTTGTGGTGCTCGCACCACGCGGTGAGATGCGCCATGAAACCGCCATAGGCGTGCGCAGCGTCGACGCCTGCGTGCCGGCGCACCTCTTCGAAGTAGACGGAATGGATGTCGTCCGTGATGGACTTCAGTTCGGCGAGCCAGTGCTTGAATCGCAGGTAGCGCATGCCGCCGCCTTCGAAGCGCTGCGGTTTGAAGTTGATCGAGCCGTGAGTAATTTGTCGATCGCGCGGTCGCACGGCCCACCCGGTTGTGGTTCCGAGGTCGAGGGTGAGAATCGTGAGTGATGTCATGGTTCGTCCTTGTGGAGGAGGCCGGCCCGACGGGTTTGACGGTTCACTACAAACCTTCTCTCTACCTGCGCGCGCGCACGCGCGTAGAGGAACTATGTAGAGCACCGTCAAATCCGTCAGGCGGCCATCGTTCATGGTCAGTTGTTGTCCGAATAAGGGTAGTTGCGGGGTTCTGCGGGCGTCTTTAGACCGATACCTTGTAGTCCGCGCAATCCAACGGTGTTTCTCCACTTTTCAATGCCGCGCGATTGCAAAAGTTCTGAGAGCCGCTTCTGTGTGCCGACAAATTCACCAGCTGTTTCAGCCCATTGCTTCCAGTCGGCAAATAGCTCATTAGTCAGTGCCCGCGCATTGGTGGCTCTGAGGCACCGTTCTTCGATCCACCGTCCGACCGAATCCTCGGCCTCGAAGTACTCGTCGGTGGCTTGCCGGACGCTCTGCGGGGGGCACAATCCGTCGCGCTGCCATGCGAGACAGCCCTGGAGCGCCCATTCAAAGATTCCGTCTCGCTCTACCAGCAGCTTTTGTTGGAGGTTCTTATCTCGCTTATCGGGCGGAACGGTGATCGTGAATGGAATTAGGTGCAGTCGCCGCCGAATCGCTTCATCGATGTTGCGAAGCGCTGGTTTATGGTTTCCGGTGAGGATCGGCTTGAATTGCGGCGCGTAGGTAAAAAACGCCTGGTAAAGATTGCGTGCGGTGATCAGATCGCCGCCAGTCAGTTCCTTGATTCTGGATTCATTCCAGCTGCGGCCCTGCTCGGTTTCTACCGCAACAACCAGGCGCGCACCGCGCAGCATCGCCAGCTCCGTGGGGTGGCGGTCGTTACGCGAGGCCATGAAGGTTTCCATCGGCGCGTTGATGCCGTAGTCGCCAAGCACCGCGAGCAGGGTGTTAACGAACACGCTTTTGCCGTTCGCCCCGGTGCCATACAAGAAGAATAAAGCGTGCTCGCGGGTGGATCCGGTCAAGCAATAACCGAACATGCGCTGCAGGTAGGCCACAAGGGTATCGTCCTGCCCCGCGATCTCTTCAATGAAGCGAAGCCAGACGTCGCATCGTGCGTGCGGTACCAATGCACCGGCGGTCATCTTGATCATCAGGTCGCTGCGCTTGTGCGGCCGCATTGCGCCGGTGCGTAGATCCACAACGCCGTTGGGTGTGTTGAGCAGCCACAAGTCGGCATCCCATTCGTCCGTGGTCGCGGCGTGACGCCGGTCCACGCGAGCGAGCCGCTCAACACTTGAGACAGTCCCGGCACTGGCGAGTTTGGAGGCTATGCGGTGCGAGTCCGCCTTGAGCGCTGTTTCTCGCCCGATGGACCGGACGAGATGACCGACCATCAGCGTGTCGTCGGTCTTCCAGTGCTTGCCGGTCCACATCAGCCACTGACTCCAGGTCGCGCAGTAGCGCCAGTCCTCCCCGTAGCGGCTGGTGAACTCCAGCGCCAGCGCATCATCGGTTGCCCAGACCGAGGATTCCTTTCCCGAGACGCCCTTGGTGGACTTGATGGCCATGCGCGGTCCGCTGGCAATGAACCCCGCCACATCGAAGTCCTCGGCAATCGCATCGGCGGCATCCCAGCCCTCGGGCTTGTCATCTGGGAGTAAAAGCGCATGACAGTCGGTCGCTCCCGCCGCAAGCACAGCCTGTGCCGCTTGCATGGCGTACTCGCACCCCGGTTTGTCCTTGTCCGGCCAGATCAGGACGGACTTGCCAGTCAGCGGCGACCAATCGGTCTTCTCAACCGGCGCATTCGCACCGTGCATGGCGGTGGTTGCGCAGATCCCAGCATCGATCAGGTACTGCGCGCATTTCTCGCCTTCGACCAAAACGACGTCATGGCTCGCGGCCATGCCCGGCTGGTTGTAGAGCGGGCGCGGATCCGGCGGCGCCTTCTTGCGACGCTTCGCGTCCCAGGGCCGAAACTCCTTGCCGCCAGGTGGGTCGTAGCGATAGACGCAAGCAATCAGCGTTCCGTCGGGCGCGAGGTAGTCCCACTTCGCGCTCGCCGGCCCCAGTTCATCGACCGGGACCTTCTTCTTGGAACCACGAACCGGCGCGCCAACCCGAGTTGCAGGCGCGCGCCCAACTAGGTCCCTGGCATACGCGAGCACTTGCGGAAACCCGCTTTGAACGTTTAGCGCCAAATGTCCGGCGATGAGGTCGAAAATATCGCCTCCCTGTCCGGACGCACGGTCGGTCCACAGTCCGGCCTTCTCGTCTGTGAGCACCACCTCGAGACTGCGCCCGGGACTGCCCAGCAAATCGCCCACGTAGAACTTGCCATTGCGGATTCGCCCTGCTGGCAACAGCGCAAAAAGGACACCCTCCAGGTTTGTAAGTAGCGCTTGCCGCAGTTCTTCGCGCTCAGCCGCGCCATCTGGCGGCGCGGCGGGCGCTGGCGCATCGTTAAAATCCTGCCAGTCGTTACGCATCGGCCTCCACTCCCCGACCGGGGTAGCGCGAAGCGTTGTCGGCAAGCCAGGCGTCAAGCTCCGAGCGCTTGAAGCGCAGAAGCCGTCCGATGCGGTAGTGCGGAATGCCGAGCGCACGACGCTTGGCCGCACTGGTCAGGTAGTAGACCGGCACGTTCATGTGCTGGCTTGCCGAGCGTGCATCGACAAAGGGTTCGGCGGCCGATTCAGTATTCGTCGTGTTCATGGTGTAGTTCTCCAGCAGCGGTCCGACCAGGCGCAGAACTTGCATTCGAAATGCGTCTGGTCGGCAAATGAGCGCGGCAGCAACTCGCCAACCTCGGTAGCCTGAATCACCCGAGCTGCACGGTCGGACATGCGCTGGGCCAGTGACGCGTCGAAGGGAATCAGCTCGGCATAGATTTCCATCGTGTCGGCATTGACTGCTGTAAACAGTGCCGGGTGTTCATATAGGGTTAGGTAGCTCTGGTACAGGGCGATCTGTGCGGCATAGATCGGCTTGGAGACCGCGAGTTTGTGTTTCTCGACGTCACGCCAGGACTTGGCACCGAGGCACTTGTTTTCCCAGAGCGCGGGGTACGCAAATCCATCGGGGCCGCCAATTAGCACCCCGTCGACATGACCACGCATGCGACCGCCGGCCACCGAGAAGCCGAACTGATGGCCATCGGCGTCCTCGGTCTTGAGTGTGAAGCCGGTCATGCGTAACCAGCGGATCACCATGTCCTCGGTCCGATGCCCACGCTCGAAGATGCGCAGGAGCCGGCCCGAGAATCCCTTCCCGTGATCTACCGAGGCTTTGGCGTACTCGTATTGCAGTTGGCGCTCGCAGGCGGCACCAAGACGCGACGCTCCGAGGTACTCACGCGCAGGTGTGGCATCCCGCTCGGCCTCCAGCGCCCGATCCATCAGCGCTTCGATCTGTCCGGAGAGACTGGCGGAGGAGTTGAAGTCCAACATCACTTCGCCTCCCATGGCAGGTCATCTTTCAAATCGGAGAACGGGTTGTCAGCGCGTGCCGGCAGCGAGTCGCGGATCGGATCGTGGACCGGGATTTCCCCCGGCATACGTACAGGCGGGTATTTGCTGTGCGCGTGCTGCGCAGCCATTTCGTCGACGTAGGCGGTCACGATGGCCTCGATGACCATCAACGCCTCAGCTTCTGAATAAGCGCCAAGTGGCTTGTCGAACCCGATCGTGCCGGCCGCCTCGCCAAAAAAGCGCAGGCACATGCGCATGGCGGCTTGTTCCAATGGCGTGGAATCAACCATTGCCGCTACCCCATCGTCCTGAGCGGTCTTCCATCCACCATAGAATTTGTGGAAGGCATCCTGGCAGCGACGTGAGCAGAACACCCAATCGATGGGGTAGCGCCGGGGGTCGGCGATCTTGCGACGTGCGTCCGTGTGTCCGTACCCACGGGCCTCGCGTGAACAGACCCAACATTTCATCGCCGCTCCGCATCACTGCGCCCAGGAGGGCTTCCCGGTAGCGACAGGCGCTGCGGCGGAACGCTGAGGGGCGGCGTAGGCCGGAGCCGCTTGTGCCGGCGCACCGGAGTTACCCCCGCCTGCCGGACCTTTTGACACCGTGCCCATCGCGGCGGCGTAGTCCTTGTGGCCAGGCTCCACTGCCACCTTGACCACGTTGCGGTCCTCGCCCTTGGCGTCTTTCTCCACATCCACGCGCGCCAGAAATTCGATGCCGTCGAGATCGGCGAAGCTCGCGATGCGACGTGCTGCAGCAGCCTGCGGTGTGTTGTCCTGGGGATGAACGTTGCGCGCACTGTTGAGCGCGGCACGAATGAAGCTGCGCCCCATCTGGCCCCAGGTCGGGCCCTTCTTGGAATGCAGGCCGACGTTCGACCACATCTTGCGTTTGACGAACGGTCCGCCCGTCACCACAAATTCGCAGGCGAGATACACCGCACCGGTATCAAACGATTCGGTGGCGTAACCACCCGTCCAGCCCTGCGCGTTGTCATCATGGCCACCGGGTTTGATGCTCATGCGCACCGGCACGATTGAGCCCTTGGGGATCAGATCAAAACCGCCTTGTTGGGCGTCGGCGTCGTTGAAGTCATTCCAGTTGTTGGTTGTGTTCATTTGAATTTCCTTAGAAGTGGGTTAAACGTTCTTCGCGTCGGCGCTCTGGCCGAGGCATTTGGCGATGAGTTTTCCGAGGTGGGGTTCCTCGATGGGGTCGAGCCGGCCACTGCGGTCCTTGCTCGGGTAGCCGAAGGCGTTATCGGCACGAGTGACAAATCCACGGTAAGGCGTACCGTCATCCGCCTTGAGCACAGCTAGCGTTACCACCTCGTCGAGCACACCCGGCAACTCCAGCGCGGTTTTGCTGCCCTCCAGTTGCAACTGGTAGTAGCGCCGGTTGAAGTCATCCATTTTTTCTTCGAGGATGGCGACGTAGATCACGTGCTTGTCGCGCGCATGCTGCAAGTGCGTGAGCGCCGTGATCATTTCCTGGCCCAGAAGGCCATAGGCCCCTCGGTTGTCGGGCTTGCCAGTTTTCTCGCTGAATGCCTGCGGCTGCGTCTTGCACCACGCGAAGCACAAGCGCGAAAGCACCGTCAGGCTGTCGACAAAGTAGGTGTCGTACTTGGCCAATTGCGCCGGGTCACCAAATTTGGTGCCGACATGCTCGAAATGCGCCTGCGAGAATGCCTGATCCGCGGTGGCGGTCGGCATGGGGCCAGCGAGGAACACGACGAGATCGCGAAATTCGGGCCACGTGCGCGGACGCACCGTGTCGCCGGGCCAGTCGCGCACCGCGAGATCACCAGCCTCGAGATCGACGAACAGCGTGCTCTCCGGTGGCAAGGTCTTGAGTTGGGTCGTCTTGCCCACGCCGGGGAAGCCCACCAGCCCGACCTTGGCGCTGTGACGTTCCTTGAGCCGATCTTCGGCCGAGATGATGGGAAGGCCCATTACGCCGCCTCATCCATCAGTGCCAGACGAAAACTTGCTTTTCCTGGCTTGACGGTGCGCGCGGCCTCGAACTGCTCGCGCAGCGCCGCCGGCCAGTTCGTGTATTTGGATTCGGCAACTGCGAACTCGACGTCGAGATAGTCCTCGACCTGGTCACCGGTTTCAGCGATGCGCCGGGCGATTTCCTTCAGTTTCGGCTGGTCCCAGCTCACGATCTTCCGCAGGTCTTGGGTGATGCGTAGGGCGCCGTCCTCGAGATGAACGACACCGAAGTCCTTGCCCGCGGAAATGCGCGCCTGCCGGGCGGCCTCACCGAAACGCTGTTCCAGAGCGGCATTCATCTTGTCGCGCGTCGCCTTGGCCCACGCCATCAGCTCGTTCAGCGCGACGTCGAGTTCCTGTAGCCGTGCCTGGGGCAGGTTGACGATCTGCGCGACCGAGAGCTCCGGCAGGTCGGCGGTGCAAATCACGAGATCGCTCATGCCACGCCTCCGGCATGCGCCGATTCGGAAGTGCTGATCCGCAGGGAGTGTTGCTCGTACTCCTCTACGTCCTCGATGCGGTAACTGACTTTGCCGCCGAGCTTGAGGAACTTGGGGCCCAGACCCATCACGCGCCAGCGCTGCAGGGTCTTGTGACTCATCCCCCAGCGGTCGGCGAGTGCAAGTTCGTTTAGAACCCGGCGCTCATACTGGTTTTGCCCGATCAGGGCGTTTCGATTGCTCACCTTTTGTCTCCTTTCAAAAGATCAGGAAGGTGAGCGAACTTTAATTACCGACCTCTGGGAAACCTTTCGGGAAATCGTCCGGGAAATTCGGAAAAACGCGCCCTAGCCCAAAAGCACAAAGCCCCGCGCACGGGCGGGGCTTCAGGATGGGGAGAATCAGTCGAGAGCAGGTCTAGCGCAGCCAGAAGAAGCCCTTGCCGTCACTATCGACCAGCCGGTTGAAACCGTCCAGCTGGCCGGGATTCTTACGGAATAGCTCGCGCGGTTCCTCCTGCCGGGTATCGATGTTGGCCATGATGTCCTGCTTGTGGCGTTTGCCGCCCGCCGTGTCGAGATATTCAAGAAACTGCGCCTGCGTGTCGCTGAAGGTGAATTCGCGGCCGCCTACGTAGGCACCTCGGTAGCCAGAGTGAAAGACGCCGCCGCTGCTGCGCTGGCGCAGGTGGGCGGGCTTGAGGCACCAATCGAACATCGCCTCGTCGAGCACGAGACCGCTGCCGCGTAGGTTGAAGGCAAAGGGCAAATGCACGTAGCCTTCATCGGGCCAGGATAGTTTCGAGCGGGCGCGGGGCGTACTAGTGACGAGGATCGCCTGATCGCGCTCGGCGACGGGATCGAGCGCGCGCCGCACGTTCTCTGCGATGTCGAGCTCGCCCAGCCGACGTGCGAAGATCACCTTGCGCGCGTTCTTGTTGGCGCTACCCCAGTCACCGATTTTCCAACAGAGGCCTTCGAGCACCGTCTGCGGCAGATTGCGGGTGTCGATTTTGAGCGCTTGCGCGATGCGCCTGGCGACCCATTCCGGCTTGAGGCGAACGACATCGACCTGATCGGCGGATACCGTGACACATCCGCACTCGGGACAAAGGGCCTGTAATCCGCCCGACCTTGGCCATGTGACGGCCACCTCGTGCAGGCCACAGGAAGGACAGAGAATGGCCGAGGTTTTGCCTGCGCCGTTGTCGATCGCTTCGATCTGCAGAAGATGCCGCACCGCCTTGAGTTCGTCATCGGACTCAAGAAGGGCGCCTGCCAGCGTCTCGTTCGGCCCCTCTAGCAGATCACACAACAAGCGATAGGAGAGCGCTATGACTGCGCTCACGCGGCCGCCTTGAATTGCCCATCATTTTGCGACGGTCTTGGACCGGAGGGCTCGGGATGGCCGGCGACAGGGTGAGCGATCAAACCCCACTCCACCATAAAACCGTAGAGCATTTTGCGGTCAGCCTCGGCGAAACACTGCAGATTGGACATCCCGCGCTTGGTGAACTTGAGGATCAGACTGCGGCGGCGCTTCTTGCCGGGCTCGAGGAAGAAGTGCACCCCGATCGCCGCCTGCACAATGGCGAACGGGCGTTTGAGGGGATTATCGTGTGGCAGGTGTTTCGCGGCCCAGTCATCGGCGGTGGCGTGGATATCCTTGCCCGGCGCTTCGATGGTGAGAAAGCCGCCGTCCCCATCAAGCGGCATGAAGGTAAGATTCTTCATCCGCAGGGACTCGATGCCGAGGGTGGCTTGTTCGAAAACACACAGGCCGTTCTTGAGGTTGCCGAGCTTGTACGTCTCGGGCTTCACCGCATCGGGTTTGAGCGTCAGGCCCAGCATGTGCTTTGCAAACAATGTGGCAAGCTTGTCGTGGTAATCCTTCCCGCCCGATACGACCGTCTCGGCAAAGCCAGTCTTATAAAAGTAGACCAACGCCAGTTCCTTTGCGGGATGCGAGCGGCGGCGGCGAAATGTTCCGTTATCATCGAATTCAGGCCGGTTGTTGGCGAGATCTTCGACATAGATCGTCACCTGAATCGAATCCTCGAGCCAACGGTCCAGGAATTCCACCTCGACGCTTTTGCCGCAACCCTCGCGTTTGAGAAAGAATGCGGAGATGTCTGCGGCCAGTGCTTTTCGCACCACGTCTCCCCGAGCCACCTCGCCGATGTGCTTCAGATCGAAACACTTGGCCGAGGCCCTCATGACGCGGTCATCAAAATAACGCGCTTCCAGCCCGTCCTCGAATTTGTCGGGGTGGGCCAAGAATAGCCAAAGCGCGCGTTCGGTCGGGTTCTCGAGGCCAGATAAATGCTCGACTGCCTTGGGGTCGTTCTGGCAAACGTTGCGGATCGCCCGGTCCCCGATCGCATCGGCGAGTTGCACCGCCTCGTGCATATCGCTGATCAAGCGATTGCGATCCTCGGCGCTGGCCGCGTCGATCAAAGCGATGACCACCCGGGCCAAGTCGGGCTCCTCCAGCGCCCAGTCAACCGTTGAGGTGGAAGGGAATTGGCGCGATTCGAGAAACTGCCTCATGGTTTGCGCTGGAACCGATCGGACAATCTGCTTATAGTTGGACATCGCCTGTTCCTTTCTTGGATTTCGGTGGAGACACCGGTCTTCCAGCCTCCCTGAGGCGGAACTGGCGGCAGCGCCGATTACATATGGAAGCCTCATATCCCGACCGATAGCGGAAGGCCCGTTCGGTAGTGTGATACTTAGAAGCGATTTTATCCGCCCACGTTCTTCCTTGTCAATGCTCTTGTTCGCTTTCGTGATATATGCAAAAATCCGCATGCTACATCACACAGGAGCACACTATGGCTACCCCTTTAGGAGAGCGATTGCGCAGGCTCCGAACCGAGAAAAAGCTGACGCTTGAGAAGTTGGCTGAACTTGCGCTGTGCAGCAAAAGCTACATCTGGGAGTTGGAGAACCGCCCGGCGTCGCGTCCGGCCGCCGAGAAAATTATCGCCATCGCCAAGGTGCTCGACGTCACCGCCGAGTACCTGCTGGGCGATAAGGATGCATCAATGCCGCCCACGAAGAAGGAATCTGCGCCTGAGGACGTGGCATTCTTTCGGCGCTACATGGGCATGAAGCCGGGCGAACGGCAACAGCTGCGCGACATGAGCGCTGTCATGTTCAAGAAGAAAGATGGCTGAACCGCCCCCACTGTTAAAGCGCGGATCCTCTGAGCGCGAGGCAAACCGGATTTCGAAGCTGTGGAAGCTGCGCCCCGGGCCGCGCTTTCCGGTTGACGTCAGGGAGATCGCGCTCACCTACTCTCAGACGTTCAGTTGCGTTGACAAGATCATCGACGTTAAAGGTGGGGCGTTCAGTCGTTTCGATGGCGCGCTGCTATTCAACGCCGACAAGCCAACCAAGAAGGAATGGGGCATTGTTTTCAACGAAAACGCGACCCACGGGCGTCAGCGCTTCACCATCTCACACGAACTGGGCCATTTTGTCCTGCATCGGCAGATGCAAAAGGTTTTCGAGTGCGGGCAAGACGAGGTTTGCACATCTGCCGGCGAGGAAACCGACATCGAGACGGAGGCCGACAAGTTTGCCTCCTACCTCCTGATGCCAGCCGATGACGTGCGGGCGCAAATCGATCCACGCGATCCCGCGGTCACCGTCGATCAGCTGAGCGCCCTTGCCGATCGGTACGGGGTGTCGCTCCAGGCCGTTATGCTTAAGTGGCTTGAACTCACCGAACGTCGCGCCCTGGTCGTGGTGCACATCGACGACCATATGCTCTGGGCAAGATCAAGCCATAACGCCTTCAAGAGCGGACTGTGGTTCCGTACGCGTAACGGGCCACCCGTTCCGATCCCTCCCGGATCGCTCGCGGCAAACACCGCGGTGGCCCGAGAAGATGTCGGGAAAACCATCGATGCGAGGATCTGGTTCCCGCAGGAACCGGCCGGGACGAGCCTTCGGGAGATGAAGATATCGGCCGACAACCATCGCCAGATCATGTCCCTGCTGGTGTTGCCAGATGGCGAGCCGCGCTATGCGCAACAACAGGAGCAGGAGCCGAGAGACTATGACACCCTCGATCGCTTTGAGCAAAACGGGCAACCCCTGATCCGCTATCCGCGCTAACCTGGTTTTTTAAACGCCCACCGGGAATTAGTTTCCACAGCCACATAGCTCAAGGAATGCCATCCGGGCGCAATCAACAACCGGGGCGACCACATGACGAAACTCACGCCACAAGAAGCGCAGGCCGTACAAGCGAATTTATTCCCTGAGGCTTGGAAGGTAGTCCGCGAGATAGAGGACTTTCCTTGGCATCGGGATCGTTCTGGCGCTGTGACCGCAGCCGTGCCGGAGTCATCACAGGCACTTGCGATCGATGTGTTCGGCACCCTGAAGACCTTGGCCGCGCCATCTCGCCTAGTTGATGCGTGGATATCACAGTGGGGCCTCACATTCTCGGGTCCGTGGCGATTCTGCCTTGAATACCTCGTGCCGAGGGCAATTCTAGGAGAACCACACTCGACACAAGTCGATGCGGTAGCCCAAAGCGATAAGAATCTCATTTTCTTCGAATGTAAGTTCACAGAGCCAGATGGGGGAGCGTGCTCTCAGCCGCAACCATTGGGGGGGAAATCGCCCAACCGTGGAAAGGTGCAGTGCACAGGTGACTACACATTGCAGACCAATCCTGTCAATGGGAGGACCTCCCGTTGCGCCCTCAACGGCAAAGGGGTCCGCTACTGGGAAATTGTGCCTCGCGTTCTTTCAATAGCTAACGACGTAGATCATCGCCCCTGCCCGTTCAAAGGTGGCTGGTATCAGTGGATGCGAAATCTGGTTGCCTGCAGCGCTGTATCGGAATCATCTAATAAGCGGGGAGCGTTCGTTGTTTTGTATGCGGACGGCCCCTTCCCCATGGCAGAGAAGATTCAGTCGACGGAATGGAAGGAAATTCGCAATCTCACTTCTGGAAGGGAAGTGCCGCTTATCGACGTGTCCTATCAGAAGCTACTAACGATTGGAGCAGCAGCCGCAGATCCGGTCGATTTAAGTGTGATGCAACGGCTCGTCGCCTGGGTGAATCAGAAGGTGGCGACCGTAGCCGCCCTACCGAACAGCCGCATCTTCGAAGCGGCCCACGATCGCGAGCTGATGTAAGTAACGCGAAGTATCAATTCGACGGCGCATGGTCGTGCGCCGCTGTTCGTTTCCTACGAAAATCCCATGGCGGCACCGGGCTCGGATCACGCCACAGTCCAAGGTGATCCGCCCTGGCTCGATCCTCAGCGGTGGCGTAGCTTCGTCGATCTTCGACTGACTGTTCTTTCGCATACTGCTTGTAGTGCCAGGCAAGCCCTGCTTCGACTTGCTTGATATTCACATCAGCACCATCCAAGAGGATTTTTCCCAGGACCCGCCCGTACCGGTCCCTATGCTCGTATTCGACGGTGATGGCCCGCCCGAAGATTAGATGCGAGAGATTTTGCTTTGAGCGTGTGCCAAATGCCTGTTTGCTCTCTGGCGCATCGATTCCGGTCAGTCGCACCTTGTGCAACGTGTGCTGCGCATCCAGAACTCTAACCGTGTCCCCGTCGGTGATACCGACAACCTTCCCGGTGATTGTGTGGGCCCATGCGATGGTAAAGGCCATCGAAAGGATACAGGCGACGAAAACTTTCATACGGATTCTTTCTAGTTTTTGCTCAAACTTGTTCCTTCGGGATTACGGCCGCGGTGACCGAGCGCCACAATCTCAGCATGGGTTTTTCGTCGCTTGAGCCACCCAATGAATACGATCAATTCCCGCCCTCCCGAAACAATGTCCCCGTCGCAGCGATTGACCGAAATCGCTGAACTCCTCGCGCGTGGCGTCACACGCTGTGCAGCACGCTATCACGAGCAATGTGCAGCGCGCCAGTTTTGCCTTGACTCTTCTGGCACCCAGAGCGTTCATGCGAACCCGTCGCAACTAATGAAGGGAGTCGTCGCATGAACCATCAACCCTCCGTCGCCGCGCTGCTTGCGCGCCTGCCCGACATGGAGATGGACGAGCTTTGGGCACTGTGGGACAAGCATTTTCATGCGCGGCCAAAGAACCATCATCGTGGATTCGTCCAATCGCGCCTGGCCTACAAGATTCAGGAGCTGGCATACGGCGGTCTCAACCCGACCACCCGCCGGCAGTTGGAACGTATCGGCGAATCGGGTGACCTCCCCCGCAGGTTTAAGAAGGGTGGACAGCGGCTCGTGGCCCCGGGGACGGTCCTCGTGCGCGAATACGACGGCCGCGAGGTGCGCGTGACGGTGACGCCGGATGGCCGTTTCGAGTTCGACGGCACAATCTTCCGCAGCCTTACCGCCATTACCCGACACCTGACCGGCGCCAATTGGTCGGGCCCCGCGTTTTTCGGCCTGGTCGGAAGGCCGCAGCCATGAGCGAAGTCATTACCCGAAAGCGCTGCGCGGTCTATGCGCGTGTCTCCACCGACGAACGGCTCAACCAGGAATTCAATTCGATCGATGCACAGCGCGAAGCTGGCCGGGCCTTTATCGCGTCGCAACGCCATGAGGGTTGGCTGCCAGTAGCCGACGACTACGATGACGGGGGCTTTTCGGGTGGATCAATGGAACGCCCGGCGCTTAAACAGTTGCTGCGTGACATCGAGGATGGGCGCATTGATGTCGTCGTAGTCTACAAGATCGACCGGCTAACGAGGAGCCTCGCCGACTTCGCCAAAATGGTCGAGGTCTTTGATCAGCGCGGCGTTTCCTTCGTATCGGTCACGCAGCAGTTCAATACCACGACCTCCATGGGTCGGCTCACGCTCAACATCCTGCTCTCGTTTGCGCAGTTCGAGCGCGAGGTCACAGGTGAGCGCATCCGGGATAAATTCGCAGCCAGCAAGGCCAAAGGCATGTGGATGGGCGGCATCCCGGCGTTGGGGTACGACGTCGCCCAGCGCCGGTTGGTGACCAATCCGACAGAGGCTAAGCTCGTGCACCACATCTATACCCGGTTTAGCGAGTTGGGCGATTACTCCCGGCTTGTACGCGAGTTGGCCCTCGACGGCTACCACACCAAGGCATGGGTCACGCAAGACGGACGCTCGCGTGTTGGCAAGAAATTCTGCAAGCAGTTTCTCTACAAATTGCTGAGGAACCGAACCTACCTGGGTGAGATTACCCACAAGGGCAAGTCCTACCCTGGACAACATGACCCGATCATTTCGGCGGATCTCTGGAGCAAGGTCCAGGCCGTATTTGCGACCAATCCCGGCGCCCGGGGGCAGGACACGAAATTCGACCTTCAGGGAAAAACCCCGGCGCTGTTGCGCGGGCTGCTGGTGGGCGAGTTCGGCGAGCGCATGCTGCCGACCTATACCAACAAGAAAGGCGGGCGCCGCTACACGTATTACGTCTCTGCCCTCGAGAAGCAATACGGTGTCGGAACTTCCCATACGCCACGCCTGCCGGCCGCGGAGATTGACAAACTAGTGTTGGATCAGGTCCGGGCAACGCTCGACGCCCCCGAAATCGTGGTCACGGTACTCAAGGAAGTACGCAAGACGCACCCGCGGCTCGACGAGGCGCGTGTTTGCATCGCCCTAAAGCGTCTCGGCGCGGTTTGGGACCAACTCTATCCGATCGAGCAGAACCGCCTGTTACGACTGCTGATTGAGCGCGTGCAACTGAAGACAGGTGGTATCGAGATTGCCTGGCGCGAGTTCGGGATCTATGACGTCGCGGCCGAAATCGCCGAGGCACCCCTCGTCAAGGAGGCCCGCGAAAAAGAGGAGGTTGCAGCATGACGGCAAATCGTAGGATCGAAATCGTGATGCTCGGCGAGCCGGAAAAGCGACGGCAAGGCGATCGGCTTGTTACCTTCGTGCCGATGCGCGTTAAGAGGCGCGGGTTCAAAAAGCTGCTGATCGGCCCCAAAGCTGCGGGGGCAGTGGCGCAGGCTGAGGCCCAGTCGGATTTCCCGCTGGTTAAGGCCGTGGCCAAGGCGTTTCATTGGCAAAAACTACTGGATGAGGGCCGCATTGCGGATAGCACGGAACTGGCAAAGCGGGAAAAGCTCGACAAGACCTTCGTCAACGAGACCCTGCGGTTTGCGTTGCTGGCCCCGGAGATCGTCGAGGCGATCCTTGTCGGTCGCCAACCCCGAACCCTGACCCTTCAGGATCTGCGGCGCAGAGTCCCGGACGACTGGGCCGAACAACTGCAGGCCTTCGGGTTCGGCTCCGATGTCTGAAACTCTTCACCGGTGAACGGCACCATTTCGTTGGCGACCAACACCGATTGAAAAGGTCTATTTCAATTTACTGGAGTGTTAATTCAATGCAGAATAAGATGTATACTTAATATGAATATTCAGCACTCACTCAATACGGTGTGCCCGTATTACACGATGTTCCCGCTCGCGTTTCCTGAGCGGGTATTGCGGGCTGCGGGCGCTAGGGAATTGGTGGCGGATCCGTACTGCGGCCGGGGCACTACGATCTATGCCGCGCGGTTGCGCGGGCTGCGAAGCTACGGGATTGACACCTCTCCAGTTGCAGTCGCGGTTTCGCGCGCGAAGGTCACTTCAACGTCACTCAGTGCCGTGATGCGAGCCTATGACCGGTTGCTCAATGCGGTGCCCTGGGCTGAAACACCGACCGGGCGATTCTGGCGGCTCGCGTACCACGCAGAGACACTGTCTGTGCTTTGCCGCCTACGCGTCGCGCTCCGTCGTTCTTTGAAAAGGAACGCCGCAGCCGAGTCGGACGCAGTGACAATGCTGCGCGCTGTGGCGCTTGGGGCCCTGCACGGGCCACTCAACGCAGTAGGGTTGCCAGGAAGTTACTTTGGCAACCAGATGCCTCGCACCTTTGCGCCCAAACCTGACTACGCTGTGCGCTTCTGGACCGAGCGAAGCTTGAGACCGCAAGTGGCCAGCGTGCGGGACATCATCCGCAAACGCGCCAAGAAGATATTGGATGGGTTCGTGCCAAGCAGCGGCATGGGGTGGATCGTCGCGGGCGACAGCCGTAAGCAGGCTGCGTGGGAGAGATTGCCTGGAAGAATCAGTCGGGTAATCACGTCGCCGCCCTACTACGGTATGAACACCTACGAGGAGGACCAATGGCTCCGGATCTGGTTCCTCGGAGGTCCCAGCATCGTGCAATACGGAAACAAGAACCAGCTGTCACACCACAGCCCCGAGGAGTTCGCGAAGTCAATGGCCAAGGTATGGGACCAAATCGGCGATCACGCAAGGCCGGAACTTGCCATGGCGGTGCGCTTCGGAGGGATCGGCTCGCACAAGAGCGACTACCAGCAGATCATGGTCGAATCACTGGAATATTCCAAACACCGCTGGCGAATGGTTTCGACGCGCAATGCTGGTGATGCCACGAATGGCCGGCGTCAAGCCGAAACCATGGGGAAACGCGCCAAGTCGAGCAGCATCGAGGAGCGCGACTTCTACGTTCGCTTGTCGTAGAGCGCGTATCGGATCTCGACTTCGCGTTCTTCCCCGCAGTAGTCCAGCTTGATGCGAGGATCACGGTCATGGGCAAGCTGAAATGCAAACCCTTTGATTGCCCGCGAGTCCATGACTACGTCCTTGTCGTCCGGCAGATGAAACAACAAATCGCGAGAGATAAACAGCACCGCCTTGGCGCGGGCGCGGGATATTGCGACATTGATTCGTTGCCGCTGGAACAGGAAGCTCTCCTCGCTGCGGATCAAATCCGGGTCGCCGATGCCGAACGACACCAAAATGAGGTCACGTTCACCACCTTGGAACCGTTCGACGGTATCCACTGCGTCGTCGATCATGTCCGCCGGTACGGATTCGGCGGCAAGCGCAACCCGGAGCAGCTCAACCACAGCTGAACGCTGCGCGCGGTGCGGGGTGACGATCCCGACTGAATCTGCCCAAAAGGTGGACTCGCTGAACGCTCCGCCTGCGCGGAGCTTTTCTGCTGCGCGGTAGGCCAGCACGGTCCCGGCGACCAGCGTTGCTTCGAAAACGTTGGCCTGGCCGGACGTGCCATCGTCATAGGTAACCGCAACGCACGGAAGCGCCGGGTCCAGGATGCGGTCATAGACCGCCCACCACGGAATGCCGCTCGGCCATGCGACCGGCGCCGCGCCGTGCGCAACGTAGGTAAGGGCCCGGCTCGGCACTTCCGAAGTGAATTCCTGCTTGTAGCCAATCATCCGCGCGTACCGCACTATGGGCTCGCATGAGCGGTAGTTGTATTTCAGAAAGCACTCCTCAGCCTTCACGGTCGCGAAACGCGTAGTCAGGTAGGTATGTAAGCTACCGACCATATGCTCGGCACCCAGCGGGGGCTCGACGGACTGAATCGGCGGCATCTGCATGGGATCCCCAAACAGGCTGAGTCTCCCGCCGGTCGTCAGCAGCCCCAGGGTCGTGAGCGAATCGGCAACCGACACCTGGGAACTTTCGTCGATGAAAATTCTGTCGAACAGCCCAACCACCGCCGCGATGCCGTCATCGTCCTTATTGGCGCGACCGCCTTTCCCGATCCAATAGGACTGCTTCGTCACGCTGAAGACTAGTTCAACCCGATTTTCGTCCCCCGCCAGCCGTTCACGTAGCGCGTCCAAATTGCTGTCGGCGCTTTGAACCCCGTTCAGATAGTAGTCCTTCCCGAGGTAGAGCTCGGTGTTCAATCCGCAGTACTGCGGGCCAGCGTTCAGGAGTGCTTCCCAGGCATCGCGACTGCTCGCGCTGGCGACAAACGACGCCGTGACGTGCTTTTGCAGGTAATCGCGCACTTCAGTCGACAGGTACGGCAGGATGCGCGCCAGTCGCCCGGCAACTTCGATCACGGCTCGGTAGGTCGGTCCAGTGACGTAGATCCGCTGGCGAGCGTGCCTCGACTTTAGACGCAGCAGGATTTCCAAGATAATAGTCGCCGACAGCGTCTGCGTTTTCCCCGTGCCAGGGCCTCCCCATACCGGCATCAACTGCCGTGCAATTACCTTGTGGATAGCCTCGCGCTGCGACGAGTTGATCTGAATTTTGTCTTCGGCCGCCTCCGACAGCGCGAGCACCTTGTTGTCAAGGAAATCGTCAAAGTGGGTGAGGTCAGTGTCGGTCGGTGCCGACGCGAGTTTGTCAGCGCCCCACAGCACAGTCGCGGCCGGCTTCTCGGGATCGCGACCGGGCTTACGCTTCACCTCGACCAGGGCTGTGTTAGTTTCCGGCGCCGCGACAGCGATGGGCGGATTACCGATAAGCTCCGCGACATCCTTCAACGATTCGAAATCTGAATACGAGCCGCTTTCCATCAATATCATTGGCGCATTCAGGTCGAGGACCCCGGATTGCACCAGCACTGTGAACTTGTCGAAGAACGGCTTGAAGTCAAACGCCACTAGCGCTCGCAAGTTCTCGCGGTCGAAGTGGACCAGCCTCGCGCCAAGCAGCTTTGCCACCGGTCTGTAGTTGTCGTTCGGACCCCACCCTACGTAAATTGCCGGGTCGGGTGTATTGGTGCCGAGGACACGGCACAGGCCGGCCACGTTCATCAGTCCCGCGCCCAGCGGATCCTCTGGCATTAGCGCCAAGAATCCCGCGTCGTTTCGGAACTTGACGTGTCTCGACGTATTGCGCACGCGAAACAGAAGATGGTGGTCGCTCAGCGCAGCAGGGACATGCTCAAGCCCCTGGCTGCGCCAGTCGTCAACGACGGCCTTGCGATTGGCACCGAGGATCAACCCTTCGACCCTGAGCGCCTGGTACCGGGCTTCGAGTTCATGAGGATCACTTGTATATGCGCGAGTTCGTTCGAGCTCGGCTACGCCGTCGCTCACCTTCTGGTGGGTGAGCCAAAGCATGGAATCGGCGGCCACTTTGTTGAACCGCGTGGGCGGCAAATCCTTGATCCGCGGGGCGTCCCCCTTAAGCTGCTTGCTGTGGTCACGCTGAACGCTGAACGTGATTTGCCGCATTCCGTGTATGATCGTCCGCAGCATTCCGCGGTATTGATCGATGCACTGACTGATCGACATCGGCGGATTCTTCGGGGGCATGCTCTGCGAAATTTCGAGGCTCCGCTCCTTGGGGATCACGCCAGCAACACGATCCCACATGTAGGGAGTCGAGCCATCCTTGAAGTCGGCAATGTGGTTCGCGACGCTCAAAATGTCGTCGTTGATGATTGTCGGCAGCGCGACCAGCCGGGTCACCACGTCATGCAAGTGGCACACGGCTGGCGTCGTAGCGATACTGTCGGATTGTTCCATCTCGCGCGGCGGAAACAACCATAGCAACGCGTTGGCGACGTCTTTGCTGTGCGTTATCTGGTGCAGGTGCCGCCCGATAGCTTCACGGAATGCCTCATCCTGCCGGGCGTCCCAGAACACCACCTGAATGCGGGCGTTCGCTTTGCTGTATGCGGCCCAGGCCACCTTGTCGGGCACTTCATCCGGCGCAGCGCTCGCGCTTAGAACGTAATCGATGAATTGCGACAGGAACCGAAGGCAATCCAACAGGTGCTTGGCTTCGCACTCCGCCGTGGCTTCTTCGATGACCCACATCATCTGCTGCTTGCGGTCGATTCTCGGCGTAGCAGGAACGCGCGCAGGTTGACCTTCCTTGTTTAGACCGTTTATCCATTCTGTCGGCGACTTGTAGTCGACGCCCATTGCGATCGAGGTCAGTAGGCCAGTCGCCGCATCGAAAAAACAAGCCACAGTTACAAGCAGATCCGCATAGCGTGCCATTTCCCCGGATATAGAGAGTGGATGGTCGGCTTTCAGGACGTCGACTACGGCGCCTGCTTTCCGCGGGAGGCGGAGAGATTCAATGCGGAGGCCGTTGTGCTGGACGAACACAGAATCGCTATTGGATCGCCCGCGCAAGTCCGCCAGTCCATTGACCTTGCCGCGCTGAAGAGTGCGGAGCATACCCCGCGTCATATTCGGCAGATGATTGAGGCGATTATTCCGCCTCGCGTCTTCGTGGCAGTAGTCGTCAAGTGTCGGTGCTGAGGCTTTCCTGTGCAGCTTGACCCACTTGGACTGCACCTCAGGGATACCACGCTTCGACCAGCCGGGGTATCCCAGGTAATCGCAGAACGCGCATGTCGGGGTGACATGCCATTCCAGGCTGCGCCAGATGGACATGCTGGCGATCACCCGCTTGAGATCGTCGCGAAAGAACCGCACAACTGGCGGCGCGTAGAGGTCTGCTTCCGCGGCATCGATTTGTTTTTCAAACCATGCGGTGCGCTCCTCCAGGGAGGCCGAGGGTGCAGGCATCCCGGTCATCCTATCGCTGTGCCGAACGAGGACGCCGGGTGTGGAGCTAACGTAATAGCGATCGGCAAGCGCAATCTCAGGATGCTCCAGCCAGGCGGCAAGAACCATGGAATACAGGCAAACCTCGCCGGCATACGCGATGTTGAGTTGCTCGGCAAATTTCAGGTCGGCAACACGCAGTGCAATGCGGGTGTCGCTCGGTTCTATCCTTCTCACCGAGCCGTCAGGTCTGATTTCACTTCCGGTGATGGCAGTGTTGTCGGCGGTTCTGCGCATTGCAACGACGAGGTCCGGGCGCAGATCAGTCATGTCCGGATATCCGGCGACATCGACGCCGAGCGCCGTCAGGAGGATCGCGCGGTAGCGTTCCTCAACCAGGGTTGGCTCATTGAAAATGCGAGGCAGCGAGAGGCCTCCGCTTATGAGCTCCTCGAGCTTTCCTTTGAATACTATGTCGCGCGGGAGCTTGCCCGAGGCAGCTTTCGGGACGTCGACGAATTCGCCGGGGTAGAGAGTGGAGAGCTCGGCGAGAAACTCCTTCTCGAACTCCATGCCCCGTGCCCGAAATCCAGCCAAGCCGGGGCGCGCAGGGAGCGCCAGCAATGTATCGGAGGAACCGTTGGTTTCGCTGATCGAACAGGCAAGCATGCGGTCGCAGCGAGTACGCAAATACTGCGACAGCGCTGCCTTGGGCAGGCGCGTGGTCATTAACAACTCCTCGTTCCGAGGTTAAACACGCGAGCGTTCCGCCCACGTGTGTACCGGGAAATCCCAGTAATCGTAACTTTACTCCAACCAAAACTTTTCGGGAAGACCCGTGTTTTCCGTCGTAGCAGTCCTCGACCGGCAGGTCCTGACCGACACCTGCTTGCAGAAGTCGCAACCTACTGATCTTCTGAAAAACGGCAGCTTTTCAAGACTCCGAAAGCGTACTCCATACCCACTGCGGCCGCACTACCTGGTGGAGATCGAGCGACCGCTCCCGGCAACAGAGGTCATTGCTCGTTAGCGTTCGACCTTATCGAATCATGGCTTAACGTCGCCGATGATCTCTCGAAAGAAATCCTGCCATTTCCCAATCTCGCCGCGTTTCAATGCGTCCAGTATCCGCACCCTGTCTGTCGAAAGCACGGCGGCTATCACCTGTTCACCGTGTATTTCTGCTCTCGCACATATGCGGCGGCACATCTCCTGATGATCGCCATTTTCGTAGCTAAGGCGTACGAGCCGCTGGTGCTGCTCCAGTGTCATGACCATAAGCGTGGGCCTCGCGCTTTGAGGAGGAGCGTCAGAGGTCATTTCTATTTTCATGCCTGAGAAGCTCAGATCAAACTCGCCATCTGCCTCCACTGGAACAACGGTTTGAATGTGTGCAACGCCCGATAGGGTTCGATGGACATAGGTCGATGGATTGCCGAAGATGACTTTGTCGCTAAATGTTTCTGGCGGGAATTGGTTGACTAGCGCCTTAAATACAATTTTTCCTAAGACGTCAACGATTTCCTCTCGCGGTTCCGGAAGGTTCTTCTCAATCTCCCTCAACGTTCCTCCATGCATGAGCGCGTTCCTTGCCTTTTCCAACATCTCCAAGGTTGCGTCATCGCAGTCCTTGTCTACAGCCTTCATCATCGCGCGAATGGCTTGTTTTTCGTACGGCTTATGGACCGGATGCGTCTTGCAAGTCTCACAGTACAGGGGCGACCTGCAGTGAGGGCACGCGTCCGGCACTTTCTCCGATGATTTCTGAGAAATAGCAAGAAGCTCCAGAGCAAACCAGAAGTACTGAAACTGGTCGTCCGGAATCGCAGAGCTAACCCCGATTCGATACCACCGCATCGCTCGGCGCATTTCAGGCGGCATATCGAATGTCAGCAAGCGGTCTATCGATTTTGTGATTCGCTCATCGAGAAAAGGGGTCGGGTCTTCATGCCCTATTGTGTCTCCCCAAATTCGGCAAGAGCGCATCTGCACGCCAGGCGTGCAGTCAACAATTTGCCTAATCCGATGCCGCACAAAGCTGGACCCAGTTGTGAGCGCAAGCATGTTCAGGCAATCAGCCAGCTTTTCCTCGGCTACGTCCGTAGCCTCATCGAGATTTGGCGCATCAAAGGTGAGGAGCAAGGACAGGAGAAAGGGCGTCAAAAAGTCCTTGCGCTCTATGTTGCGTATACGCGCCCGAAACAATCCTTTCGGATGTTGAAATTTCAGCCATCGGGCATCTTCGAAAACGGACAACTCCGACGAAATCTCAAAGTTGGCTACGCATTGCATTGGGCCCCCTTGGGCATTCGAACGACAGGGGCACTTTACGCCGGTTCAGAGTCGAGCGGTGCGAAGAGCTGCGGTAGCGGCGCGCATAGCTTCCTTCAGTCAGCCGCCGTCAAGCGAGGCTCTCGCGAGCGTTAAACCAGTCCGACTTTGATCAGCCAATGGTGCCTAGTTTTGCCCTGGTCGGCGAGCCATCTAGGTGCAAAACTGTGCACCAATACAGCGTTGGATTGACATGTTCGACGCACCGCGCCATTTGCTCCCAGCTTGCAGCGAGAGTAACGTTGCATCCGTAGGCCCCGTGTTACTAAGGGGCCAAGTAAGTCATTAGCCAAACTGACTTAGTTGCCGCGTTTGTGTCCGCTAATACGAGTACGTTCCTCAACCGGTCTAGTCAGGAGCAGCAGGTGGGTTTCCTCAATAATCTTTTCGGACCGTCAACCTTAGTCGAACCATTGCGCCTCGACATTCTGATGGACTACTCAATCCGTTTTGGCGAGGGAACTGCCGCAATTCAGTGGATATCTCCTGGCACGGACAGCACGCCAATTCGAGAGACATTGGTCGCGCTGCTCTATGGGCGCATTCTTTGCATCCATAAAGAGACTCGGGAGGAACTTTTTAATCGCGTTGGTGCATTGGCAATTCAGAGCGTGCGAAGCGAGGGTGCAACCGACTTTGAGTTGGAGCCGTGGACTTTGCACGTCGGAATGGGCGGTGGTGATCACCAATTGTGGCCATGGCAGATCGTGTCGCCGTCGCAGGTCCCCGACGCCAAGACGTATTCAGCCTTCTTGAGATTGAACAAACCAAGTTCGGTCGCGCCCTCGGGCCGCTCTATCCGACTGGAAATGAAAATGGGGCTGGAGAAGATTTTGGCGCCGTCATCCGCGCTAATTGCTATTGCAGCGTTCTCCCGGAACAGCGACAGAGAAGCTCGATACCTCTTGGCGCTTAGACTCTGGCAGATGAATGTCCATTGGGGCGCTGCCGCAAAGATAACGGCTGGCAGCGAGGCGGTAGCATACGCGGCAGCGGATGCCGCAATTCGTTCAGGACAGCTTCGCATCCCGTAGCGAGGAAATAGCAAAACTACACCAAGGGGGATGTCATGGATCCAAAACTTCGACAGCAGCTGGGAGACATGCTGAGGGAAGAGTTCAAGCATCACATGCACGCCGGCATGGTCTGCGCTAGATGTGGCGCACAAAATCGGCCCCTCGCAACCCATGTTGGTGTATTTCTCTCTGGCAACCCCGGTGTCGATCCACAATCATGGGTACCGCAAGCCACATCATATGCGCCGGAACGCGGCGGCGTTGCTTTATGCGATCGTTGTGCCCCTCCCTGCCGAAAGTGCCAGCAACCTGTTCTTAACAGAGCTATGGTTAACTGGCTCAAATCGCTTCCCGGGTTCAGTCCGGCCAACGGTTTCTGCCAAAAGCACATCAGGGTTCTTGGATTCACAATCTGAGCCGACGTCGCCGTGTAGGTGCTCCCACCATTGATCCAAGCACGCTCGGATTAGCGAGCCGTCACCCAGTAGGAACCTTGACAAACCAGTGCCCAGATTTGCCCTAGTCGGGGAGCCGACCGGGGCTCGAACGAGCGGCCGATAAATGTCCAGTCTGGGGCGGAAACCTGCCGCTCAATTGAGCCATTTGCTAAGCATCCGTGAGTCCGGTCAGGGCCGGGACACGACCTTCGTGAGATGAAAATGCCTGATGTAAGCAGCCGCTCGCGCCGCGATCCACAGCCGCAGCGCCTTCCCGTAGAATAAGAATATCTTGTAAACGCCAGGCTATTAGGCACACCCTCGCTTGCACGCGCGGGTCGCCAATATACGTGTTGTGCAGCGTGCTTTTGCTAGGCGAAGTTGACATCTAAATCCAAAAAATCGATTCCTTCCAAGTGCTTGTTCTTGAACAAATCACAAAAATGAATGTACGAAGGTAGTCGTCGCACAACTGAGAGTATTGGGCCGAACTGAGAGTCAGATGGGCCTAGAATGGGGACTCCGGACTGGCGGTAGTCGTCGCAGAAAGCGATTTTCCCTCTGGGGAAAACCGAAAATGAATCAGGGCCAGAGAGTGTCCGGCCCTGTTGTACTGGTGGAGTGGAGGAGGATCGAACTCCCGACCTCCGCATTGCGAACGCGGCGCTCTCCCAGCTGAGCTACCACCCCATTGAGGTGCGGATTTTAGCCTTATTCCGCAGCGGCGACAATGCGTCGATTGCCGTCCGCGCCGGGGCGGGGCTATCATGCCCCCACATTCAAATTGCCGCGACCCGGAGCCTGCATGCAGATCAACCCGCCCTTCGGTTACAAGGAAATCGTACCGCTGTACAAGAACAACGCGGTGAAGCTGCCCGCGCCCGGCGCCGTGCCCGAGTTCTGCAACAATCTCAACGCGATCCCGATCAGCTACAGCGAGTTTTCGCCGGCCTGCCGCGACTACCCTCTGGTATTCACCAGCGGCGACAAGGGCCAGACCTACGCGCCGGTGGCGGTGCTGGGCCTCACCAGCGGCGAGAACCTGTTTCTCGCGAACGGCGCTTGGGACCGCGGCGTATACCTGCCGGCCTACGTGCGGCGCTACCCGTTCTGCATGGCGCGGGTAAACATGGACAAGGTGGAGCAGGCGGACCGCCTCATCTGCGTCGAAAAGGCGTACCTCGACGAGCAGGGTGAAGCCATGTTCGATGCCGAGGGTAAAGCGCTGCCGAAGTGGGCGCCGATCGAAAAGCTGCTGCAGGAATACGAGGCGGACCTGGAGCGCAGCCGCGAGATGTCCGGGATCCTCGCCGATTATGCGCTGCTCGAGCCGTTCGCGATGCAGGCGCAGACCAGGACCGGCGCGGCGATGAACCTGACCGGCATGTACCGCGTGGAGGAAAAGAAACTCGCAGTGCTCAACGCCAGCCAGCTCAAGAACCTGATCAAGAAAGGCGTGATGGGGCGCATCTACGCCCACCTGATCTCGCTCGACAACTTCGCGCGTCTGCTCGACCGGAAAGTCAATAGAGCTGCAGCCGCTGCCTAGTTACCGAGGTCGCTAGGTTGACGACGCCCGTCTGAGCCGGTCGTTCACGCCCTGCCAGCCCGGCACCGCGGGCGGCGCTTCCACCAGGATCAGATCGCACCCGAGATCGTCGAGGCGGCGCAGGCTCGCGTACAGCTCGTGCGCATAGCCTGCCACCGCGCGCGGTGCCGCCTGCCAGTACACGTCTTTCAATCCCGAGGGCGCCTCCGCTCGCGCGAGCACGGCGACTTTCCGTCCGCGATGCGCGGCCAGCTGCGCCGCCAGTTCCGCTGCGGGCACGAGGTACAGCGGCGTGCGCGGCGCGTAGTGGCTGTCCAGGGCGCCCGGTGCGCGCGGCGCGGCGGCGTCCGGCGCTTCGACTTCGGCGCCCAGAACCGCAGCGATCTGGGCAGGCGTGATCTGCCCGGGGCGCAACACCACCGGCCGCCCACGCGACAGATCGATGATGGTGGACTCGATGCCGACCTCGCATTCTCCGCCGTCGAGCACCGCGTCCACCGCAGCGCCGAGTTCGGCGCGCACATGCTCGGCCGTGGTCGGGCTGATGCGGCCGAATTTGTTGGCCGAGGGCGCGGCCACGCCGCTGTAGCGGCGTCCGCCAAGCTCGCCCGCGAATGCGCGCAACAATTCGAGCGCCAGCGGATGCCCGGGAATGCGCAGTCCCACGGTATCCTGGCCGCCGGTGACGCAATCGGGAACGCCGGGCGCGCGCTTCAGCACCAAGGTGAACGGGCCGGGCCAGAACGCCTCGGCCAGTTTTCGCGCGGACCCGGAAATGTCCGCCGCCCACAGCGGCAGTTGCGCGATGTCGGCCAGATGCACGATCAGCGGATGATCATGCGGCCGGCCCTTGGCGGCGAAAATCTTCGCCACCGCTTCCGGATTGGAGGCATCGGCTCCCAGGCCGTAGACGGTCTCGGTGGGAAAAGCCACCAGACCGCCCGCCCTCAGGATCGCGGCAGCGCGTTCGACCTCGGACGAAGTGGTGTTGGCGCACATGCGAGTGATAGGATTTGCCGCCGTGGGGCGCCGCGCGCGGCGCCGCACGGCGCGAAAGTCAGCTGGTCAGATGGTCAGCAGCCGCAGCGCTTCGCGGTACTTCTCGGCAGTCTTGGCGATGATATCGGCAGGCAGCCGCGGCGCCGGGGCCTTCTTGTTCCAAGGCTGCGTCTCCAGCCAGTCGCGCACGAACTGCTTGTCGAACGAGGGCGGGCTCATGCCGACTTTGTATTGATCCATCGGCCAGAAGCGCGAGGAGTCCGAAGTCAGGATCTCGTCGATCAGGTGGATGCGGCCTTCGGCGTCGGTGCCGAACTCGAACTTGGTGTCGGCGATGATGATGCCGCGCGTGGCGGCGAATTCCGCCGCATGGGTGTAGAGCGAAATCGACGCATCGCGCACCCGGCGCGCGGCTTCGATGCCGACGCGCGCCTCAGCCTCGGCGTAGGAAATGTTCTCGTCGTGATGGCCCGCCGGCGCCTTGGTCGAGGGCGTGAACAGGGTCTGCGGCAGCTTCTCCGCCTCGCGCAGGCCCGCGGGCAACGCGATGCCGCACAGCGCGCCGGTCTGCTGGTAGTCCTTCCAGCCCGAGCCGATGAGGTAACCGCGCACGATCGCCTCGATCGTCAGCGGCTTGAATTTCTTCACCACCATCGCGCGGCCGCGCACCTGAGCGCGCTCGGCTTCGCCCTGCACCACCGTTTCCGGGTCGATGCCGGTCATGTGGTTCGGGACGAGGTGGCCGAGCTTGCCGAACCAGAAATTGGACATGGCCGTGAGCACCTCGCCCTTACCCGGGATGGGGTCGTCGAGGATGACGTCGAAAGCCGACAGGCGGTCGGTCTGGATCACCAGCAGTTTGTCCTCGCCCACGGCATAGATGTCGCGCACCTTGCCGCGGTGCAGGAAAGGCAGGCTGTTGATGGATGTCTGCAATAAGGTGGTCATCGCTGTTGTCTCGGTGATGTGAATCGGGTGGAGGGGCGCCGCGCGCGGCGGCGCTTCAGAGTTCGGGCAGCTTCGCCCGCTTGACCTTGTCGGCCTGCGTCGCGCGGAACGCGCGCAGGCGCTCGGTCAGGGCGGCGTCGCCGAGCGCCAACATCGCCACCGCGAACAGGCCCGCATTGGCGGCGCCGGCCTCGCCGATGGCGAAGGTTGCGACCGGTATGCCCTTGGGCATTTGCACGATGGACAAGAGCGAGTCCAGGCCCTTGAGGTATTTCGACGGGATCGGCACCCCAAGCACCGGCAGCAGCGTCTGCGCCGCGACCACACCGGCGAGGTGCGCCGCGCCGCCCGCGCCGGCGATGAACGCCTTGCAGCCGCGCTTCTCCATGTCCTTGATCCAGGCCTCGAGTTCGGCCGGGGTGCGGTGCGCCGACAGCGCCCGCGCCTCATAAGCAACGCCGAAGTCCTTGAGCTGCTGCGCCGCTTCCTTCATCACCTCCCAGTCGGAGGTGCTGCCCATCACTATTCCTATGGTGCCCATCTGCTGACGATCCCTTTCCTATTGCACGACCTGGGCCAGATCGCCCGCGCCGTAGCGTTGCGCCATGCTCTTCAGCGGCAGCGGCTTGATCTTGCCCGCCATGCCGGCGCAGCCGAACTGCTCGTAGCGCTGCTTGCACAGCGCCTTGGCCGCGGCGCGCGCGGGCTTGAGGTAATCGCGCGGATCGAACGCGCTTTTGTTCTCGTTCAGGAACTTGCGCACCGCGGCGGTCATGGCGAGACGGATGTCGGTGTCGATGTTGATCTTGCGCACGCCGTGCTTGATGCCCTCCTGGATCTCCTCCACCGGCACGCCGTAGGTCTCTTTCATTTCGCCGCCGTTGTCGCGGATGATCGCGAGCAGCTCCTGCGGCACAGAGGACGAACCGTGCATGACCAGGTGCGTATTCGGAATGCGCCGGTTGATCTGCTTGATGCGCTCGATCGCGAGAATGTCGCCGGTGGGCTTGCGCGTGAACTTGTAGGCGCCGTGCGAGGTGCCGATCGCAATCGCGAGCGCATCGAGTTGGGTCTTCGCGACGAAGTCCGCCGCCTGATCCGGATCGGTCAGCAGCATTTCGCGCGTCATCGTGCCTTCGGCGCCATGACCGTCTTCCTTGTCGCCCATCATGGTCTCGAGCGAGCCGAGGCAGCCGAGCTCGCCTTCGACGGTCACGCCTTTCTTATGGGCCGCGGCGACGACCTTGCGCGTCACATCGACGTTGTAGTCGTAATCGGCGATGGTCTTGCCGTCCTCGCGCAGGCTGCCGTCCATCATGACGCTGGAAAAACCGAGCCGCATCGCCGAGGCGCACACCTTGGGCGACTGGCCGTGGTCCTGGTGCATCACGACCGGCACCTTCGGATAGGTCTTGATCGCGGCCTGGATCAGGTACTTGAGAAAGGTCTCGCCGGCATATTTGCGCGCCCCGGCCGAGGCCTGCATGATGACCGGGCTGTCGGTTTCGCTGGCGGCCTCCATGATGGCCTGCACCTGTTCCAAATTGTTGACGTTGAACGCAGGCAGGCCGTAGCCGTTCTCGGCGGCGTGGTCCAGCAGCTGGCGCATGGAAACGATGGGCATGATCTGTACTCCTCGAACTGGCTTGAAAATACCCCGGAGGCGCGCCCCCGGGATCCGCAACACCCGAAGCGGGCGGAATAGGCTCTATTCTACCGGAGACCGGCGCAAGCGAACGGCGGTATGAAGCTGCGGCCTGGCGCTTTCATGCCCGCCGGTTTTCTCCGACTTTGACGATCTTCATCGTGTTGGTGCCGCCGGCCTTGCCTATGGGCTCGCCGATGGTGAGTACGATCAGGTCGCCCTTTTGCACCAGACCGGCGCGCAGCAGCACGCTCTCGGCCTCCTCCAGCAGCTCTTCGCGATCGCCGCCGGCGTAGTCGACCATCTGCGGGTAGGTATCGCGCAGCAAGGAGCAGCGGTAGCGCGTGGCGGTGCGCGTGGTCAGCGCGTAGATCGGCACGCCGCAGTTCAGGCGCGACATCCACAGCGCGGTCGAGCCCGATTCGGTCAGCGCGGCGATGGCCTTGACCTTCAGGTGAAACGCGGTGAACAGCGCCGCCATCGCGATCGACTGGTCGACGCGGGTGAACACGCGGTCGAGGAAATCGCGGTCGAGCGTGACCGGTGCCGAGTTTTCGGCCTCGACGCAGATGCGGCTCATCGACAGCACGGTTTCGACCGGATACTGGCCGGTCGCGGTCTCGGCAGAGAGCATGACCGCGTCGGTGCCGTCGAGCACGGCGTTGGCGACGTCGGACACTTCGGCGCGCGTAGGCACCGGGCTCGCGATCATCGATTCCATCATCTGCGTCGCGGTGATGGTGAGCTTGTTCGCCTCGCGCGCCATGCGGATCATGCGCTTTTGCAGCGCCGGCACCGAAGCGTCGCCGACTTCGACCGCGAGGTCGCCGCGCGCCACCATGATGCCGTCGCAGGCCGACATGATGTCCTCCAGCGCCCCGGGCGCCACCGCTTCGGCGCGCTCGATCTTGGCGATCAGGAAGGCTTCGCCGCCGGCTGCGCGCAGCAGCTGCCGCGCCATGTACATGTCCGCGCTCGATTTCGGAAACGACACCGCGAGGAAATCCACCTTGATCGCGGCGGCGGTGCGGATGTCTTCCATGTCCTTGCTGGTGAGCGCGGCTGCGGTCAGGCCTCCGCCGCGGCGGTTGATGCCCTTGTTGTTCGACAGCACGCCGCCGTGGACCACGCGGCAGTGCACTGCGTTGCCCGCCACGCGTTCCACCTCGAACTCGATGCGGCCGTCGTCGAGCAGCAGCACGTCGCCCGCGCTCACGTCGCGCGGCAACTCCTTGTAGTCCAGGCCGGCGCGCCCCTCGTCGCCAAGCTCGTAGTCGGCATCGAGAATGAACGCATCGCCATCCTTGAGCGTGACCTTGCCGTCGCGAAATTTGCCGACGCGGATCTTCGGGCCCTGCAGGTCGCCCATGATGCCGACGGTGCGGCCGGTCTTGCTGCAGA
>Ga0307377_10000128_pt1 | contig 103541 bp, 78 predicted proteins | sample TR3MG_FD_202535 | JGI IMG/M metagenome (GOLD analysis project Ga0307377, IMG submission 202535) | Soil microbial communities from Risofladan, Vaasa, Finland - TR-3 | ecosystem: Environmental > Terrestrial > Soil > Coastal area > Acid sulfate soil | place: Finland: Risofladan, Vaasa | collected...
TCGTCTGCAAGGGCGTAGTGTTATTGAGTATTTGCGTAATGCATGTCGTTGTCATTTGGATGGTATTCCATCTCCATCGTTAATAAAAACCACAGCCTGTTTAGCCAAAACCGCGTGAACGCTTACAGAAAAACAATATCCCGTTCACGGTCGGGATGATTCAAGCCGACGAAGAAAAGACCCGCTTTGCCTGGGGCGTCAAATCCCTTCCCTGGCTGATTCTGACCGACCGAGAACACATAGTTCGTTTTGAGGGGTTCTCGCTGGAAGAGCTGGATGAGAGACTGGAACAGCTTGCTCCCAAGCCGGCCGAAACCAAGGGTGCGTCGGCGAACTGAAACTCTCCCTGCCGGTTCTGCTCGACTCGATGGAGGGCGTCGCCGAGAAGGCCTACCGGGGCCGGCCCGACCGCATATGTATCGTCGACCTCGACGGGAAGGGTGGCTTACTACAGCAAACGCGGCCCTCGCGGCTTCAAGCCTAAAGAAGCTGACGAAGCCCTCAAAAAACTCTTGGCCGACGGGGGCAGCGTTGAGAATGACCTTACGCCCCCACCGAATGCGAAATGAAGGCCTGAGTCTGCTCTAAGATGAGATTTGGGCGATTATTCGGGGAAAAAGGGAAATTTTTGTAATAAAATCTGTTCAGCGGGGTCTAAATTAAGGACGAATACGGTGTCTATGCGTTATAGTAGAACTGCTGCGCGTCTTCAAAAAGGCGAGAAAATGATGGAAAAAGTGAAGGTTTATCTGGTGATTATGGGGGTTTTGGGGCTTTTGTCTCTGGCTGGCTTTGTGCTGGCCGAGGATGGGGCCGAGCCTGTTGAGCCGCGACCGAGGGTCACCGGGACGGCAAAAGATCAGGCAGGAAATCCTGTGGCTGGTGTTCAGATTGGTGTTTTGTCGGTGATGCGGACACCGCCTACGACGCTAACCGATGCCGCAGGCAAATTCGACATTGGCGGCTGGAAACCCGGGTTGGAGCCTTCTGACGGTATATGTTTGATTGCCAGACAAATAAAGCTTAATCTGGCGGCGCGTCTCGACTTACCCCAGGGATCTAACAGGGAAGATATCGACTTTGAGCTTGCGCCTGCCATTTCTTGGAGAGGAACAGTGACGGACCCTGATAATAAGCCTATCGGCAGAGCAAGAGTCTCGATCGTAATGGGCACCTGGGAGGACGATCCTTTGGACGGTGCAGTCACGGATATTAAGGGCCGGTACGAGTTCAAAGCCATGCCTCAAAGGCAAGAATACTTTATCCGCGCCGAGGCTGAAGGATATGGTCGCGGAAAGGTCTCTACCGGCCTGATTAACAACACCAAAGACATTGGCGAAGTCCAGCAAATCATTCTGAAACCGGCGAACATGTCGGTTTCCGGTGTTGTTATTGATGTTGACGGCAGGCCCGTTCCGAACGCCGAGGTCCAAATAAGCACCCCCGGCACGGGCCAGCCGGAACGCAAGACCAAGACCGATTCTCAGGGAAGGTTCACACTCACCAGGATATGTGACGGAAGCTTTACGTTGGATGTCGGAAAAGGCCATCACCTCACGGGCTATGTCCCCAATGTGCAGGCGGGAGCCGAGGATGTGAAGATCGTGGTTTTCCAGTGGCCCCCCAAGGAACGCGTACTTGTTGAGTCGCCTTTTGAGGCGAATCCGCAAGCCGGGGTCCTCAAGTATCGTTGGTCCGAGCGTGGCTGGTGGCGGCTGCTTGAAGGAAAAGATTCCCAGAGAATACAAATGACCACGCGCAAGCCGGCTGGGGTGAACTCGGAAAATCTTAAGAACGACAACGTACTTTTTGGCCAATGGCACAGCCCTGCGGTCAAAGGGGGATATCGGTGGATAGCACTGGATCGCACCCACGAGCATGGCCCATACGACCGGCTCATTATGGACACAAACGGAGACGGTCACCTTGACGATGAGATGGTGACACTCGCCTATACTATTAGCCAACCTTCCATAGAGAACTACGGGGTCGGCTTTGGAGCGGTTAGGGTACTTCTGGATGAGGATAGTGGACCTCAAATTTATCATTTGGGTTTGTTTTATCAATTCGACAGAGTGCTTTTTGCTGGATCATCGGGGTGGTATGAAGGGTATGTGACTGTTGGAGGGATTAAGCAACATTGCCTGCTTGTCGATAAGGACAGCAACGGCACGTTTGACACCAAATCCCAGAATCCGGGCAAGTGCGACCTCATCGCGTTTGGCGAAGAAGATGGCCGCATTGTGCGTTTTGTGGGCAACTTCGTCGAGATTGATGGGGCGCTGTACCGGCTGGACATTGCCCGCGACGGCGAATACATGAACGTGAATCTCACTGCTGCCACCGACGTTAAATTCGGCACGGTTAAGCTGCAGGGGGATATTACCGAGTTTGCGGCAGGCGGCGAGAACGGACTGTTCGCCGTCAAGCCAACGAATGGTGTGGCCAAGCTGCCGGTGGGCAAATACCGTATCGACCACTGGCTCATAGAGAGGGAAGATGAAAAAGGAAGAAAATGGACGCTGGAAGGGCACTCATTCGACGATTGCGGTATCTTCGAGGTCAGAGAAGGAGCGGAGATAAGCCTTTGGGTGGGTGAGCCGATTTTCGGTGGTGTGGACCAGATTAGCGAAAGGGGCACTGTATACAGTTTTGTCAATCCGAATATATGTGGCCGGTTGGGTGAATGTTTAGAGTTGGGCCGAGGCGACGACTTTATACCAACGCAACTGCGCATCAGAAGTAAAGACGGCTCGTACGATAGGAGTTTCACCTTCGAGTATGGGTGAGGCGCTAGCCCTTCGCTCTCGTGGCGAGAGCCCAAGAACGTATCCGGGCCGTTTACTGCAACTATCGAACTGGCCGGGCCGTTCAAGCTTGAAAGTAAACCGTACCCTATAACGGCACAAGTACAGAGAGTGGCCCGGTCGAGCAACTGGCTGATAGTCTTGATAATTCTGCTTGCGGTGGCGGTTGTGGTTGGAGTCATACAAGGGAGAAAGCAGCGGACTTAAGTATTTGCCTGTGAGCGTTCCGGCTTCAATTCGGCCGAAGGTTTCTCCCGGTGTTGGAAGGCGCTGCCGAAAGTAAGGGCCTCGGGCCCGCAGCGGGTACATTCCAGACAGCGGATGCAGGCCGAGTCGTTGGGGCTTATTTGCGGCTGAATGCCGTATTCACACAGCTTATGGCACCGCTTGCAGTCGTTGCATTTTTCCGGGTTAAGCCGCAGGAAGAAGGCTGAGATACGATTGAAAAGCGAAAAGAAACCACCGAGGGGACACAATATCCTGCACCACGGCCTTTTAACAAAGAAAACTGCGACCAGGAACAATATGAGGATTGTCAATTTGAGTGCGTTTGGCCATACGATTGTCTGGCCGGCAATCGCCTGTTGCGTGATGTTGGGCACGGCCGCTTCGAGAGCCCCGGCCGGACAAATGCGGCAGATAAAAAGCGGATGTCCCTCCCCGAACAAATAGGGGACGGCCAGCACCGTGACAATAAGCACAACGTAGCGAAGATGTCCCGTCCATTTAGGCGGGTCGAACTTGCGCGTCGGCGCCCTGGCCGCCAGGTCCTGCAGAAAACCGAACGGACACGCCCACCCGCACACGAGCGACCCAAACAACACGCCGACCACAACCAGCAAACCTATGGCAATAAAAGGAAAGATATGTATTCCACCGAACTGGGCGATGACGCCTATGGGACAGGCGAAAGTTGCCAAGGGACAGGCATAACAGTGGAACACGGGACAGCACATGCCGTGCAGGCGCAAAGCCAGCGGGTCGAGCCAAACCAAGAGAAAAATCGACTGCACCCACATTCGCCAGGGTACGAGCTTTGAGAGGAGATTGTTCTTTTTGACCATGGCCACCACGGTCTCCTGTTAAGCGCCTCAGGTGGGGCAGGCGCTGGGCGGCTGGCCGGTGTATGTTTTCTGCACCTGGCCCGACTCATCCCGCCTTAGCCCGCCAACGGAAACCTCTCTGATAAGTGCCGGTTCCGACTGTACATAGACCGCCGAATCCTCGTCCTGGCCTGACGAGATGGCTGTCGAATGAAAGAACAGGCCATACGCGAACAGGACTGCTCCCACAAACAGAATACATAAAACACTAATTTGTCTGCCTCGCGTTCGCATCCGAAAAACGGCCTCCGTTGCGCAGCACCTTCTCTATTGTTTACCTCTTATATCGGCCAATGCAGACTGAATAATCCACTGTCAGCCGCTCGCGTCAAAAATGGCGGAGGCGAATGGGAATCGAACCCACCCGGGACCTTCTCGACCCCGCACTGGTTTTGAAGACCAGGAGCACCACCAGGCACCTGTCACCTCCACCGCCGCCATTCTGTTTTCGCATCTTCTGCATTATACAAGATTTTATGGACAAAACCAAATTATTAACCGGCTCGACGATGCTGCATTTTTGGCCGGTATGAAACATTGCCTTTACGAATTCTTGACCTTATCATAGAAAAGCATGGTCGGCGAGCCGCCGAAACTTATGCCCATCCAGGCTGCTTCATCAATCTCATCCTCAGTAAAGCCCTTTTTCCGTGCGTTGTTCAGGTGCATCTTCAGACACGGCTCGCATCGCGTGACCACCGACAGGGCCAGCGCGATGGCCTGCTTGGTGTAGGCGTCCAGCCTGTGCGGCGCACTTGCGGAGCTAAGGAAGTCTTTGTACCTGGCCCGAATTTGCGATATTTCAGAGCTGTCAGGCGTGACCGGAGTTTGAGCGTCTGCGCAGCACGGAACCTCCTGCCTTTGCGAACCTCCGGCGGGATCTGCCTGTGCTCGCGGCTCAGTCCCGGCCTCCACCACAGGTTTGCCTCGTCTGGGTGAAGGCATCTTCCGCGTGCCCGTGGTTTGCAGGTGAATCAGCCCTTTGCCTTTTCCAAGAACCCGGCCAATAACTGTCGCATCCGAAACGCCTTCGTTATGCAGGGCCTTCAGGAGCCTGCCGGCGTTAGCTTCTGCAATTGCAATCAGAAGCCCTCCCGAGGTCTGCGCGTCAAAGCACATATCAATCATTTCCTGCCTCAGAGTGTCAGCGGCTCTTACCCGCCCCACGCACGATTCCTTGTTTCTCTCGATGGCCCCGGGCAGGATTCCGTCGGCGACGTATTGGAGGACGCCGGGGAACACAGGGATATCGTCCCAGGTGATTTCCACATCCACGCCGCTCGATAGCGCCATTTCCGCCAGATGCCCCATCAGGCTGAAGCCAGTCACGTCGGTGCAGGCGTGTGCGCCGAATTCGACCATTAGCCGCGACGCCGTCTTGTTCAATGTCGTCATCGAACGTGCTATCGCCTCCACACTGGCGGGGTCAGCCCTGTCAATTTGCGCGGCAAAGGCAACGATACCCGTGCCGAGGGGCTTGGTCAGAATAAGCACGTCGCCCTCGCGTGCACCGGCGTTGGTTACTATCTTGTCTTTATCTATGACGCCCGTGACGGCAAAGCCTGCCTTGATTTCGGAATCGTTAATACTGTGCCCGCCGATAACCGCCGCCCCCGCCTCGTTCATCTTGTCGATGCCGCCGCACAGAATATCGTTCATCACCTTATCGGGAACTTTGCGAACAGGAAACCCCAGAACCGAAAGCGCGGTCATCGGCGTTCCACCCATAGCATAGACGTCGCTCAGCGAATTTGCCGCCGCCACCTGCCCGAACGTGTAAGGGTCGTCCACAGAAGGCGTAAACACGTCCACCGTCTGCACGAGCGCCTTTCCATTTCCCATATCGTATATACCTGCGTCATCGCCCGCGGGGACGCCTACAAGCACACGGGGGTCATCAACGGCCGGCAGACCCTTTAGCACTTGCTTTAAGAATGCCTGGTCAATCTTCGAGGCGCAGCCGGCCTTCTCGATAAGGCGTGTCAGTCGCACCGGCCCGGTCGGCTCTTCGAGGCGCTCGCCCGCGCACAGGCATATATCCCTTTCTTTGAACAGGTCGCAGGGACAGGGCTTTTTGGGGTCGCATATACAATGGCCCAGCCTTATCGAGCGCTGCATTACGCGTTTTCTTCTTTCCCGGTCTATCATTTTCCAATCTCCAAAATCCAAACTTGCGTCATTTGGCTTATCTTCGTTCTATTGCAGGGAACTGAATTCATACTTGGCCTCCGTTTACTTGTTCGCAGGCCAAGATTACCGCTCCCAATGCGCCCGTCATTTGCGGCTCAGGGGCTGCATTGACCCTTTTTCCCAGCGCCGACTCCAAAGCCTGCAGCATTCCTGAAATCCTTGCCACTCCGCCTGTGAGTACAATCGGCGAATCGAGATTCCGGCCGGCCATCGCGGCAATGCGGGCCGCGACAGCTTTTTGCACACCCGCGACGATATCCCGCCTCGCCGTGCCCGACGCGAGAAGCCCGATTATCTCGGTCTCGGCAAAAACAACGCACATGCTGCTTATAGCTGCCGGAGTATTGCTCTTGCTGGCCATTTCCCCAAGGGACTCAAGGTCCGCATCGAGACGGCTCGCGACCACTTCAAGGAAGCGCCCCGTACCTGCCGCACAGCGGTCGTTCATCGCAAAGTCACGCACCTTGCCCGACCCGTCGAGGCGTATCACCTTGCTGTCCTGGCCCCCTATGTCAATGACGCTCATCGCTTCCGGCGCCCTGTGGCGGACCCCAACCGCGTGACAGGTAATCTCGGTTATGGTCGTATCGGCCAGGCTGACAATATCCCTTCCATATCCCGTCGCCACAGTTCTGCGAATGTCTCTCTTCTTAATGCCGCCTTCCTTCAGGAGCCTTTCGAAAAGTTCGAGGGTCAGCCTGTCCTGCTCGACGCCCTGGTCTCTTATCCCTTTTGCGATGACCTTTTTGCCCCCGGTCTCCATAAAGACTATTTTAATGGCCCTTGAGCCGGCGTCTATTCCCGCACAAATCATCTCTGTCTCCGTTCTCTTATTGTTTCTACCAGCGCTTCCAGCCGCGTACGCAGCGAAGCACGCACCGAGTCCGCCACCGGAGGCACCTCGATTTCCAGCACCGGCACCCCAAGATTATCTGCGACAATGTCACCAATAATTTCACCTTCCAGCGCACAGTGACTCGCGCCCGGAATACGACTTATCAGTACGGCCTCGGCTCCAAATCTGCCAATGTCGGCACATATTCGCTCTGCCCGGTCGACCGCCGAACCCGCCATAGGGTCGGCAAGCGCCGTTCGAGCCAAAGCTTCAGCAGGCGGCAGGTCCTCCGGAATTCTGTCAAGCGCATGACTGAACAGGTATTCCGTGCCGCATATCCTTCCGCCGCAATCTTCCAGAAGATTCATCACCTGCAAATCCGCCACGGGATTGACCCAAAAAATTCTGGCCGCCTCAGCCGGCAGTACGCCTTGTCCGGCCTGCACACGCCTTTTAACCTCATCAACTAAATCTCTGAGCACAATAATTGTCTCGTCCCGGTCCGAACAGAAATGTATGGCGAGCATCTCCGCGATAAGCATTTCAAGGGCAGGCATAGGACATACTTCGGCGGTAAAGACAAGCTGACGAAGCTCGTCAAGATACCGGCGGACCCGGTTGGCTTTCTTGACCCCTTTGGAAAATCTCTTTTCGTCCAGATGCTGGCCTGCCAATTCCTCCAGCGCACTTTTGACCCGTTCAAGTTCCGACTTGACGAATTCAACCTGGCACCTCGGTGCTGAGAATCCTCCCGGCAGCTTTACCGCCGCCTCGTCCGGTTCGGGGCGCCGTCTGTGGGGAATTTCCCACCAGAAAATGGAATACCCGAGACTATCGAGCCGCTGCGCTATTGCGGAGAAGTCGTCGCAGGTTGCACCCACGCTGCAAATCAACCGGTCGGGAATCGGAAAATGGGCGCCGGTGACAAAGGCCCCCAGCATAGCACGCACGGGGCAAAATGACTCGTCTATCCCGAGCGAGTCCGCTATTGTCAACAACCCCGCGCTGAGTTCCATCACGCACGGAATCCACCAGGCACCATCCGGATAGAAGGCCACTACGTTGTCCAGCGAATATGCCATGACCGGCACCGTGCCGAGGTCCTTCATAGTTCCAACGATTTTCTTGCCTTCGGCTCGCGCCCTGTGCAGCCGTTCTTCCTCGGTCAGCAGAAAATTCCACAGCCTGAGTGACGCCGCAGAGTTGTCGTATCTAAGTCTCAAGAGTCGGTAATCTCCCTCCTCCACGTGTCGGCTGATGGGGCCGCCATAATCCGGCTCGCGCAGGCCAGCCCGTCGCAACCGCTCATAGTGTCCGTCCCATTCCTTAAGAGTAATCTGCCTCGGTTGGCTGTTCATTGGAGCATCTCCAGAAAGGTCCGAATGCGGTGGGCCGTGCGCACAGGCAGACATTGCTCGTCACCCGTTACATCTATATCGAGGACCGGCAGATTGCTCCATTCCTGTAACCGCCGAAGTTCAGCGTGCCAGATGTCGCACCATACGTAGCGTCGAAAAATAATCCCTCGCGCACCTCTGGAAGCAAGCTCGCGCCCCAGCCAATCATAGAGCCGGCTGTTCGGCCTGCGCGACGCGTCCGCTATACCCATAAAGTACGCCTCACACAGTTCAATGACAGGCTCATCTCGGACACGTCGCCGGTCGAACGCTGCGCACAGTCCCCGCTCGCCGGTCTCGGTGGCATCCAACACAATACGTCCGCCGGCGTCTTCGACTGTGTCAAATAACCCGAAGTCCTCCTTGAGCAACGGCCCCCCGATGACGGCCAAAGGTACGCCGTTGTTTGCGATAAGCTTCGAGCCCGTGACGCCTTTGGCGATATCACAGTCACACCCTCGGCCGAATTCCGCTATCATTTGAGAATATTGCCGCGAGGTCAGGTAGTCTCTTGCCGCCAGCATCGATTTGCGCGCCGTGTCATATTTGAGCATTATCTCCGCCAGGGCCTCTGTTGACGGCGCCTCTCCGCCGAGGGCCGCGAGAAATCGTCCGAGCCGTTTGAGCTCATCGATGTAAAGCTTCTGCACGGCGACATTTTGCCAGGTATTCGCCACATTCATTAGAAAGACCGGCGCTCCGGACCGGCGCGCAATTACATCGAAGGCGCGCCGCATCTGGTCGCAAACCGTTGTCACCAGCACGGCGCAGGCCTCGGTACTTGTTATTACCTCGTTGATAAAGCCGCGCACATAAGGACAAACACCCTCTATTCGTCCCACTGCACCGGCTAAACCTGCCGCACGCGGGGTAATTCTGCTCGGATGCAGGCCGTGTGCGGCGACCCATTCAGCGGGCACGTACGGACAAACGTATACAACCGTTTTAGTCACCTTTGGCACCCTGATTTTCCAGCCTTCCGCCGTACTGTTTCCAATAAAGCCTCAACTCTCAAAGCGATACGCGCCGAATCGGACGGCGAATAATCTGTCTCGATTCTTAGATACGGTATGCCAAGCTCTTTCTCCGCCAACTGCCTGATTCGGTACGACTCGACATCGTACGTGATGCAGGCCTGCCAGATTAGCTCGATAATGCACTGGGGCCGATATTCGCCGGCCATTGTACGCACCACCTCCAGCCGGCGGTCGTTCTTGGTCATTACCGAGCACGGCAGATGAAAATACTTCTCCGCCAGAGCGTCTATCGGGTCCTCGGCCGCCTCGTCAACATCCTCGATTATGGGCTTAAGTCCCGTGCAGTTGTCCATACATACCACAAGTCCACCGTGAGACTCGATAATATCAAGTACTCGCTCGGCGCCGTGGACCATCGGCACGCCGGTCATCATAACACGCACCTCACCATTCGGCTTACGCCCGCTCTTTGACCTGTAAAGCGCCGCGGCTTTGGCGTACTGTTCAAGGTCGGCATCAATGCACGATATGCTGCTCTTAAAGTCCAATAGCTGCCGGCCCGTCAGAGGCGGCGTATCCGATTTCATTAGCTCGGCCAGCTCCCGCCGCAGCGCACGTTCGCGATTCATGGTCTTTATAGCCTGGCGCAGCTTGTCATCCGTAATTGCGACTTCGAACCGGTCTTCAAGTTTGGTTTTGAACTTGCCCAGCTCACTCACCCAATGCGTCATTGCATCGCTATCGTCTTGTTTTTGAGGCAGTTCCAGCACATACATCGGACGCGTCTCGGCCATCAATTCGTACGTCTTCTTCTTGCCGTCGCACGTGGTTTCGGCCACAACCAAATCAGCCATCTCAAGAAACGGATTAGCCTTTTTCACGTGATAGCCGTAGGTTGATTTAATTAGCGGACACAGATTTGCGGGCAGGTGCTCTTCGGCCGGCGGTATCGTTTCCGCCGAGCCGCCGCACAGGCATACCGGCACGGCGCCCGCAGCCATAATCAATTCCCGAGGCGTGTACTCGCACATAATACCCACGATGTGCCTGCCGCCGGCCTTCGCTCCCAAAGCATACTCATAGCAGTTTTGTATCATCTTGCCGAACCAGGCCGCAGGCGCATTCTGTGGTTCATTTTCCGGCGGGCCTTTCAAAGAACACACCGGCTGTGGCCGATTGCACTGATCGCCCGCCTTCGCAGTTCTATTCTTCTTATTACAACATTTTCCCATTTTGTTCCTCAAGGCTTAAGACGTTTCTTATCCTTTCTTTCGTGCCACAAACAAACCCTGCGCTATCTTGCCTGCATGGGCTAATTTCTGCATAAAAGTCATCTCCGCGGCCAGCGACTGCATCAGTTCTTTGTCAAAACCGATAATCTTCAAGGCATCGTATGCCAACTGCATATTAAGCATATTCAGATAAAGGTCCACACACGGCGCAAACCTCTCGGTGTCTTCGGCCGTGATTACCTCGCAGTCGTTCGCTTCCAGCAAATTCTGATAACCTTCAAGGTCCTCAACATTCGCAAACTTCATGAAAGTCAAAAAGCGTTCCGCTTCCGCGTCGCTCAGCCTTGCGCTTCCCTCAATCCAGTCGGTAAAGGCGATAGTCCCGCCCGGCTTAACAATGCGGGCCGCTTCGGATATCAGCTTTTTCTTGTCAACCACGTAGCACCATGCATCCTCTCCCCAGACAAAATCGGCGCTCTGGTCTTCAAGGCCGCTGTCACACACGTCCGCCAGCGTGAATTTAATCTTGTCCGAGAGTCCCTCCTGCTCGCACCGCCGACGTCCGCGTTCGATGACCTTTTCCGTAGCATCCACGCCGTGCATTCGGGCCGCTCTTACGAAACGCACGAGGAATCGCATCCCGGCGCCGTTGCAGCAGCAAAAATCCACGCCCTCCGACCCTCCGGCGATGTGCGCTTTTTGCGCAAGGCCCATCGATGAAGAAAATCCCCCGATATGAATCTGCTCGCCCATTATAAGCTCCCAAAGGTCGCCTTCAGGACCGTTATACACGGCCTGCACATCACGTAGGCCGATATTGCTTATGCTTTTCATTGTCTTTCTCCCTAAAACTCATACTTCAATTGAATTGCCCATACGTTTTCCTCGCGGTGGTTCAGCACATTCCCAAAGTTGGCGTAGCCTCCCGCCATTGTAAGGTGGTCATCGACCACATAGCCCAGGCAGATGTCCCACCAGTCGTTTTCGGCCTTGATTAGATGTTTGCCGTTTTGGGAGCACTGGTCAACCAGGTCCGACTTTTGGCGGTACTCACCGGCCAGCAGCAGCCTGTCGGTTAAAAAGTAGATAATGCTGCCTTCGAAGGTTGTCCTGCGCTCACCCGCAAAACCAAGCAGGCCCGTATGTATTCCGTCGCCGTTTCGCAGGCCCGCCGATACGATAAGCGGCCTCGGCAGCAAATCGGTTATGGTTCTACTTGCTACTGCGGTAAACTCCGTTCCAAATGAGTGGTCCGCACCGAGAAGGTTACAGGTCCCGCCCAACTGTCTGTTGATAGTGCTCAGCCCGTCGTTCCACTTGAAATGAGCCCCAAAAGTGACTGCTGGCATCCAGTTGCATTCAAAACCGCCCTCCTCAATCACCATTAACCGACTGTTGAAATTGTGGACAAAAACGTGGTTATCGACATGCCGTCCTGTCGCCGCTTTTACATCGGCCGGCCAGTCGCCCAACCCCATGCGCTCCAGTGCGTACCCGAGTTCCACTTTGCCCCAAATGTTTTCAGTCACGGCGAACGATTCAAAGTCCTTTTCACCTATGACTGCGAAGCTCGTGGATACGCTCGGCCGCCCGAATATTTCTCCTTCCTCGGGTGGATTTGCAAGGTAAGCGGTGCTGGTAATGAATACCCCACTGTTGCCTTCGACATTGTGCGTAGGCAAAGGCGGCCCCGCAGCCACTGTTCCGCAAAAGCAGACAATTAAGACAAACAAAAACACCGCTGAGTTTCTTGTTGCCAATAGGTTTTTCATGACAAACGCTCCTTCGAACAAAGTTTTGTCCCCCATTGTTTTTCTATTGATACTCCCAAGTTCTTTCCTTTATTTTTCTTCCATTCTTTTTACTCCTTTCTGACAACCGGCGGTCTTCGCTCCAAATAAAAAGGCGGGCAAGAGAACCTTTTCTCGTTGCCCGCCGGCACTCGTGGCTTTTTGTCTTCAATCTATCGAGTACCAGGTATCCTCCAGTTTCTTCTCGAACGGCCCCAGGTCAATGTCCACCAGCACCTGATACCTGCCCTTGAAGGTTTCTGGCACTCGCCACGAGTACCGGCAGATGCCGCCTCAGCCATACTCGAATTTGCCTGAGGCCAGTACATTTCCTGATTCGTCCACAATTTTCAGTCTCGGCGCCGGCAACGGCTTCTTCGGCGTCAATACTTGTGGAATCCAGTGTTCGCCGCCCTGCCCAATCAGCGACAGCCCTATTGATACGTCCCGTCCCCTTCTCCATACTTCAGGATGCACCGTCAATGGCGGCCCGAGTTTCAACACTGTTGTTTCCCCGTCGGTCACCTGGATTCTTGACTGCTTCCGCCCGCGCCCATCGCGGCACAAAATCGTCCACCATTTGTCTTGGCTTTCTTCGGCCCGCAACTTCGCTTGCGTCAGTTTGTACGCTCCTGCATGCACCTTCACAGGCCCTTTGTCGGACATGGCGACCGCACTACGCCACCAGCCGCGGCGCAAATGCACGGTCGTGTGAAAACCCGGCGTATCAACCTTTATGTATCCTTCTCGCCGCCAGTACAAGTTAAGTACCGCGATTGCCCCTGCTATAATAGCAAGACAAATCCATATGTCCCGTTTCTTCATATTCTCTTTGCCTGCAAGAAGTTACAGACTCGTACCGTACTTCTGTTGCACCTTCTTCTCATTATTAGACGCAGATGCAGCTATTTTGTTACATCCTTTTTTTATTTTTTTCCCGGAGGATATACAAATAACGTCAAATATCCAGAAAAAACCGGCGAAACAAGATTCTCCACCACCGCGCTGTTACTTGCGACAAAACCGTTCTTACTCTATCGCGTACCACGTATCCTCCGGCTTCTTCTCAATAGGCCCGAGGTCAATATCCACCTGGATTTTGTACTTTCCTGTGAAATCCTCTGGCACCCGCCACGAGTACCGGCAGATGCCGCCTCAGCCGTACTCGAACTGGCCCGAATGAAGTACCTTACCCGCTTCGTCTACAATCCTGAATCTTGGCGGAAGCAGTGGTTCGCCGTTCTTCAGTACGCAGGCGTTATACTGTTCCCCCGCCTGTCCCTGGAGGTTGAACGCTATGTGCACCTCGCTCCCACTTCGGGTTACATTTGTTTTTATCGTCAGCGGCGGTCCTATCTTCAATAGAGCGCTCTCGCCCGGGCGAATTTCAAAGTCACGCAATGCGCCGGTCCTGATGTAGCTCGTAAACGTCCAGAACTCTTGCTTTGATGTTCGGTAATCAAATTCCAAAAAGGTTGCCTGGTATTTTCCCGCCGGCAGTTGCCATGTTGTCCTCGGCTCGGACAGAAACTGCTCGGCAGCATCGGACCAGAGTTTCAACCTGACCGCTCCCGCCGCCAAGTCGAGCGTCCCAAATTCAGGCTGACACTTGTTAAGTTGCAGCGAGCTTCCATCCGCCGCGATGTCTATCTCATAGTAACTGTCTTTTAGCTTGACCATTCTGGCCAGCGGCATAAGCTCCGATGGCCTGTACAAGTCCCAATCAAATTTCTTGTTGCCATTCAGGTCGATTGCGAATGAGTCGCAGCCGGGCCTCCAGATTTTTTCCGCCGGCGGGACGAAAATCTTACCGTATTTTGCATCGAAGTTGCCGTCAACTACCGCCACGTTGTACACTGTCTTGCCCAGACGAACTCTGCCTCGGCGGTAGTCGGCGGGACAGAAGCAAAGTTCTTCTCCGTGGAATCCCTTTCGGCTTATGACGTAGAGCTTTTTTGTCAACCTGTTTTTCACCTGGCCGAGCTGCACGGTGACCGGGCCAAACCTGTAGTAGTCAACGGGGCCGAACCACTCGCCCCTTCTCACTGGCTTGGCTCGGAAGCCTTTTTCGTCCGACAGATAACCGTCACCATCGGTGTCCATGTAGAGCGCCGAACGCTTCATATTGCGATAAGAATCCAAAACGACAGGGATGTTTACATCCGGCGTCCTCACAATAAAATAGGCATGGTCTTTGGATGCGGCGCCGGGAAGGCCCTTCAACTCGGCCGGTTTCTCGGAGATTCTGCGCCCGTCTTGAGAGGCAAAGTATATGGTTGATTCCAACGTATTGACGGCCTTGGACTTGAGACTGCATCTGCCTTCTTCTGCGGGTGGTCGGGCCTTGTATAAAAGAAGACACACGCCCGCGCCGGTTGCTATCAGGACCACGAATATGGCAAAGACGGTCTTTTTCATAACGCTCGCTCGGTCGTCATGAGGTTCCAAAGTCTTTCAATATAAATCGATTGTACACGCAAGTGGGGAGCTTTCCAGAAAAAAATGGCCGAATTAGCCAATAGCCGGGCTTGTACCGCTTGCTTTTGTCAGAGCAGCGGCTAAAATGAGCTTGTTTTCCTGGCGTTTCAGCGACAAAGGGAAGTACTGTCTTAAGCGTGAGGCTGTTTATGGGAAAGCAGAGCGAGCAATTACTGCGGAAGCTGCCTTCGGTGGACGCCGTCCTGAATGACCCCGACCTGCAAAGCTGCACCACCGGCATTCCCCGAAAGGTTGTGGTCGATTCCGTCCGCCAGGCGGTTGACCAAATGCGGAAACTTCTCGTTGCGGAGAGACTCCCCGCGATGGACGAAGGCAAAATTCAGCCGGAAATCATAGCTGATGTCAAACAGCGTATCGAAGCCGTCATGCGGCCGTACTATCGCAAAGTCGTCAACGCAACAGGGATAATCCTGCATACCGGCCTTGGCCGGGCCGTCCTGGCCCCGCAGGCGATTCGACAAATCCAGGATGAGCTTTCAAGCTACTCGCTGCTTCAGCTCGATGTCGACACCGGCAAACGCTCCACGCGCGATGAGCGAATCGAATGGCTGCTGCGGCAATTGACCGGCGCCGAAGCGGCAACCGTTGTCAACAATAACGCCGCCGCCACCTCTATTGTGCTAAACACCGTCGCCAAAGATAGAGAAGTTATCGTCTCTCGCGGCCAGCTTGTGGAAATAGGCGGCTCCTTCCGCCTGCCGGACGTTATGGCCTTCAGCGGGGCCAGGCTCGTTGAAGTCGGCACCACCAACAAAACGCATGCCCACGACTATGAGAACGCTGTCACCGAAAACACCGCTGCTATTCTCCGCGTGCATCCGAGCAATTACAGGATTCAGGGATTTACGTCCGAGGTGGCGCTGGAAGAGCTGGTCGAGATCGCGCACAGACACGGGCTGATTATGATCGATGATGTCGGCGCCGGCTCGCTCGTGGATTTTTCCCGTTTCGGCTTCGAGCCTGAACCGACCTTGACCGAGTCAATCGGCAAAGGCGCAGATATTGTCACTTCCAGCGCCGACAAGCTGTTGGGCGCCTCTCAGGGAGGAATCATTCTCGGCAGGGCAAACCTCATAAGCGCCATACGCAAAAATCAGTTCTTCAGAATCGTCCGCGTGGGAAAGCTCACCCTTGTGGCCCTGGAAGCAACCCTGAAGCTGTTTCTTGACGAATCCACCGCCATTTCCCAAGTTCCGACTCTGCGGATGATGATGCGTGACTTGTCTGAAATCAAGAATGAAGCCGACCGTTTGGCTTCACGGTTGACACAAAGTATCTCTAATGCCGCCGTTGCCGTTGTCCCCGGCTTCTCACAGATGGGCAGCGGCTCTTTGCCGACTCAAAACCTGGCTACGAGACTGGTAGCCGTCCGGCCCGAAAAAATCACCGCCGAGTCCCTGGCCAAACAGCTCCGTCACTGCCGCACATCCGTTTTCACACGTATTCAAAACGACCAGGTTCTTATCGACCCCCGTACCCTGCGCGGCGGCGACGATAAGATTGTCGCCGAAGCCCTCCTCGAGATTCTCGGCCAAAAAGACCAGGACCTATGAGCACAGCCCAAATCAACATCACACTTGGCACCGCCGGTCATATAGACCACGGCAAAACCGCCCTTATAAAATGCCTCACCGGCTGCGATACCGACCACCTCAAAGCCGAGAAGGAGCGAGGAATGTCCATCGAGCTTGGCTTTGCACCGTGCACAATTTCCGATATCGAAGTCGGCATTGTTGATGTCCCCGGACACGAGAACTTTATAAAAACCATGGTCGCCGGCGCCAGCGGCATCGACGGCGTTATCTTCGTAATTGCCGCCGATGACGGCGTAATGCCACAGACGCGCGAGCATCTGGACATCCTCACCTTGCTCGGCGTCAGACACGGCATCGTCGCTCTGACCAAAGTGGATTGCGTCCAGCCGGACCGGATAAGTGCCGCCACTGCCGAAATTGAGGATTTTCTCAGGAGCACCTTCCTGGAAAATGCGCCGATTCTTCCGCTATCGAGCATAACGGGCCAGGGCTTCGACGGCTTTTACGAGGCGCTCAAATCGCTCGTTGGCGCAATCGAGCCGAAAACAGTGGACGGCGTTTTTCGTCTGCCCGTGGAGCGAGCGTTCTCTCTCAAAGGCTACGGCACCGTGGTTACAGGCATTCCGGTTTCGGGCCAGGCCCGAATCGGCGACGAGGTCGTGCTTTTTCCTTACGGAACCAAAGGACGTATAAAGGCCGTCCAGGTTTACAAGCGCGAAAGCGATACCGCCCTGTCCGGCCAATGTGCGGCCCTAAATGTCCCTCAATGGGACCACAAACTCATAAGCCGCGGCAACGTTGTCACCCAGCCCGGCTACTTTTCTCCCCAGCAGTGGTGCCTTTGCAGGCTTCACCTCCTCGGCTCCGCCAGAGCCGGTCTGAAAAACGGGGCAGCCGTTAAATTTCACACAGGCACCTCCGAAGTTGTTGCCGCGGTGTATCTAATGGAAGGCAGCAGCGTTACCGCCGGTCAGGAATGTCTCATTCAGGTCAGGTTAAGCGAGCCTGTTGTAGCTGGCCCCGGTGACAGGTTCATTGTGCGCAGCCTTTCGCCCGCACAGACCTTAGGCGGCGGAATAATTGTCGAGGCAATTCCAGCCAGGCTGCATCGAAGCCGGCAGGCTGTTGTACAAGACGCCCAGGCCAGAGCAAACGCCGTACTGGCCCGGAAGGATTTTGTTGAATACTGTATAAAAACCGCCGCGGGCCTTGCCGCAAGTGAGGCAGAAATATCGTTTCGTGCCAAATTGCCGCCTGCCTCGCTCAGGCAAATCCTCGGCGAACTTGTCCGCGAGGGCAAGGTACTTAACTTGACCTCAAAACTCTACATACATACTGACACCGCTGTCGCCGCTGAGCAGCGATTGCTTGATATAGTCGACAGGTTTCACAGTAGCAGCCCCGAAAGCCCGGGCATGACTGCCGAGCAGCTCTTCGGAGCATCCGGCCTCGAAAAGGAAGTCTTCGATGGTCTTGTTAAATTGTTGATTTCCCAGGGCAGGCTCGCCGAAAGAAAGCATCGCCTCGCCTTGCCAACCCACCGCGAGAGCCTCGACGACGAAGAAACGCGTCTGCTTGAGACTATCGAGTCCCTGTTCCAGAAAAGGCTCTTTGACCCGCCCGGTTGCGAAGAAGTTGGCCGGCACTGCTCTGCCGGCAAAGATAAAGTCGAGAGAATCCTGAGAATACTGATTGAGTATGAAAAGTTGATGCGCGTCGAAAATGACCTTCTTTTCCATCGCCAGGCCGTCGAGCGGGCCCGCGAAATCCTCGTCTCTTACCTGACTAAAGAGGGAAAACTGGAAAGCGTCAAGTTCAAGTATCTTCTCGATACCACCCGGAAATACGCCATCCCCCTGCTCGACTATATGGACCGTATCGGCGTGACCCGCCGATTGGGCAATACCCGATATTTGAAAGCCCCCGGAAACTCCGGTTAAGATTCAGCGTTGAATATGAATGCTCCGGTGCCAGGTTTTAATTTCCATCCTTGCTCATCCGTGATACAATTGATGCGCCACTGGTTGGTTTTCGTCTGATACAAGAGGCACAAAAAATGCGTTACGGTAAGATTTCCGCAATTCTTCTGGGCGTGGCTGTTGCCACGATTGCTTTGCTTTTCGTACTTAAGCCCGGCTGAGGCAATCCGCTCGCAGCCCTCGGAGGGTTGCTGATGTTGTTCTCGTTTCCCGGCGCTCTCGTATTCGGCGTCAGGGGGATTATTAATGACCGCCGCAAGATGCTTGCGGTGGGTACTACCATCATTGCCGCGGCCTTTGTGCTTTTCTTTTTCTTATTTATAGTGGCAAAATCGGTCAGGTGGTAGCATCTGAACCCACGTCGAAGCGGTATAAACTTACGCGGGCGATGGTAACGAACTACCGCTGCCGTCGGCTGGCTCTAAAACTTAAATACAATCCTTTAGCATCTCGTCATAGCTGACTCTTCCGGCGAAGCGCTACTCACCAGTGTCAAGCCACTGGAAGGCGAACAAGGCAAAATCCTTGAAATTTATTATATCGTCCTCGTACAGGTTGGCAGGCGAATCCGGCGCCGACTGTCCTCCAACGTAGAGTGCCAGCACCTCGTCGGGTGACAACGCGTAACTATAGACCCGGAAATCATCGATCTTGCCGAAATACTCGTACGCCGTACCGTTTGCGAAGATGCCGCAGCCTACGTGGAAGGACTCAATACCCGCAGCTGCCAGTGCGGCGTCGCCTTCCGCTTTCTTTTGGCCATTGTGATATATCCGTACTTTGCCCTCAACTGTGTCAAGAGTGAAGGCATAGTGATTCCATTGACCTTCCCAGTCAGCGGAGATTGCACCCGTCCAGAACAACCGCTGGGCGTTGTATGCACCACTTTCAAACATCACGTCCCCATACTTGGTTGGTATATGCGTATGCAGCAATCGGTCATTGGTCAGATTTCCGCCATGGAAGGGCATTCCCCAGCTCTGGTCGGGCTGGGCCGCAGGGTCGCCGTTTACCCAGAGCGCCGCCGTCACCGCAGAGCTTACACCGGCAAAGGCCGTCGAAGCTGACGCAACGGCAACCTTGGTGTTGCCGTCGAAGTTTATGCAGCCGCCGTCCTTACCCACGCTGTCCCATGCGTCCGTCTTTGGCGAGCCTGTCGATACCACCTGCACCGCGCCATCATAAGCGGGGGATGAAGAGTCGTAGGCCGTACTGCCTGTTATCTCATCAAACGAATAATGGATAACCAGTCGATTGGCATCTGGCTCTGCCCCTACCGGCACGTATGTCACCATCTTGAGCCAGTCATCGCACAAGACTACGAGGTCTGACCAATCCACAATTTTGTTGCCGTCGAAATCGGCAGTCAATACGAGAGGCTGAAACGCCCCGCTGAAGTCGTACGCTATGTTGTCAATCAACGCCTCAGCCGCATAAGCGTTAATGCCCCACTCGATGTAATTTCCGCGCGTCGAAGGCCTCCAATTGGTGCCGGGAGTATTCATAGGTTTAACAGCGAGAATTTCATCGTCCCTATATATCTGAACGGTTGTATCCTCGCGCACGGCAATACGGTAAGTGTGCATGGCGGATGAATTATCCAGACCAGCGGCAATCGCGGCGCCTCCGTAGTAAACGCTGCTTGGTGTAATAGTAAGCGAATACTCGTGTACCTTTAACGTTCCGCATCTCGCGAAGACCTCAAGTTCGACCCCCTCACTGCTCGAACTCGACGCGAGCACCTGAACGGCGATCTTAGCCGTAAAACCCCCGCTCAAATCCGCTTCGATGAAGTTATTAATTCTTTCATTCGACCACCGCGGCTTGGCGCCGCCTGAGGCCGAAATCTGCATTACGCCCGGGGCCGGAAAAGTTACGTAGTCAGACTCCGAACCGGAGCCGACGAACATCCACGGGTCGTTCGAATTGACTGGCGACTCGTTCCCATCATAAATGTGGGAAAGATGATTCTTCATTGCTAATTGTCGCTCCGTCGGTGCGGAAGCTGGTGGGGGTGTGTCCTCGAGCCAGGCCTGATTAAATGAGTAATGCAGCCTGCTGGAGATTAGATGGATAACTCCGTCGAGGCCCTGGCAGACCGAAAGATAGCCCAAAGGCTCGGCCGTATCAGCGTTCATGCGAACTCTTCCACCGTCAATCGTATTTATTCCGTGGTCTAATTGGCTGTTGTTGACATCGGTAATGAGCCTTTGTACAGGCCAGCTTGCGCCTTCATCGTAGGATAGTGCGCCGTAGATGCCGTCCGGGCCGGGCGACGCAAAGAACAATGCGCCTTCCCGAAGTCTCAGCAGCGCGTGTCGTTGAGCACCGCCGATGGGTGGAAAAACACTGGCGCTGTAAGTCCAGCTTTCGCCCATGTCCCACGAGATACTCTTGGGCGAATGGCCCCCTATGTTATCACCCCGGCCAAAAGCCAAGAGTCTGCCGTCGTTCAGTTGTGCAATGGCAGCGTGTATTCCGGCCGCCGCACCGGACGACCTGCTCCAGGTCAGTCCCTCATCATCGCTTGTGAAAACAATCGTTCCCGCGCCGCCATCGGCGCCAAAGACGATGCTCCCGTTCTGGGCGCGAAATGCAGGCTCACCCGGCAGCTGGTGCACGTATTCGGGGACGATAATCCGCGCCCTTGACCAGGTCGCGCCGTTGTCCTTCGACGTACGCATAATAATAGCGTTCGTGGAATAACCGCCGCCTGTTGAAAGACCGTTGAAATGGTACAGGGTGTCCGCCCCGTCAAACCATACTGAGGGGCAGTGGTCATTTCTATCCGGTGTATCCCAGAAAGGTGATGCCTGCTCCCATTCTTTCTGGCCGTAACGCAAACGACTGGCCCCCACAGCCAAATCCCTGCCTTTCTCGTAAATGCACGTATACCATATTGCCAGCAAGTCTCCGTTGGGACACTCGACTATGCCGGGGACATGATTATGATGGGAATACAGCGGACCGTACGAATCAGCGGGGATATTGACAAATTGCCTCGGACCCTCGAAGTACGGCGCATTTGGATCCGGTCCCACGTTAACATCGGACGGAATCTCCTGGGCGACCTCTCGCTGGTTAAGAGGCGCTTCAGGCACGGGCAAGGGTTCCGTACCGGGAAGTTCACCCATCACCACTCTGAAGCCTGTTAATGGATTTCTGGCTTCGGGCAGGTCGCCCGACCGGTTTGCTGAACGCCTGAAATATACATGAGCCGTGCTGTCCCCGCCCCGGGTAACTTTGAAGCTGCCATCAACCCGGCCGACAGGGTCTGTCTGGGCATTTGGTTCGTAAGGGCCGTACCAGTCATAGCACCACTCCTCAACGCCGCCGTGCATGTCGTAAAGTCCCCATGCGTTGGCCCCGGCGGTCAGTGTGTCGCCGGTGTTAAATATGGTTGTTGTCCCCGCACGGCAGGCGTACTCCCATTCGGCCTCGGTCGCCAGACGGTATGGCAAATCCTCCTGTGCCGACAGCCATTCACAAAATGCATTGGCGTCGTACCAGCTCACCGCCCTGACCGGATTGGCATCGTTCAGACCGTGCGACGGGTCGAACTGCTTATATTGGGCGTTGGTGACCTCGCGCGTGGCCATGTGGAACGCCTCGGTTATGAACACCTCGTGCACCGGATGTTCGTCGAAATCTCCGTCAATCGTGTGGTCTTCGGCAATAACGAAATTGTTCGGGTCGCCGTTAGGGTACTTCCCGACCAATTCCGACCTTGTTGGGTAGGTCAGGTCATATCTGGCCGAATAGGGGATAGGATTGACGCCTTCGCCCATCATAAAGGTCCCGGCCGGTATGGGGACAAACTCCATTCCCACCGTGTTAACAAATGTCGCCTTGACCGTATTTTCCGACAATACGGCGGCTTCTCCGATGGAAAGGCCAAACAACACCGCTAAACCGGCAGTGTATAACACAGTCAGTCGGTTACGCATACCCTTCCTCACCTTTTGGAAAAAGTAATTCCTATTTACTATAATGGCGTCCTGCCGTTTCTGTTCGTGGTTGAATGAGCCGGAACTTTTCCCTCATTCCAAAGGCCAGTCCTGTGGGCATTCCTTCCGCCAGAAGCCGGCAAGGATGCTGTAATCGGCAAAATCGACCCTTCCGGTTCCATCGAGGTTGGCCCCGCAGTCCGGGTCGGTGTCAAGCCAATACTCGCTGAATCGCCCAAGGTCCTCAAAGTCGACGAGGCAGGGGACATAATTACTGTCAATATATTTCAAATTAAAGGCATAGTGCTGACGGCTGCTTATCAAATGAATGACACCGTTGACTCCCTGACAGACCGACAGGTATCCCTTGGGTTCCGCGTTGTCAATACTCATAGTGAAAATACTTCCATCGAGAGTCTCGACTGGTTGACCTGGCCCGTCATCTGTTATCAAACGCCGCGCGGTCCAGGTCTGGCCATCATCATAAGAGACACTGCCGAACAGGCCGTTGCTTCCGAACGAGGCGAAGAACAATGGGCCTTGTTTAAGGCGCAAAAGCACCAGCCGTTGTGCACTGCCGATGGGAGGAAAAATACTCGCGCTGTACGTCCAGCTCACGCCCATATTGGAGGATATGCTCTTGGGCATCATCCCGTCGATATTGTCGCTTCGTCCGAAGGCCAGGAGCCGGCCGTCAGTCAGTTCGGCGACCCCGGCGTGAATGCCTGCGGCCTTGCCGCCCGGGTCGTGCCAGTTGAGGCCATCGTCAGGACTTATCCAGAGGGCGGTCCCGCCGCTGCCGCCGGGGACGGCGTCGCAGGGCAGGATAATGGAGCCGTTGCTGGCGCGAAAGACCGTTTCAACGGGCATATGGCGATAGTCGTGCTCGGACATAATCAACCGAGGTCTTGACCATGTGACGCCGTTATCGGTGGAGGTGCGCATCACGGTGGCCAGGTAAGACCACGAGTAAGCGTCGGCTAATCCGTTAAAGTGATAAATGGTGTTTGTGTTCTCATCGAGCCATAGCTGGGGGCAATGGTCGTTGCGGTCGGGGGCGTTCCAGAACACCGAAGCTTCCTCCCACTGGTCCTGGCCATACCTGAGCCTGCTGCCGGCCACGTTAAGCAGGCGGTCCCTTTCTCCTATAGTGCTGTACCAGATTGCAACCAAATCCCCGTTGGGACATTCGACTATCCCCGGTACATGGTTGTGCTCCGTGTGTAAAGGCCCGCCGCTTAGCTCCGCAGGTATATGGACATACTTTTTGGGGCCATAGAAGTAAGGGACGTCGGGGTCAGGACCGTCGCTAATGTCGGGGGGGATTTGCTGAGAGACGTTTGTCTGATAGCGCTGCAGCGGAGGCGCCGGCAGCGCCTCCGTGGCCGGCAGCGCGCCCAATACCACCCGAAATCCTATGAGCCAGTGCTTGTCATCAGGCGCCGTACCCATCCTGTTCGCCGACCGGAGGAAATAGACAGGGGTCGAGTGGCTTCCGCCGCGGGATACTTTTACGCCTGTCTCATTTAACTGAATCGGGTTTGTTCTATCGTTGGAGTCGTAGGGGCCGTACCAATCATAGCACCATTCTTCGACATTCCCATGCATGTCGTAAAGGCCGAAGGCATTGGGTAATGCCGTACCTACATCCAGCGGCTGAGGGTCTGGCCCCGTCGTGTTGGTCTGGTTGCGCATGTTGTAATAGTCTTCGTCAAGGGTATCGCCGGTGAAGTACTTTGTGGTACTGCCGGCCCGGCAGGCATACTCCCATTCGGCTTCGCTGGGCAGCCGGTAAGACAGACTTTCTCTTTCTGACAACCAGGTGCAGAAGGCATTGGCGTCCTCCCAACTCACGAAAATTACCGCTTCATCGGGTCGGTGCGAGAAGCCGCGATGGTCGATGAGTGCGTGACTCGGGTCGAACTGCTCGTATTGAGCGTTTGTCACTTCGTAAATGCTCATATAGAATGGTTGACTGATGGTGACACTGTGCACGGGCTTTTCATCGAAGTCCCCGTTTCCGGAACCCATCGCGAAAGTTCCCGGCTCAATGTACGTAAATTCGATTCCTACCGAATTGATGAGGCCGTCAAGAATCGTATAAATGTGCTTGTCTTTGCCGCCAAGAACAGCATTGAGGGGATTCGATAAGCTGACCTCGATACTCTCCTCCCCCTCGCCGGGACCGTCTGATATGACTTCAATAAGAATATCTTTGGAGGTTTCATAGGGCTCGAATGTCAACGTCCCATTCTCAAGATTGTAATCCACGCCCCCACCCGTCGCAGAGCCTCCGGAAACAGCATAGCTGACAGTGACGGGATTATCAAATGTCCGCGACAGTGTCACGGCAATTCTGGCGGGAGTGACGTTTTCAGGGTTGGCTGATTGAGCGGATTCGAATTCAACCGCCGGTGTGGTATCGTCGTCAAGGATAGAGAATGTGTGCTCATCCGGGTATCCGAGGTTGGCGTCAACGGGGTTTAACAGCCTCACGATAATAGTCTCGTCCTCTTCTGGCAGACTATCGTCCGTAATGGAGATGCTGATACTTTCAGGCGCGGTCTGGTTGGGTTCGAACATCAGGGTTCCGCCGGCCAGCGTGTAATCCGTCCCGCCGCCGACAGCAGTGCCGCCTGTTACGGCGTACTCCACCGTCACCGCGGCCGGCGACGGCTTGTTCAGAATGACGGATATCTGGGCCGAGCCGCTGTTTTCCACAGCGCTTGAGTCGCTTTCGCTAAATCGCACTCTCGGCCAGGGGTCGCCGTTTACAAACTGGTCCGGTTCGAGGGCCACGTCGCACAGACGGAACTCATCGATTCGCCCCTGGAAGAATTGAGCTGTGGAGTTGTCTTCCCGCTGATAGCCGCCAATGGTAAAACCGGCGCTGGAGTCTATCGTCGGCGTGGAAGTGCCGGCGGCGCCGGCAAACAGCTCACCATCGATGTACAGCTTGAACTTGTCGCCCACTGCATCGGCGTCCCAGGTCATCGCCACATGGGACCAGTTGTCCAGAGGAAAATTGTCCATTGCCAGATGTGTCCGGTTCTCCGTCCAGTCGCCGGGTCCCCATTTACGAATCGCGTGGAGGGTGTCACCATCATCCAGGTACATGTAGGCGTAGATGTACTCTGAGAAAATCCTGCGGGTCTTGCCCGAGCCTGAAGAGTCGGGCCGGATAAACAATTCAACCGTGAATGCGTCAAAGCTGCCAAAGTCCAGTCCTCCCGAATCCGGAATCAAAAGTGTATCGCCGGCATAGTTGTTCCAGTTGTCGTTGTAGAACTCCGCGGAGGTTCCGGAGGCGTTATAGGTGGGATTTGCGGCGGCGTATCTGATGGCCGAATCGGCGTCGCTGCCCGGGATAATCGTGGCTGTATAGGTGCCTGTATCGTCCAGGAGGCTGCCGGGCAGGTCATAACCCTCAGTACCATCAAAACCGTAGTACAGGATAGTACCGGGGCCAATATCAGCGGCTTCTCCGATGGAGAAGCCAAAAAAGACCACTAAAACAACAGTGAATAACACGGCCAATCGCGAACGCATACTTAACCTTCCATTATAACAAAGCCGCAATAGCAGCATATAGCCCTTTTCTCAAAAAAGGGACTCAAAACATTTCCCTCATTCCAAAAACCGCTCGTGTGGGCATTCTTGGGCCCGGAGCCGGCAAGGGTCCTATAATCAACGAGGTCGGGCATTCTAGTTCCAGTGAGGTTGGACCGGCAGTTCGAATCATCTTTAAGCCAATTGGCAGAAAATGCGGCGAGGTTATCAAAAACCGTGGCGCGGGGTATAAACTGCAGGTATTCTTTCACCCCTGCTCCTCCTGGAGGCTGCTGCAAACACTTCGGTGCCGGGCAAGGCCGCTACTTCGCTTGCCTGCCGGCAAACACATTACTTTCTTAATCTTACAGCACCGCCGCCCCCGTGTCAAGCTCTTTCCACCTGCTGCCATCCGAAATCGCATATTCTTGTGCCGCTTTAGGCCTGCAATGCTCGCACGCCTGCATGTACTTGTGACAAATACTCGTGGTGAAGCCGTTTTTCGCAGAAAAACAAGGGCTGTTCCAATTCACAAGGTCTTGCTCCTTTAACACGCCGTTGTGGCCGTTCCCATGCTGGCCTCCAAGCGAGAACAGGCCGAAAATTTTGTGGCCCTAAATAAAATTTTTATCGGGCACGCTCAAAGCTCCACCTCCATAAAGTCTTTCGGAATCAGGGCTTATGAACCACACAGAACGGTCTTTACTAAAAACATTCCAAAAGACAAGGAAAAAATCAATTTATCCTTGACATACCACTCGCAAAAGGGTAAAAAGAAGAACGGTGGCGTCCACTTCACGAGTCCGTACGAGAGTGAAAAGGGCAAAGCCTGAAAAGGTGAGGAGAACAAACGTGGTGAGAGTAGGAGAAGGGCTTTCGTAACGTTTTTCCGGCAATTACGTCAAGGGAAATATATGTGCGCGTGCATAGGATGCGCTTTAACTAATTTTATTACTTTAACTAGGAGGAGTTGTTAATGAACAAACTTATTCTAATTTTTACTGTTGTACTGGCTTTGGCTGTTGTGGCTGAAGCCGACATCGTGTACCATTGGAAGTTGGACGAGACCTCAGGGACTATAGCCTACGACGATAACGGCAACCTCAATCTCACCAACAATGGCGCCGATGTCGGTCAGCCGGGTCCCACTGGCGGCGACCTCTCTTATCAGTTCGGTGCCACCATGGAGGAGACCGACTTTCTTGGCTCGGGTTCAACCACGTTGGTACCCGAAACCGCCGATTGGAGCTGCTTTATCACCTTTATGACTACTCACGACCACCCATCCGGCGAGCAGGGCCACCTCTTTGGAAACAACGACGGGGCCACCGATCAACGTGGCGCTCTGTACGTGTACAAGGGTACCACCGTTGGGTATTGGCAAAGAAACGGCCCGGCACTGGCGGTAACCACAACCTTTAACGACGGCCAATGGCACACTGTGGGTGTCGTACGTACTGGCGACCAATGGGACCTTTACTACGACGACATGGGCACTCCCGTGCAGACGGTCACATACGCCGGGACTGTGGGTCAGCTCACTGAGTGGGTTGTTGGTAATGGCTCCGGAGGTTTCGATTATTCGTTCCACGGGTGTATCAGCGATGTCGTGCTGACCGTGGTGCCCGAGCCGGCGACAATGCTCCTGCTCGGCCTCGGCGGTCTGGTCTTGATCAGACGCAGACGCTGACAACAACTGACAAAGCCACAATAACGCAATTTCCAACATGTTGAAAATTGCACACGCAACAGATGGCGAACAAGCCAGGGAGGAGTTGTTCGCCTTTTTTGCAACCAAGATTTCTCTGCGACAGCGGCAATCTTGTCTCCACGTCGTGCTCGCACAATCCTGCTGGACTCTGCGACCACATAAAGTTGCCTGAGGTTTTTTCCAGGGTCGTGTTTTTTTTACAAACAGTATCAAAGCAGTAACACTTTTACTTTTTCGACCAAGGCTCGCACCCGTTAAGCCAATTCTGGCCTAAAACAGCGAAATCCTTAAGATTTATGATGACATCGGGTACGACATTAGCCGGGGAATCGACAGGCGTATGAATTATCGCGGGGTCGTTAGTGGCTTCGCAGATGATCTCATCTTCCGACAATGCGTAGCTATACAACCTATATGACAAAAAGGTCTGTGAGTGCAAAGGGCCCGCAGACCTTTTCCGTGTGTGCCCTGCCGGACACACAAAACGACGTGGGCTTGTGGTGGTGACCGCCACAGCCGCCGGACTTGCTACAGTATTCAGTCGCCGATGCTGGCACGATTATGGCACCGGCGGCCACAGCTCCTCCTTAAGCCACGAACTCGCCAGCACGGCAGCGTCCTTTAAGTTAACCGCTTGCGGCTTGTCTGAAACCGGACCATGCAGGTTGAACTGCGACCTCAAAGGTACGAAACCCGTGCCGTCGGTGGCAAGGTACCTCACCTCGGCCGCCGACAAACCATAGTTGTACAGCCGAACGTCATCGACGGCGCCTAAAAAAGGACGCGCAGACGATTCGGCACGGTTGCCTATCGCCAGGTCGTTCGTATCCTGCGAAAGAAGTATGGCGCCTATCGTGCCAAAGTCCTGAAGCTCACCGTTCACGTAAGACGCTATAACGTTTGCGTCGTACGTCCCGGCCAAATGAATCCACTCGTTCCGCCACAGTTCTTCGTCATTTTCCAGGTCGTGTCTGGCGTTGTTGACATCGTGTATAACGAACGTAAATCCCCTGTCCGAGTTGACCTCGAGCGAAAACGTCTCCTTGACGTCCGCACCTTTAACCACCACCCGGGCGTCGCTCGGAGTTGCCGAGTATTTGATCCACGCCGAAACACTCAGCGCCGTCTGCGGCCGTAATGCCGGCGCATCCGGCACCACCACTTTGCCGCCGTCGAACTCCAGCGCGCTGTGCACGCCGTCGTAGCCCGTAACCCACGAGTAGTAGCCTTCTATCTGACCATGATTCGTACCGACCGCATCGCTGGCCGTATTGCCGCTGTTCTCATCAAGCTTCCACCACGCCACAGGGCTCGCCGGCTGCTGCATCGAAAGACCCAAATCATTAAAGTTGACGTCCGTCCTCAGCCAGTCCACGGCCATCATTCTGATATCCGCAAAAGCCACAGCGCAGTCACCGCTGAAGTCCACAGCCGCAAGAGCAGGTGCACGCCGCGAAACAATACACCTGCGCTGATACAGCCGGATATTGTCAAAGTATACTACGCCCCAGCCGCCAGGCGTCGGATGATTGTCCCGGTCGCCGAACCCGATGTACATCCTCTTTACAGCCGTCAAGGTGATTCCCGAGAAATCTGTCGGATCGATATTCCACTCATGCCATTCGGCCCTCTTGATATCGTTCATATCCTCGTCGGCATAGTAACCGTACTTAACCACCGCATTACTGTCGGCGTCTCCAAGGGCCACATACATCTGCTCGGTCGCATTTGCATCATTGTCCATGTCACCGTAGAAAAACAGGGTCAATATCTCTACATCCGCAGCCGTCCAATCCTGCGGGCTGTCAAATATCCGCTCGGTCTCGGAATAATACGGTACATCCATCTCCAGGCCGCTGTTGTCATACCACAACGCCATCGACTGCCTGCCCCGGTGGACCGGCTCGGGCGGCACTGTGTATGAAGCCGCCAGCGCCACTGTCGCACCATTACGATAAATGTAGTACGGCGGGTAAGGCAGCTCGCGTACCCCGTCAAGCCACGTGTCGGTTATTAGCTCAACGTAGGGATCGTAGGACTCAAAATCCTCCACGAGAAGATAATCCGCCGCCGTAAAGCTCCAGACGCGACCCTTCCAGGGACTCTTATCGTTGGCATCATTGACCTCATCGACGCGCCAATAATAGGCCTTGCCCAATTCCAGCATACCCGGGTCGTAGCTCTCGTCGCCACGGTTCTTAACGGCGCACGGGTCGGTCATGCTGTTGACATCTTCCCAGCTCGTGCCGAAGTACACCCTGTGCGCGCCCGTTGTCTGTGCGTAATCACCCGGCTTCCAGCTAAGCTTTGTATCCCACAGGACATCCCGCTCGCCGTCGAACGGCTTCGGCTTCCAGGCCAGCGCAAGGTCGGCGCCACGGTACAACGCCAGTATCTCCTTGTCCGACTTGGCGTAGTCGTACAGCCGGAAGTCGTCTATCCAGCCCACCAAATCAGAACTGTTGCCGGTCAGTGCGGCAACCTTGAACGCCCCGTTCTGCACGTTGCTAAGCGTGCTCTCGGCCTGGTTGTTCGAATCACCTAACTCGCCGTCGAAGTAGATGCTTATAGTTTTTGCCGCCTCATCCTTTACAAACGCCCAGTGGTGCCACCCTTCCAGCCTGCTTGCGTCGATGCCGTTGAAATCCCACGTTAACGTATCGTTCCCGTCGTTGCCCGCACGCCATAGAACCTGGCCTTCCTCAGTCACCACCGCTGCCTGCACTCGGTAAGTTGCGGTATTGCCGCCGTCAAACACCCAGTTGTCATAGCCTGACCGAAAGGCGTCCCTCAGCCACACCGATACCGTTATGCCGTTGGTAATGTTGCTCAGCACCTCGCGCGAAACCGACAGGCCCATGTCGTCGTCGCACCAAAGCGCGCCGCCCCACTGTCCACCGTTCGGGTCCCACTGACCACTGGCGGAACTGTCGTAACTGTCGTAATCCCGGCCCGACGAATCATGGACCACCCCGCCGCTGGTTTCATCAAACTTGTACCACAGCCACCTGTTCGGGTCGACAATCTCATTCCGGGTCCGGAATTCCCACACCAGCCCTTTCCTGGTCTCAGCGCCCACTGCGTCCACACGCCAATAGTAATCCGTGCTGTAGTCGAGCGTCGCGCCCAGATGATAACTGTTCGGTTCCGAAAGCACCTTGTGTACCCCGCAAGGGTCATGGGAAGTGGTTGCATCACGGACGTCCTCATAGCTGGTCCCGAAGTAAAGCTCGTGTGAAATCGCCGATTCTCCCGGCACCCACACGAGTGCCAGATTCGGGTCATTTGGGTCCACTCGCTGCTCCCTGTGGTACGGGCTTGGGTCGTGCGCCCATCTAAAGTCGGGATAGAGCAGAAACTCGCCCGGTCCGAGCGCAATGTCCACAATCATCACCTCGTCAATCAAGCCGTCGAAAAAGTGGGCGCGCGTGTAGCCCGTCGAAGCCGGACGCTGCATGTACCCGATGCTCACAGGGTCGTTATTGTCGGCGGGATTTGCCGCATTTGTGCCTTCTGTATTGTCTAATACACCGTCAACATATATCCGCTTCTGACCCGAGGGCCTCATCAGGTCAAAAACGACCGCCACGTGCGTCCACTCCCCCTCCGCCAGTTCGCGGTTGCCGCTCAGCGGGTTGTCTCTGTGCCGAAATTCCATGCGCCGGCTGCCTATGCCCACCGCCCACGCACTGTATTTCTTCATCAATGCAATGTTCTCCGCCGCGAGGGAATCCGGTTTGACCCACATCTCGACCGTATATGCGCTGCCGTCCAGCCGTAAAATATCCTCCGGCGTGCAGGGGTCAATTCTCAAAAGACCCGCCAGAGGCGTAAAATCGGCTGACGTACCCGCCGTATTGTAGAATGGATTAGCCTCGGCATACTCAACCGAGGCGCCTTCCGCGTAAGTGTATGTCCTGAACGTTGCCCTGCCTGTCAAATCCGTCACTTCCTCCGGCAGGTCACTGCCCGCGGCCCCGTCAAAGTCAAAATGCACCAGAAGGCCTCCGTAGCCTGTCTTGAAACTAATTACATTGCCCTTGATAGTGCCGCCGGAGGTAACCTCATCGACCCGCCAGTAGTAAGTCGTCTGCGTCAAAAGACCTTCCGGATTATACGTCGTCTCAGTCTGGTTCCCCCTGCCCGGCAAAACACCGGGGTCAATCGCGTTGGTTACTTCCTCCAGACTCGTGCCCAGATATACGTCATGCGAGAGCGCAACGCAGGAAGCCGTCCAGCTAAGGACCGCTGCCGGATCCACACCCTTGTAGCTGTCGCCCGGCTTCAGGTCAATCGCGTTGCCGTCCTCAGTCGTAAACCTCCACACCGGGCCCTTAAATATAGCGCCCAAAGTGTCAGTCTCATCCACTCGCCAATAGTACGTCGTAGCTAATTCAAGGGCCTCAAGCGTGCCCGCCTCCGGATAGTTGTTTACGTCCGTCGTCCCTCTATACACGCCCGCTGACGAAGTATTCGCATTCTTAACATCGTTGTAATCTGTGCCGAAATAGACGTCGTGACCGTCCGTCGCCGCCACATCCGCTCCCGGCGTCCAGCTAAGAACCACACCGTCCGGGCATATACCCACCACACGGTTGCCCGGGCCCGGCTTCGTAGCCGCCTTTCCAATCATCTCCGCGCACCCGAATTCGTTCGGGTCAAGCGCCGCGTCCGAGAGCCGAAACTCGTCAATCTCACCCATGAAAAACTGGGCCGTCGTATAGGTGTTACGCTGGTAACCCCCGATAGCAAAGCCCGCGATCGAATCAAGCGTGGCGTCCGATTTACCGACAGCACTCCCCACTTCCGTCCCGTCAACATACAACTTAAACTTGTCGCCGGCCGCCGCGCTGTCCCACGTCATCGCAACATGAGACCAGGTGTCCACAGGAAAGTTGGGCATTGTAAGCTCGGTAATATTCTCGTTCCACTTACCTCCGCCCCACTTGCGAATCGCATGCAGCATATTACCGGCGTCGAGATACATGTAGGCGTAGATTTCCTCGGCAAAAAGCCTCCGGTCGTGGCCTGCGCCTTCGGCTGCCGGGTTGACAAAAAGCTCCACAGTAAACGCCGCGAAGGTAGTAAAGTTGAGGCCCCCGGTATTCGGAATCAGAAAAGTATCACCCGCATCAGTATCCCAGATCTCATTGTAGAATTCCGCCGACGTTTCCAAATGATTGCAGGTGGGATTGGACTCCCCATACTTTATAGTCGAAGCAGGGGAGGTGCCGGCGCGAATTGTCGCCGTATAGGTCCCCGTACCGTCCATCAGGCCGTCCGGAATATCAGCGCCGAATGTGCCGTCGAAACTATAATACAGCACCGTCTCGCCCAATACCTCGCCCGACGAACCCGCCAGTAAAACTAAACAGACCAAAATAATCAAATTCCGACACATAGATTGTCCTCCTTAAAAAATAAGACCGTAACAATTTGCTTTCATCATAACCAAAATCTACTGTTTCCGACAGGCGCTGACGGACTTCACCATTTATTTCCCGCCTGTCTCAGGCAGCCTTCCCGATGCTTGCCGTTACCTACTTCTTGAATAAGCCTCTCGGTCCTTGTCTGTTGAAATGCAGGAATATGGCTCCTCAGGTGACCACCGTCAGAAATTTCTGCCTCACTCCTAACCTCCCGGCACGAAACTGGTAAAAAATCACCCTCCGTGCCGACTCAAAACGCATACATTGCACCTCTTGTACTGTACCAGATTGGCTGCCCTCCCGTCAAGCAGAATATCCCACTTTTCGGGCCGTACAATCAGATTTTTTCCTCCTCGAATGTGCAAGACCCCCCTTTTGCCCCTTTGAACCATACTTCTGTGGAAGGGTGATAGAGGAGTATGGATCCGTGCGGCACATCAAAGACCACGCGGTCTGCCTGCAGTGCTAAAAAGAGATACAAAAGGAAAAGGACAAAGCGCGTTAGCGGCTTGAGTCCACTAAAAATAACGGAGAGGGCGGGATTCGAACCCGCGGTAGGGACAAGCCCTACACAGCCTTTCCAAGGCTGCTCGATAAGCCACTCTGACACCTCTCCGGCAAGATACCAAGAATACTTGCCTCAGAGCCGTTTTTCAACTTTAATTTCAGCTTCCCTGCGTGCATATTATAAAGATTGATAGCAGATATGTTAAAAAAGCGCAGAAAAATGAACCATTCGGGTCGGTCTCAAGACTAATAAGTTGGATGCCGGACGAACGCTCAGATATTGAGGACCAGTTGCTGGTCATGGACGCCCAGGACGGCGATACGCGGGCCATGGAGAAGCTGGTCAGCCGATGGCAGAAGCGGCTCTGGCAGTACGCTTATCGGTTAACTGGAAGCACAGATGGCGCCTGGGACGTTACTCAGGAAAGCTGGCTCGGGATAATAAAAGGATTGAGGAAATTGCACGATGCTGTGGATTTCAAAGCCTGGGCGTACAGAATAACAACAAACAAAACAATCGACTGGATAAACAAAAGCAGGGCTGTAAGACGGGTAAGTATCGAAGATATTCAGGACCCGCAGCAAAAACAAAAGAAAGACACCGGCGCTAAAGAATTGCTAAAAAAATTGGATATGAAAAAAAGACTTGTTCTGAGCTTGTATTATTTTGAACAGCTTAGCGTCCCGGAGATCAGCGCGGCCTTAAATATCCCGACGGGGACTGTCAAATCCCGCCTGCACAATGCAAGAAAAGAACTAAAAGAACTTTGGCAAAAACATTCCGAATGAACTTTAGGAGAAATGGGATGGACGACGAATTGATGAAAAAGATGGGTGAAGATGCATACGACGACTCAAGGGAAGGAAGCGTACTCTGGATGGCAAAGGAATTCTACAGCAAAAAGATGGCCTCGTTCGCTATCATGGTCTGGGCCTTTGCGATCATTTTCTTTTGCGGCGCTGCCTATACCGGCATCCGGTTCTTCGGGACCGACCATACCCGGTGCCAGATTATGTACGCCGCTCTGTTCATCTGCTTTGTTCATGGCATTGGTCTGATGAAGATATTCTCGTGGCAGATGATCAGTGACAATAGCATCAAAAGGGAAGTGAAACGGCTGGAGCTTCGCATCGCCGAACTGGCCGAGACAATCAAAGGCAAATGACTACGAGTCGGCAACGCATAGTCCCGCAGATGAGGATAAGGTGTTTTAGCGCAGTGTGCCCGGATATGTTCAAATAATCACCTATGGAGATCATAAAAATGGGACTTTTGCAAGATATGGACCAGCAAGTGAAAAAGTTTGATCTCATAGATGTGAACTTGGTTCAGGCCACCGCGATGTTTCTCGCTCTGATTATAGCCAAAGCGATACCCTGCATAATGGATGTAAGTATTTGGTGGTTCATAGGATTGGACATTTATGATGGCCGTGGGGCGCGATAGAGAAAATATGTCTGCTGTAAACATTGATGTAGCCTGCCCAGACGATTGGGTGTTCACAAGCTCAGACGTATAAGAATATTTTCCGGAATTGACAAATGAGTAATCCCAGGTTAGAACACCGGCTATGAATCAATCAGATTCCGCAGCTATTCAAACATCCGGTTTGACGAAATATTATGGCTCGTCGTTGGGGGTTTTGGGTCTCAATCTTACGGTAAAACAGGGAGAGGTTTTTGGCTTTTTGGGGCCGAACGCAGCGGGGAAAACGACGACCATACGAATCTTTCTTGACTTTATACGAGCCAGCGCCGGACATGCCCGCCTGTTCGGACTGGACTCGCACGTACACTCATCCGAAATAAGAGCGCGGACCGGGTACTTACCCGGCGAATACGGCATGTATGAAGAAATGAGGGGATTTGAATATCTGCGATTTTTTGGAGCGCTTCGAGGCTATAAGAAACCGCCGCTCAGGGACAGGCTGATTGAAATCTTCGGCCTGGATATATCGAAGCGGATAAAATCGTATTCGCACGGTACCAAACAGAAACTCGCTGTTGTACAGGCGTTTATGCACGACCCGGAATTACTTATTCTTGATGAACCGACAATCGGTCTGGACCCCTTGATGCAGCAGCGGTTTTATGAATTACTGGCGGAAATGAAAAACCGCGGCAAAACCATCTTTCTCTCATCCCATATTCTGTCCGAGGTGGAAAAGGTCTGTGACCGCGTCGGGATATTAAAGGAAGGTAAGCTGGTTGCGACTCACGAGATATCCGAAATCAAAAAGTTCCGGCTGAAAACCGTTGAGATTAGTTTTAAGCAGGAGGTGGACGAGTCGATTTTCAGGCTGAACGGCGTCCGCAAGGTGGAAAAAGACGGCAACACGGTCCGGTTGTGGGTCGGTGCGAATATAAACAGTGTTCTGCGGCTAATATCTGAACATCCGGTGGAGAATATGTCCTTTCAGGACGCCTCCCTCGAAGATATCTTCATGGAGTATTACTCGGAATGAGAATTTATTTGCGGTACCTGAAAAGTGAGCGCATTGACTCGCTTTTGTTTGCGATAGGCCTCTTTGGGTGCGCCTATATCCTCGTAGTGATGTATCCGTCGTTCGGTAAACTTCAGGCATTGAAGGACTATTTTGAAATGATGCCGGCCTTTTTGAAGGCGTTTTTGGGTGAGGAGATTATTGACTTCACGACCCTCAAAGGATTTCTGACAGTCGAGTTTTTTAATACGACCTGGCTTTTCATCGCTGGGATTTTTTCCTGCTTGTACGCCGGGTCGCTGGTGGCCGAGGAAACAGAAAAGAAAACACTTGAGATTCTTCTTTCCACTGCTGTAACTCGAACGCGATATATTATAAGCAAGTTTGCCGGTTTTCTGACGCTGCTCGTATTTCTGGCGACGGCGTCCTTTATGGGTCTATATCTGGGCATGTGGCGGATTGGAGAAAAAGTCGACGAACACCTGATGTTTTATGCCTTCTTTACCGGCACGATATGCATAGCGACGATAGGTAGTATGGGGCTGTTATTCTCATGCGTATTCAACGTGCAGCGGCGTGCAGTCGGTGTCACAATGATATTATTCTTTTCGCTATGGATTTTCAATTTAGTCGCGACTATGTTGGAACAATACCCTCTTCTGAAGTTTTTTACCCTCTTCCACTACTGTGACGCAAGCAAGGTCTTCAAACACCAGGCTATATGCTGGCCCGATATGGGGATATTGGTCGCCGTATTTGCCATTGTGTTCATCTCGTCAATATTCACCTTCCGGCGCAAAGACATATATATATGAGTTTGGTCGGGCTTTTACGCAAAGACGCGCTTGTAAAAAAGTCGGGAGAATTTTGGAAGGATTTTACTGGTCCAAGGAAAGCAATAGCTGTGAAAAACACTTCGACAAACTGGCTCGCTGGCCTTCGTGCCTGGGCTTTTGGTTGCGGCAGTTGCCGGGATACCGTGGCACGTAATCGCTGCCAAAGACCCCGTCATGCCCTCGTGGCTCACGATAGCGGTTTTCTGCCTTCTGAGCAGTATCCTCATGGTTCTGCTGCCCCTGGCTCTCGAACAGACCAGGGACCAGGTCATGTATGCGGCCATCTTTGTCTGGTGCATCCTATTGATAGGCGTTCTCGAGGTCTTGGGGTGGGTAGTGCTCAGCAAACACCTTATTGGACCAGAAGCGAAAAGGCTGGAGCTTCGCATCGCTGAATTGGCAGAGACAATTGGGAGTAAATAGGGTTTTGAGCTTGTGATGCTCGACGTATTTCTATTACCATAATTATAATGAGCAAAATCCCAAAGTTTTTAGTTGGCGTTTCTAAGACCAGATACTCGATGACTCGCAGCGTACTGTGTTTTCTCGCAGGATGCATCGTCTTTTTAGTGATTCTTCCCGGCGGTTACCTGTTCGTCGCCAGATTCTTCAACAGGTGGGTCTCAATTCCGTGTACACGACCGGTGGAATTGACCCTGGCCGGCATTTCAGGAACAGTTGGCCTGCTGATTGCGCTGTGGTCTGCCTGGACGCAATGGACTGTCGGCCGGGGCGGGCCTACGCCTCTTGCTCCAACACAGAAACTAATCACCAGCGGACCTTACGCATACTGCCGAAATCCCCTGCACCTTGGCACCATTCTGTATCTCTTTGCTTTCGGGACTTTCCTGGCGAATCTCACGGTCGGGCTGATTTGTTTCTTGTTTGAGATCATCGCCGTCACGGGCTATGTCAGAGGCATTGAAGAAAAAGAACTGGCTCTTCGCTTTGGACGCGACTATCTTGAATATGAACAGAACACACCTTTCTTGATCCCAAGAATTAGAAGGAGCCGTGCTTGGCATCGCTGAGTTGAACCAGACCGTGAAAAGCAAATAACTAAAAGGCTGCTATTTATTGAAAGGGGTGGCCAATGCGTGCACTAAAGATTTGTCTTTGGGCGGCCGGTGTTTTGTGCCTGCTATCGGTATTCGGTATGTTCTTACCCCTCTCGGCATTCGAATCCATTGCCAAATTCTTTGGGGTCCAATCGCTTCCGGATTCGCCGCTGGTCCTCTACGCTGTTCGTGTGATGTCGGCCACTTACGTTGGGGTGGGGGCATTTTTTGTCATTCTGGCCCTTAATCCCACCAAGTACGGCGTGCTGGTGCCGTTCTCCGGCCTATCCGCGGTGTTCTTGGGTGTGGTCTGCCTGGTAGTAGGACTGGCAGCGGGGATGCCGCCTGTGTGGTTTCTCGGTGATGGGGTACCGTGCGTAGCCCTCGGCGTTCTCATCCTTGTGTTCTGGCGACAGGCAAAGTAGACCTCTCGCCCACTGAACTTGCTTTTAGTCATGACAAATTGGCCAACCCCTGGGCCAAAGACACACGGACGCTCTGAGAATCAAGTTTGACCTAAAATCCTTGCAATTTTAGGATGGATTTGTTAGTTATTGAAAACGGAAGGAGCAGCGGTGTTATTAAGGCGTGTATGTGGGAAATCTCAGCTTAGATGGATGTGGAGGTTTTCATGCGTAAGCGAAGTATTATCTGGGGCGTATTCATGTTGCTCGGAGGTTTCCTGCTTGGCTGTCTATTAGCAGGCTATGTCGGTTATCGGTATAAGTCCTACTTGACTGATATCATAGCCTCTCAGTTGAAGCAGGACGTCTCACTTCTAATCAAGTTGCGCAACGATGATGTTGACGGCGGCGTCGGTATGATTGAAATGGGTTTAGACAACGCCGTACGTCAACTTGTCTGGCAAGCGACAGATCGACAAGGTCGCTTCGACCCGGGGCGCCTCTCACCGCGTCGTTTGCGGGCGTTACAAGCTGCACGGTCTTATATGGATGCCGGCTTTAAGTCGCCGTTCTCTTCGGAAGCTAAGCAATATCTCTCTCAGATAATGTCGCCGACCTGCCCAGTTGCCGAGTTTGAAGGAAAGACACCACCAGATTTCACACTTGATAAGCTCGATGATGGAAAATTTACGTTGTCGAAGGAAAAGGCCCACGTCGTTGTTCTCGAGTTCTGGGCAAGTAGGTGCGGACCGTGCCTTGCCGCTTTGCCGGGATACGAAAACCTTCACAAGTGGGCAAAAGCTCAGGATAAATCTGTAGCCGTGTACTGTATCAACATACAAGAGGACCAGGAAATCGTCGCCAGGCTGTGGACGAAGAGAAACTTCAGCATGCCGGTTCTGCTGGATCGTGATGGCGAAGTTGCAAAGGCATACAGAGTCGATGCTATTCCACAATGCGTAATCATTGCCGAAGGTATCTTAAGATATGCGCACGTTGGCTTGGTGGCCGCCAATGAAGAAAACCTCAGAACCAGAATCGAAGCCTTGCTTTCTGAGATTTCATAGAAGCCGAAGAGTCCCTCATGAATGTGGATGGGAGCACGCGAACTTCATATTGGAATTAGACTGTGGGTTGGGCTTCATGCCCACCAATCCTGACCGAACCGAACCGGCGGCTGCACAAAAGATGCAAGAATCTGCAAGTGCTCGCACGACAAATCTATGATAGACAGGTAATATCTATGTAGTGCATGTATTCTTGGAATGTCCAAACTGCGTGTGTTATGAGCTTGGGGCCTGGGAATGGAGACGTTCGTTTTCAAGACCAAAAGACAGATGGGCCGGGCGGCAGCCGCGGCAGCCGCGCAAGAGATAAAAAAGGCCATCGCCGGCAAACGCCGGGCCAACATTATTCTGGCGACCGGAACGAGCCAGTTCGAAACACTAAAAAGCCTCACGCGATGCCGGACGATTGACTGGTCCAGGGTGACTGTGTTTCACCTGGATGAGTATATCGGCCTGGACGAGGACCATCCGGCAAGTTTCAGAAGATACTTGAAAGAGCGGTTTCTGGAGAAGGTGGGCACACTCAAGGCCGTGCATTTTATTAACGCAGACGCCGCTGACCCCCTTGCCGAATGTGAAAGGCTCGGCAAAATCATCGCCGCGCACCCAATCGACGCGGCGCTGGTCGGCATAGGAGAGAACGGCCATTTGGCGTTCAACGACCCGCCTGCCGACTTCCAGACACAAAAGCCGTTCATCATAGTCCAACTCGACCAAAGATGCCGCCGGCAGCAGGTGACAGAGGGCTGGTTTAACAAGCTCGAAGATGTCCCCAAACAGGCCGTATCGATGAGCATTCGACAGCTTATCAAAAGCGCCTGCATAATTGTCTCGGCGCCCGACCAGCGCAAGGCCCGGGCCGTCCGGGACGCCCTTGACGCAAAAGTAACCAACATGTGCCCCGCCTCGATACTGCAGACGCATCCGGACTGTAAAATATTTCTGGACGAGGCAGCCGCCTCCTTGCTTTCGACAGGCGATAGAAAAAAAGTAGATTATGAAGATACCGGGACTGGTTGACCTGCAGGTTAATGGGTACAAGGGCGTTGATTTCTCGAGCCCCGACCTGACGGAAGACGATTTTGCGCTGGCCTGCCGGGCAATATCGCAAGCGGGAACCACAGCATTCCTGCCCACGCTGATAACAAGCCCGACGGAGCTTTACGAACGAAATCTGCCGATAATAGCCAGAGTATCGCAAAGGCGGGAGTTTTGCGGGCGTCTCCTCGGCATTCACCTCGAAGGGCCTTTCATTTCGCCGCAGGAGGGAGCACGCGGCTCGCACAACCCACAGTGGATTACCAAACCGAGCGTAGAGTATCTAAGCCGGCTGGTCGAGCTGGCGGGACAAAAAGTCAAAATGATAACCATCGCCGCCGATGTGGAAGGCGCCCCGGATTTGGCCCGGTGTTCCGCACAGCGGGGCATATCGGTCTCGCTCGGTCATCACATGGCCGGCGAATCGGACCTCCACAGCCTCCATCAGGCAGGCGCCAAATCGCTTACGCATCTCGGCAATGGCGTCCCCGCGAATCTGCCGCGGCATGACAATCCCATCTGGGCCGGCCTGTGTAATGACGACCTTTACGCGACCCTCATAACCGACGGCTGCCATCTGCCGGCCGGTCTTGTGAAAACCTTCATAAGGGCCAAGGGCGCCTCCCGCTGCATCGTCGTCAGTGACAGCTCTCCCCTTGCCGGTATGCCTCCGGGGCGTTATAAGGCCCTCGGCAACGACGTTATTCTCGACCAAAGCGGCAGGATTTATAACCCTGCCACCGGCTATCTCGTCGGTTCGTCCGCCACGATGCTCCAATGTATGAATTATCTGGCCTCGCTAAAGCTGCTTTCTCCGGAGCAGTTGCTTGCTCTCGGTTTCTATAATCCGCTTAAGCTGCTCGGCCTCGAACCCGATGCGATTCAATCGACAGACCAACTTTTTTTTGACGAGCAAAAACAGGTGTTTGGCCTCCGCAATACGTAGATGTTCTGCCGCTATTTGTTATTGCTCGGCGCACGCCGGCTTAATTGGACACAAATGGAAACAGGGCCGCTGTTGAAGAAACGACAACCTGTTCCTGTTTGCGCAAGCTACCATGCGGTCCAGCCGCCGTCCACCGTTAGAATCGCCCCTGTAACGTAACTGGCCGCCCGGCTCGCCAGAAATACGACCGGCGCCTTAATCTCCTCCAACTGCCCCCACCGCTTCATCGGCACATTCTCCAGCAGGCTCGCCGTTGCCTGCGCATCTTCCATCACAGGCCTGTTTATCTCTGTGGCAAAAGGCCCCGGACAGATGCAGTTTACCGTGACGCCCGTCCCCGCCAGTTCCACCGCCAGAGTCCGGGTCATTTGCACCACCGCCCCTTTGGACGCCGTATAGCTGAACCTGTCCGCCAGCCCCACCAGACTCAGAGTCGACCCGATATTTATAATCCGCCCGTAACCCGCCCCAATCATATACCCGCTGACCGCCCTGCAGCAGTACAACACGCCCGTAACATTGACCTGCTGAATCAGATTCCAGTCTTCGTCCCTTATTTGGCCGACCGGCGCGCGGATATTTACGCCGGCATTGTTGACCAGTATGTCTATTTTGCCGAATTCCTCAATCGTTCGCGAAACGAGCGCCTCGACCGAGCCTCGCTCCGTTACGTCCAGGGTGCGGCCGACCACTTTTTTCCCCGTTGCCTCGGATATTTCCTTTGCGGCCTTGCCGATATCCCGCTCGCTCCGGCTGCCTATAACCACGTCCGCCCCAGCCTCGGCCAGAGCCCTCGCCATCTGATACCCCAAACCGCGCGAACCGCCGGTTACAACCGCAACGTCCCCTTCGAGATTGAATAAATCGCTCATTTCGGCTCTCCTGACAATCCCAATCCATTCTCCCGAACATATATTGCGACCCCGCGGGCGATGCTCAGCGCCAAAGCTCGCGGATGATAATTTCCTTAATGCTGACCTTCAACTATCCGCCCCGGCTGCGAAAAGGATAATCCCGATGCCGTCCCCGCGCCAAAGCCATCTTCGTACTGAGCCTGCTCGACACCGCTCGAAATGTATCGGTGCTATTTCTCGGCCTCCGGCCCGGCTGTGCTCTTGCCTATGGCGGGTTTGCCTTTCTCCATACGCCTTGCTTCAACCGCGGCCAAAATTATGGTGGCGAGTATAGCTCCAACGCCCACACACACCAAAGGAAGCATAAGTGCTTTCATTTTGCCTTCTCCTGTTTTACGCCATTCTCTGCCTCAACATCACCAGGCCCGAGCCGAGCAGGAAAAATTTCTAATCTCGCCCCGCCGGCCGCCCGCACCGGCCCGCATAAAGCTTTTTACCGACGGCCTGCTGATTCCCGACACGGCCCGCAAGTTATTTGCCCTACCTCGAATCCTCACGCCCTCAGCCCGGACAGGTCCACTTCGACCTTCTTGTTTTCCTTAATCATTTCATCCCACGTCAGCATCGTATTTCTCCGGGCTGCTTCGCGTCCCAGAATCGTCGTCAGCGTGCTGTTGACGCTGGACTGCACCGTGGGATTATCGTACACTCCGCCCACGATGCTGTTATAGAACGTATCGAGATTCCGCTTTATCCCGTCGACATAAAGGTTCTTGACTTCTCCGCCGCGATACGCCTTTTTGTTGCCCCGAATCCACGCCTTGCCGTTATAGTTCGCTTCCAGATAACCATCCGGCCCGTACGCAAAACAGCCGCAGCTAAAGTCCCTTGTGTTCCTCAGGTGCTCTCCCAGATGATTCATTATAAGCCCGTTTTCAAACTGGTACGTGACCGAATAGACATACGCCGTGTCGCCATGCGCGCCGGATTTCCCCACCCGCGAACACCCCATCGCACTTACCGGCCTGCCGCCCGCAATCCAAAGCGCCGCGTCGACCGCGTGAATATCGCAATTGACAATCATTCCGCCGCCGAGATTGACGTCATTAACCCATATCAGATTCCGCAGTCTGCTTTCAATGCTTTCCGTCTTCGGAGGGTCCCTGAAGCCGTCGTCGGTATAAAACGAATTCAGCATCGCCACCCGCCCGATGTCCCCCTCCCGAACGCGTTTGACCGCCTCGATAATAAATGGGTCCGTGGGCATCTGAAAATCAACGAGGAAAACCTTCTTCGTTTCCGCGGCCTTCCTGCCCATTTGGCCGATGGTCAGACACCCCGGCACGTCGCACGCCACCGGCTTGGCAAGATACACGTGACAACCCGCATTTACCGCCGCGCTCACATGGTCGGGGAAACAATACGGCGGCGTCTCACAAAATACGGCGTCAACCTTGCTCTCGATAAGCTTCTTGTAGGCCGACAGGCCGCTGAACCGCCGCTGTTGCGCAATCTCGAGCTTCTCACCCGCCTGCTCCGCAACCTCCGCGAAGTAATCCGCGACCGACGTGACCCGGTAGCCCTTGTGCTCTTTAAGCAGCCCCGCAATCAGCGTCCCGCGTCCCCCCATCCCGATACAGCCGACCTCCACCTGTGAATTGGCCTCTGTCCCACGCACGTGCGAAGGTTTCACAATGGTAAAGCCCGCCGCTGCCGCCGCCGTACCCGCAAGAAACTCACGCCGGCTCAAACTCACCTTGCGAACATTAGATGAACTCATTTCTTTGGGCATTGCTAAAGCTCCTTATCATATAACCGCTTGCGCAAATTCTCAGGGCTGCGTGTGATGTCTCCCGCGTTCCCCGCGAAACCTGCTGCCTGATATTCGCTGACATTATTATATGCAGCGTCCGGCGGCCCCGCGCAGACCCTTTATTACACTGATAAACCAAAAGCCCTGAAATTGCAACTATCTCGGATTTTTTTAGAGCCTTGCCGGGACCTTTTCTTACCGTCGCCGCATCCGGACAAGCCGCCGCCACACAATAATTCCGCCGCCGTTAAGTGCGAAAAACCGTCATCGAATCGAAGGCTTTTATTGGTACGCAGGCAAGACCGGCACGATTATGAACCAGTTGCGGCATGAAAAACAAGCGTGTGGGCGGGTCGGTCTGCTTCCTCCAGGCCGGTCAACGCCCCGCTTTATTGTTGAGCCAGTTACCGGCAAGGACCGCATAATCCCTGAAATCAACACTGTTATCAGCCCAGAGGTCTGCGCCGACGCTTCCATTATCCAGCCACTCAGCGGAAAATATCTGAATGTCCTGAACGTCAACAACGTAATTGCCGCTAAAATCGGCAACCGCGCCGGGACCGGGAACATGTCCGGCAGGATGCAATCTGATATCGTCGAAGTACACGATGCCTCTGCCGTACTGTTTCTCAGCGGCCGGGTCCCCAAAGCCGATAGAGAAGCTCACCACGCTTGTCAAGTCCAGGCCGGCCTCAGTGAGGTCCGACAGACTGATGTTCCAATACATCCACTGTTGTTTCTTGATGTCCTCCGGGTCCTCGCCGGAGTCGCCATAATGGCAAATCGCCTCAGCGGTCCCGTCGCTCACGGCGACCCACATCGGTGAGATGTCATTATCCTGGTCGCCGAAGAACCATATAACCAGCGCCTCTTCACCGTTGGCAACCCAATCTTGGGGCGGGTCGAAGGTGCAGCCCGCCTCCGAATAATTCGCGTCGCGCTCCCAGCCGAAGTCGCGATAATTCTCATAAGAGTACCGCATGGCCTTTGCGCCTGAGCGCACAGTGCTCATCGAAAGCTCCACGCATGAGCCGGTGCCGTTGCCGCCTATACCGTCCACGTCCCCGGCGCCGTCAAGCCAGGTGTCAAAGATGTAGTCCGTGTTTCCGGAGTAAGACTCCATATCGTCCACGACAGCGCTGTCTCGCACGGTGAAGCTCCAGGTTTGGCCCGGGGCATAACCGCCGGAGCCGAGCTCATCGATTCTCCAGTAGTAAGTCGCCCCTAATAAAAGGGGGCCGGTATTATACGCAGTGCCGGATTGTATCGCTTTGCACGCGCGGAAGCTGCCGTTTTTCACGCTGTCGTAGTCGGTGCTCAACAGAACGTAGTGCGTAACCGCCCCTTCGCCCGGTAACCAGCCGAGAACAAGTTCCGCCCCGACATCTGCAGCGCCGTCGGGCACAGTGGGGTCGTGGGCCTGCTGGAATGCGTTTGCTCCGCCTGCAAATATGGCCAGTGTAGAAACGACTGCAATCGAAAAGAATGATTTGCCGGACATACTACGACTCCTCCGAAGAAATTTGCCGGGATTTAAAACTTCCTCAATCCTCGCAGGCCCCACCTCATGAGACTTTCCACAGTGGGTGTGAATAGCTCACTTCTTTTGAATTGCGCTGCCTACTCCATCGCATGAGCAAACGCAAAAGCGATTATGCTCCCAGCGCGCAAAAAGTCAAGACAAAAAGCTCCCCGCGCACGGATTTTTTTGAGTGTTTGTTTTCGAAGACAGGACAAAGCGGTCGAAAAAGTTTAATCTCTGGCGCGCAAATCGAAGACCTGTCGCAGGTTGAACATTCTTTTGTGGTCTGGCGAGAAACGGCCGCTGCGTAGAATGCTGCCCCCAAAAAAAATTTCGCAAATGTGCAAATGATGTTCTTGAAGTATTCTCGCACTCACGCGAGCTTAAGCCAAACAGCAATAACGGACTATCCCGCAAGGCCTACCGAACCAAAACCAGCCGCTTTGCTGCAGGCCGAAGCTGTCACCTGCTCACAAGGCAGTGGATTTTTGCATCATCCCTGATAAAGCTGCGCGCGTGCAACTTACTATTGTATTGTTCTCAGCGATGATTCACCTTCCCGCTCATTCGCATCCGAGGCTTGTCATTAGTTCCTCGATTTTGCTTGCCAGCTCGGCAGCCGCGTCTCCCGTCACGAAATCGGGCGGCTTGGGCATGCCGTCGGTCTTTGCGTAGACGGCAGACAACTGCCCGCAAGCTGCTCGAAATGACCCGCCGTCAATCAAAACCTGGACGGCCTCAATCATGTTCTTCAGCGCATTCATTCGGTTCTCGCCCGATTGCCCCGGCCCGTCTCCCACGAGGGTCCCCTCGGCAGCAGAATCATCAAAAAAATCAATCGTCTCAGCTATCTGTTCGGAAGGAGTAAGCTCGCCTGGTACGCCCGAGCCGTTCAATTGCACTTCCACGAGACCCTCGTCCGGGTCGTCGCTGAAAATCTCCAGCACAGCCAACCATAGCCCGGGGACGGACGGACTGTAGGTAACCTCAATGTCTATGACTGCGTCAGGTTCAACGACAGCGGGCAACGGCGGACCCGCCGAAACGGAAAAATCATCGCTGCCCCCTGCCTGAAAAGTGATATCACTTAGAGTAAGGTTCCCGTTACCTACGTTGGAGACTGTAACCATCGCGGTCGCAGACGATCCCACTTCGACATCGCCGAAGCTGTAGTCGAGCGGCAGGACATCGATGTCGGGAGCGGCCTCGTCGCTGCCGATATCCACTCGGCCGGCGAACACGCGCTGCTGCCCGTCCATATCCACCTGGCCCTCATACAGGCCGCACGGGTCGCCCGCGTCAATGCACGGCGAAACCGCCAGCAAATGATAATCGCCTTCCACCCATACGGCATTCGCATCATCCGGCTCAACGACAATGTTCACGTCATTAACGTCGCCCCAGTAACCCGGCTCCGCAAAGAGCGGGTCGTCATCGATATTGCCGATACCGGGATATGCGGACGAGTCATTTGGCTCGGCGTCCTGAATGCAAGAGTAGTTGACATCGGCGACTCTATTATAAATCTGGGACGACTCGACCATTCCGCTGCTGTCGGCGTTGCCCCAGACAATGCAGTTGGTCAGCCTCGGGCGACTAAAGTTATACATCCCGCCGCCGGTGCTGGATGCCGTGTTGCCTGTGAAGGTACAGTTGATAATCTCCGGCGTGCTGCTGCTCGTGCAGCTCACCGCACCGCCAAAGACAGCATTATTTCCGGTGAGCGTACTATTGCTGATTGTCGGATTGGCCGAACCGATGCAATAGATTCCTCCGCCGAAGAGCAGGCAGGCGTTGCCGCGTATTATGCAGTTTGTAATAACAGGACTGCTGCCGCTGCCGCACGCGACGCCTCCGCCAAATTGCGCAAAGTTATTCGCAATAACGCATTTACTGATTGTGGGGCTGCTTGCCGCGTTGCAGTAGATTGCCCCGCCGGGCGACGCCTGAAGGTAGCCATTGATGATGGTCAGACCGGCAATTACTGAATTGGGGTGTTCGCCGGTTTCAAAAATAAACCCTCGATGCTGGTTGTTACGGCTGGCGTTACAGTCAATAATGGTGCCGCCGACGACAAGCGGGTCGTTGGGGTCGCTGCTGCGGACGGTGATGGCCTTGCCCGCGAACTTGATGTCACGGTTGCCGTCGCCGGTGTAAGTGCCGGCCGCGACAATTACCTCGCCGCCATCGCAAGCGCCGTCAATGCCTCGCTGGACCCTGCTGAAAGGATACACGGCGCTGCCGTTTTCAATCCCTGTCGTATTTGTTAAATCCACCTGAATTACATCGGGAGTTGTCACCGTAAACAGCACGCTGTTGCTTATGGCCCCATCATCCCGCTCGACCCGGACGGAAACCTCGCCGCTGACCTCCGGCACCCTGCAGAAAATTTCTGTCTCGCTCCAGGACACGATTGTATCGCTCGGCGTACCACTAAAGAGTACGCTGTTAGGCGCAGCGCCGAAGCTGACGCCCTCTATTCTCATGTAGGTCCCCTGTGGTCCGCTGTCGGGTGTCACTGCCGTTATGACCGCATCCGCCGCAAACACCGCGTTTGCAGACCAGCACGCAGGAATAAATAGAAAGAATATTGCCGCCGTTGTGAGCTTTTCTCTTCTCATTTCTATACCCTCCAGAAGGAAACGTTGATACTTATGGCACAGACAGCCTGAACTTGCGATCACCCACAGGGTCTGCCCGAACAGCCGTAAAGGCTTGCCGTTTTTTTATATCCCCAAAAAACAATGCGATTATACGTGTCCTGAACCGGCGGTCAAGAAATAAATTGCCTGATTGCGAATAAATCTGCTCAACGAATAAACTGCTCCCGCCGACCCTCACCTAACGCAAAATGGTATTTGACAAACCTTGAGCACGCTGGAGTCAGTTCTTATAGCCGCCTCCCGCTGCCTGTTGCGCACCCATTCACGAAATATCCTCTCACACTGTTGGCCGGGACGGGTGCGAAAATTTTTCGATTTTTTAAGATTCTTTCCCGTTTTTTAATTGAGAACCGAGCCGGCGGGAGGTAAATTATAAGAGACAGTGATTAGCCGGTAAACCGGCAGCGGTTTTCAGGAGAGCTTACGAATGGGCGGCTCCATACCCAGGTACGGCTTCACGGGGGCTATGCGATACCCGTTCAAAAACAAAACACACTTATCTTACAATTATTTGGAGGTCAGAACCATGCTTAACAAAATTCCCATGTTGTTCCTGCTCTGGCTCGCTTTCTGGCTCCTGGGCTGCCCGGAGCCCTATATGGTGAGGTTCGAACACGTGTGGAACCAGGCAAACTCTACGCTTTATGGCACGCCAATCAGGTTCTACAAGTAGATGTTGGGAGATAGGTCATGAGAGTTGAATCGGCGAGACGTAAAGTGGTTTTGGGCTTAGTCGCTTTCGTTGTACTTGGGCCATGGTTGCCATGCAGGGCCGCGACTAACAGGGCAGATGTGGAAGCTGAGTTCAACAAAAGAAGGAAAGCATGGGGTGACTTTGTAGTCAAAAACACGTGGCTATCAGATCTTACAGGGAACGAACATTACCGCGCGATAATTGACTTGGGGTTACCTGTTGTGCCGCTATTGGCGAAAGAAGTCACAGAAGGTAAGTGGCCCTTCGGCGACGCGATGGCTGCGATTACCAAGAAGCGATTCGAAGAGTACGAGCAGCCGCCGGGGTATGTAGGCGGCTGCAAAGCACAGGCGGAACTGTTGGCTGAGTGGTGGCCGAGGGCGCGCGAGCATACTCGCTTGAAATTCGAGAGACTGTACTCAGAATGGAAATCCTTGGGCTCTGAAGGCAAGACAGAGGAGGCGAACAAGAAGTTAAAAGCGATTAGGGGCCTCGGCGTGGCCGCATTCCCCTGTCTGTTGGAGAAGATCGAAGCTGGAGATAAGGCTCTTGTCCCGGTGTTCTCCTATTTGACAGGCGGCCGGGTAGCAATAGACGCCAGCGCGGCGGAATGCCTGGCGTGGTGGCAAAAGAACCAGCAAGACTGGAATCTTGCGTTCGAAGACTGGAATGTTGCGTTCCCCCAGAGCAAATCAACGTACAGATGGTTGATGTGGCCGGGAATCGCTCTGGTGGTGGCTGTTTCTACCTTGATTTTCTATTTGAAGGCCAGGGACAAGGCCATTCGGCCCTCGCAGTAACCGCAAAGCAGGACGCAAACCTAAGAAAAAGGTATGAACGAAAATAAGTATGGTGTCCGTAGATTTAAGGGCTATCAAAATGAATAGGTCAATGGTTTCAGTTAAGTCAGTAATTTTGCTTGTGCTCTCTATACTAGGCTTCTCAGCTCTTTACCGTAGAGTTGTGCGCCCTCCTAGTAGGACTATGATGGCAAATATTCCTTTTAGAGGTACCGCATCCGGTGGAACGCTTGTTTTTGGTGATATGCGTGCCCGAAATGCGTTTTTTGTCTCGATTGACACATTGGCCGGTGAGTCTGCAGAAGCAGTCGTCTATAAACTGGCCGAGGCAGTCAACTCTTCTGACATACTGTTTGAATGGAGCCGAGATCGCGGACAGACAGACCCCGATAAAATTGCGGCTCGTACAGCCAAGATGGCAAAAGGTAATACCCTCCGTATCGCAGGCGCTCCTCAAATGTACTTTCTTGCGGGAACGGAAACGGGGTTGGGGATTCCGGAGCCTCCTTTATCTTTGAGTTGCACTTACAATAAGAAGGATGATAAAATTGCCCTTGACTGGATAAATCCATCCGGAGATTATGACCGTATTATAGTCACATTGCGCTGGAACAAAAACGATTCTGGCCGTAGGAGAATGATAGATGGAAGTACGAGAATCATAGATGGAAGTCCATCTCGTTTTGAGCTTGGTAGAGAAAAAGTGGCTTATGATATTAACGATTTGGATGTATGGATGGTCGGCTTTCGTAATGGTACCCCATCAAGTGTAGCAGCAATCCGCTTATTTGGTAATGCCCAGGAAGAGCTTTTTGGGTTTCCATTTACCAGCGGAGTAGCACCGAACTGGAAGGCATGGTCTGTGGGAAAAGCAATCGAAAAAGGACAATTCGTCAGCCGTCAGCGCAAGGGATTAACAGCCAATGAAGGAATTCGTTATAATTCTGTCGAAGAGCCTGAAAAAAAACCCTTCCAGCAGGTATTAAAGACTCCGGCAGGAGGAGGCACGGTCGGTATTTGGAGGAAGTTTTTGGGTTTGGCTCCTGGCCATAAGTATAAGCTGACAGCACGTTTGAATACATTCGAAATGGACGCAAACGATGGCGACTGGACGTTTTCGTTACATCTGACCCCCAATGGCGCAGATGGCAAAAATCTGACGACGAATCAATTTGCCGGGTTAGAACCTCTTCCAGATGGTAGTAGTGGTTTGGAGGCAGGTCGGATAGCAATATATGGCCCTGGGATTACAACAAAAGGAAACTATGTAGAGCATTCGGCTGATGTTACATTGCCAGAAGGGACTGAGGCTATAACAGTTTGGCTCAGACATAGTAGTAATTCAGCGAGTGCTGGAGTCGGTTTTGACTGGATAAGACTCGAAGATATATCCGCACAGTAGGGTGTCGTTAAAAAAGGGTTAACAATTGTAAATTTGGGGACAGCATACCAATTTTTTGCCAGGGTGTTGAATTTGCTGTGGTATTTCCTTATGGCAAGACTTGCACGAGTAGCAGTTCCGGGATATCCGCATCACATTACGCAGCGTGGTAATCGTCGCCAACAGACTTTTTTCTGTGACGAGGACTGTGAGGCATATATTGCTCTTATACAGTAGCACGGCTGCCTATCTTTCCGGCAAGGATGATCCGTTGGTAAAGACTTGCGGTTTGCACAAGATAGTAGATGACTGCCCGCAGTTTTTTAGAGAGGCTGTGGATTCTACATAGGCCGAAAAACTGCGCAGGCACGGGGAAACCGGCAGGCCTCTTGGCAGTCCTGATTTTGTGGTGAAATTGGAAAGGATTTCGGATAGAATGTTGCTTCCTAAAGAGGCAGACGCAAACCTAAGAAAAAGGTATGAACGGAAATAAATATGATGTCCCCAGATTTGGATTATTACGATGCGGTAAACGCCGCTTCTCAAAGCAGATGGGGAATAGACTTTTTGACTTTGGTTATAGTCCATGAAAAACCATAATAAAAGCAAGAGTAAGGTTATGAAAACATCTCTTTCCCGGCTTGTTTTTGTGGTGTTTTTTCTCATAATATGCCCACAATCGGTGGCGAGTAGTAGTTTAATACAGAGAGACAATTTTCTAGTTGATTGCTCTGACAGTACTGGGAAAATTGTAAATGTCCTTTGCAATGATGACAATATCTGGTCCTCCATAGCGCTCGATGACGCAGAGTTTTTCGAGTGTGTTCCTGAAGGATATTTTATCTACAAAAATGTAGAAGGTGAATGGTACACGGGGAATATAAAATCTCCCGAGACAAAATTAAAAATCAATACTTCTCTTATTCCTCAAAATGTTATATATGCTGCTGTTTCCCATAATGGAAAGAGAATTATATGGGTAACACACAAGGAAAATCAAAGCAGTTTGATCCTGACAGAAATACCAAGCGGCAAATCGAATTCTCTTGTTTCAAAACAAGGCTATATCTGCGTACCTTCATGGTCACCTGATAACTTGCATATTGCTTATTATTATGGCCCTTCTAATGCAATCTCGCAAGATGGCTATTCTCTGATGATAATAGAAGCTGAGGAAACTGGCCCAAAAGAAAAACAGGCAGCTCCACCATCACTCTGGACTAAACTAAGCCCAAGCAGAACAAGTCCTCCTCGATGGTCTCCAGATGGATCTATGATTCTTTTTGAAGGACGATACGACGACAATAAACCTTTTACTATTAAATGCCTTGTTGGCATTGACGGCGAGAATTTGAGAAAGACAGTAGGCGACTCTTGGAGTCAGGATAGTAAATATCTATTCACGGTCCATACAACAGACACTTCAGTTGTCGAGCACCAACTCCGCTTTGGTAGCGTTCCCGTAACCTCAAAAGAGATGAAAGTGGATGTTTGGCAACACTCTTTACCCAAAGAAAGTTTAAATTTGAGTTGGTCTGATGATGGTCATCATATCGTGTTTTCAACATTCGATAACAATTGCTACATTATGGAAACAAAAACAGGTAGGCAAAGAAAATTCTTTCAAAGTGATGGTCCCTGTAAGTTTTACTGGTTGTCACAACCGTCCAGTTCAGTTAATAACCTTCTGGGTTGGTCATTTTTTGTGTTAATTGGTCTTGTTGTATTAGTCGTCGGGCTTCTTATAATCGGATGTCTGAAATTGCGCAAGGGTCTGTCTGGAAGGGATCTGGGCAAGCGACCTCTGGTTGCCGGGAACGGGGGTCATGCCGGTGACGATAAAGGTTTATGATAAGCAATAAGCAGTTGATTTGCATAGCAGGAACGTACGATGATTTACAGACATAAAACGGCCAGGTATGTGTATGTGAAAAGATTATTCTTGGTTTTAATTGCCGTTTTTTTCCTTCCTATTTGTATCTTGTTTTTGTATCTTGGAATCTCCAAGCTAAAGTCGGGTAGAACGAGTGTGCCACCTGAAATTGTACGTGCGAGTAAGGAATTTAAAGCCCAAGCAGGTTATCGTGTAACTCAGGCAAAAACACTATTGCCTTATTTGAAGGTTGGGATGTCTAAAGAACAGATTCGGGCTCTGCTCGGTGAACCTGACTCAAAAGCAGAGTCTGAATATTATGCTGGCATGAGTTATATCGTTGGCTGGTCGAATATGCTCACCGTCTTCTTGGATGAAAACGAAAACGTCATACATGTGGAATCTATGTGGACGGAATACGCGAGCCCCATTGAAAGAGTCTGGCCTTTGCTGCGTCCCGGCATGTCAAAGCAGTACATCGCAAGCAGACTTGGTGGGCCGCAAAAAAAACTGAAAGATGGGAAAGAATGGCAATATCAATATAGAGACAATCCGGTCGTATTTACAATTAGTTTTGATGTGAATGATAAAGTTGTAAAGCTTGAAAGAAACTGAAACACAAACTTAATGTGAAAAAAATGAGCCGCTATCGTATCCAGGGGCTCCGGCCAACCAGTCCTGGAAATGGGCTACATCGACAGCGGGTGACTGGGCAAATGACCTCTGGCTACTAGGATGGGGTATTATGCCTGTGACAATAATGGTTTATGATAAGCCGTAACATTGCTGCATATTGAAATATTGCATGAGGTGTGCAAATGAATAAGCTCCATTTGAGTATTATTGGAGTAATAATTATTCTTGGGATAATTGGGCTCATTGCCTTGTTGATTAGGGATAATAAACCAGAGTCAGCAACAGAAATTGCCAAAGCGAGCGCAGAGTTCAAGGCAGACCAGTATTTTCGCTATGAACCTGCGAAGAAGCTCGCACCACGCCTCAAAATTGGTATGACGGCACAGGACGTGGAGGCATTACTTGGCAAACCCAACAAGAAATCCAATAACGATTTGCTTTGGTACTATACGCTGGGTTACTCACAGTTCATAAGCGTTCACTTTGATTCTAACGGTGTCGTACAGAAGTTTGGTGGAGCTCATGCTCACCTTCAAAGTGAAGAAACCGGCGGAAAACGCGAGCATCAGACGGATACCCAATGACACCAAATCCGCTTTGGGAAGCGCCTTGATTTAATGCAGGCCTCAACAAAAAGGTTTATCTGTGTATGAAAAGATCAAATCTGTGAAGTCAAATCTCGGGACAGCATACTAATTGTTTTAGAGGGTGTTGAATTTGTTGTAGTATTTCGTTATGGCAAGACTTGCGCGGGCCAAGGCGTGGGCTAAGCGCGAAGGCATAGAAAGTAGCCCTGCTTCTTTGCATCGCCCGTATGGCGCTAAAGAGAACCGGCCCCTCCCCTCCTTGACAGGCCGGAGCATTGTGTGATGATTTGGACTTGTGCTGCCTCCGATATCGTCGGTTCAGAGTAATCCGCAGCCCAGACAGGTCAATATCAACGCCGAAACCGCGATTATGTTGATGTATACGTAGTACAAATCTCTCATTTCTTATCCCCCCATTTAATTTAACGTATTATATAACTTCCGCCCTCCAAAGTCAAGCAAATTGTCCGCTTAATCCCAGATACGCAAACGTTTTACGCAAGGACCGGGAATATCACGCCTCGCTCTCGCAAAAGACCAACATTCTTGGCCCCTCGAACAAATATTTTTTATCGCCTCACCCTTCAACGCCGGCCAAAAATTTGACTCCCGCCCCGCTTTCCGCTATTATGCTCTTGAAAGACTTTGGCGGCATGGCCCGGCAGAGGCGACGTTGATTATGCCTCCGGGACCCTGCTGCCGCGGGGCTGCAGCCTTATTAGTAGGAGAACCCGAATGCAGAACGAAAAAATCAATCGCAGGAAATTCATGCGGGACGCCGCGGTCGGTGCGGCCGGTATCGCCGCAGGTCTTGGTCTAACCGCTCGCGCGCTGGCGGCCCGGCAGCCCGCAAAAACCAATACCAGCGGCATTCTCAACTACAACCCCGAAATGGAGTATCGCCGCCTGGGCCGAACCGAGCTGATGGTTTCCGCAGTCTGCCTCGGCGGCCACTGGAAACGCGTCGACGTAATGAAGCAGGACTTCGACCAGAACCGGCGCGAGGTCGTCAGCCGCTGCATTGAGGTGGGTATCAATTATATCGACGCCTGCTCCATCCCCGAGGTCTGCGCCTACAGCAAGGCCCTCACCGGCCGCCGCGACAAAATGTACCTGGCCCTCTCTGGCGGCGAGGTCCGCAACGAAAACTTCCGAACCGCCGAAAAGCTCATGCAGAGAATTGATTCGCTCCTGCTCAAGTCCAATCAGGAATACACCGATTTGTGGCGCATTACCTGCCTTGAGCCGGGCGGCAGACATTCCTTCGACACCGCCTGTGAAATCGCCGCCGCCCTCGAAAAAGCCAAAAAACAGGGCAAGGCCCGGTTCGGCGGCATCTCCTCCCACGACCGGCGCTGGCTCAAATTCATGGTCGAATACTTCCCCCAGATTGAGGTCGTCCTCTTTCCGTACACCGCCAGAAGCAAAGCCCTGCCGAAAGACAGCCTCTTCGATGCCCTGGGAAAATGCGACGCCGGCGCCTTCGGCATTAAGCCGTTCGCCAGCAATTCGCTCTTCAAAGGCAGCAGCGCGCTCGATGACCCCAACGCCGACGAAGACGACCGTCGCGCCCGCATGGCCATTCGCTATGTCCTGTGCAACCCCCACATAATACCGATTCCGGGCCTCATCAGCCCCCGCCAGGTCGACAACGTGGCAAAGGCCGTCAAAGAGCGCCGTCAGCTCGACCTCGCTGAGGCCAGAGAGCTCGATAGTATGATGGACGAGGCATGGGCCCGTTTGCCCAAAAACTACCAGTGGCTGAAAAACTGGCAGTACGTGTAGGCGAACCCGCGCCGCTTGCGGCTAAAGTTGAACTGCCGTTTTGTCCGTGCCCGGCTGCTGCGAAAGCAGCCTGAAAGTTTTGACTGGAGGTTATGATGAGTTCTGAAAGATGCCCTTTTCATTGTCACCCACCTTACCGCCTCAGCAGGCGCGATTTCCTTCGCGGCTCGGCCGCGCTGTTTGCAGGCTCCTCGGTGCTGGCCGGCTGCACCTCGCTCTGGCGTCCGGCGGCGCAAATCCAGACTATGCGCCCGTGCGGGCCCGCATCCGAATATGTCCCCACCGTCAAAGCCGCCTTTGTCCGACGCAAAGAGGAATATGGCATGTGGTGGCCCGGCGCCGTCTATGACGGGGACGCGGCACGCCGAAAGTACACCGCCCAATTGACCCAGACCGCTAAAACGCTCGGCGTCAAACTGGACCTTCGCCCCGAGCCAATCTACACCCTCGAAGAGGCCGACGCCTGGCTCGCCGACGCCAAAGCCGCCAAAGTCGACGGCCTGGTCGTAATGATGCATGACAGGCAGAGACACTCCTGGCCCACCGCTTATAAAGCCGCCGAGTCCGGCATGCCCACCGTCATCTTCTCGCCCGTCGGAACCTCGTTCACTACCAATACAATGTTGCTCGCCAAAAAGCCCGGCTCCGTCGTCTATTCCACCGACGATTTCAGCCAGGCCGCTTACGGTATTAAAATGCTTAAGGCCGGCGCGAAAATACGCCGCGTTCGTTGCGTCGTCTTAAGAGGTGACACGAAATTCGATGAGCCGCTCGCCGACCTCGGTATCACCCTCCATCACTTGCCGGCCAAAACCTTTCTCGACGAGTATAATCGCACCCCCGTCAGCGACGAAATGCTCGCTATGGCCCAGGACTACCTCCGCCGCGCGCGCCGGCGCAGGGGCGCAACGAGGCAGGACGTCATAAACGGCGTCAAAAGTTACTTCATCGCCCGCAATATCGTCCAGCGCGAAAAAGCCGACGCCATTACTATGGACTGTCTCGGCGCGATTGGCAGAACCGGCTCGAATGTCAGCCTGCCCTGCATTGCCTGGTCCCGCATGAACGACGATGGAATTCCCGCCGCCTGCGAGGCCGATACCGGCGCCGTCGCCTCCCACATTATCGTCCAGTACCTCTTCGACCGCCCCGGCTTCCAGCAGGACCCCGTCGCCGATACCGTCAACAACGCCATCATCGGCGCCCACTGCTCCTGCCCGACCCGCCTCAATGGTTTCGGCAAACCGCCCGAACCTTTTGACTTGACCCATCATCACGGCAACCGCGACGCCGTCCCCCGCACCATCTGGCGCAAAGGCCAGCGTGTCACCAGCATTGACGTACTGCCCCCGGGCCACAGGCTGAATAAGGACGGCCGGGTTTCGCGCATACTCATCTCCGCCGGCGTCGTGCTTGATAATGTCTCCGTCCCGCCCGCAGGCGGTTGCGTCGTCTCGGTCAGAGTCAAATTCGACGGCGACCAGGACGTGCTCGACTTCCCCGGCATGCACCAGGTCTTCTTCTATGGCGACTACAAGCGCCGCCTGCGCGAGTTCTGCAAATTATTCGGTTTCCAGGAGTGGGTGGTCTGAGAAAACTGATAAATAGAAATTCCTGACTTGTGATTTGCGAAATTGTCATTGCGAGGAGCGTAAGCGACGAAGCAATCTCGCACCTTTGGCGAGTTAAGATGGCTTTGCTATGCTCGTAATAGCAGGCATCAATTTAGCTGTCGGACAGCAATAGTCTTGTGCCAAAGAGGATGTATTTGAAGGAGAAAACGATGTCCAGTAAAACCGACTCCCGCAATTCTAAGTGTGACCTTTCCAGAAGAGACTTTCTCGGCGGCTGCGCGGCCTGCGCAGCAGGTTTCTCGGCTTTGTCGGCCCTCGGCGCATCGACCGCCCCGGCCGCCGTCCCCGCCGACCTTTTACAGCCCGTCAATCGCCAAAAAACCAAGGTCCGCCTCGTCTTCGCCCACCCCTCTTCCGAAAAACCGTGCTGGCCCAACATCGGATACGACTTCGAAGCACACAAAAAGCAGGTGCTCGAAAAACTCCGCGCCTCCTGCCCGAACACCGAGTTTCTTGTCGTTACCGCACAAAAGGACGACCACGCGAAAGAGATACTAAAATCAGACAGCCAGGTCGACGGCTACCTCCTTTACATGGCGGGCTGTCTCTGGGGCAACGTACCCGAGACAATAGCCGCATCGGGAAAGCCGATGGTTATCGCCGATAACCTCTACGCCGGAAGCGGCAAATTCCTCACCGGCTATGCCAAAACCAGGCGGGAAGGCTTCAAGGTAATCGCCGTCTCCTCTTCGAACTTCCAGGACCTTATCGACGCCGTAAAGTGTCTCGAGTGCGTCAAAAAGCTACGCTCCTCCGCCATCCTCGTCGTGGGCCGAAAGCCCGACACGGAAATTGAGCAGCAGTACGGCACAAAGGTCGTGCCTGTCACCTTCGAACAGTTCGGCGAGGCCCACAGCAAGGTCAACGTCATCGAGGCCTGCAAATGGGCCGACCGCTGGATGCGCCAGGCCCAAAAGGTCGTCGAGCCTTCGCGCCAGGACATCGAGAAGTCCGGCACAATCTATCTCACTATGCTCGAGCTAATGCGAGAGCACAACGCTCAGGCCATCACCATAAACTGCCTCGGCGGCTTCTACGGCGGACACATGCCCGGCTACCCCTGCCTCGGTTTCATGCAGCTCGACAATGACGGCCTCGTCGGCGCCTGCGAGGGCGACCAGCGTTCAACCATGACCAAGCTCCTGATGACCTACCTCGTGGGCCGTCCCGGCTTCATCTCCGACCCCGTCATCGATACCGCCAAAAACCAGATCATCTACGCCCACTGCGTCGCCCCCACAAAAGTCTTCGGCCCTGATGGCCGCGCCAACCCCTACCACATCCGCAGCCACTCTGAGGACCGAAAAGGCGCATCTGTCCGCTCGCTGATGCCGCTCGGTGAAATGACCACCACTATTGAGTTCGACCACAAGAAGAAACAGGTCATCTTCCACCAGGGCAAGACCGTCGAAAACGTCGACGAGGACAAGGCCTGTCGCACCAAGCTCGCCGTCGAGGTCAAGGGCGACATCTATAAGCTGCTCAACTACTGGGACCAGTGGGGCTGGCACCGCGTCACCTTCTACGGCGACCTCAAACGCCCCGTCTACAACGTCGCCGCCCTCCTCGGCTTCGAAGTCGTCGAAGAAGCATAACGCTGCCGCTGGCACACGTGATGAAAATGCCCGGAAATTACTTAGCCCCCAGATTTATTTGGGGGTCTATTTAGCTCCACGTTTCACGTGGAGTCACTCGCCCCACATCACCAAGTGCAACAACCGCCGCCCCATCCAGTCGAAGGCCTGCTCCGCACAACATTACGCACAATCCCCCCTCATTTCGACCGCAGGGCCGCGCAGGCCCGGAGCGGAGAAACCCATTTTCGTCCTCATTCCTGCGAAAGCAGGAATCCAACCCTGTAGCCGGCCATATTTCACACCTTCCTCCCCGAACTTTTTCGGCACGGCAAAATTTTTTAAAAAAATTTGCAATTTTTTGGTTGACATTGCAAGGTATGTATTACATAATAAGTAATGCAATATATGACGGCCGGGCCGTGTCAAATGCCAAATAAGGCCCTGTGCCTCAAAAACGGAATACGATATACGCAAGACGCACAACGCAATACGAGTATAAGGAGATATATATGAAATTCGAAAGTCAGCTACTAAAAGGAATCGCGCCCGCGGTCGTCCTCGAGATTCTGTCTCGCGGCCGAATGTACGGCTATCAGCTTAGCGAGGCCATCAACCAGCGAAGCGGCAACGTCCTGACCCTCGGCAAAGGAACGCTTTATCCCCTGCTCTACAACCTCGAAGCCAAGAAACTCGTCAAGGCTGCCTGGGAAACCACCGACTCCGGCCGAGAAAGGCGATATTACTCCATCACCGGCAAGGGCAAAACCGAGCTGGCAAAGCAAAAGGCCCAGCTAAAGCAGCTCACCGCCGGCCTCAACCTCGTCTTCGGCGGCGCACTAACCCCGGCCTAATCCAACAATCAACGATTAACCGCCGCAATCACAACGGAGGTCTGTATTATGGCAAAGAAACTACCATATACCGATTTGCAAAATCTTCCTCTTGCCGCTGCCGAGTTCATACGGCTTGTTGTCAAAAAGATGCGCTATCGCAAGAGCGTACGTGCCGACGTAATGGCGGAACTTGCCGCCCACTTCGAAGATGCGCTAAAAGACTGCAAGACCGAAGAAGAAAGAGACCAGAGAGCGAAAAAACTGATCGCCGACTTCGGCGATATGAAACTGCTTGCTATTTTACTCCGCCGGGCCAAAAAACGCTGCCGGCCACTCTGGAGAACCGTCGTCGCCAGAACGTTCCAGACGATTGGGGCGCTAATCTTGTGTTTTGTCCTTTATTGCGTCTACATTTCCCTCGGCGAGCCGACCATTAGCATAGACTATCTTGAGCAGGCGACTCGCCTTGCCAGACCCGTTGTCGACCAGAGCCTTAACGCCGCACCGCTTTATCAAAAGGCGATTGATGCCTACAAGAAAGACCCGAACGTCCCGGTGGAACGCGAACCCTCACCCTCACACCCCGCCTCTTCTCCAGACAAACCGCCCGAAAAACCCGTCCAAACGCCAGGCCTCCTTGAGCTCATAGGGGATAAAGACTGGGTCGGTAAGCTGGATGAAAAAGAGCTTTCCCTGCTGCGGCAGTGGGTCTCAGACAATGCTCAGGCCCTCGAATACTTCAGGCAGGCCGGCCAAAAGCCCCACTGCTGGTGGTATCGACAGGCCAGGGTTGATGTCCTCATGGCCATGCTCATGCCGGAGCTTAGCGGCATCAGAAACCTGGGCCGACTCACCTGCTGGCAGGCAAAGCTCAAAGCATACAACGGCGATATTGAGGGCGCCCTCCAGGACCTCTTGTCCTGCTATCAGACCGGAATACATCTCAAAGGCCCGCGTTCGCTCATCGAGCAGTTGGTCGGTATCGCTATTCAGGCCCTGTTTGTGCAGAATGCCCTTGTCGTCTTGAGCAATCGGCAAATAGACGACCCGCTGCTAAAACGCTTTCAGGATGACCTCGAAATCTTGATGGCCCGCGATTCTCATATTATTGACTATAAAGTCGAAAGCTACCTCGGATTGGATTTCATCCAGAACTGTTACACTGACAACGGTGACGGCTCAGGACATTTGATTCCCGGCAGGCTCAAAGAGTATTGGAAGCTGATCGGCGGATATGGTACCGAGAATGAGCTCGCCGAATACGCCCGCTTTTTGGCAATGTCGCTTACCGGCGCCGACAGAGACCAAATGAAGAGAGAGTTCCAGAAATGTTACACCGCTGCTCAGCAGTGGGCGCACAAAACACCCTGGCAGCTCAAAAACCAAAACGTTGACACCGAGATGGGTATGCGGGGATGGTCAGTCTTCAGACGCGCAAGATACTGGCCCGTTCTTGTGTTCGTTCCCGCCATCGCAAGGGCCGGCGAGTTGTCCCACCGAGCTAAAGCACAAATCGAAGGCCGCGTCGCCATCATTGCTGCAATACGATACAAACAAGCTCACGGCGATTATCCCGAGAATCTCGACCGACTGTTGAAAGCAGGTTTACTCAGGAAATTGCCGATGGACCCCTATAGTGATAAGCCCCTGGTCTATAGACGCACCGACGACGCTTTCACCCTCTACAGCCTCGGACGGGACTTCACGGATGATGCCGGCCGCGTTTCTCGAGACCCCACCGGCAGAGTCCAAAACTGGCCTGATAAGGGCGACGCGGTTCTCTGGCCCCTTGACTGAAACCCGTAGACTTAACACCAAAAAACTTGCCGCATATCCGCAAGAGTCGCCCCTAATCCGGAAAAAATCCGAAAATTTTGGTAACGTTCCGGGGTCTTTTGGCGTCTTATATTGTTGAAAGTGCTATAATGCAGTTGTTAGATAGCTTTCTTCGAGAGGCCTTTAGCGTGAAGAAATCCCGAATAGTTGTTGTTACTGTCATTGTAACGCTGGTTGTCGTCCTTGTCCTCGGCGCTCTGGTCAAGCGCAAAGCCGGTGCTTCGAAGAAGGCACAGACCGTCCGTATCGAACAGGTACAACGCGGCCGGCTCGTCGAGTTCGTCAGTGCCCCCGGCGAGGTCGAGCCTAAAAAGAAGGTCGAGATAAGCGCAAAAGTCTCCGCCCGCATTGTAGAGTTGCCCTATGACGAAGGAGATAACGTAACCGCCGGCAAACCCGATGCTGACCCGCCGGTGCCCGCTTCTGTCCTGGTCCGCCTGGACGCCACCGATTTGGAGAGCCAGTTGCGCTCCGCTCAGGCCGGCCGTTCCGCCCAGGCCGCCCAGCTCGACGTCGAAAAGGCAAGGATTGCCGGCCAGCGCGCCTCACTCGCCGCCCTTGCCGCATCACTCAAACAGGCAGAACAGGATTTGGACCGAAAAAAAGAGCTGCTTGAATCTAATGACATCAGTCAGGCCGCTTTCGACCTGGCTCAATGTAAGTTCGATGAGCTTAAAGCACAGCGTGACGCCGCCCAGCATACCCGCGAATCCATGGAGTTGAATTTGGTCGTCTTGGAACATAATCTTGAAGCCGCAGATGCCAGAATTACCCAGGCCCAGGAGGCTCTTACCTACACTACTCTCACCTCCCCCATCGACGGCGTCGTCACGCGAATTAACGCCGAAGTCGGCGAAGTTGTAATTTACGGGACAATGAATAATCCGGGAACCGTCATTATGGAGGTTGCGGACCTCTCGCAGATGCTCGTTGTCGCCCAGGTCGATGAGGCCGATGTCGACGAGCTCCAGCTCGGCCAGCGCGCCGACGTCCACGTCCAGGCCCTGCCGGACGTCGAGTTCCACGGAACCGTGCGTTCCATCGCCCTGATGCATAGTTTCTCTGACAACAGAACAAAATACTTCAGGACCGAGATACTGCTCGATAACGACCCCAACGTGGCAAGGTTGTACTCCGGCCTGACCGCCGATGTCGATATTCAGACCCGCAAGCACGAAGATATCCTCAAGCTCCCCAGCCAGGCCATCGTGGCAAGGGAAATTGATGGCCTGCCCCTCGAAATCCGCGACAACTGCCCGAACCTCGATAAAAGCAAAACCCACGCTACCGTCGTCTATCGCTTCAATGACGGCAAAGCCGTCGTAACACCCGTCAAAATCGGTCCCAGCGACCTGACCCACACCGTAATTACCGCCGGCCTTGTGGAAGGTGATAAGGTGGTCGTCGGGCCTTATAAGGTCCTCGATGGGCTTAAACACGACCGGAAGCTCCGCGACGAGCGCCAGGTGCAGGCCAAAAAGGATGCCGACTCCGAAAAAACCGATGCCAATAATCCGGAAAAATGAGCGGGAAAGACGGCAAATTAGTTATTCGACTCCAAAACATCACTCGTATCTACAGAGTCGGTGCCGAGCGCATACATGCGCTCGACGCAGTCAGCCTCCAGTTGTACGAGAACGAGTATGTGGCGGTGATGGGCCATTCCGGCTCGGGCAAGAGCACACTGATGAACGTCCTCGGCTGCCTCGACCGCGCCACCTCCGGCTCCTATGAGCTCGACGGGCAGGACACCACAAAAATGAGTGACGCCGCCCTCGCTCGCGTTCGAAATGAGCGAATCGGCTTCGTCTTTCAGTCATTTGAGCTGCTCGGACAGTTGACCGCCCTCAAAAATGTCGAAATGCCCTTGATTTATTCACGAAACGGCTGGTTCTCCCGCCGCAGACGCGCCGCCGAAGCCCTCAGGCGGGTCGGGCTTGCCGACCGAATAAAACACAAGCCCAACCAGCTCTCCGGCGGCGAAAGACAACGCGTCGCCATCGCAAGAGCGCTGGTCTGTAATCCCAGCATTCTGCTGGCCGATGAGCCTACCGGCAATCTCGACACCAAAACCAGCGAAAGCATCCTCGAACTGTTCGACCAGCTTCATCGCGAAGGTCAGACCATAGTCATGGTGACCCATGAAGAGCATGTGGCCCGCCATGCCGCAAGAATTATCCGGCTCCAGGACGGCCGCGTCCTCAGTGACCTGCCCATCCGGCAGGACCGCGCCGAACATAATCCCGTGCAAGATGATGCGCAGGAGAAAATCTCATGAGAGCTTTGCTTCTCGCCCCTCTGGTCTTTGTACAGCTCGTGTATCAAAGCGCCTACCTCGCGCTTAGCCAAATCTGGGCAAACAAAACCAGGTCTGTACTAACCACCATCGGCATTGTAATCGGCGTCGCTTCGGTCACCGCAGTTATTGCCGCCCTTACCGGCCTCAAGGCCAAAGTCCTCTCACAGGTCGAATCCTTCGGAAGCAACACCATTATCATTTCGCCCCAGCGCCCCGATAAGGGACCATTGAGCCGTTTGCCCTGGTGGCATTTTCGCTTTGCCCCCGAGGAGTTTGATAATATGCTCCGCCACTGTCCCTCCGTGCAACGCTTTACTCGCATAACGCATATGTGGCAGCAGACCGCTCGCCACGGCGAAAGGTCCGTCGGAAACGTCAACGTCCGCGGCGCCGAGTCTTCCTGGCACGAAATCCAGAAGCGCCCCCTTCTGCTCGGCAGAAAACTTTCCGTCATTGACAAAACACGCCCCGTTTGCCTCATCGACCCCGAGTTGCGAGACAAGCTCCGACTCGACAAAGATTGTATCGGCCAGTCAATTCGAATCGGTTACAGTACCTTTCGTATCATTGGCGTTATCGAACGTGAGCCGCAACTGAGACTGGGTGGCGGTGACCGCGAGTACTATGAGGCTGTCATTCCCTTTAGAATGGCTTCCAAGTTCGGCCGGCAGTGGATTAATGCCCTGGCCGAAAGCAAATCAACCGAGCTGCTCCCCGAGGCCGTCGGCGAGATAAAGTTCTTCCTCCGCAGTGCCCGCCATATCAAGCCCGGCGACCCCGATACCTTCAAAGTCGAGTCCCTCAAAAGCATGATAAAGACCTTCAATGAAATAGCCCTCGTCGTTACCCTCGTCGCCGGAGGCGTCGTCGGCATATCCCTGCTGGTCGGCGGCGTCGGCATTATGAACATAATGCTTGTCTCCATCTCCGAACGCACTCGCGAAATCGGCCTGCGAAAGGCCGTCGGTGCCAAAAAATCAGCAATCCTCACCCAGTTTTTGGTTGAGGCCGTCATTCTGTGTTTCGTCGGAGGTCTTATCGGCGTCGGCGTCGGAAAGCTCCTGACCATGGTCATAGCTGGAATAAATCCGCTTCTGGAAAAAACTTACATCCCGGCCTGGGCCATAGTCCTTTCCTTTGCCTTTGCCGGCTCCGTAGGCGTATTCTTTGGAATGTTTCCCGCAATTAAGGCCGCAAGGCTCGACCCTATTGAGGCCCTTAGACATGAGTAAGAGATTGCCTTTTGCCCGGTATCTGTACGTGCTTGTCCTTGAAGCTGCGCTCCTCTTGCTCGCTGGCTGCCAGCGCATTATCCCCGACGAGAAGTTTTATGAAATCAAAACCCCGCCGGACAAGCTCCGCCAAATTGACACCCTCGATTTGGAACAGGTCGCCAGTGGGCAAAAGCCCACGACGGACGCCAATCAAGCCCCGCCAAAGCAGCTCGACCTCACCCTCGAGCATTGTCGGGCTATGGCCCTGGCCAACAACCTCGACCTCAAGGTTCAGCTCATCAGCCCTGCCATCGCCGCCCGGCAGGTCAGCGAAGAAGAGGCGCGCTTCGAAGCGGCCTTTTTTTCCACTCTCTCCTATAGCAAAACCGACAGGCCCGTTGCCGCCGTTCTTGATGTCGCGGGCTCACGAATAGACAGTTCCGACATAGACCTCGGCGTTGAGGTCCCTCTGCGGACAGGCGGAACTTTAAGATTCGATGTCGCCGACAACCGAACAAAAACTAACTTCCTTGGCTCAACCTTTAATCCTTCCTATACTTCACTCGCTTCGGTTTCAATCAGTCACGAATTGCTCCGTGGCGCCGGCAAACGCGCCAATATGCACCCCATACGTATCGCACAGTACCAGCAGCAAATCGTCGAGGCCGCAACCAAGCTTGAAGTCATACGCGTGCTTGCCGACGTCGACCGCGTTTACTGGCGGCTCTATGCCGCCCGCAGGGAGTTGGAGGTCCGCAAACAGCAGTACGATTTGGCAAAGACCCAGCTTGACCAGACCCGCCGCTTTGTCGATTCCGGAGAAAGGTCTCAGGTAGAGACTATCCGCGCCGAAGCGGGTGTCGCCGAGCGCCTCGAAGCAATAATCCTGGCCGAGAATAACTTGCGCGACCGCGAGCGCGAGCTCAAACGCATACTAAATGAGCAGGGGCTTGAAATGCAGACGCCCACCATCCTGTTGCCCGCGACCGTGCCCGACCCCGTCCATTATGACCTGGCCGGCCGGCCTTTGGTGGCTGCCGCTGTGGACAACCGTATGGAGATGCTCGAACTCGAGCTGCAGATTGCGCAGGATATCAGCACCATCGATTTCCAGCGCAACCAGGCCCTTCCCTTGGTCACTCTCGGCTACACTTATAATATCAACGGCCTCGGCCCCACCCGAAGCGACTCCTTTGATTTGCTTTATGATAAGAACTTTGAGGACCATCGATTGGGCTTGCAGTTGCTCGTCCCGCTGGGCAACGAGGCCGCCAAAAGTCGCTTGCTGCAGGCTTTCTATCAGCGCAGGCAGCGCCTGGCCACACGCCGCAATCGAATGATGCTTATTGAGCTTGAGGTCCTCAACGCCGTTGACCAGCTCGAAGCCAATTGGCAGCGCATCCTCGCCGGCAGGCAGAACTCTATTCTGGCCGCACGCCTCTTCGAAGCCGAGAAAAAGCAGTTCGAACTTGGCCTGCGCACCTCCACCGACGTCCTCGACGCCCAGACAAAGTTCGCCGAGGCCCAAAGCGCCGAAATCCTCGCGTTGACCGAGTACCAGATAGCGCAGGTTGACCTGGCCTTTGCCACCGGCACACTCCTCGGCGCCGCCAAAGTGCGATGGGAGCCGATTGTCCCGCAAGTCGATGCAGACCCGCCCGCCGCGCACCCATAGCCGCTGAACAGCCCCAACGCAGTCCTCCTTTCGCCCTGCCGCCACATAAAGGAGTTCACCGCTGTATCCCTATAGCCATAGTCCCCTATAGCAAGACCGACAATGGTTTTGGCGCACCGCCGATGCTGACTTGATAAGCGATGGTAATAAGACCTGTGGGCCTCCGCACCTGCCGAATGCGTCGCTGAACGCAACGCAATTCCAGCGCCGCCTGATGAATAGAACCCCGCCTCCGGCTGAACTGATTATTCGTTATTGCTAAAAGTCCTGCTCCTGTAGTTCCTCGGTAAAGGGGACTTTAACCGGCTATCTCACCCGCTTCGTATAAGCCCCGTCTAATAAGTTTGGTAGGTTGAAATTCGCCTGGCCTTGCGCATACGCCGTCTATTCTTTTCGGAAGGCTTCTCGTAATAGGCCGTCCGCTTCATGTCCCTGATCAAACCTTCTTTCTCGCACAGCTTCTTGAAGCGCCTCATCATTTGTTGCACTGATTCGCCCGCACGCGATTTCACTTTCAGCATAAGAAAAAAACACCTTTCCTTTCTTAATTTCTTTACCCTAAATCAAAAGGAACATCTCAGTCTATTTCGTCAAAATCCAAAGGGGGATTAAGTATAACCGCCGGCCCCCTCCTTATCAAGCCAAAAAACCCTTTCCCCCGGCCTTAGCCCCGAAAAAGGCCCCTTCACCCCAAAAAACCCTGCCTTTCGTCCCAAAAAAACCGCAAATTGGCCGAATATTAAGGGTTTTTTTGCTTAACACGCACAAATATGTTAAAATGAACAAATAATTTTGGAGGTGCATTTTAGTTGGACAAATTGCGCCAGACCCTAAGGGTCACAAAAGAGCGTGCAATACTGGTGGCTGCCGTCCCGCGCGGCCGCAGCGACGGCGATGACCTGGCCGAGCTTACCGCGCTGGCCGAAAGTGCCGGGGCGATTGTTGTCGACAGGTTCCAGCAGAAGATTCGCGAAATAAACCCCGTTACTTACATCGGCAAAGGCAAAGCCGCCCAGCTTGCGCAGCGCGTCAAGCAGTTCGATGCCGATGTTGTCATATTCGACAACGACCTCTCCCCCCGCCAGATTCGCGAGCTTGAGGACCTCGTCCACATCAAAGTCCTCGACCGCAGCGAGCTGATTCTCGATATCTTCGCCGCCAGAGCCAAGACCAGGCAGGCCAAGCTCCAGGTGGAGCTCGCCCAGCTCGAATATACCTATCCCCGCCTGACAAGGATGTGGTCCCACCTGGACACCCTCGCCGGCGCGGGCGGAGCGACCGCCGCCGGCGCCGTCGGCGGCATAGGCACCAGAGGCCCGGGCGAACAGCAGTTGGAAATCGACCGCCGCCTCGTCAGTAAGCGAATCACCGACCTAAAACACGAGCTGGTAAAAATAGACAGACGCCGCGTCCGCGAAATAGACGCCCGAAAAGGATTGTTCAAAATCTGCCTGGTCGGCTATACCAATGCCGGCAAAAGCACCCTCTTGAACGCCCTCACCGACGCGGACGCCCTCGTCGAGGACCGGCTCTTCGCCACCCTCGACACGCGAACGCGAAAGTGGACCCTTGCTGGCGGCGCTGAGGTCCTGCTCAGTGATACAGTCGGCTTCGTAAAGAATCTGCCCCACCAGTTGATTGCCTCGTTCAAGGCGACCCTCGAAGAGGCCGTCAATGCCGACCTGCTGCTGCACATCGTCGATGCCTCCAATCCCGATGCCCTCGGCCAAATCGAATCCGTGAAGGCCGTGCTCGAAGAAATCGGCTCCGGCCAAAATCCGGTGCTTCTGCTGCTCAATAAGGTCGATGCCACCAGCAAAATCGGCGAGCTTGAGGTCCTCCAGACTTTGTTTCCCGATGCCCTCTACATTTCCGCCAGGACAGGGGTCGGCCTCGAACGCTTAAGCGAAGCCGTCCTGGCCGCCTACAAGGGCGGCGAGCTCCTCCTGCGCGTCGCCGCCAGCCAGTCGAACGGCAAGGTCCAGAGCTATCTCCGCGCCCACGCCGTCATCATTGACGAACAATACTCTGATAGCGCCGTCCTGATTGACGCACGCCTGGGCCTCAACCAGTTGGCCGGACTGAAAAGACTCCGGCCCGAAAACATCGAAATCCTCCAAAGTTGACAGATCTCCGTCTTGCGTATCTTGCCACCCAAAAGCTCCAAATCCTAAGCGTTAAATCCGAAACAATATCAAAGCTCGAAGGCCCAAATGATCAAAAACAGCGGCCGTGGCCCCGCCTTGGAAATTGAAAAAATTGGATTGACGATGTGGAGTGGGTGTTTATAATTTGGGGCGGAGCAGCGGTGTGGGAATTCCTTGCGTATTCGGGAAATGTTGAGCGGTAAACGGTTATTGGTTAAATGGTCAGATACGAGCGACGAATTTGGAGGGGCCCCCATTAGAGTGAGCGACACTCTAAGCAATGGGGCAGGCAGTGGGTTTTCGTCGCGGGAGAGCCAATATTTGGGTACAGAATGTCGATACAAGTAAGGGGCAGATGGAATGACGACTGAGAGCAGAGCCATATTTGTCATAAGCGACTTGCACATGGGGGATGGTGGGCCGAGGGATAATTTTGCCGTGGGCAAAAGGGAGACTCAACTGAGTTCATTTTTGGATTATGTCCAGCAGGAAAATGGCAGACTGATAATCCTGGGTGACTTGTTTGAATTCTGGCAGGCAAGCTTGGGAAAAGTGCTGATGAACCGGCGGAGCTGGCTTGACAGATTTACCGGGATAGGAGGTAGGTATGTAGTGGGAAACCATGACGCGGACTTGGGAGGATTGATCGGGTCGGATATGTTAAGCCACCCGTTCTTCAGGAACATGGGGCGGGCTTTTACAGAGGACATAGGAGCTAAGAGATTCAGGTTTATGCATGGTCACGAGGTAGACCCATTTAATTGCGGTGATAGTCCAAGCTGGGGCCGTATGCTTGCCATTTTTGCGGGGATATTTGAGGATAGAAACGGCTCGCCAATGTTGTCGGAAGGGGTCACTGTCGAAGAGGCGCTGACGAAGTTTGGGGAGGTCATGCTGAGGTTGTGGAATTGGCTGGCCAAGAGAATTACCCCGAAGGTTGGTGACCGTAAATCGGCGAGTCCTAAGAACGAATTAACTCCATCGCAGAATCCAGACCTTGCAAAGAAAATGCTAAAGGAGTATGAGAAAGAACGGACTAAAGGCGGGTACGATGTCTTAATTTCAGGACATACTCATCAGGCCGGTAGGGCAGGCGAGTGGTACTTGAACAGCGGTTGTTGGGCTGGGGCGACAAACAATTTCGTGCGGATATCGGCAGATGGGCAAGGCAAAGTATTTGATTGGCGAAATGGAGGGCCGGTGGCCAACGAGACGGTTCTTTCTGTGTGAGGGGGCCGTGCCAGGCGATACGAGCCAGTAGTTGCCAGACCGGTTACTCCGCCCGTGTGGCCAGAACCTTATGCTGGCGGGAATTGCGGGTTTTGGGCTTGTAGATCTGGAGGACGCCTTGGCGCACAGCCAGGTTGTCAGAAGTTATTAGCGCAAAAGGGTAGTGCTTAATGCCAAGAGTATTCGACGCAGTCTACGGTTACATTGAGTTGAGCGACCTTGAGTTTAGGCTCGTGACCTCGCCAATATTCCAGAGGTTACACTGGATTAAGCAACTCGGCCCTCTTAATACGGTATTTCCCAGCGCGCAGCACTCGCGATTTTCCCACGCCGTCGGCGTGTATCACATCGTTAAGAAAATGATCGAGCTTTTGAAAAAAAAGAGACCACGTGAATACCAATACCGCTTTCGTGATGACGATGAGCAGGCGTTGAAGCTGGCGGCTTTGCTGCATGATGTTGGGCACGTTCCATTGTCTCATATCGGTGAGGAAGTACTCAAGAAAACTTTTGCAAAGAAGATTCAAGAGCGAGCTATTGAAGCGTTTGACCAGAAGAAACCCGCCAGTTGGCGCGCTCTCTTTCCTCAGGACTATTTGGGAGCATTCACGAAGCTTCATGAAGCTCTGTCTGCCGAGATTGTCTTACACAACAGCGAAATTGACACGATACTGCAGAACGAACAGGAAGGGTGGCCCGACGAAGCCCATCGCAGAAGAGTGAAGGAGACTATCGCGCGGATTATCGTTGGAAAGGACTCCAGTGACATACCGACTCTGCTGCTCCATTCAGAATTGGATGCGGACCGGTTGGATTTTCTTCTGAGGGATTCTTTTTTTACGGGGGTGGATTATGGGAAGATTGACTTGCATTATATTATCTCGCGGCTTGCTGTGGTCAGAAAGAAAAATGATCCGGTACCCTACTTGTGTGTCGAAAAGAAAGGACTGCATACTGTTGAGCATTATATACTGGGGCGGTTCTTTTTGCAGACGCAGATTATTTACAACCGCAGGGTTAGGCTCATGGACCTGCTTTGTGCGGATGTGATGGAGTACATGGTCGAAAACAGGGGCGCTGAATGGCAGCTTATGGATTTGGAGGTCTTAGTGGGTCACATACGGGGGGCGGCCAAGGGTCAGCGTGAGCGCTTGCACGAGATATACGCATTTACAGATGCCCAGGTTGTTTCAAAGATGCGTAAATTGCATGAAGAACTCGATAAGAAAGAGAAAGGAGGGGCGGCCAACGAAGATGAGTGCTACATAAACGATTGTATAAAGGTAATCATGGACGGGCAAGTTGCCGATCCCGCCGCCGGTGATCAGAAGGTTGTTGATCTTGCAGACAGAATGGGCGAGGGTTTCGAAAAAAGAACGCGTATTGAGGCAGAAAAGATTGCGGCACAAGTAGCGAAAGAACTTGGGGTTTATCCAAGGAGAGTCAAAGTAAACGTCGTCAGCGAAGAGACGATGAAATACAAGCCGCGCGAGGACGAAGAACGTAACAGGGAAGCTGTTAAGATCACGTACAAAAGTACTGCTGAAAAGGATGAAATAATGCCCGCAGTTTGCTCAAATGCTTCGATTCTTAGAGGACTGGCCGACAAGGCTCTCGTCATTTTCAACGTGTATTATATCCCGCACAAACCAGAGTTTGCTCCAGAGATTCGAGACAAAGAGGACAAAATAAGAGAAGCGTATCGCCAGTTGTTTTCGCAGTATTTCGAGTCTCAAACGTTAGGTTGCGGGTGTGAAACAGGCCGCCACATGTGCCAAATCTTGCGAGAGACGGGCGGACTTGAGCAGGTCAGAAAACTGAGCACGGGAGCCAAGTATATTTGTGAGAAGTGCGGCCGGGTATCGTCAGACGCGGACTATTTGTGTGCCGGCATCGGAATTTAGCGCTGGATTTTCTGCGAGCCGGCAGTTATACTTATGTTTGCGGAGTTGATGAGCCGATAAGAAAAGTAAAGGAGGTGTTGAGATGCAAGTGGACGCCAAAGCAATTCTCTATATGGTGGGCCAGCAGTTTGGTTTGAAGCGGGATACGACGGAAGACCGTCTAAAGCTTCAAAAGACTATCTACCTGCTCCAGGCAAACGGGCTCCAGTTGGGCTATGGTTTTAGCTGGTACAGGTACGGGCCATACTCCCAGGATCTGGTACAAGATGCTTACTTGGTATTGCGGGCTGAGTCGGACAAATACGAAAACGAAACGAGTTCCTGGAAATTCAACGACAATAGCCTTAAGAGATTTGCAGAGTTCAGAAGCATTTGCACCGATATTTCGAACATTCGTAGCGACATTTTGGACTATGCGGAACAATTGGAATTGGTGGCGTCCGTCGACTTCCTTAAGCAGACCTGGTATCCAAAGGCAGGTGATGAGGAAGTTATTAGCGGGTTTAAGCAGCGAAAGAAGCAATTATACAGAGGAAATGGAATAACAGACGAGATGATTCGTAAGGCCCTTCATATTTGTGAGAAGCTGAGAGTAAACTAATGTGGAACTTGAGGGACTTTGTATTGGGATGGCCCGAAAAGCGGTTGGTTTTTCGGGCCGTTCATTTTTGGCTTAAGAAGTTACCGGCGGCGGCTACACGCTGAAGTTGATTGTTCTTACGTATTCTCTGAAGTTGGCGTGTTAACAGTGTGGAGGGTGTAGCGTTTAGCAGGGAGGTGGAGCACAAGGCATAAGAGCATAAGAAACCGCATGGGCTGAAGCCCATCCTACGAATTTGGATTGGGCAACCTCCGACCGGGAGAGAAAGGAAGGTTAATTACATTCGAAGCCCAGACCCCTCCGTTGCGTCAGCCTTGCGGCGCACAGCCGCCGGACCTTCGAGATTGATTGACGCCCTCAGACCCTTCCCTTCCGCCCCCCGTGTCCTTACTACTCTGCCAAGTACTCGCTACGGAGCACGAGTCGCCCCCCAACCGGACCACTATTATTTCTCCATAAAATCTGCGAAACTTGTGCCCAAGGTACCTTGTGCCCAAGGTATCCGCGATTAACCTTTCTTGTTTGCCTTACATTTTCATTTTTGCGTTGTATTTTTGCATTTTGATTTTTGCGATTTGCCTTCCCCTTGCCCCTTGCCCCTCCACCAGAACATCCCCTGTGTCCTGCGTCCTGAGTCCTGCGTCCTGTGTCTTGCCGACTTTTTCCTTTACTTCCAACGCCAAATCGTGTATAATTCCCGCCTGTTGCCCGCCGTAGGCGGGCCGAGAGCTTGCTCCTTCCCTTGGGGGCCGGCCGACATAGCGGACTTGCCCGCCGCTTGCCCGCCGTTCGTTTGGCGGGTAGGCGGGGCACGGCACGTTTTTGTATCAGCAGATACACGCCACAGTAAGTTCAAAGTTAGGAAGTCAAAAGGCAAACCTACGTAAGAACAAGGTTTTGAATTCGGGTCATTTGCATTTTGATATTATTTCGGATTTCGATATTAGGATTTCGAATTTGGCCGCGCCACGTAACCAATTACCACCTAACCGCTTACGAGCATCGTCCATCCGGATGCCCTGTCCACTTATACTCTTATACGCTTATACTCTTATACGCTTATACTCTTATACGCTTATACTCTTGTTCCCTCTGTCTTCTACACTTGTCGAGAACCCTCTACAAATTCGCCCTTTTTTGCAAAACAAACCCAATTTCCAGGACGCCCAAATGAACGCAAAGTTAGTTCCCACAAAGGATTATAAAAATGAAACCGGACTTCGACCCTGACAAAAACAAAGCCAAACAAACCCAATTTATCGCGGTCCAGCCGCTCGCCAAGCCGGGCCCGCCCTTGACATTGACCGGGCCGCCTGTTTTAATGCGAATCCTCGGACCCGCCAATCGGCCGAGCCGCCAGATACGAGATAACAAATGCCAGATACGAGATACGAAAACATTGCCATAATCGGCGACGGCGCGATGGCCACCGTCCTGGCCATGCTGCTGTGCGAAAAGGACATAACCACCCGTATGTGGGGTTATGACCGCGAGCAGCTGGGCCGGATTGAGTCCGCCCGCGAGAACAAAAGATTCCTGCCCGGCTACAAACTGCCCGACGCCCTGATCTTCGAGCCTGACGACCGCCGCATAATGGCCGGCGCCGACCTGATTGTCTCGGCTGTTCCCTGCCAGTTTATGCGCGGCGCCTGGAACAGGTTAAAGGATTACGTGCCGAAAAACGTCCCTGTCGTTTCGGTCGCAAAGGGCATCGAGAATGACACGCTGTTGCGCCCCACCCAGATAATTGCCGACGTCTTAGGCTTAGGCGAAAAGCTGCCGGCGAGCGGCGAGCGACGAGCGACCAGATGCGCCGTTCTTTCCGGCCCAACCATTGCCGACGAGCTTGCCAGAAAACTCCCCGCCACCGCCTGTGTGGCTTGTGACGATGACCAATTAGCCAAAAACGTCCAATACACGTTCAACACTGACTGGCTTCGCATCTATACGAATCCCGACGTTATCGGCGTGGAGCTGGCCGCCGCCTGCAAAAATGTTATCGCCATCGCCGCCGGCATCATAGACGGCACAGGCGCCGGCGACAACGCCAAGGCCGCTCTTTTAAGCAGGGGCCTTGCCGAGATAACCCGTCTCGGCATCGCCTGCGGCGCCAGGGCCGAGACCTTTGCCGGCCTGGCGGGCCTCGGCGACCTGGTGACAACCTGCATCTCCCCAAAAGGCAGAAATCGCTCCTTCGGCGAAAGAATTGGAAAAGGCCAAACCGCCAGACAGGCCCGGGACGCCACCGAATCGGTCGTCGAGGGTATTGCAACGTGCGAGTCCGTCGTTGCGCTTGCCGCCCGTTACAATGTCGAAATGCCGATTACCCTCGCGGTTTATGAAGTGCTCTTTGAGAACAAGCCGGTCAGAGCGGCAATTGCCGACCTGATGAGGCGACAACTTAAAGCCGAATAAACGTTATCGGCCGCAGACTCCCGTCCCATAAACTCTGCGTCTTGGCCGCTCGCAGAAAATTCTCAGGCCCGACTCCCGTAATTTTTGCGAAAAATCGTGTTCCGATCGAACAAAAAATTTTCGCCCTCGAAAGCTTTTTCATCCTCACAAAGGCCTTGCGAGGTCTTCACAAATGGCAAATGTTTGCCATTGCCTTCCCTCTTGAACGCTGTAATCGCACTTTTTATAGGAAGCAAAAACGACGTTTGCAAGACTTTGTAAACTGACGGCCTTTGGTTTTACCCCGAATTAGCCGGTCAGTATTTTGTTTTCTATATTTTACTTAGCATCACACTTGTTGGGGAATGTTTGGACTTGAGTAACTCTAATGCTGGCATCAACTTGGAACGATGATGTGATGAAGGCCGAAGACGGCAGTTGGTAATCGGTTATTAAGCTCGGCGCATCATGGTGCGCACAATGAGGTACTGGGTATGGTTTCGTTTTTGAAGAACCGCGCATATTCGACGCTTCCTGTTTTGCGGCGTGTTGCCAAATGTTGCCCCATCGGCGTGGATATTGGTGATGATACCATAAAAATGGTGCAGCTTTCCAATAACAACAGCGGAAAAGATGTAAGTCTAATTGCCGCCGACTCTAAGAATCAGCCCGAGGAGCTCAAGACCGGCAGTGGGAACTGGCAAAGATGGACCATCGAAGCGATGCATCAGATGACCGCCAACGGCAAGTTTCGCGGCAGAGAAGTGATAGCGGCAATGCCCGCGGCTGAGGTGTTTATCGACCATGTAAGAATGCGGAGGATGAGGGACGGCGAGGCTACAGAAGAGAAACTCCAGGATGCCATCTTCTCGAGGATAAAACAGAAGCTGCCGTTTGAGCCTGATGATGCGATGATAAAGTACATACCCGCTGAGGATAATAATGTTGTCGTGATAGCGGCTGAACGAAAAATAATCGACCGACATTTGGCGATTTACGAGAACGCCAATCTTAAGATCAAGTCTATCGGCATCTGGCCCGTTGCCCTTGTTAACAGCTATACCGCGTTTTTTGCAAGGCGCAAGGCTGACATCGAGGCGGTGGTGATGCTGCTCGAGATAGATGCTTGCCATACAAATGCGGTGGCTTGTCGGTACAGAAATCTGCTGTTTGCGCGTTCGATACCCATAGGTGCAAATCAGCTCGAAAACGGCGAAATGATGGCAAGGCTGGTCCTGGAATTGAATGCCTGCAGAAGGCACTTCGGTTCCATGTACAAGAATGTGCCGATAGAGAGATTAATCTTTCTTACCAGTCAGTCGAAAAGTACGAATATGTGCGGAACAATCGCAAAGCAGTTGGAAATGCCGGCTCAGACGGGAGATTGTCTGGCCGCAGTCAAAGTGGCGAAGCCCGACCGTTTGGGCGTAGACAGGCGGGACTCACAAGTCAATTGGGCTACCGCCTTTGGCCTAAGTTTATCGTAGCCTGAAATACCGTATGTGAATAAGGGTCATTGGCAACACGGGAGGATAGGTAAAAAATGCTTAATATAAATTTTGTTCCGGATGATTACATTCAAAACAACGAATCTCGCAGGGCAAACTTGATGTATATCGTCTTGTTTGCCGTGGTTATGGCGGCTCTGGGCGGCTCATTTATGACCATCAAAATACGCCAGCGAGCACTTGGCGCGAAAGAGAAGCTTGTAAATGCCAAACTGGCCCACGCCCAGGATGCCATTAAGCAGTTTGAGGACCTCCAGGCAAGGCGCAAAGCTATGATGAAGACCGCGCTTACCACCGCAGAACTCATAGAGCCCGTGCCCAAGAGCCTGTTGTTGGCCTCACTGACCAATAACTTGCCCGCGGGCGTATCGCTGCTCAGGCTTAACCTTCTCCAGAAGGAGCCCAGGCAGGTAAGCCGGCCCGTCGCTACCAGCAAATATGATAAGGCACAGGCGGCAAAGGCGCCCGCCTCTTTGCCTGAAATCTCACAGGAGAAGCTCTTGGAAACACATATCGATATTGAAGGCATTGCCCCCAGTGACCGTCAGGTTGCAAGCTACATCGAGTGTTTGAGCACTTCAAGTCTGTGGAACAATGTCGCCCTCGTGGAATCAAAAGAAGTCAAAATCGAAGATACCACATACCGACAATTCAAGCTGACGGCGGTGCTTAGCAAGGAGGTGCACCTTACCAAGGACGATATCGAGAGGATTCGTACCAGAGCTGAAAACGCTCTTCGCGTTTTCTAACGAGACTGTTGCATAAACCCGGTAATAATCAATAAAGGGCAGAATTATGACGAGCGGTTTAAGAAAGGTTGTGTTTTTCGTAATACTATTGGGTGTAGCCGTAGTTGCGTACCAGTTCATGATCAGACCGGCGAACAAGCATCTTGCTGAGCAAAAAGTCAAAGTCCGGACAAAACTGGCCAAGTTGACGGAATTCGAAGAGACTTCCGCGGCGGCGGAGGGCCTGAGCAAACAGCTTGAACAACTGGAGGAGGCGGTCAAATTCTTTGAGAGCAAACTGCCGCCTTCAAGCGAAATTGACAAGGTCCTTCGCGATGTGACTGTAATTATGGAGGAAAAGGGCCTTCGCTCGAAGAGAGTTTCAAGGCTCAAGGAAAAGGACAACAGCGGCTACATAGAACAGCCGTTGAAAATGGAATTGGTGGGCAATTTCAATTCTTTTTATTCGTTCCTCCTCGAGTTGGAGAAGCTTCCCCGAATTATGAGAATCCGCGAGCTTGAGCTAAAAAAACAGAGTCGCCAAGAGGGCGAAGTAACAACTAATTTTGTGGTCAGCATATTTTTCCAGAATAGAACCGGTTAACGAGAAATGCCGATAGAGTGGAACGCCAATCGGCTTGTCGGCGTCAGCAAAGGTGACGCTTTTTGTTTTGAATTTGAATGGAGATAGGCTATGTTGCCGTTTATGAGAGAACAAGAGCTTGGAGAGTTGTCGAATCCAAAACCGCCCGCCGGCGGGAATAATCCTGCCGACGGCGCCGCGCGGCCGCAGGAGCAGGAATATCTTACAGTAGCGACCAAAAGTAAAAACGTTCGCAACACCACCTGCCTTCTTGTCGTGCTGTTTGGTATAGGGCTGGTATCTCTTCTGCTGATGATAAAGAAAAGCGCGCCCCGAACCGCCGGCGCAGGCGGGGCAAACAACGTCGAGACGCAAATTGAGACCGCAATCAGCCGCCTGACCGGCATCAAGGCCGAAATGTTCAAACGCATGGACGAGATAGTCAAGAAATTCTACGAATTTTCCGACGTGCAGCAGGTAAAAGTCAACGAGCTGGCGAAAAATCCGTTCGAGCATGATATGTTCATGAGCAATTTGAAGGAAATTGCAGATACCAAAGACCAGAATAACGAGACCGACCTTATAAGACAGCGGCAGCTCAGGCAGCAGGCAAAGCAGTTAGAGCTGCTGGGCATTATGCGGTCAACGCAGGGAAATTGCTGCATGATAGATGACAAAGTCCTGTATGTGGGCGATTCGATAAAAGGTTTTAGGGTCAGCCAGATTGGCGACAACTTCGTTAGGATTCAGTGGGATCGGGACTCGGCTCCGCAAGAAGGCGGCAGCATGGGACCCGGCCAAAACCCATCAGATAATGTGGAAATAATATTAAAGCTATCAGAATGAAACTGCCTTTTGTATCTGAAAGAAAACATCGGTCAGCGGGTCCCAAGCGGGCTGCTGAAGAGCATCCGGGCGGCGATGTTTCCGGGGGTGAGATCTCATCCGATGGCCAGGCGATATGCGGTCTGAGCGACCTGTACATCCCGGAAGAGGGGACTGTGCCCCACGTTCGCGATATTGGGGACGTCCTGGTTGATATGGGCAAGATTACCTCGGCCCAGCTGGCGGAACTGCGGAAGGAGCAGGCCGCAAAAAGCGGCACTGATGCCGGCGGGGCACTGTTAGAAGCGGGCCGCTGCTCCGCGGACGACATCTTAATGGCCAAGGCCGAACTGTCGGGGCTCGAGTTTCGACACATAGGCCCGCAAGAGGTCCAGAAAGACGCCTTTGTAAAGCTCGGACTCGATTTTATAAAGAGCAGTCTCATTTGTCCGGTTGCAGTTGAGGATGATACGCTGGTGGTTGGCACAAGTGAGCCGGAAAATGTTTTTGCGCTCGAAGATGCGAAAAGACAGACGCAAATGGAGCTGCGTGTCATTGTCTGCAGCCAGGAAGATATTGAAGCTGTCTGTGAGGCCCTCAAAGGCGACCAAATTGATGAGACCTTTGACGACATCATCAGTGACATGACCGACGTAGAGGTGGTTCAGGACCAGGAAGACGACCAGGAAGACATTGAAAAAATGGCCGGCCAGTCGCCTATCATCAAATTCGTCAATTATCTGATCAGCAACGCCGTGCATGAAGGCGCCAGCGATATTCATATCGAGCCCAAAGACAAGTTCACCAGAATAAGGTGCCGCATCGACGGCGTGCTTTTCGAAATGAAGCAGTCGCCCCTGAAGATGCATTCGGCGATTGTCTCTCGCATCAAGATTATGTCCAACCTCGATATTTCCGAGAGAAGACTGCCGCAGGACGGCAAGATTTCGGTTATTGTCGGCAGCCGGGAGATTGACTTGCGAGTCTCCACCCTGCCCACGAATCACGGGGAAAAAGTCGTCATACGTATACTCGACAGCAAGTCCATTATACGCGGGCTTGAGCAGTTGGGTATGGAGCCCAAGGTAATGGCCACCTTCGGCGAACAGGTAAAGTTGCCTCACGGAATTTTACTTGTTACCGGCCCCACCGGCTCGGGTAAGAGCACAACCTTGTACTCCGCTCTCTGTCAGATGGATGGCAACAAGTTGAATATATCAACCGTGGAGGACCCTGTGGAGTATCATCTCGGTTTCTGCAGCCAGGTGCAGGTTAATGATAAAATCGGACTGACCTTTGCCGCCGCCCTGCGAAGCCTGCTGCGTCAGGACCCTGATATCATAATGATCGGAGAAATTCGAGATAACGAAACAGCGCGTATCGCGGTCCAGGCCGCTCTGACCGGCCACCTGGTGCTCTCGACCCTGCACACCAATGACGCCGCCAGCAGTGTCACAAGACTGGTCAATATCGGCATTGAACCATATTTGATAGCGGCTTCTTTGAATGCGGTCCTTGCTCAGCGGCTCGTCAGAAAGATTTGCCCCAAATGCAAGAAGACCTATAAGGCGCCAGAAAATATTCGCAAATATGTGGAAAAGGCCGGGGTCAAGTCCAAAGAGCTCTTTCACGGTACCGGTTGCGACAATTGCCGCGGCTCAGGGTATGCCGGGCGCATCGGTATCTATGAATTATTGGTTGTCGATGAGGAGTTCAGGGACATGATTAATAAGGACTCCTCAGTTAACAACATGCGCCGCGCCTTTCAAAAAAGCGGACAGCCAGCTCTCTTTGAAGACGGTGTCAAAAAAGTAAAGCAGGGCCTGACCACCATAGAAGAGGTGCTCAGAGTTACCGAAGTATACGGCAAAACCGAAGACGAAGTCTTTGTTGAAAACGTCGGGCAGCAGTAACGACTGATTGGTTTGTGGAAACAGGATGGCAAGGTACTTTTAGCAGGGAGATCCGGATATGGCTAATACAGTAGATATAAAGAAAGTGCTCGCACAGGCCATAGAACACCAGGCCAGTGACGTGCATATCAATGTCGGAATGCCGCCGATATTGCGAAAGAATACGGAACTTGTTCTGATGGATTTTTCCGAAATCAGCGAGGAAAACGCCAAGCAGATGGTTCTTGCCATGGTCGGGCCCGAGAGGTTCAAGAAATGTGAAGACAAAAGGGACCTCGATTTCTCGACCACCATCGAGGGCGGCCACAGATTCCGTGTGAACGCACATTATCAGCGTGACACTATCGCCATCTCTTTCCGAGTGATTCCCAACCAGATTCCTTCAATAGATGATTTGCACCTGCCCCCCATCGTCAAGGAGCTCGCCGAACTGCCCAGAGGACTGGTCCTTGTCACCGGCCATACCGGTTCGGGCAAAAGCACCACTCTTGCCGCGATGATTGGCTTGATAAACGAGACGTCAAAAGAGCGTATAATCACCCTCGAAGACCCTATCGAGTATAAGCTGGAAAACAACCTGTGCATGATTGAACAGCGGGAAATCGGCGCCGACTGCGCGGATTTTGCATCGGGCCTGCGCCACGTATTACGTCAGGACCCGGACATCATCATGGTCGGCGAAATGCGTGACCTGGAAACCACGAGCTCCACCATTACCGCTGCCGAAACGGGCCACCTTGTCTTCAGCACGCTGCACACGATTAACGCATACCAGACTATCGAGCGTATCATAGACATCTATCCGGCCAGCCAGCAGAACCAGATCCGCACCATGCTGGCCAATACGCTGCAGGCCGTTATCTCCCAGACACTGTTTAAGCGGGTGGACCAGCCTGGTATGGTTCCCGGCACCGAGATATTGCTCTGCACCTCGGCAGTAAGAAACTGTATCCGTGAGAACCGAATCTATGAGATACCCAACATTATTGAGACCTCCCGAAGAATTGGCATGCAGAATATGGACCTGAGCATTGCCGAGTTGTATTCGAAGGGTTACCTGGACAGAGAAGATGCCATCGCTCGCTCAAATAATCCCGGCAAGATGGAGAAATTGCTTGGCTCCATGGAGCCTGCACGCACGGGGAAAAAGGGTAAAGAGTCCGCCGAGGAGCCTGACGTTTCTGAGCCGCGTGAGAAGGCTGCCGTGTTGAGGTAAGCTACGGGTCATGTTCGGCTGCGAGCAAGTAGGTAGGAGAGGCAAATCGTATGTTCGAAAATTCCTCACGAAATTATGAAAGTCCAAGCGTGGCTGTGGAAGACCGCGAAGAAACCCAGGCATTCTCCAGACGCGACGGGGCCGGCGGCCTCAGCAGCACAGAGGCGCTCAAGAAGATACAGAACTTCAAAGTGGAGTTCGGTCCCAGCAGGAAGGATATTCTAAACTTCACCAACCAGCTGGCAGTCATGATACGCGCCGGAATGAGCATCCAGGATTCACTTGAGTCAATCGCCTCGCAATGTGAGAACGGCAAGTTCAAGGCCATAATCGCCGACCTCAAGCACCGTATAGAAGAGGGCAGCAGTTTCTCTCAGGCCCTTGCCGAACACAAAGACGTTTTCAGCAATCTGTATGTAAATATGGTGGCGGCGGCCGAGATTTCCGGCTCACTGAGCAGCATGCTGCAGAAACTGGCCGAGTATCTCGACCAGGAAGCCGAAACCCGCTCGCAGGTCAGAGGCGCGATGGTCTATCCGATTATTATTGCGGTGATGGCCGTACTGGTCGTCATCTTCCTGCTGTGCTTCGTGCTGCCGAGGTTCACCGCAATTTTTGCCGGGAAGGAGCGTCTGCTGCCCGGCCCCACAAAAGTCCTTATGGCCGGCAGTGCTTTTTTGAGGGGTAATTGGTTCATAATTGTCCCGGCTATTGGCGGTCTGGTCGGTGGTTTTCTGTACTTTATTCGTACAAATGTGGGACGGCTGTGGTGGGATAAGACAAAACTGACGTTGCCGCTGCTCAAGACCCTCTGCCGAAGTCTGTATATTACCCGAGGCCTGCACACGATGGGCGTTCTGTCAAGTGCCGGCGTGCCCATTTTGGACACCATTGCCATAACCGCGCAAATATCCGGAAACGTTCTTTACAGGCAGATGTGGCTGGCTGTCCAGAACCAGGTCCGACAGGGAAAGAAAATCGCCTCAAGTCTCGTTGCCTGTACGGGTTCGACGAACCGAAAAGGAGTTTTTGGCGCGCCTAACCTTATGCCCAGCAACGTCGTGCAGATGATAAGGAGCGGGGAAGACGCCGGCTCACTCAGCGAGGTCCTGCGAGACGTTTCCGAATATTACGCCAGAGAGCTCAAAACCGTTATCAAGACCGTAACGTCGATGATTGAGCCTATAATGATTGTCTTGATGGGTATTATGGTAGGCTTTATCGCCATGAGCATAATCCTGCCGATATTCAGAATGTCCAGTGTTATTATGAGCAAATAGGGTCTGACCGGGGGGTCTGAACTATGAATACTCGCGGCTTTACACTTATTGAGGCGTTGATTGCCGTGGCGTTGGTGGGCATCGCCATTGTCTCGCTGTTGGCCGCCAATGTCGCTTTTACCGCGGCCAACGGCGCGGGCGCCGATTTGTCAACCGCCGAGTTCCTCATCGAGCAGATAAGGGAACTTACCACTGCTTTGCCCGTTGTTGAACCGAACACCGCTACTGCAACATTTGGCCCCGAACCCGATGAGGCGACGCTGGCGGCCTATGACGATTTGGATGATTTTGACGATAAAAGTTTCTCGCCGCCTATCAGCGCCGACAGGGCTGTTCTGACCGACTTTGCCGGCTTTACTCAGCAGATTACCGTTCAGAACGTCGACCCCAAGGACTTTGAAGTGGTCGTGGCCGACCTCGGCAGCCCCTTCATCAGGGTTACCGTGAAAGTTTTCTTGAATTCGAAGGAAATCTGTTCCACCAGTTGGATTCGCGCCGGATACGAATGGTAATAAAAAAGGGGGGTAACCTATGGCCGGCAGACTACAAAAATCAGCTCGCGGTTTTACTGTAATAGAAATGCTCCTGAGCCTCGCGATAGCCGCCTTGCTGCTTGCGGCTGTCACGGCAGCCTTTAACGCCTCCGTTGTGAACTATCGCGAGAATGAGGACATCTTCAAGAGTATTAACAAGGCCCGCCAGGCCCTGTTTCGCATAACCACCCAGCTTCGCACCGCCGCCGCCGTCGCCATCGACGACCCCAACAACGAGTGCTCGCTGTTAACCGCCGACTTGAAGCGTGTTACCTATCGGTTCAATAGTGCCGACAACAAACTTTACCTCGTTACCGATGACGACCTGTTCGACAGCGACTATGTCCTTTGCGACAATGTCGCCGACATGACCTTTACCAGAAATACGTTTACCGAAATCGAAGACGTCAACGGCATACCTGTTTCGGTCACCAAGGTCAGGAGCGTCCAGACTTCAATGACCGTTCAGAGCGGAGATGTCTGCAAGAAAGTCTCCGCTGCCGCTGTCGTCCGGCGAAATCTCAAATAACCCCTATTTCCTTGGCGCCCGGCGAGAATCCAGCATTGAGTATCGGGCATCCCCCATTTATCAATCACCGTTCACCAATAGCAAATCCCCCGTTGCCTGCCCCCCACTTTCCGGGCTTCTTGCGGCAATCTTCGGTCGTACTTCTTATCGTCATCGGGGGGATAGGATGTTCCTTGGCCATCCCAAGTTATCACCAAAAAGGGGTTGACAACCTCCCGGCGGCATTTGTAGAATAGGTAAGTGTAGTGTTATTGCGGGCGTAACTCAGCGGTAGAGCGTCAGCTTCCCAAGCTGAAAGTCGTGGGTTCGAATCCCATCGCCCGCTTTTGTATAACATCGTCACGGCCGGACCGAACTGTTGTTTGGCCGATTAACAAAGCCAAGGCTGCCAAAAACTCCCTTTCCCCAGCGTCACACGGTGAAAGGCGGCGAGGGAGAATGCTTGTTTCTGTACAATTCAGTCTACAAGTATCAGTCCATAATAATTGGGACACTGGCGCGTCGTACGCACGACCTCTATGGGAAAACCGGCCTTTCGAACGGTTGAAAAGACATCGATTCCGCACGCTTCCATGGCGGGGCGAGCTCGTTCCGGGTGGCGGCACTGTCCTTGTTCGATGGGGCATGTTCTGCAGAAATAGCAGGGGCCGGCGCCAAGACCGAAAGCCTTCCATGCACCGCCAAGAAAAATCTCTCGTTCAAGCTCGGCCACTATGGCTTTGATTTGAGCATCAGGCTCAAAGTGTATCAGTATGGCTCGCTGGTAGCAATCGAGGACCTTGCGCATCCGGTCAGGCGTCGGCGTAAACGGAGGACAAACCAGACACTGGCCGTAACCCCCGCACCCATACTGGCACTTTAACCGAACCCAGGCGGCGGTTTCCACGTCCGAAGGGGATACTATACAAGCATGTCTTACCCCCGCTTTCTTCCCTGCGGCATCGCACAATTGCCTGTCGGATAGTTTTACCCTTGTCGGCGGAACTTTCTTCTTACGTTTCACTTGTTACCCAATCGCAATTAGATTGAAAGTTAATTACGAATTATACTTCTGAAAGGCAATGTGGGCAATAAATTCGCTGAAACTGAGGCCCGCCTGGGTTTGAAAAGAGGCTGGTACAGGATAACAATACATGCTATATTACCGCCTTGACAGAATCGGACCTGTCAGGAGCATCTCGTACCCTGAGAGAAAAGCGATTATCAGGCTGACGGCGAGGTTGGACTCATGAAACAAGATGCACGCGGCAAGACCCGCGAGTTTTCCCGGCGAGATTTTATGCGGACGTCGACTGCGGCAGGTATGGCCACCCTGCTGTCAGGCACGGGCCGGCTGTTCGCGGCAGGCTCGGATAAGGTCCGCGTAGGACTGGTCGGGTGTGGCGGCCGCGGAAGCCATGACGCAGTGAAATGCGTAAACTCCTGCGAAAATGTGGAAATCACCGCCATGGGCGACCTTTTCAAAGACCGTCTGGAGAAGTGCCTTGCCGGCCTTAGAGAAAAGTTGGGCGAGAAGGTGAACGTGACCGAGGACACCTGCTTCGTTGGTTTTGACGCCTGCGAGAAAGTCTTGGCCTGTGATATAGAGCTGGTGATGCTGACCGAGCCGCCGCACTTTCGGCCCAGGCATCTGCGGGCCGCGATAGAAGCGGGAAGACATGTTTTTGTGGAAAAACCTGTCGCGGTGGACCCCGTAGGCGTTCGGGCGGTGATTGAGACGTCCGAACTGGCGGCAAGGAAAAAGCTAACAATAGTGGCCGGTACGCAGATGCGCCGTATAGCGCACATTGTGGAACTGATGAAGAGGATTCACGCGGGCCATATCGGTGAGATTCTGGCCGGGCAGGTGGTCAGGATAGAAAACGGTATGATGGACTGGGGGCAGCCGGCCCAGCCGGACTGGTCGGATATGGAGCTGCAGATTCGCCGGTGGATGTTTTATAACTGGCTGAGCGGCGATTTCATTGTCGAGCAGCAAATCCATAATCTTGACCTGATAAACTGGGCGTTAGATGCGCATCCGGTGCAGTGCCTCGGTATGGGCGGCCGACAGGCCCGAACCGCCCCGGAGTACGGCAATGTTTACGACCACTTTGCGGTCGAGTATGAGTACCCAAACGGCGTACGCATTCAGTATATGGGGGGCCAGATTGACGGCTGCACTTTTCGTAATGACCAGCATCTGGTCGGCACAAAAGGCTCGGCGTATTTCGACTTTGGAAATGCGATTATCGAGGGCCGGAATCCCTTCAAGTACGACCAACCCATACCTGACCCGTGCATAGCCCAACACGCGGACCAAATAAAGGCGATTCGCGAGGGCACGCCGCTGAACGAGGGCAGGCGCGTCGCCGAGAGCACGCTGACGGCCATCATGGGTCGCATGAGCGCTTACACCGGCAGGGCGCTGAAGTGGGACTGGGTAATGAACGCTTCAAAGCTGGACCTCAGACCCCCCAAGTACGAGTTTGGCGATTTACCCGTTGCGCCTGTAGCGGTCCCCGGCAAAACAGAATTAATCTGAAAGTAAAACAAGAGCGTGTTATGAAACACTATCTTAGCAGGCGTGAGTTTCTGGCAAATTCCGCATGTGCGGCGGCCGTTCTGGCACTTGGGTCGAAGCCGAAATTAGACTTTGAAGCGCCTCCCGAGCGCACCTTTGGCAAAGCGCTCATACTGAAGAAACCCACCGAAGAAATGCTCAGAAAGATAAAGGACGCGGGCTTCGACGGCGTCGAGGCAGGTATTACGGGTACCGCGGAGGCTGCCAAAATCCGAAAGATAGCCGAAAGGCTGGATATGCGGATACACTCGGTTTTGCGCGGCTGGGCCCGGTTCAATAGCAAAAATCCCGAGGACCTCGAAGAAACTATGGCCAGTACCGTTCGGGCGCTCCACGCCGCTGCGGCCTACGGGGCGGATGCGGTTCTGCTGGTGCCGTGCCAGATAAAAGCTCAGCCGATGCCCGAGCCGTGGGAATTCTGCATCAAGTTCGACACGAAAACGGGTCACCTTACCGCTGTGGCCGAAAAGGATAACGACCGTTACCGCGACTACATCGCCGCCCACGACCATGCTTACGACAGTTCGCAGGCGGCGATTCGCAAGCTGATTGGCACCGCCGAGAAGATGGGCGTTGTTATAGCGGTTGAAAACGTCTGGAACAATCTTTTCGTGGACCCTCACCATGCGGCCCACTTCATTGACTCCTTCGAAAGTCCCTGGGTCCGCTTTTACTTCGATATTGGCAACCACGTGAAGTATTCTCGGCCTCAGCAGTGGATTGCTGTTCTGGGCAAGCGCATCGTGAAGTGCCACGTCAAAGACTTTAAGCTGAATGCCGACGGGCACGGAGGCGAGTTTGTCAATATTCGTGAAGGCAGCGTCGATTGGCCGGCCGTTGTGAAAGCTCTGAAAGACGCCGGCTACCACGGCTGGATGACCATAGAGGGCAGCGACAAGCTCTCAATGGCCGAGCGCAGCAGGCGGCTCGACCTTATCATTGCAGGCAGGTAAATTGGAGACGCCGGCCAAAGTTGACCGGGAGACAAGGGAGTGCGAGCGTGATTAGAGTAGCTGTTGTCGGCTTTGGATTCATGGGCAGGATGCACTACCGCTGCTGGCAGGCTTTGGACGATGTGCAGGCCGTTGCCTTTTGCGATGCCAATCCCAGCGCAGCGGAGCGCGCCAAAGAAGCGGTGGGCAATATCGGGGGTGCGGCCGAAAGCGTGGACTTCCACACGCTTCGGCTTTATCAGAATTTCGACAAGATGCTTTCCGAGCAGAAACTGGAGGCCGTCTCAATTACTTTGCCTACCTATTTGCACGCCGACCATTCCATAAAGGCCCTGGAGGCGGGCGCAAATGTGTTGTGTGAAAAACCGATGGCCCTCAATGTCGCTGATTGCGAGCGAATGATTGAAGCGGCAAAGTCCAGCGGAAAACTGCTGCAAATCGGGCATTGCATTCGTTTCTGGCCCGAATACGCCAAGGCGAGAGAGATTGTCTCCGGGGGAGAGTATGGCAAAGTAATAGCGGCAACTTTCCGGCGATTGGGCGCGGCCCCAACTTGGGCCTGGGACAACTGGTTCGCCGACGAGCAGCGAAGCGGGGGAATGGCTCTGGACCTGCATATTCACGACACGGATTTTGTTCAGTACCTTTTCGGCATGCCGGACGCCGTGCGCAGTTTCGGGGCCAAAGGCGCCGACGGTCGGTTGATGCACATAGTTACAGAGTATCTTTATGATGATGGGAAGGTGGTTACCGCCGAAGGCAGTTGGGCCATGACGGCGGCCTTCGGGTTTGAGATGAGCTTCAATGTTATGTTGGAGAAAGCCGCGCTCATCTATGATTGTACAAGGAAGCCAACACTCAGGGTATGCCCCGCGGAGGGTGACGCGTTTGCGCCCGAGTTGTCGGAAGGAGATGGTTATTCGCTGGAGATAGCCCATTTTGCAAAAAGGATACGAGGCGAGAAGACCGAGCAGGTGATTACGCTGGAGCAGTCGCGGGACTCGGTAAGAATCGTGGAGGCGGAGAGAGAATCGGTTGCCCAAGGCAGGCCGATTTCACTGTTTTAGAGAGAGTTTTCAGGGGCCCGATATGGTTAGGTGCGGCAATTGGCCTGTGGGTGTTTGCAGTTGGTCGCTGCGGACCGATGTCGCCGGCGTTGCGGAGGCGATGAGCAGGCTCAGCCTTGAGTACGTGCACCTGGCCGTCAGGCCGGCATTGCTGGAAAAGGGAAAAGACTACCTGAAAGCGGTGCAGAATCAAAACTGGACCATAAGCAGCACGATGATAGATTTTCCGCAGGAGGACTATTCGACGCTGGAGAGCATCAAACGGACCGGCGGGATTGTGCCGGATGAGCATTGGGAGCAAAATCGCGAGCTTTTCCTGGGCGCGGTTGAGATTGCAGCCGAGCTTGGGGTAGAATTTCTGTCAATGCACGCGGGTTTTATTGACCTGACTGAGCCCGGATATGCCAAAAAGTTTTACCACCGAATCAGGTATCTGGCTGACGCCGCGGCGCACAAGCGGATTATACTGCTGTTGGAAACGGGGCAGGAAAGCGCAAATGAACTGCGGCAGTTTCTGCAGGAACTGAGTCACCCGGCGGTTGGGGTCAACTTCGACCCGGCAAATATGATTCTTTACGACAAGGGCGACCCCGTTGAGGCGGTGCGGATACTGGCGCCGTGGATTAAGCATATTCACATCAAGGATGCCATTCGCACCAGACAGGCCGGCACGTGGGGGACAGAGGCGCCGTGGGGCGAGGGACAGGTGGGGGCGGATGCGTTTTTGAAGGCTTTGGCAGAAATCCGTTTCGAGGGGACGCTGGCCGTCGAGCGCGAGTCGGGCAGTGACAGGTTTGGTGACATCAAGCTGGCCATCGAAAGGCTAAGCAGTTTTAAGGAAAAGACAGGCTAAGGAGAGTTCAATGGAGTGGGATTTATACGTTCGTTTGAGCATCATGATGTTTCTGGAGTTTGCGGTCTGGGGCGCCTGGGCGCCGGTATTGGCGTCGCATCTGGTGGGGCCGCTCAGGATGACAGGCAAACAAACGGGCTGGATCTATGCGACGTTGTGGCTGGGATGCATCATATCGCCTTTTATCGGGGGCCAGATAGCGGACCGCTGGGTGGCGACGCAGTGGTTCCTGGCGGCGGTTCATCTGGCCGGAGGCATCGTTCTGTTGCTGGCCGCGCGGCAGACAAGGTTCTCGGGCCTGTTCGGCCTGATGGGGCTTTACTCGCTTCTTTACGCCCCGACACTGGCGCTGGTGAACTCATTGATGTTCAGGAACCTGGCAGATGCAGGTGCAGGGGCGCACGCCGGCAGGATCAGGGTTTGGGGCACTATCGGCTGGATAGTCGCAGGACTGCTTTTGGCCTTATGGCGACGGGCGGGAAGGCCAAAGGTCAAGGGCAGTGACGCGCTGATACTGGCGGGGATTCTCTCTCTGGTGATGGGCGTTTTCTGTTTCTTTCTGCCGAACACCCCGCCGCCGGAAAAACCGGGTAACCCGCTGGCCTTTGTCGAGGCCTTCAAAATGATGCGCGAGACCAACTTTCTGATTTTCCTTATCATTTCATTTGTGGTCACAACGGAATTGCAGTTTTACTATGTCCCGACCGCGCCTTTTCTGGAGGACATCGGCGTGCAGAGAAGGAACGTCTCGGCGGTTATGACGCTGGCGCAGTTCGCGGAGATGTTCGCGATGGTGTTCATGCTTAAGGTGGTGCTGGCGCAGGTCGGTTACAAATGGGCATTGGCTATCGGGGTGCTGGCCTGGCCGCTGCGGTATATTATCTTTGCGATGATGCGGCCGGTCTGGCTGGTCATATCATCGCTCTTGTTCCACGGGCTGGGCTATACGTTCTTTCTGTTCCTGGGGCAGATGTACGTGGATAAGGCGGCGCCCGACGATATCAAGGCCTCGGCCCAGGCGTTGATTGCGGTGGTGACGCTGGGTCTGGGCAACTTTGTGGGCACGCAAATCACCGGGGTGGTGATGGACTTGTTCAAGAAGGAGGGCAAGTTCCGGTGGCGTCCGATTTTTATCGTTCCCTGTGTGCTGACGATAGCATGCGCTGTGGCTTTCGTTTTGTTCTTCAGGGCGGCAGCGGCATCGTGAGGATTGCACATTGATATGTATGCACTGATTGCAATGGCTGTGGCGCTGGCGCTTCTGGTTGTTCTGCTGCACCTGAAGGTCAAGCTGGGGCGGTCGATGGTTTTGTCGGCCGTTGGGCTGGCTGTTCTTCTTAAGGTGACACCGGGCGATTTTTTGCGGGCCTTCGTTCACGAATGGCACAGCAAGCCCCTGAGCCAAACCACCGGCTATCTTTTTGTCACACTTACGGTGCTGCTGACGCTGGTCAATGTGCTGGGCAATGCGATGAAGGAAACGGGCGTTTCGCGGCGGCTGGTACCTGCGCTACAAGGGTTGTTTCGCAGCCGGCGGGTTGCTTTGGCGGCCATACCTATGATGATGGGGCTGCTGCCGACGCCGGGCGGTATTATGCTGTCGGCGCCTATGGTTCGTGACCTCGGGGACCACATCGGGGTCGGCCGGTCCCACTCGGCAGCCATTAATTTTCTGTTTCGTCACCAGTGGGAAACCGTCTGGCCGCTCTTTCCCGCTGTGCCTCTAATCCAAAGCATGTTCGGCATATCAGCGTTTGCCTTGATTTCACATAACATAGTTATCCCTGTTGCGGGCACGTTGGGCGGTGTTGTTTTTCTGCTGCTGGCGGGAATACCGCCGAGGGACCCGCAAAGGCAGGCGGCCAGCCCGTTTGGCAGCAACGTGCGTAATTTCGCGCGGGCTTTCTGGCCCATAGCTATGGTGGCGGCGCTTTATGCCGGGTTCAATCTCTCGCCGGCAATCGGAATTTTGCTGGCCGTTATCATCTTCCTTGGTGTTAACAAAGTGCCATTGACAGGCTGGCCGGGAATCTTCAAATCAGGCATCGAGTTCGACTTTGCGCTGCTTGTATTTGGGGCCTTGCTCTTTAAGCTCAATCTCGAAGCAGGTGAGGCCATTCCCGCCGTTGTCAAATTCCTGACAGAGATGAATGTCTCGAAATACGTGCTAATCTTTTTCCTGCCAATGCTGGTTTCGTTTCTGACTGGCGTGACAATGCCGACGGTCGCGATCACCTTTCCATTCCTTATGCCCTTCATCGGCACAGGTCACGAGGCCAGACTATCGCTGGAAACTCTTGCCTTTTCGGGTTTGATTTGCGGTCTTCTGGTTACGCCGGTCCATTTGTGCCTGGCGCTTTCGGCAAGCTACTTCGAGGCGCCACTGACAAGAATCATAATCAGGCTGCTGGGTCCGGTGGTTTTTGTCGCCGCTGCCGGCATATTGATGGCCCTGCTTTTCGGATGAGCAATACGCGCCTGGAACGTAACCTGGCAGATTCTCTTACGACTTTCGAGTTTCAATCGCCGAACCTTGCCTGCGGGTTGTTTTCCTTACCGCCCACTTGTTATCAGCTCGTCGCTACTTTTTTATTTGAATAAGATGAGCCGTTGGACTCTTTGGGATTCTGATGTTGATGGTATTGGTCTTGTCATTACCGTAGAAACAACCGGGGCCAAAATACCAGCCTTCTTCCGCCTTATCGTAAGCGCATTTATTCTTAATCTGAGGCGACTGTTTTGAATCGACGAGCACGGAAACAGGCTCTTTGCCATAGTGTACCCACAGCTCGTAAGCCACATTCGACGGGGTGATTGAGATATCCATGTTTTTCTCATCTTCCAAACAGGTGTATGTTGTTTCCTTGAAGGGGCCCTTGACTGTGTCGCAGTCGTACATCACGTATTTCGAGCGGCCGGTCTTATCAGGGTACACGTCGATGGTGATTGGGTCGGGCGCTTTCTCGTAGATGTAACTCATCAGCGGCATCATGGGGATAATGGCGCCGGCCTTGACGAACACAGGCAGGCCGTCCCTGCCGTACAGCGGGGCGTCCACCATGACGGTTTGGCCCCCCGGGTATTCTCTGTCCGTCCAGTAGTGAATCCATTTTCCTTTTGGTAAATATACGTTCCATTTGCCTGTTTTTTCCATGACCGGCGCAACGAGGATTTCCCGGCCGAGCATGAAATGAAAATCCTTGTCGTACGTATTGGCGTCATCCTGATAGTCGAAAACCAGAGGCGCCAGAATCGGTCGGCCCGTTATATGGGCCTCAATAGCGCTGGAATAGTAATAGGGATGAAGCCGGTAGCGAAGCTTCAGATAAAACCGAAACAAATCTTGCTGCTGCTCTGTAAACAGCCACGGAAACGGGGCGCTGGCGTCATTGGCTCCCTGGAACTTGGCAACTGGCGCGACCGGCATCATGTTTACTATTCGGCGCATGACGTTTTGCTCTTCGAGAGGCTCTCCTTTTCCTCGGTTTGTAAAGCCGCCGAGGTCGGCGGAGATGGAGCTGTAGCCGGCCAGGCCGCCGTTGCGGAAGTAATTCAGGTCGACGTCGAGGAACTGCAGGCCGTGCGGCGTGTCACCGGGCCAGGGGATTATGTATCGATGGCCGCCGATGGGTCCGCCGCGACTGATGACGGGTCGCCCATAGAGGCCCTGCGAAGCCATTCCCTCGACGACCGTTTTGGCCCACAGTGAGCCGAAAAGATTGTGCGCTTCGTAACCATTGGCAAACTTCTGCAGACCGGTGTATTGCATCGACCTTTCGCCGTTGTCCTGTCTCCAGAAGTCCATGCCGTCCCTGATGCGCGGCAGATGCGCCGCAAAATACTTGTCCATGTCGGCTTTTTTGGTGGGGTCAAAGCCTTTCCAATTATAAATGTCGTCGAACAGGGCGCAACTGAAGGCGGTCTTTATTCCGTATTTATCCAGTGTTTTGTACATATTCGCCGGGTTTTCATGTCCGCTGGCCCAGGTGAAATTCGGCCCGAGCGAGCCGAAGTCCATCACGAACACATCGACGGGCCAGTCCGCCTGCCTGTATTTGTTTGCGGCCTCGATTATCTTGTCCTCCAGCCAGGTGCAGTGGACCTGGATGTGGCCGAAATACCACTTCTGGGGCAGGATGGGCTTGCCCACTATATCGGTATATCTGTTTAGAATGTCCGCAAAGGCGGGGCCGTAAATCACATAATAGTCCATGTCCCAGCCTTCCATCCCGCCGCTGGTGGCGCTGAAGGAATATTGGCCGTCGGTCGTTCCCATCTCGAACGTGACGTCATCGTCGAGATTGTTAAAGAAAATCCCATAGCCCCTGGTGCTGTAAAAAAACGGAACGGGAAATCCCCCGGAGTCGTGGTGCTTTTCAAGCTCCTTTGCGTAGCAGACGATTTTATGGCCGCGCATATCGAGCGGATGGTTATGTGCGCCAAAGCCAAAGAAGTGCTCGTCATCCTGCAGATGCATAGTTTCATAGACTCTTGAGTCTGCGTAGCCCAGGCCCGCATCAATTATGCCCTCCTTCTCCATAACCAGGAGGTTTCCCTCGGCGTCGCAGAAAGCCAGCTTGAAAGGCTGCTTTCTGACTTTAACGACCAGCTTGCCGGCACGGATGGTATGGACAACGCCTTCCAAATCCGCGTCAAATTCTTCGGAAATCCGATACGATACGCCGGGCCAGGTATACGTGACGACAGCATAAGGGCCGTTGGCGTTGGCGTGCAGGTCATCGGCGGGAAACTCTTTGCCGGCCGGCGCCATATGGACCCTGACCAGGTCCTCTTTCAGAAAACTCAGTCTTACTTTGCCGTTTTCGCAGTTGAACGTAATGCGGCAGCCATCCTCTTGATAAGAGTTTACATTGCCCATCATAGTATAACCGGCAGCGCTGCTCGCCAAAGTGATACGCAGAATGCTGAACAAGGCAAACGTAAACATCCTTCTGTTATTAACCTTTTGAAACATTAATTTTCCTCCGGCCGATGCTGAGGCATCTACACAGAATTACTTTGTATGATGGGAATAAAACCCCACAACACACACGTATTCAAGAGGGATTGTACATTCTCCGCCGATTTTAATCAAGGATATTCGGGTTGTGCTCTTACCGGTATTGATTCGTGCCGGCAGGCGCAGAGCGGGAAAATCTGAAAGGTCAACCCTCAGCTTCCGGACAGGACATCATGTAGTCAATCAACTCACTGAATTTGGCTGTTGCAACGGCAACTGTGCAGTCGGCCGCACCGTAGTAAAGATTTAGGACATCGGTTTCCTTGTGGACGACGGCGCCGGTGGGAAATACCACATCGCTTACGTCGCCTATTCGCTCATAAAGTTCGCGCGGCCCCAAAACCCATTCATCGCTCCGCCGCAGCACTCGCCACGGTTCCTCCAAATCCAGAAGTGCCAGCCCCACGCGGTATATTGCACCTGCCGTGGTCGCGCGAACGCCATGATAGAATATAATCCAACCGTGCGGTGTTTCTATCGGCTGACAAGCCAGGCCGACCCTGTGGCAGTCCCAATACGCAGACCTGGTCTTAATCAGGATCCTGTGGTCGCCCCAATGTTTCAGGTCCGGCGAGAAACTTATCCAGATGTGCGCCTCGCCTCGGACAATCGGCCGATGAATCAATGCGAATCGGCCCCTGAATCTGTAAGGAAACAGGGATGCATCTTTATCTTCCGGCGGCAAGAGCGCCCCAAGACGCGCAAAAGTTCTGAAATTTTTCGTGATGGCCAGCGAAACTACCGGCCCGCCTTCGCTAAAAGAAGTATATGTGATGGCAAACTGTTTCTGGTCTTCGAGCCAGATAATGCGAGGGTCTTCCAGACCCCATCTTTCCTCACGCGAACTTTCATCCGCCTCGAGTGTCGGCGCGGGGTCGATTTTCCAGTTTGTGAACCCGTCGGCACTTCGCGCGATGGTCAGGTGCGAAAAGCCACGCATATCCTCAACGCGATTCAACAGCAGCGTCTCCGAGTTCAACCTGGCGGCGCCCGGATTGAAAACCGCGTTTGCCGGGTAAGGCCAGTTTTCCGGTGTTAATATCGGATTGCCTTCGTACCTTTTGAAAAGCTCGTGCGCCTTTTTTTGCCGTGAAATCTGATTCATATTTCGGTTCCATAACTACAAGGACCTATACCCTACTGTGACGCCGATATCTGCCTCACTCAAGAATAATCGGCAGGAAGACGCATTGCCCTGAATGAAACTGGGGATTTTAGCCGCACCTTTGAAGAAAGTACTCCTCCGGCCGGCCCTATGGGGGCGGCTGCACCAGCCAGCGCCAATATTGCGCCCTTGAGTTGAATCCAACATCCCAACATATATACTACGCCTTTATCAACTGCGTTTCGTACAAACTCTGATACAGGGGGCACCTTTGCATTAAGTGCGGGTGCTGACCCTGTGCGACGATTCGTCCCTCGTCCATCACCACTATCACATCTGCAGTGATGACGGTGCTGAATCTGTGCGCGATGACAAAACTGGTTCTGTCATGCATAATTTCCTGGATGGCCTTATAAATCTTGGCTTCGCTGTCGGCGTCGACCTGGCTGGTGGCCTCATCGAAAATCAGGATTGACGGGTTTTTCAAAATCGCCCTTGCAATGACAATTCTCTGGAGTTGGCCGCCGCTGAGGCCGGCACCATGCTCGCCGAGGATACTATCATAGCCGTCCGGCAAGGGACAGATAAATTCGTGCGCAAACGCGCGTTTTGCCGCGTCAATTATCTCTTCTCTGGCGGCGTTGAGCTTGCCGTACGCAATATTGGCGGCTATCGTATCGTGGAACGTCATCACCTGCTGAGTAACCATGCCGATTTGGCTGCGCAAGCTGAAAAGTGTTACGTCGCGAATGTCTTTGGCGTCTATCAGAATCCTGCCGCTGTCGGGGTCGTAAAACCTCGGCAGTAAGTTTGCCAGCGTCGTCTTGCCGGAGCCGTTCGGTCCGACGATAGCAACGTTCTGTCCTGCTTGTACCGACAGGTTAACTCCCTTTAGTACCGGTCTGTCAGTTCCCGGATAGGAAAAAACCACATCCTCAAATTCGATTGTTCCCCGCAGCGGCGCCAGTTCCACGGCTCCGACTTTTTCAGGCTCAACACTCTGGTCCAAAATCTGGAACACTCGTTCGGCGCCGGCGTTGGCCTGTTGCAGCTTGTTCCATACATCGCTCGTCTTGCGCACCGACTCTGCCGACGCCCCCAGCAAAATGAGCAGCACAAAAAAGTCGCTCGCCTGCATGGTTCCACTGTAGACCCATTGCGCGCCGAACATCAGCCCTACAGAGCCTGCTATCATCCCAAGCATTTCCAGTAAAGGCTCTGTCGATGCATCCACCTTTGCGATTCGAAACTGCTGTTTCAAGAGCCTGCGGTTGATGCCGGTGAAACTCGCTTGTTCATAGTCCTGACGGTTAAAGACCTTTATGACCTGCAGCGAGCGCATCGCTTCGGTCAGCTTGCCCAGCATCTTGGCCCAGCTTGCGAGCGATTTTCTGGTCGCCCGCTTGATTTTTCGTCCTAAGGTGGTAATCGCATATATGGCCGGTGGCCCGCCGCACAAAAACACCAGTGTCATATTGGGGTCTATCCACATCGCGGCCGCAATCATCCCAACAGCCTTTAACGGCTCGCGAAGCGTCTTGCCAAACAGAACCTTAAGCCCGCCGGCGATTAATCCGGTATCGGCAATGAATCTACTGACCGTGTTCGACGGCCCTTGCCCCGCAAAGAAGCCCACAGGCATTTCAAGAGAATGTCTGAATGTGTCCTCCCGCAACCAGGCCAGCGACGTATCAACGACCTTCTCAACCGTATAATCCTGGTAGAAGCGAGCGATACATCGCACCGCCGTCACAATGACCATAACGAAAATGATGAATACCACAGCCTTTTTCTTGTTCTGCCTACTCTGGCCTTGCGGGACAAACCGCAGGAGTTTTTGTGCACGATCGGCATAAAAAGGCTTTTTGCCGCACTGAAGTTCCTTTTCTATTTTTATCAGCCGTCCGGATTCATTAGTCCGTCCATATTGAACCACTATCGATTTGACATTTGAAATTGTTGCCAGCTCTCTAAGCAGTTGGCTTGAAGGTATGCTAACATTGTCTTTGCGTATCACGCTGCTACCGGCCCCAACGATCAAATCCCCGTGTTTGAGCCCCGCTTCCCAGGCAGGGCTGCGGCGCTTTACCTTCACGACCCTGAGCTGATAGGCAACTTCCGGCTTGTTCGGGTCTGAAAGGTCCACGCTGCCGGGAACATAAAAGCTCAGGCCGTAGCGGCTCTCGCATATAGTTCTGTTAATCCAACCGTGCAGTCCTTCTTCGCCCATCATCACTTTCAACAGCGGCAGGATTGTTGCGATACTGAACGAGAAAAGCGTACCAATGAGCAGCGCGCTGCACAGGATTGTCACCAGCCTGTGCCACTGCGGCCAGATATATTTGCGTACCCGCCAGAGAGCCTTCATTTGATTAATCTCTACATTTACTGGAAACTTATCTGGCCGAGCGGCGACAGTGCCGCTCCACATGGCGGCCATTTAATCCCAGCACAGTAACAGACCAAGGGTCTGTGGTCAAGTCCAAAAGGTTTTATTGACTCAGACGGGCGTTTTTGCTATGGTAGCTGCCCTTTAGGATACAGTTAAATGGAAATCGACCGTCTAATTCTTGGCGCCTTCGAAACCAACTGCTACGTGGTCCGCGCAAACAAGGCGGCAGACAGGTGCCTTGTCATCGATGCAGGCCTTGAAGCAACAGAGTTAGTCGACTTTATTCAGGAACGCAAGTTAAATCCCTTAGCGGTTGTTCTGACTCATGGGCACGCAGACCATATTGTCGGTGTGGCGGAGGCGCGCAAAAGTTTCCCGGCAGTAAAGGTTTATATCCATAAACTCGACGCCGAGATGCTCACCGGGGCAGAGAATAACCTGTCGGCGCTGACAGGAGAGCTGTTCAGAACGGAGCCGGCTGATTTGACGCTGGAAGAAGGGGATGTGGTCGAGCAAGCCGGTATCAGACTGCACGTACTCCATACGCCGGGCCACACGCCGGGCGGTATCTGCTTATATTCAAGAGAGCATGGGGTTGTCTTCGTTGGCGATACGTTATTTGCCGGGTCAATCGGCCGAACAGATTTTCCGGGCGGAAGTATGACGCAACTGATAACAGGCATAAGAGAGAAACTCCTGACGCTGCCCGACGAAACCGTCGTCTACCCCGGCCACGGACCAATAACTACAGTAGAACAGGAAAGAAAGTATAACCCATACCTGTAATAGCAGGCTTGTCAGGGCGGCCGGCGCAAAATCGGAATGAATCTCGCAAATGAGGCGCACGAGCATCCAAAAACTCGATACTTCGGCGACTTTGGCAAGCGTTGGCGCACTGCTTTGCTGGTCGTCGGGCCCGATTTTTATAAAACTTCTCGCCGACTACCTGGACCTGTGGACGCAGAACATGCTGCGGTACCAGGTGGCATGCCTTTTCTGGCTCCCATTTCTTTTGCTTTCTCTTAAGAAAAAGCGCATTGACGGGGGGCTGTGGCTGCGTGCCCTTTTGCCGGCCGCGGCAAATACGGTTATGCAATGCTTATGGGCGGCGGCCTTTTACTACATCAAGCCGGCCTTTGCGCTTCTGCTGACTCAGTCGTCCGTTATCTGGATAGCCGGGTTTTCAGTGGCCTTTTTTGCTCAGGAAAGACTTCTGCTGAAAAGCAAACATTTCTGGCTCGGAGCGGTATTCTCGATAATCGGCGTAGCGGGAGTATTGTTCTTCAAGGAAGATTTCGCCGCCCCGAAGACCCTGACGGGCATAATAATCGCCCTCGGCGCTGCTTTCATGTGGGCGGTATATACGATTTGTGCCAAACTCGCTTTCAAGAATATCGATTCTCGCAGTGGTTTCTCGGTGGTAAGTATCTATACGGTTGCCGGCCTTTGGATACTTGCATTAGCGTTTGGCAGGCCGCAGGATTGTGCAAAAATTACTATGCGGCCGTGGGTTTACGTTGTGGTTTCCGGCATCTTAAGTATTGCATTCAGTCATGTGCTGTACTATTCAGCGATAAGGCGTATCGGGGCTACGATACCGTCGCTGGTGCTGTTGCTGCAGCCGTTTATCGTGCTGGCGATTTCCAGCGTAGTCTTCGATGAATCGCTGAACGCCTTTCAGTGGTTCTTCGGCCTTGTCTTGCTTTTCGGCTCGGGGCTGGCCGTGCTGGCGCAGCAACATCTGGGGCCGCGTGCCGGCAGTGAACAATAACCGGGGCCTGTCGGTTGTCGTTAGAAGGCGTTGAAGTATTCCGGCCTGCCATCGTCGTTGTCGTAATTTGTCGAGTCGTGTGTTTCTGCGTCGATTCTGATGCGCTCGATGTGCTCGGCTTTTTTCGTGTGGCTGTCGACAGTAACCAGAATTGCATCCATTTTCACATCGCCGGTTGCAATCTCGAACGGGAACGGCATCTGCGTTCGAAACGACTTCAGAACGCTCTCACTGCCCCGGCCAAGCACTGAATCGTGAGCGCCGGTCATGCCAATGTCGGTAATATAGGCGGTTCCATTAGGCAGGATTCTTTCATCGGCCGTCGCCACGTGCGTATGCGTGCCGAACACACAGCTTACCCTTGCGTCCAGATGATAGGCCATCGCCACTTTTTCGCTGGTGGCTTCGGCGTGGAAGTCGACGAATATTATGTCCGCCTTCTGACTGAGCTGGGGCAGGATTCGGTCCGCAGCACCGTAGGGGCAGTCGGCAGGCTTCATAAACATACGGCCAATCAAGGCAATTATTGCCACCGTGGGCCCTTTGTTGGTTTTGTAAATTGCGAAACCTTTGCCGGCGGCGTGCTCGGACAGATTCGCAGGGCGAACGATATTCTCGGCTGTTTCGAGGGTCTTGATTATGTCTCTCTTGCGATAAGCGTGGTCGCCCAGCGTAACCAGGTTTACACCGTGCCGAAGCAGCTTATCGTAGATTTGGGGCGTCAGACCGGAACCGCCAGCGGCGTTCTCGGCGTTGGCTATCACGCAGTCGACGTCCCGCTCCCTGACCAGGGACTTGAGCTTTTCCGCGACAATGCGCCTGCCAGGCCGACCAACTATGTCACCAATACAAACAACGTTCAATTTCATGATGTTGCCGCGTCGCGCTTACCTTTACTCATACATCTTACAGCGTGCTGCCTTCAGAGTTATCCGCCTGGTTTTTATTACTTCGCATACTCGATGCAGCGGACCTCGCGAAGCAATGTTACCTGGATTTCACCCGGATAGGTCATTTCACCTTCGATTTTTTTGGCGATATCGCGCGCAATTTTCATTGCCGCCTCATCGTCGACTTTTTCCGCATTGACAATCACGCGGATTTCCCGACCGGCCTGGATTGCATACGCGTTTTCCACGCCCGTAAAGCCGCTTGCGATTTCTTCGAGCTTCTCCAATCGCTTGATATACCTCTCGAGGGTCTCTCTTCTGGCGCCGGGCCGGGAGGCGCTGATCGCATCAGCGGCAGAAACCAAAGGCGTATACGGGTTATCCGGAGGGATATCGCCGTGGTGCCCGGCAACGGCATTTAAGATAACGGGCGACTCGCTGAAACGCTTCAGATAGTTGGCGCCTATAACGGGGTGGCTGCCTTCAACTTCCTGGTCGATGGCTTTGCCGATGTCGTGCAGCAGACCGGCGCGTCTTGCTATAGAGCCGTCCAGCCCGAGCTCATCGGCCATAACCTGGGCCAGAAAGGCAACTTCGATGCTGTGTCGAAGCACATTCTGTCCGTAGCTTGTTCTGAAGTTCAGAGCACCAATCAGGCTCAGCACCTTATTGCTCAAGCCCCGAACATTGGCCTCAACCGCGGCGTCTTTACCCAACTGCAGCACCTTTATATTCACGTCCTTTTTGGTCTGGGCCACGAGTTCCTCAATCCGAGAGGGGTGGATTCTCCCGTCTTGTATAAGCCGCTCCATCGAAAGCCGGGCAACCTCGCGCCTTACGGGACTAAAGCCGCTCACGACAATCATCCCGGGCGTGTCGTCAACAATGACGTCGACGCCCGTTGCCTTTTCAAACGCACGAATATTGCGGCCTTCTCTGCCGATGACCCGGCCTTTCATGTCATCGTTAGGAATATCAACGGTTGATACGGACAGCTCGCAGGTCTGCTCGGTGGCATAACGCTGAATGGCACGACTGATTATCTCCCTGCTTTTTTCCTCGGATGTTTCGGTGGCCTCATCGACCTTGCGTTGAATGAGAGCGGACATTTCATGCTCACACTCATCCTCAAGGCGTTTCAGGAGCAGGTTCTTGGCCTCTTCAATGTCCATTGCGGTAATCTTGAGCAGTTGGTTCTTCTGCTGGGCCATCAGGACCGAGAGCTGTTTTTCTTTGACATTGATATTGTGCAATCTTGACTCGGAGTCCTGTTGCTGCTGTTTCAATGATTTCTCTCGCTGCTGCAGTTGGTCGGCCTGCCGGTCAAGCACATCCTCGCGTTTGCTTAATCTCATTTCCGTTTCGCGCAGCTCCGCACGAATTCTATTTGCCTCGGCGGTGAATTCCTCCTTTTTCTTGATAGCTTCCGCGGCCGCATCGATTTGAGCCGACCTGATGATATTCTCCGCTTCCCTTTTGGCGCCTTCAATCTGGCGTTGCAGGTCCTGCTCAAAGGTCTTGGCCTTTGCCCTGGAGATAATCTGGTAGACAGTGATAGTCAGGCAGATTCCCAGGACGAAACCAACGATTGTAGCCACATAACCCATGGGCGGTCCTTGCATTAATATGGCTTCCATAATTCCTACCTTTCCCTTCTGAATCACAATCAAGTTAGTAAACAATCGCTCCAGGAAGACAGATTGCGGGGTCTCGGGCAGGAAAGTTCCAAAGAGGCGGGCGTGAACTACGAAATTCTTTGCCAGAACTTACACTCAGCTTTCTGGTACCAATATCACCCGTAACTGCGATACTGTTGGCATTAACAGGTTCATTTTTACCACGAAATCAGCTGATTTGTGCTTCGTATCTCGCTCCCTCACTGGAAAAAGCAAGTGCTTTCTTTCTCAGTCTAAATTCACTTCTTGGCATCGGGCAACGGCTCCGGATGCGACCTCCGGTTTGCCTCAACAGCAAACACCAAAAAGTGTCTTTGCAACCTAACTGCCGTTCAAAAGAGAACTTAGAACCTTTGGCGTTCCTTCACACAGCAGCATCTAAACTACCAAGAAACCCAACGGAACAGCCTGCAATCTGGTTCATCATCGGTAATCCAAGACACATAGTAGAGTATTTTTCATAATTGGTCAAGAAAAAAAACAGCAAAGTTGCGAAATAACGAGGGAATATCTTATCGGCCTTGTCAGAACAAAGTTTCTCAAGAGCGATGCCCCATAATCTTTTGAGTTTTTGGAGTATCTGGCGGGTCTAAGGAATCGTCTGATGACCTTGCATGGTTCATTCGGCCCCGTGCCGGTCCGAACTCGAAGAGAGGGAGCCCGAGCAGTAAACTGCCTTTGCCAGCCCGATAATGGAAGGCGAGCGGCATAGGTGCTCCTGCAGAAAGGCGGTCGAGCACAGACCCCGGCAGGCACAAACAATCTGTCAGCCCGCCCGCTAGTAGTCTGTAACTTATAAGATGCAGGCATAGTGGTTTTTTTGCCGATATGAATAAAAAAAGTCGGTAAGGAGACCACAAAATGCAAAAGAAATATGTAGTAGAATTGACAAGTGAAGAACGAA